>Ga0187780_10001153_pt1 | contig 19849 bp, 14 predicted proteins | sample 1015_Q2_SP10_20__FD_132429 | JGI IMG/M metagenome (GOLD analysis project Ga0187780, IMG submission 132429) | Tropical peat soil microbial communities from peatlands in Department of Meta, Colombia - 1015_Q2_SP10_20_MG | ecosystem: Environmental > Terrestrial > Soil > Wetlands > Peat | place...
CGACCAGGTTTCCTCGAAGCTCGCGCGCCGCTTGCGCGATCCCAAGCTTGTCGAATTGCTCGCCGACGCCGAGCTCGATAAGAAAGCCGACTTCAGCGACAAGAAAAAACTGCAGGAGCTGCTCAAGGCCATCGAGAAAGCCAAGCTGGAAATCGACGCCAAGCTCGCCTTCGACGAGGAGCACAGCCTGCACGAGCTTGTACTGAAAAATGGCGGCGAAAAGCGCATCAACTGGGCGCTCGCTGCTTCGCCCGAATACAAGCGCCTTCGCACGCTGCGTCAGGCGATCGCCGAAAATGACAAGCCGCCCTTCACCATCACGCACAACGGCGACAAAGCCACGAAAGAGAGCGCGCTGCAGTTGCTCAATTACGTCCTCGAAGACGCGAAGAAAGAATTCACCATTACGCGCTTCAAGGGCCTCGGCGAAATGAATCCGGAGCAGCTCTGGGCCACCACGATGAACGCCGAGACGCGCACGCTGCTCAAAGTGCGCCTCGAAGACGCCGTCGCCGCCGAGGAAATCTTCGCCACGCTCATGGGCGAAAACGTCGAAGAGCGCCGCAAATTCATTGAAGAGAATGCCTTGGAAGTTGTGAACCTGGACATTTAGCCGCCGGAAGCGCGGCTTTTCACCGATCACTGATCACTGATCACTGATCACCGCTCACTGAGGGGTTTCAATGGCTGACGAGCAAAACCAGCAGATCTTGACGCCGGTCGATATCGAATCGGAAATGAAGAAGTCGTACCTCGATTACGCCATGAGCGTAATCTTGGCGCGCGCGATCCCCGACGTCCGCGACGGCCTCAAGCCCGTCCAGCGCCGCATCCTGATCGCCATGAACGATCTCGGCCTTGCCTCCAATCGCGGCTTCCGCAAATGCGCCAAAATCTGCGGCGATACCTCCGGCAATTACCATCCCCACGGCGAAGCGATCATCTACCCGGCGCTCGTCCGGCTCGCGCAGGACTTCAGCATGAGGTATCCGCTCGTCGACGGCCAGGGCAACTACGGCTCTGTCGATGGCGATCCGCCCGCGGCGATGCGGTACACCGAAGCGCGCCTTTCGCGAATCGCCGAGGAGATGCTGCAGGACCTTGAGAAGGAAACGGTCGATTTCGTCGAAAACTTCGACCAGACGCGCATGGAGCCGGCCGTCCTGCCCGCTCGGATTCCGAACCTGCTGGTCAACGGCGCGGACGGCATCGCCGTCGGCATGGCCACTAGAATCCCGCCGCACAATCTCCGCGAAACCATCGAAGCCGCCATCCTGTTGATCGAGGAACCGGACGCCACGCTCAAGCAGGTGATGAAGATCGTTCCCGGCCCGGATTTTCCGACAGGCGGCTACATCTACGGCCGCGAGGGAATTCAGCAGGCGTATGAAAAGGGCCGCGGATCGTTTCAGGTGCGCGCCAAGGCGGCCATCGAGCAGCGCGGCAAGGACCGCCAGGACATCGTCGTTACCGAGCTGCCCTATCAGGTCAACAAGGCCCGCCTGATCGAGCACATCGCCGAGCTGATCCAGAACAAAAAGATCGACGGCATCGCCGACATTCGTGACGAATCCGATCGCGAAGGCATGCGCATCGTCATCGAGGTGAAGCGCGACGAAGAGCCGGAAATCATTCTCAACAAGCTCTTCAAGATGACCCAGATGCAGGAATCCTACGGGATGATCCTGCTCTCCATCGTCGCCGGGCAGCCGCGCGAGCTTGGCCTGCTGGCCCTCCTGAAGCTTTTCATCGAGCACCGCATCGACGTTGTTCGCCGCCGCACGCAGTACGAGCTGCGCAAGGCCCGCGAACGCGAGCACGTCCTGCTCGGCTACCGCATCGCCCTCGACAACGTGGATGACGTGATCAAGATCATCCGCGGATCGTCCAGTCGCGCGAATGCCCGTGAAAACCTGCACGACTTCTTTGCAAACAAGAACGTCCGCATAACGGTCCAGGGCAAGGAACGAACGGTCGAAGGCATCAAGGTTGACCGCAAGAAATACGGCATCGTCGCGCTCACCGGTGAAGCCATCGGTCCCGCCGAGGGCGAAGGGCTCACCTACACCCAGATCGACGCCATCCTCGAATTGCAGTTGCACCGCCTGACCCAGCTTTCCGTCGATGAAATCCTTAAGGAACTCGCGCAGATCCGCGCGCGCATCGCCGAACTTGAGGAAATCCTTGCGAGCGAGAAGAAACTCAAGTCCGTCATCATCGCCGAGCTGCGCGAAGTCTCGAAATCATATGGCGACGAGCGCCGCACGCAGATCGTCGACCGCGTCGAGGAGATCAAGCTCGAAGACCTGATCAAAGACGAGGAGATGGCGATCACGGTCAGCCACGCGGGCTACGTGAAGCGCACATCGGTCGATACGTACCGCCACCAGTCGCGTGGCGGCAAGGGGCGCATCGGCGCCAAAACGCGCGAGGACGATTTCGTCGAACACTTTTTCACCGCATCGGCGCACAGCTACATACTGCTGTTCACTTCGAAAGGCCGCATCTACTGGCTCAAGGTCTATGAAATTCCGGAAGCGGCCGCTGCCACGCGCGGCAAGGCCATCAACAACCTCGTCCGCTTTCAGGAAGGCGAAACGCTCAAAGCGATCGTCCCTGCGCGCAATCTGGAAGAAACGGGCCGATACGTCTTCCTGGCCACCAGGAACGGCACGGTGAAAAAGACGGAGCTCGCCGAATTCTCCAACCCGCGGCCGTCCGGCATCATCGCCATCAATCTCGAATCCGGCGACGAGCTGATCGGCGCGAAGCTCACCGACGGCAAGCAGATGGTCTTCCTCGCAAGCCGCGAGGGACAGGCCATCCTCTTCCGCGAGACCGAGGTCCGCTCGATGGGCCGCAACGCCGGCGGCGTCAACGGCATGGATCTCGCGAAGAACGACTACGTCGTTTCGATGGACGCCGTGCAGGTCGATTTCGGCATCATTCAGAAGGAATACAAGAAAGAGACGCAGGATCTCGACGAGCTTGAGAGCGACGAGATTCGCGAATCGCTCACCTCGCTGATGCTCACCGTCGCCGAAAAGGGCTATGGCAAGCGCACGCCGCTTGCCGAATATCGCGTCACCTCGCGCGGCGGCAAGGGCGTCATCAACCTGAAGTCCACCGAACGCAATGGCCCGGTCGTCGCGGCGCTGCAGGTCCGCGAAGATTCCGACGTCATGATCATCACTGGACACGGCAAGGTCATTCGCGTCCACGCCGCCGAAATTCGCGAGGCGGGCCGCTCGACGCAGGGCGTCCGCCTGCTGCGCCTCGAGGAAGGCGACCGCATCGCCGCTGCCGCCGCCATCCTCGAAGAAGAATCCGAGGCCGAGCCCGAAAAGAAGTAGAAGTAAGCGTAGCGCCGCGGTCTTCAGCGCGGCAGAAGGGGGCGGCGATGAACTATTGGCCGCCATTACGCATCATCGGCTGGATCAACCTGATCCTCGCAGCATTGGGCTATTGCCAATTGCTCGTCAACGTCGTCGGCTACTATGGGCTTCCTGCCAGCTTCATCGACGAGTACGGCCCATTTATGCGCGGACGCTTTCCCGTGATGTCGATCCTGAGTGCGATTCTTCTGGCGCTTCTCGCGGTTTCCGGGTTTCTCCTCCTGCGGAGGTTGAAGGGCGCGATCTTGTTCGGCAATGCCGTCTTCGTAATGGAAATCATCGCCATCGCGATGATCTGTGCCCGATGGAATTTTGCAGTCTCGTTTCTTTCGCTGCCCACGATCGCCGCTGGATTGATGAACGGCGCGATCGCAATTCAAATCGTGACCCTTTATCCGATCGTCGGCCTCATCGTATTGAGTCGTGGGCAACGGAACGCCCAGGCGGGGGCAGAGCCAGCATGACCCATCGCGAAAGACTCGCCAGTCTTCTGCGCGCGAAATCGATCAAGCGCGGCGAATTCACCCTGGCGTCCGGCAAGAAGAGCAACTACTACCTCGATTGCCGTTTGACGACTCTCGACGCCGAAGGCGCGCTGCTCACCGGCTACTGCATTCTGGAGATGTTGGACGAAATGGGTGTGAAGCCGGATGCAATCGGCGGCCTCAGCATGGGCGCGGATCCCGTGGTGTCCGCCGCGATCGTGGTGAGTGCAATCGAGAAGCGGCCGGTGCAAGGATTCCTGGTCCGCAAGGAAGCGAAGGGCCACGGGCGAAAGAAGCAGATCGAAGGAATGGAAGAAACCCAAGGCAAGCGCGTGGCGATCGTCGACGACGTGTGCACCACCGGCGGCTCGACGCAGGAAGCCATCGACGCCGCCGAGCGCGAGGGCTGCGAAGTCATCGCCGTGATCAGCGTCGTCGATCGCGAAGAGGGTGGCTCCAACATGCTCCGCGCGAAATACAACTACCGCTCGATCTTCACCGCTCGCGAACTCCTCGCCGAAGAATCAAAGCCAGCCCGCAGCGCATCGTAGTTCGCTCGTCGCATCCCGTAGCCCTGTTGGTACCGGAACTCGACCAAAACCGTACTTGAGTACAGTTCATTAGAACTCAGCGCGTGCTTAGCGTGGTTGTGGCTCTTGGTGTGTGAGCCAGAGAGGATTTGTTGAGCGCGATGATTGCTGCGCGAGTATTTCCGCCCATCGACGGGAGGTGGTCTATCGTGGCGTGGCACAGACACTCCTGTCTGTGCGCTTTCGATGCATTTCTACTCGACAATGTCTGTCGAGTAGAATTCGCTGCAACTCTATGAAAACACTCGATCGCGGTGCAATCTACTCGACAATTTTTCGGGGGGTGTCGCGTTGCGAAATCGCGCATCGGCTCGACAACTGTGCGCACCTGCTGGCAGCGCTCACGCTAGAATGGACCTTTGCGTTTTCTTCGAGGGGGAGTGATGAAGCGTTCCGGCCACCTGCCGATGCCCGACCTGGCGTATCAGGATCCCGTCTTCATGGAGAGCAAGCCGGCCAGGCCGCTACGCATTCTGGCCGAGTACATCGATCCGCTCAACCGGCTGCGTCGCGCCGGTGTGGCCGATACGATCGTGATGTTCGGCTCGGCGCGGGTTCATCCGCGCGACGTGGCGCTCGCGAACTTGAAAAAGATCCAGCGCGAGGCGCGCAAGCATCGCAGCGCCGAATGGCAGCAGAAAATTGCCGCGGCGCGGTCAACGCTCAACATGTCGCGCTATTACGAGGAAGCGCGCGAGCTTTCGCGCCGCATCACCGCCTGGGCCATGACGCTCGGCACACAGCCGCGGCGCTTCGTGGTCTGCTCGGGCGGAGGGCCGGGCATCATGGAAGCGGCAAACCGCGGCGCGGCCGAAGCCGGCGGTTCATCGATCGGGCTGAGCATCCAACTGCCGCACGAGCAGCGGCCGAACCCTTACATCAGCGCGGAGCTGAACTTCTGCTTCCATTACTTTTTTATGCGCAAGCTTTGGTTCGCGCAGATGGCCAAGGCGCTGATCGTCTTCCCGGGCGGGTTCGGCACCATGGACGAGCTCTGGGAAATGCTTACGCTGTTGCAGACCGGGAAGCTGGCGGCCAAGCACCTGATCCTCATCTACGGCCGCGAATACTGGGACAAGGTTGTGAACTGGCGTCACATGGTGCACACCGGCACGATGAGCGAGTCCGATTACAAGCTGCTCCAGTTTGCGGACACGGTGGACGACGCGTTCGCACAGGTCCGTCGCCAGATGGAGAAGTACCACCTTCCGCTCGACACCGAGTGAAGCTGCATCGAGCTATCTCTCGATTTCTCAATTAACAACGGGCGCAAGCAACCTGCTTAAGCTTCCAGCCATCCCCATTGTAAGCAGCCAGAGGGCGAAGCCACCCAGCAGGCTTCGGGGCTGCGGCGGAGGTCGGTCATGCTAAAGCGCTTCAAATTATTCGGAATCATTCTGGGGTCTTTGTTGGTGTTGGGAGCTACTGGAACCGCTGGCGCCGATGACTGGTGCTACAAGCACATCCGGCACGAGCAGCACGAGCTGGACAAGGCCATCGCCCATCACGGCTACTACAGTCGGCAAGCGGAGCACCAGCGCCGCGAGCTGGATCGCATCCGTGACGAGTGCCGCTATCGCGGCTTTGGTCCTGACGGTTACCGCTGATCAGCAGCGGGCAGGCAGATAAAAAGGCGAGGAGCACATCGCTCCTCGCCTTGTTTTCGCTGCAGTTCGCGCGGTTAGTTCTTCGAGACTTCGAGGTCAGCCTCGAAGACGGCGTGGAAGCGCCGCTGCTCATCCCGGTCGTGGACCAGGACGATCGGCGACACGCGCACCGACTTCTTGCAGCTGCGGCAGACGCCGGTCTCGCCTTCGACGTCCTGCACGAACCCGTCGGTGAAGTGATACGCCGAGCGAGGCCGGCGAGCCGCCTTCGACGCATGCGCGCCGCAATGCGGGCAGGTGAATTCGACCTGATCCTCGAGCGGATCGCGGTTGAGCGCGGCCCAGCCCGTGTAACGAACTCCTACAGTTTCCAATCCAGTTCGACTCATGATGACCACCTCTATGTATGACCCCAATACGAGGGATCCTTCGCACAGTTAGACGCGCGCCCGTGCAAAAGCGATGCATCTTTTGTGCTCAGAGCACAAGCTCTTGCGACAGAGCACGTTAGGCCAGCCTGGACTCAATGGGTGCTCCGCCGGGAACCTGGTTCCCCCAGCGGTGTCTATTCTTCGCAAGAGATCGCGCGAACTCCTAGGCCCTTACGGCGCAGCCTCACGCCAGGCTGAAGCGCGAGGGCCGATGCACAATTCCTATTTTGTCCGCTTGACGGAGGAGGTGTGTCCATGAGCGATCTCGCAGATTTTTCGCAGTGCATCGTGGACAGCGACTCAAGAGAAATCGGGCGCGCGCGGCGGTTGCGCGGGAAAGCACTGTTCGCGTCAATCTGTCTGGAGGCAGCGGTCATCGCGACGCTGCTGCTCTGGCCACTGATAAATCCGCCGGTGATGACATCGCAGCCGATTCTCGCACCCGTACCCATCTTCCACTCGGCGCCGCGTCCCGAACCGCCGCATCCGCAAGTAGTCCAGCACTCAGAGCCGAACCGGCCGACGCTCGGCGTGACGGTTTTGCGCCAGCCGCCGACGATCCCGCATCACGTCTTCACCACAGCGAATAATGAGCCGCCGCTGCCCGACGAACCACTCGGCCCAGCCCTTCTGGCAGGTCCCGGTACAAACATCGGAGGTAATGGGTCCGAGGGCGCGCACATCGCGCGCCCGGATGCAGCCCGGCCAGTTGTGATGAGCGGCGGAGTCATGGAAGCGCGGCTCGTTAATCGCGTTCAGCCTGAGTACCCCGACGCCGCGCGGTGGATTCATCTGTCAGGCGTGGTGCAACTGCGCGCGATTATCGGCACGGACGGAGCGATCAGGAACCTCGAGGTCGTAAGCGGAAACCCGATTTTCGTCAGAGCCGCTGTTGAGGCGGTTCAGCAGTGGCGCTACGAGCCGACACGGCTCACCGGAGTTCCGGTCGAAGTCGAAACGGTCATCACCGTGCAGTTTCAGATGCAATAGAGCGCAAGAGCGGGAGCGGTGTGTGTAAAAGTTCCGCACATCGCTTCCCCCTGCGCCGAACGAAACAACGCCTAGAAGTGGATAACGATGCCAGTCGAAATGCGGGCGTTATCCTGTCGGGTACCGAAGAAGTTCGTCTGCAGATAGTCGGCCTGGAAGACGCGCCAGTAAACGTGCGGCACAACCTCGGTGTCAATCCCTCCTCCGAGAGCGAGCGAGAAACCGGTGTCCTCCCCGATGGCGCTGATATGCCCTGCGCCGATCAGCAAATGACCGAACGGCGACACGCGAGCGGGCCAAGAAACCTGTGGTCCGAAGAGAAACGTGTGGATCGAGTTGCCCGAGCCGTAGTGCCCGTCGAAGTCCGCGACGCCGCCGAGCCAGTCGTTGACCTTGTACTGGCCCGATAGCTCCCAACCGTTCGTGCTGAACGATGGGGAATTGATGTGCATATAGGAGTACCCGCCGAACACCTCGACCTTGTCGCCCAGTCCCTGGGCATGTGTCGCCAGGCAGACTGCGAGAACCAAACCACACAAGAGCGATAGCTTGCGCAGCATAAGATCACCCTCCTTGAAAATGATGGGATTGCTACTTCCGCACAAAAACCGGCTGCCGGGAGCCTGCAACCCGCCCCTGACTCGGCGGCCACCTAGGCAGCGAAGATAACTGAGGACTGGAGGTATCTATGATGCCCTATTTTTGGGTTTAGCTGGCTCAAAAGTGATCATAGCTATGCCCTGATGAACATCGGTTCGATGGGCTCCAGACGGTAGCGTATGGAAGAAATCCTCTTCGGACATAATTCTCGATAGAGCCTAGCTTGCTGCCGCTGATGGTCGGCTCATTGTGGTCAGCAAGAGCTACCAATTTGCGTATACAGCAAACAGTAGCAATTGCGAATTACCAAATTTCGGTGTGGTCGATGGCTTTGATAATTAGACACTTAGCCCTAGATTCCAATGGACGCACACTTGCGTTATGGCGGACCAGGCGTGTGTGTTCCTTGGTCGGGCTAACTTTCTTGGGGGCGTCATTTCTGCGGGACTTGCCCGGCGCCCAGCTTTCAGGAGGCGAGACATGAATCGCAAGTTGCTGACCGTGGTCGTGTTGCTGGCGGCAGTGCTTCTATTCCAAGTGGGGGTAGCCCGGGCCGATCTGTACGGTAGTATTCGGGGCACAGTTACCGATCAGACCGGCGCGGCGGTGGCCGGCGCTACGCTAATAGCGACGAACATGGCGACGAACATCTCGCAACAGGTGACGAGTTCGGCGGACGGCACGTACAACTTCCTGCAACTGGCGATTGGCGACTACTCGGTGAAAGTAGAGAAGACAGGGTTTGAGACGTTTACGGCCGCCAGAATTCACTTAGACGTGAGCACGGTTTACATTCAGGACGTCAAGCTCCAACTCGGCGCAATCAATCAAGAGGTAACAGTCCAGGCGAATCCGGTGCAGGTCGAGACGACCACGACGCAGCTCGGAATCGTCGTTGACGCGAACGACATCGTCAACTTGCCCCTGATCGGGCGCAACTTCGTGTCGCTGCAAGCGAACCTGCCGGGGGTTGTCGCGGCTGCCGACCGGTTTGGTGTCACCAACCTCGACTTCGCCACCAACGGCGCACAGACCCAGATGAACGTCTATTTGATTGACGGCACGGATAGCGGTGACATCGCGGTGAACACACCGAGTTTTATTCCCAGTCCGGACGCGATCGCGGAGTTTCGGCTGGTCACCAGCACGCTGAACCCGGAGTACAACCGGAGTTCGGGCGCCATCATGAACGCGGTCTTGAAATCGGGGACCAACTCCTTTCATGGCGACGCCTACGATTTTTATCGGGACACGTTCCTGGATGCCGCGCCGTACTTCGCGGTACCTAAGGTGCCTGTGCCCTATCAACAGAACGAATTCGGCGCCACGATCGGCGGGCCGGTGATCAAGAACCACACATTTTTCTTCTTTTCGTATCAAGGTGTTCGCGCCACGCAGCCGCAGACGAACCCCATCGGCCCCACGGTCGTGACCAGCGTCTACACGGCCGATCAGCTCGGGGGTAACTTCAGCACACTTAATTTCAACGGAACTCCGTACAGTCCCGGCCCTCCAGTGCAACCCACTGTGAACCCGAACCAGTCTCCGGTTCCAATGTGGGGCGATGCACTCTCAGGTTGCCCGTACGTCACAGCCGCCAGCCCGCAATGCCCGGCCGGCACTTACTACGGCAAGGCGTACACCGGGACTGGGACGCTGATCACCAATGGGCTCTTTAGCAGCGGAATGATACCGACCCAAAATTTCAACGCCACTGCAATGGCTCTCGTGAAAAAATACGTGCCCCTTCCCAACATCGCCGGCACGAGCGAATACAGCTTCAATGCCAGCCAGCCGGCCAAGGACAACCAGTACATCGTAAAGATCGACCATACGTTCAATGCGAAAGACTCCCTGTGGGGCACGTGGTTTATCGAAAGCTTCCCCGTCAGCGACACGGTACCGTTTGCCGGCGCCACGCTTCCGGGATTTGGGATGTCGGAGCAGCAACACTGGAAGCTGTTCACGGCCTCGTGGACGCACATCATCAACGACCACATGCTGAATGAACTGCGCATCGGTTACGACCGCTTCAACTTCGCCTCCGTAGAGCCCACCACTCCGACGCTGCCTTCAGCGGGCGGGTTCGCGACAATCACTCCGCAACTGACCTCGGGCGCAGGTTTGCCGGTAATGGCGGTTGCCGGGCTTTTTACGATCGGGTTTTCCGCGGACGGCCCGCAGCCAAGAATCGATCAGGTACGTCAGGCAACCGACAATTTTTCCTGGACTAGAGGCAATCACACGATGAAGTTCGGGTTCGACTGGCGCCAGTGGAACCTTTGGAACCCGTTCTCCTTCGACAATGACGGCAACTTCAATTACTCGGGCAACGGCCTCTACAGCACGAGAAATCCCGGAGTAGATTTTCTGCTGGGTATTCCCGACACCTATACTCAAGGCAGCGGCGGCACGCAGTTCAACAACGCGAAGGGCTACTACGCCTACGCCCAGGATTCATTCAAGATCAAGACCAATCTCACGCTGATGTATGGCTTGGGCTGGTCGATCGATACTCCGATGGTCAATACGGCTTTCAATAACCATGCCCAGACGGCGTTTGTGCCGGGCCAGCAGTCGATCATTTTCCCGAACGCGCCCGTTGGCTACGTCTTTCAGGGCGATCCGGGAGTGCATGCCGCCGGCAGCGTACATTGGAATGATCTCGGCCCAAGGATAGGTATCGCTTGGAGCCCTGATTGGGGATGGCTCTCGGGCGGCCCGGGCAAAATGAGCATCCGGGCTGGATACGGGATTTACTACAACCGATCCGAGCAGGAGCAGGATCTGCAGGTCCTCGGAATGCCTCCCTACGCGGTCACAACAGCGCTGGGCGGTCCCGGCACTATCAACCCGAGCTTTCCCAACCCGTTTGTGGACGTTAAGACCGGTGCGGCTACGCCGAATCTGTTTCCGTTTACCGGTGCGCCAAGGAACACGCTATTCACGGTGGCAAACGGCTTCCTGCCCCTCTTCAGCCCCTGCTGCGCCGTGCTGTCCCCGGATACCCAGGACCCAATGGCGGAGAACTACAATCTGACGGTCGAGCGGCAGCTCAGCAATAACATGATCCTGAGCGTTGGATACGTCGGCTCCAGGGCCTACCGCCTGACCTATGGGCTTCCGCAGAACTTCCCGAACTCAGCCGGCGTCTTCCCGTACAACACTACGACTTATGGATCGATCGACACTCTGTACAGCGGAGCAAAGTCAAACTACAACGCCCTGCAAATCAGCTTGAATAAGAAGCTTTATCATGGCTTGGAGTTCCTTGCGTCCTACACGTATGCTCACTCACTCGACACTGCGTCGGGCTTCGAAAATAGCACCTTCGGCGAGGCGGGCGGAGGGAATCAGGGGTTTGGCGGCGGCGGTGCAATCCGGGCAAGCAACCCGTATTGCTTCCCAGCGTGCGATTACGCCAGCTCAACCTACGACGCCAAGCACCGCTTGGTGATCAGTTACTTCTATGAGATTCCGGGGATGCACGGCGACTGGATCGTATCCCGGCTCACGAAGGGCTGGACAATTGCCGGTATCACGACCTTCCAGACAGGGTTCCCGCTGGACGTCGCCGATGAATCGTTTCCTTCGGGAGGGCTCCTCCTTTGCTGCTCGGATTTCGTGGGCTGGGATGGTCCCAACCAGATTGCGCCGATCCAATACCTGAATCCTCGGTCGGCCGGGAATCCTTGGTTTGCGACGACTGACAACTCGACATGCGCCGTCTATGTCAAGGGGTCATGCGCGAGTACCAAATGCGCCACTGTGTCGTGCGCCTTCGCGCCAGTTACTCCGAACGGAAATCCTGCTTCTCCCGTGAGCTACGGCAATGCGCCTCGGAACCCCCTCCGCGGGCCGGGTTTGAACAACTGGGACTTCCAGTTGTACAAGGACACCCAGATTACAGAAAGGACAAGATTCGAGCTGAGGATCGAGTTCTACAACGTCTTCAACCATACGCAGTTTGATTCACAGGGGATCATCACAGATATCATCGCCCCCAACTTTGGAGATGAAACACTGGCCCACAATCCGCGACAAATCCAGTTGGCGGCGAAGTTCTACTTCTAGCCCGCGCGCTGAGGCCTTTTCGGCGTCAGAGCGAGCAAACAGTAGTAGTTCAAGGGCGTTCCGGTCGACACCGAGAACGCCCTTTTTGTTTGCGTTCAAGACCTAACCGGCGCTGGGCCCCGGCCGTCTAACCGGTGGCGTTCCGCCGCGTGAACAGCGCCCCGAAGTGTCGGTAATTTGGTGAGTTACCCGGCAGCGGGCTGCAACTTCGGACGGCTCCAGTGCGTATGATAGGATGAAGCGAAACGCGCGAAGTGCCGAATGTTGCGGACGGGTGTCTGAGCAAGGGTGACGGGGCCTCAATGGCAGGGCAAGCCTCCAAAACGAGCAAGACCTCGATGACGATGGGCGAAGCGATCCGAATCGCTGTAGCGAGCCTGTGGTCGCACAAGCTGCGCAGCGCGCTCACTCTGCTGGGCGTGGTGATCGGGGTGATGTCAGTGATCGCCGTGGTCAGCCTGGTAAACGGCCTGAATCGGTACGTGGCCGAAAAGATCTTCAATCTGGGCGCGGACGTTTTCATGGTCAACCGTTCGCCCTCGATCATCACCAGCATCGACCAGTGGGAAGCCGCCCAGAAGCGCAGGAAGTTCCATTTCGATGACTACGAGGCCATCCGCGACGACTGCCGAAGCTGCGTGGCTGTGGCGGCGAACACGGGAAAGATCGGGCAGGTGAAGTACGGAACCGACTATCTCTCCGACACGAATATCATCGGATTCACGCACGAAATGCCGGAAGTCATGAGCCGCGAGCTGGCGGAGGGGCGTTACTTTACGCGGCTCGACGTGGCGCGTTCGGCCCCCGTTTGTGTTGTGGGGTACGACGTCGTGGACAAGCTGCTGCCGGGGTCGGACCCGATCGGCAAGGAAATTCACGTGGACACGGGCGACTGCGAAATCATCGGCGTAGCCAAGAAGCGCGGCTCGGTGATGGGACAGTCGCAGGACAACTGGGTCATCCTGCCGCTGACCACGTATCAGGCGATGTACGCGAGGGACGACTCGCTTCGCCTGTGGGTGAAGGCGGCGGGCACGCAGGCGCTTGATCCGACGATGGACGAAGTACGGCAGATTCTGCGCGGCCGCCGGCACGTGGCGTACAACGACCCCGACGATTTCGCGATGGAAACCAACGCGTCGTTCCTTTCGCTCTGGGGCAGCATCAGCGGGACGTTTTTCGGAGTCATGATCGGGATCGCGTCGATCGCGCTGATCGTGGGCGGCATCGTGATCATGAACATCATGCTGGTGAGCGTGACGGAGCGGACGCGCGAAATCGGGTTGCGTAAGTCGCTCGGAGCGCGGCAGAGCGATATCCGCATGCAATTCCTGATCGAATCGTCCACGCTGGCGGCGATCGGGGGAGCGTTTGGCGTCGCGATGGGAATCCTGCTCGCGAAAATTGTGACGTGGACGACGGCGCTGCCGAGCTCGGTGCAATTGTGGTCCGTGCTGATGGGGCTCCTCATGGCCACGAGCGTGGGGCTTTTCTTCGGTGTATATCCGGCGACGAAGGCGGCGCGGCTCGATCCCGTGGTGGCGCTGCGCTCAGAGTAGGAATTTGAGACCCAATCGATGCGTGCGATGAAGAGATTCGGCGAGATCAAAGAATCGATTGCGCTCGCGCTCGACGTGCTGCGGCGCAATCCGCTGCGCTCGTTTCTGACAGTGCTCGGTATCAAGATCGGCGTCACGACGATTATCGTTATCGGCGCGGTGATCAACGGGCTGAACTCCAACGTGCTCGGGCAGATCCAGCAGCTCGGCTCCAGCACGATCATTTGCTACCGCTTCTCGTGGGCCACGCTGGGGCGGCTCTCGCCCGAAGTTCTGCAGCGCAAGAAGCTGAAGGCGGAATGGGCGGACGGGCTCGCACAGCTGCCGCACGTGGTGGCTGTCGCGCCGACCGTCCAGGTTGAGAATTACGAGATCAACGCCGGATCGAGCACGGTTCGGCGCGGGAATCTGCGCGCGAAGAACGTGATCCTCGAGGGAGACGTGCCGCAGATCGCGCAGATCAGCGACTTCGCCATGGCGAGCGGCCGGTTTTTCAACGAAGTGGACCAAGAGCATCGCTCGCCGGTCATGGTGCTCGGTCACATCACCGCGAACACTCTGTTTCCGCGCGGCGAGGACCCGGTCGGGCAGGAAGTCGAGCTGGAAGGGGAAGTGTTCACGGTGATCGGCGTTTTGACGGTAACGAAGCAGGCCCTGGGCACCGGCGAAAATCCCTCAGACAACATCGTGATTCTGCCGCTCTCGGTGATGAGGAAGTTGCACCCCGAGCACGACGATTTCGCAATTCTCGTGAAAGCCGACACGACGGAAAACCTGCCGATTGTGGTGGACGAGGTCCGCGAGTATCTGCGGCGGATGAGGAAGCTGCCGTCCGACAAAGACGATGATTTTGCGATCCTGACCACGGACACATTCGTCGATTTTTGGAAGCAGATTTCGAACGGGATTTTCATCGTGATGCTCGCTGTGGGATCGGTGGCGCTGCTGGTGGGCGGGATCGGCGTGATGAATATCATGCTGGTGAGCGTGACCGAGCGGACGCGCGAAATCGGGGTCCGCAAAGCGATCGGCGCTCGCCGCGCCAACATTCTCTGGCAGTTCCTCCTGGAAGCAATTACGTTGGCGGTCACTGGCGGTGCGATTGGAGTGATCTTCGGGTCGACGATCGTGCTGATCGTGCGGCTGGCCTTTCCTTCCTTCCCGGCGTCCGTTTCAGTTTCGCTGGTCATGCTGGGAGTTTCAGTCGCGAGTCTGATCGGAGTCTTCTTCGGAGTGTATCCGGCGTGGAAGGCGGCGCTGCTGAATCCCGTAGAAGCCTTGCGCTACGAATGAGGGCGCGGATGGCGGTGAGGAATCGCGGATTCGGCGGGCTGAAGGAATCGATCGCACTGGCGCTCGACGTGTTGCGGCGCAATCCGCTGCGCTCGTTTCTGACCATCCTCGGCATCATGATCGGCGTGATGACGATCATCGTGATCGGCGCGGTGATCAACGGATTGAACTCGAACGTGCTGGGCAATATATCGTCGCTGGGTTCAAGCACGCTCATCGTTTCCAGAATTTCGTGGGCGACCTTCGGCCGACCGTCGATGGAATTGCTCCAACGCAAGGACATCAAGGCCGAGTGGTCAGACGGTATAGCGCATTTGCCGCACGTGGTGGCTGCGAGTCCGGCGGGGCAAATTGCGAACTATGAGGTTGGGGCGGGGTCGAGCGAAGTTCGGCGCGGGAATCTTCGCGCGAAGAATGTGATGCTGACAGGGGACGGGCCGTCCATCGCGCAAATCAGTAATTTCGATATGGAACGCGGGCGCTTCGTCAACGATATCGACAATGAGCACCACTCTTCGGTGACCGTGTTGGGCCACACGACGGCAAAAACGCTTTTTCCCGATGGCGAAGATCCTGTGGGGCAGGACGTGTTGCTCGAAGGGCACGTATTCAGGGTAATTGGAGTCCTACAGGAGCAGAAGCAAGCTCTCGGCAACGGCGATAATCCGCAGGACAACATTGCGTGCGTCCCTTTTTCTGTCCTCATGAAGCTTCATCCGGAATTCAAGGACGTGATCTTGTTCGCGAAAGCCGATAGCACCGAGGACCTTCCGCTGGCGGTCGACGAAGTACGCGAGTACATGCGCCGTGTGCGGCGGCTTCCCTCCGACAAGAAGGACGATTTCGAAATCATGACCACGGACACGTTCGTCCAAACTTGGAAGCAGATTTCCAACGGAATTTTCATCGTGATGCTCGCTGTGGGATCGGTGGCGCTGCTGGTGGGTGGCATCGGCGTGATGAACATCATGCTGGTGAGTGTGACGGAGCGGACACGCGAAATCGGCGTGCGCAAAGCCATCGGAGCACGACGCGCCAATATCCTGTGGCAGTTCCTATTGGAAGCAGTAACGCTTGCGGGAGTGGGCGGCGCGATTGGGGTGATTCTGGGCGCGACCATCGTGCTGTTGGTCCGGCTGGCGTTCCCGTCGTTCCCCGCCTCGGTGTCGGTGTTTCTTGTAGCTCTCGGAGTCTCCGTAGCGAGTTTGATCGGAGTGTTCTTCGGCGTGTATCCAGCGTGGAAAGCGTCGCTGCTGAATCCCGTGGAAGCGCTGCGCTACGAGTGACCCGCCAAGTCCTGCAATGATTCCTCAAACGGCGGCCGCGCGACTCCACATTCCGTGATGATCGCCGCGATGAACCGCGCGGGGGTTACGTCGAAGGCAGGATGAGCGGCGCGAACCTCCGGCGAGATGCGCACGCCGGCGAGATGAGTCACTTCCTCTTCCGCGCGTTCTTCGATCGGAATTTGATCCCCGGACGAAATCGAAAGGTCGAGCGTCGAAATGGGTGCTGCCACGTAAAAAGGAACGCCATTCTCGCGCGCAAGAACGGCAATTCCGTAGGTGCCGATTTTGTTGGCGGTGTCCCCGTTCCGCGCGATCCGGTCCGCGCCCACCACGACCGCCCCCACGCCGCCAGTCTTCAGAAAATGCCCGACCATGTTATCGGTGATCAGAGTGAGTGGAATATGGTCTTGATGCAGCTCCCAGGCCGTGAGCCGGGCTCCTTGGAGGTACGGTCGGGTTTCGGGAACTAGCACGTCGATGTGATGTCCTGTCTCGACCGCCATGCGGATCACGCCGAGCGCGGTTCCAATGCCGCCGGTGGCCAGCGCCCCGGCATTGCACTGCGTCATCACGCGGCCGTGCTTGGGCATGAACTCTGCGCCGAAGCGGCCGATCCGGTCGTCTGCGGCGCGCCGCTCCTGGTGAATCTTCTTGGCCTCCTCGACGAGCGCCGCCCCGATGGCGCTGATCGCACCCTTGCCATTCTTTTCGGCAGCATCTGCGAGTTCAGCGAAGCGCCGCTTGAAGCGTTTGATCGCCCAGAAAAGGTCGACAGCTGTGGGGCGCGTGCGCGCGAGCGTGTCGCAAATGACTGTGAATTCCGCGCGCAACTCGTCGAGGGTTCGTGCCTTCGAATGTTGCACCCCGATCGCGACGCCCATTGCCGCGGCCACGCCGATCGCCGGCGCGCCGCGAATCACCATGTCTTTGATCGCCTTCGCGACCTCGCGGTAATCCGTATAGGTATGGTAGACGACCTCGCGCGGCAGCCGCCGCTGGTCGAGCATGACCACACCCTCCCGCGTCCATCGAATGGGTTCAACCGTGTGCAATGAAGTGTCTCCGGGCAGTTTGCGCGCTTGTCGCGGAGTCGCGCTAGGCGCAAATCAGCATTCTATCCGATTCCGCGGCACTGGTAGAGAGGCCACTCTATGATCGCGTCGGCAGTACGCGCAGCCAGTGGGAGCCGATCAGAAATGCGAGCGAGATGCAGAAGTTGTAGCTGATATGTAGCAGAAAGCTGGCCAGGACGGTTCGCGTCGCCGCGCGCGCGTAAGTCAGCACGATGCCGACAAACACCAGCAGCGCGATTTGCGTCCATCCTCCCCACAACTGCGCCGCGTGCAAGAGTCCAAAGAGCGTTCCCGTGACGACCACGCCGATGCCCCGGCCGAAAGAGCGAGCGATCACAGGGTAGAGAAGGCCGCGAAAGAGCGTTTCCTCCACCAAGGGCGCCATCAGAACCGCCAACAACAACAACAGCAGCGCCACGACGCGATCCTGGAACAGCGCCTCCATCGGCACCTTGGCATTCTGCCCGAAATAGACTGAAAGAACCTGCACCACGATCGCGAGAAGAAATCCTCCCCCTATGAATCCGAGATACGGGAGCGGAACCGGGAAACGGCTGCCTTCGAGCGGCCGCCATCCGATCGTCCGCCAGAACGGCGTGCCGAAGCGCAATCGCACGTACAGTGCGAGACACCCGATCAGCGCGCCGAATAACAAGACTTCGTAAATGACGCCGAAAACCCCCGTCGCCCTCGACGCTCCCTGGAGCTCCGAGGAATGATGGCCCAGCGCGATAAATGCGATAAGCATCGCAATCAGAAGCACAGAACCCGCCGCAATCGCGACCAGCACGAACAAAACTAAGTCAACCCATCCCCACGGCACACGGAGATCCTCTGGCACGAACCGCGCGGGCGCCGCAGAAACCTGCGTCGCGGGATCGCGCGGGTCGAGAGACTGCGGCACGCCGCCATCCGGCAGGGCCGGCGCTTCGTGTTCGTCGTCGAAGTTCAAGTTGCTCCCACCTCTAGTTCGCTCGATTCCCGTTTCCGCCGTTAAGCGCGCGAGAAAGAATCTGGCCGGTGTAGGATTTCCTGGCACGCGCCACTTGCTCCGGCGTGCCTTGCGCGACCACGCGGCCGCCTGCCTCGCCGCCCTCCGGCCCGAGATCGATGATCCAGTCGGCTTGTTTGATCACGTCGAGATTGTGCTCGATAATCAGCACCGTATTGCCGAGAGACACGAGCCGGTTCAGCACGTCGAGCAGTTTCTTGACGTCATCGAAGTGCAATCCGGTCGTCGGCTCGTCGAGGATGTAGAGAGTCCGCCCCGTCTGCCGGCGAGACAATTCGCGCGCCAGTTTCGTGCGTTGCGCTTCGCCGCCCGAAAGCGTCGTCGCCGATTGCCCGAGCTGCACGTATCCTAACCCGACATCGACCAGTGTCTGGAGCTTCTGCTGAATCGCAGGAATATTTTCGAGCACTTTAAGCGCCTCTTCGATCGGCAGATCGAGAACGTCGGAAATCGAAAGGCCCTTGTAACGCACGGCCAGCGTTTCGGCGTTGTAGCGCCTGCCGCGGCACACCTCGCAAGTGACGTACACGTCCGGCAGAAAATTCATCTCGATGCGCCGTTGCCCGTCGCCCTGGCACGCTTCGCAGCGCCCGCCCTTCACGTTGAAACTGAACCGGCCAGGCCTGTATCCCCGCTCACGCGATTCCGGGAGCATTGCAAACAGCTCGCGAATCGGCGCGAACACGCCGGTGTACGTGGCGGGATTCGAGCGCGGCGTCCGGCCGATCGGCGCCTGGTCAATTTGCACCACTTTGTCGAGATGTTCGACGCCGAGCAAAGCTCGATACTCGCCGGGTTTCTCTCGGGAGCGGTAGAGCTTGGCCGCCAGCGCACGATAGAGAATGTCGTTTACCAGCGTCGATTTTCCGGAGCCGGAAACGCCGGTCACGACGGTGAGCAGGCCGAGCGGAATGGCCACGTCGATGTTCTTGAGATTGTTCCCGTGCGCGCCGAGGATCGAGAGCGATTTACCGTTCGGACTGCGGCGCTGCTCGGGCACGGAGATGTGCATCTTCCCAGACAGGTACTGCCCGGTGAGCGACGCCGGATTTGCGGCAATCTCCACAGGTGCGCCCGCGGCGACCAGATATCCCCCCGCCTTGCCCGCGCCGGGGCCGAGGTCCACCACGTAGTTAGCGCGGCGAATGGTCTCCTCGTCGTGTTCGACCACGACCACCGTGTTGCCGAGGTCACGCAGCGTCTCGAGCGTCGAAAGCAGCCGGCCGTTGTCGCGAGCATGCAAGCCGATGGACGGCTCATCGAGCACGTAGAGCACCCCGCGCAGGCGCGAGCCGATCTGCGTCGCGAGGCGGATTCGTTGCGCCTCGCCGCCGGAGAGAGTGGCCGCGGAGCGCGCGAGCGTGAGATAGCCCAGGCCGACTGCGAGCAAGAAATCCAGTCGCTCGGCCACTTCGCCGAGCGGGCGGCCCGCAATCTTCCGCTGCCGCAGC
>Ga0187780_10001154_pt1 | contig 19846 bp, 20 predicted proteins | sample 1015_Q2_SP10_20__FD_132429 | JGI IMG/M metagenome (GOLD analysis project Ga0187780, IMG submission 132429) | Tropical peat soil microbial communities from peatlands in Department of Meta, Colombia - 1015_Q2_SP10_20_MG | ecosystem: Environmental > Terrestrial > Soil > Wetlands > Peat | place...
GGCAACGGAAATGCGATTTGCCGTGCGACTCACACCGTGCCAAGCTTCATTGGCAACGCGGCAATTGCCGCCAGGACATTGCTCGAAATAACCTTGGCGCCTTAGCGGATCGGCACCTCAATAACTCGGGTCCAATGGTCCATGCCAGGCGAGGCTGCGCCCGCGGCGCTACTTGTGGCATCGCAGCGGGATTTAACTCCAAGGTGCGTGGGAATTCTTTCAGGAACTGATTTCGCCCATGGCACTTTGCAGATAGTTCGGTAAGCCCATCTGCTCGATCAACTGCAATTGCGTCTCAAGGTAATCGATGTGGTTCTCTGTCTGTTCCATGATCGTTGCCAGGATTTCGCGTGAAACGTAGTCCATGACCGACTCGCAGTGCGCGATCGCCTCTTGGTAATGCGCGCGGCCTGTTATCTCTAGTTTTAAGTCGCGGCCTATGCAGTCGGGAACGTCTTTACCGATCGATGGTTTGCCGAGATCTTGCAAGGTCGGGGTACCAGCGAGAAACAAGATTCGCTCAATCAACCTGTCAGCATGACGCATCTCTTCGATCGACTCGTCGTATTCATGCTTGCCCAGGGCCTTCAGACCCCAGTTCTTGTACATCCTGGCATGCAAAAAGTACTGATTGACCGCGGTGATTTCTAGGGATAGCGCTTTGGTCAGCAGTTGGATGACTTTTTTGTCGCCGTTCATCGGAATCCCCCGGTTCGAATTGCCGTGCGGGCAGGCACCTTGCAGCGTGAGTTTTGTGCATCATCTCACTAAGTCCGATCACGATCCAGTTGCTGTGTGGCAGTTCCGTTGCTGGCCGCGGCAGCGACATTCGCATCGGCACAAGCGGCAAGCGTCGTCGTGCTGCGCGCCAAAGCGGCCAATGAATCTTGTGTGGCAGAGACGACCCTGCTCGACCCTTCGATCCCTTGACCCCCCAAAACTTGTAACCACCGGTCTTCACCACTGCGCGTCCAAATCGGCCCAGTGCGAGTCAAGTAAAACGGCTCGGCCCACGTACACGACGATTTGCGATGCCATAGGTTTTTGCGTTGACGCAATACGTCAAAAATGACTCCTTGGCAGCATCCTGGAAATTGCAGGAGCCGGTTCGTTCGTGTACAGCCGGTGCGCTTGCCGTTGACCGCGCCCTGAGAAAGAGAACTTTGTGCGCGGTGGGACGTTAAGCGTCTGTGGCAGGGGGAAAGGGCGTGTCAAGTGCGTTCTACGAAAGCGCCGTTGGGCCAGACGTACCTAGAGATGGTAAGGTTTATCGCGTAGCTTCCCTCGTTGAAAGTGGGGGAGGCGGTTGGGCAAAGGGGTTGGCGCGCTTTTGCTTTGGCGAGCGGTGCAGCAAACCGTGCGTCCGAACAGCACCGTGGCCGGCGGTTTTCAACGGGTCGGGAAACGGTAGTGGCGCAAAACGCGATGGTGGTTGCGGGGGAGTAATTTGGACACACAGGAACTGAAGAACGCGCTGCGCAGTTGGAAAGAAGAACGCGATAGTGCTGTCGTGTATGAGGCGCTTGCATCCATTGAGCGCAACCCACGCCTGAGCGGACTCTTCCGGAAGTTGGCTGCGGCAGAGCACGAACACTCCATGTTTTGGCAAGAGCGGGTTCAGGCGCTAGGTCAATCCGTACCGGCTTACAGTCCATCGCTGCGCACGCGGATCTTGGTTGAACTGGCGCGCCGATTCGGAGTTGCTTTCGTGATACCTAGCGTTACGGCGCGTGAGCTCGCCGATCGCGATCGGTACGCGAGCCTGCAGGACGCCAGCTCGGCCGGACTATCGAAGGATGAGCGCGGGCATGCGGCGGTGATGCGGATGATCAGCGCCGGCAGGCATACCGACACCGAAGCGCGCGAAACACGGGGCGCAGGCAATGCTGCATTCGGGAACAACTTGCGAGCTGCAGTGCTCGGTGCAACCGACGGGCTGGCGTCAAACTTTTGCCTGATGATGGGTATGGCTGGAGGAGGCGCTCAGCGGCCTACGATCTTGTTGACAGGCTTGGCCGGCCTTATCGCCGGTGCCTGTTCGATGGCGCTGGGCGAATGGCTATCGGTTACGAACGCACGTGAACTGGCGCGAAGCCAAATCGACAGGGAACTCGAGCAAATGCGTGGCGCACCGGATTGGGCGAATAAGGAACTGGCGCTGATCTACGAGACCAAAGGAAAGGATGAAGAGGAAGCTCGACATGCGGCCGAACAAATCATTGCCCAGGGACCGCGCGCCGTCGACGAGCTGATTCGTACGGAACTGGCTATTGATTCGGCTCATTTGGGCGTGAGTCCGGGCAGTGCGGCCTTGTATTCGTTTTCCCTCTTCGCTGTCGGTGCACTAATTCCGCTACTGCCGTACTTTGTCGCCTTTTCCTCCACACCGGCCATCATTGCAAGCGTCTGCCTATCGTTGGCTGCTTTGTTCGCCTTAGGATTAATGACCTCCTTCTTCAATGGCCGCTCGCCGATCTTTTCTGGTCTGCGGCAGGTCAGTATCGGGGCGGCGGCCGCGCTGGTGACGTACTTAGCTGGACGCATTTTCGGTGCCGTGGTCGGCTGAGCGCGGGCGCATGTCATCGTCGTGTCACTACCTGCGGCGAGCCTGCGAATTTTCGTCGATTCTCGGCAATTGAGCGTACACGTTTTGCCGTGCGTTACGACACATCCATTCTGAAAACCGGTCTGCTTCGCCGGGTCGGTTTCGCATGGCAGGACCCGGCGGCGATCGTGCTGGTTCTTGGTGTCATTGTCTTGTTGGGAATCGGTGCGCGGCAAATGCTGCTGCCCTTCGTCCCGACGCAACAGCAGCCGATCTCGCTGTCCGCATGGGCGCTGCCGCTCTACACGTTGCGCACTGTCATGCGAATGCTGCTGGCGATGGCGGCATCGCTAATCTTTACGTTCACCTACGCAACACTGGCTGCCAAAAGCCGTCGAGCCGAGGTGATCCTGATTCCAATTCTGGATGTATTGCAGTCCGTGCCCATTCTCGGCTATCTGTCTTTTACCGTTGTCTTTTTTGTCGCTCTTTTCCCGGGCAGTGTTTTGGGTCCGGAGCTGGCCGCGATCTTTGCGATTTTCACCAGCCAAGCTTGGAACATGGCATTCAGTTTCTACCAATCGCTCCGAACCATACCAACGGACGTGGACGAGGCAAGCCGCAGCTTTCGTTGCTCGGCGTGGCAGCGCTTTTGGCGACTGGAGGTCCCATTCGCCATGCCTGGCTTGATTTGGAACATGATGATGTCGATGTCTGGCGGTTGGTTCTTTGTCGTGGCTTCGGAGGCCATCTCGGTGGGCAACCTTCAGATCGTGCTTCCAGGCGTCGGCTCGTACGTTGCCCGTGCGATTCAGGAGCGCGATCTGTCGGCGGTTGGTTGGGCGATCATCGCGATGACAATCGCCATCGTCCTTTACGACCAACTCTTGTTTCGGCCGATGGTCACCTGGGCCGACAAATTCCGGTTTGAGCAAACGGCCGCGCAGATCTCGCCAAAAAGCTGGTTACTGGATCTATTTCGGCGCTCGAGCTGGATTCAACGGATTATTGATCCGCTGGCCACCGGCATTCAACGCGTTGCACGAAGTCGAATGGAATTCCCCTGGACTCATGGGCGGTTTGCAGGTTTAACTCCGCCGCCTCGTTTGCTGGACATTGTGTGGTATGGGCTGTTTGCCAGCGCTGTTGCCTACGTGGCAATCGGACTGGCTCGCATGGCCCGATCGGCACTTTCATGGGACGACCTACGGATTGCGATCGATAACGGCGGCCTTACGCTGCTGCGAGTCGCGATCCTGGTTGCGATTGCCTCGCTGGTTTGGGTTCCGATCGGTGTGGCGGTCGGACTGCGGCCAAAAGTCACCGAAAAAGTGCAACCACTTGCTCAGTTTCTTGCTGCATTTCCGGCCAACCTCCTGTTTCCAATCGCGGTCTTTGCAATCGTACATTTCGATCTGGCTCCGAAAATCTGGCTCAGTCCGCTGATGATTCTTGGCACGCAGTGGTACATTCTTTTTAACGTTATCGCGGGCGCCAGCGTATTTCCCAGCGATCTGAGAGAAGCGGCCGCAAGCTTTCGCATCCGCTCCTGGCGCTGGTGGAAAGACGTAATGCTCCCGGGCATCTTTCCGTATTACGTGACCGGCGCCATTACCGCTTCGGGCGGGGCCTGGAATGCGAGCATCGTCTCGGAAGCGGTGAGTTGGGGATCGACGAGGCTCAGCGCGTCGGGATTGGACGCTTACATCGCACAGATGACCGAGGCCGGCGATTATCCTCGAATCGCTTTAGGTATTGCGGTCATGTCGGTAATGGTTATTGCGATGAACCGTTTGCTATGGCGCCCCTTGTACGCGTTTGCCGAGCGACGGACACGACTTGATTGAAGATAGGCGATGGCAACTGAAAAGAAGCCTGCTGTTCTCGAATTGGTAAAGGTTTGCAAGGCTTTTGCCAAACCCTCGGGTGAGCCACTGCCGGTTCTGGCTGACATCGATATCCTCATTCGGGAAGGCGAGATCCTCGGTTTGCTCGGACGCTCGGGTTCTGGCAAATCAACACTGTTACGCATCGCCGGAGGCCTGATCAAACCAACTTCCGGCCGAGTCGAATATCGTGGAACCCCGTTAACAGGGCCAGAGGAAGGCATAGCAATCGTTTTTCAGACTTTTGCCTTGTATCCCTGGCTCACCGTTCTGGAAAACGTGGAATTCGGGCTCGATGCGCTTGGACTGCCGCTTGAGCAGGCGCGTCGAAAAGCACTGTCCGCGATCGATTTGATCGGCTTGGACGGATTTCAGTCGGCCTATCCTCGCGAGCTTTCGGGCGGAATGCGCCAGCGCGTCGGATTTGCGCGGGCAATCGTCAGCGAACCAACCTTGCTGCTAATGGATGAACCGTTCTCGGCACTGGACGTGCTGACCGCAGAGACGCTGCGCACGGATTTTCTGGATCTGTGGATCGAGCACTTGTTGCCCACCAAGGCGGTCCTGATGGTGACGCACAACATCGAGGAAGCCGTGTTGATGTGTGACAGGATCTTGGTGCTGGGCGCAAATCCGGGGCATATCGCAGCCGAGTTTCACGTGCCCCTGCCACAACCGCGCAATCGGCTTGATGCGCAGTTTCATTTGATTGTTGATCAGATTTACACGGTGCAGACGGCAAGAATCACTGAAGCGATCGGATCACAGAATCAGTTGCACGGCGGAAAGGTGCAGGTGCTGCCCGAAGTGACGGCCAACCGCATCAGCGGCTTTATTGAGGCACTTGCTTCGACCGCCTACTCGGGTCAAGCGGAGCTGGCTAAGTTGGCGGCCGCGTTAGGATTGTCCACCAATGAAATCTTGCAGATCGCCGCAGCGCTACACATTCTGGAGTTCGGGGAACTAAAGGAGGGTGCAGTGAAACTGACTGCCGCGGGTCGGGTATTCGCGGAAAGCGGCACCGAGGACCGCAAGCGCATCTTTGAGGAACATCTTTTGCGCTTTGTTCCACTGGCGGCGCACATCCGGCAGGTACTCGACGAACGTGAGGAGCATCGAGCGCCGCGAGAGCGATTCGAATTTGAGCTCCAGGACCATTTGAACCGCGGCGATACTGACCAAACGCTGCAGACCGTCATCGAGTGGGGGCGATTTGCCGAAATCTTCACGTATGACGATCGAACCAAGACGTTTAGTCTTGAGCGTCCGTCAACTTAATTTTGCAACGCGACTTCGCCGTGGTTTGCCGCAGACCGAAGGTTTTGCTCGACCCTTTGCAACGATCCTAACGCTCAATTCATTTCGAAGTTTGCGGCGGTGCCCACGCGCCATTTCGCTGCGCCCGATTCTTGCAGTGGGGCGCAGAGTCGGCACCACCAGCCCGCAAAAAACGGTGCGTCTGGCATGCACCGACCCCAGGCAAGTAACTGAGAGCGGAAACCGGCCCCAAGGCGATCTACTTTGAGATGGAGCTCTGGCGCCGTGGCTCCATCATGGCGATCGTTGTATCGGGCGTCTCCTTGGAACTGGAACGCGACATTGCGGCCTGCGAATAAGATCGAGGCGCCACGCTCCGCAAAACCAGCCTGCGACCTCGAATGCGTGACCTACGTTGCAGACTCAGGCACTTTTGCTTTCGTCGGTTTAGAAAACCGGCGCGGAACCACAACGAGATTACGAAACAAAACCTGAAACTATCCGCGAAGCCATTGCAATAACGTTCTGAGCCGCGCGCCGCTTGGTTTTTTCCTGGATAGCAAAATTACGCGTGCAGAATGTGATCCGGTTGAACCCAGTGCTCGCAGTTGGCCAAGTCGCGACCGCACCCGAGGCGCGCGCGCGGCGCATTAGGGGTTTGCGCACTGTCAGCTGACAGGGTGTGTCGCTTCTGGCAGCGCTTTGGACCTCCATTTGTACCAATCCTCGCCGAACAGCTCGGCGGGGTGCGGCGCGCGCACTGACCCGTTGCCACAGGTCATCGCATCGGCGGGACAGTACTTGTCGCAGCCCCAGCAGATGCGGTGAGGGTTTGCTGGATGCAATGGAAATTTCTTACCCATGTTGAGCCAAAGATACGCGGTCAGTGAGGTGACCGTCTTGATACTCATCAATGTCTCCAAGGTGCGCCACGCATCATGCGCTGATCCGTACCTAATCGCCATCGCATGCGACGTCGATTAGCTGACTGTCTCAATGCTGGTTTGGCGTGGCAGACACAGATGGATGCTCTGGAGCGGTCCCTTCCGAGGCTGGTAAAACCTCAAATCCGCAAAAGCGGCAAACCTTGGCGTTGCGGGGAATTAATTCTCCGCATTTCAGGCACTCCATGCGATCGCCTCGCGAAGCCGCGGATTCAACCGTCGACCCATTCTTGGCGGGAAGAAGAAGAAGCGCTAACGCCGCGAGCAACGGTGAGAAGATCATCGAAAGCAAGAACCAGCCAAACCCGAAACGGCCACGCGCGTGCGCACGTATACCCACGAAAATCGAAAAAGCCAGCCAGACGAGGACTACAAATCCCATTGATGAACCGCAAGTTCGTTAGCTCAAATCTATCCTTGTTTGCAGTCTAAGCCACGCGGCCGGAGCGGAAAAGGCTTGCCGCAGTTATTGTTGTGGATCCCCAGTTCGGACCTGCTGAAACAAGATCCTGTGAATTGTCGAGGACTGATCAAGCAAAGTCTCTAGGAGTTCGCGCCACCGTATAAATGCGAATTGGCAAAAAGGATTAATGCAGCAAGCGCCACGCCAAAAAGCCAGACGGCTGTGACAGGGGTCTTGCGCAACCAAAGGCGTACACCACGATTCCAGGGCGGCTCGCCCTTGTGAAGCTGACCGTACGGCGGGTAAGCACGCGAAAGTCCAAAATAGAGAAGCTCGAAGGTGGGCCATGTAATCGGAACGGTCGCGATCAGGGCCAGTATGGCCAGGACGTTTGTCAGGACCAGAGATGTACGTTGGTCCCACAGAAAGACATCGCCGATCACTACGGCGACGAGGACGATGATAAGTCCCAGGGCTTCGAGAGAGCTTCGAACAATCGACGACCAGTGGCGCAATACAAGCACGGCCAGAACAATGCCGCACGCCACGCCAAGAGTAATTTCAACGATCATTGTGTTCGACGCTACCGCGAGTTAAGTGGCGAAGTGGCGCTCTTCCCTTTTGCAGGACAGCCCTGATTATCGTCTGCTGCTAGCGCCCGCGCGGAAAAAAGAGAAGACGTGGTTACCGCGCAAGCGGGCCGCGCAGTACTTGCAATGCGAATTCAAACAGGCGAAGGGGCGTTCATTGGCTACTGTCGCCCCGCCCAGAAAGTTGGCAAACAACTGGCAAATCGTCCTAAAACTCTTCTCTTGCCAGCGCAGAGATCTCACGCTAAGTTCTTGATTCTTTTGGCTCCCCGACCTGGACTCGAACCAGGGACCTGCGGATTAACAGTCCGTCGCTCTACCGACTGAGCTATCGGGGAACAACTAAAAATTATATCGGCGCGAGCCCTGCCGCGAAAGCTTAGGCAACTGAGCGAGCTTAGCTGCGCATCACTGCAGCAATGGCATCTGCGACCGGTTCAATATTTTTGCGATTGAGCGCAGCGACGCAGATACGCCCCGTAGAGACCGCGTAAATGGCAAACTCGGTACGCAACCGGTCGACCTGGGATGAAGTCAGTCCGGAGTACGAAAACATCCCGCGCTGACGTCGCACGTAGGAGAAGTCTTGCCCCGGTATGCGCTTCGTAAGCAAATCCGCAAGGCGCTCACGCATCGACTTGATGCGCTCTCGCATCGCGGCGAGTTCCGACTCCCAACGCGCACGCAGTTCCGGACTTCCCAGAATTGCGGTGACGAGGGCTCCGCCATGCGTTGGGGGATTTGAGTAGTTGGTCCGAATGATGCGCTTAAGCTGGCTCAATACGCGCTTTGACTCATCCGCGCTGGCGGTCACGATCGTCAGAGCACCGACCCGCTCTCCGTATAGGGAGAACGATTTGGAAAACGAACTAGCAATGAAAAATTCCATGCCACTTGCGGCGAAAGCGCGAACTGCCGCGCTATCGGGCTCGATGCCATCGGCAAAACCTTGGTAGGCGAGATCCAGAAACGCGACGAGATTGCGCTCCTGCACGATCGATACGATCTGCTTCCACTGGTTGGCTGCCGGATCAACGCCGGTTGGATTGTGACAACATGCATGAAGCACGACGATTGTGCGCGGGGCCGCGACCTGCAACGCGGCGCACATCCCGGCAAAGTTCAATCCACGCGATGCCGCCTCGTAGTATGGGTAGTTGCCAACGCTAAAGCCAGCAGCCTCGAAAAGTCCGCGATGATTCTCCCAACTCGGATCGCTAATTAGGACCCGTGCCTCTGGCAGGAGTCGCTTGAGAAAATCTGCACCTATCGTCAGTGCGCCGGTACCACCAAGCGATTGGGCCGTAACGAGCCGACCCTGTTTGACAAGATCGGAGTTCTCGCCAAACAGCAATCGCTGAACCGCCAAGTCGTAGGCAGCCAAGCCGTCAATCGGCAGATAGCCCCGCGCAGTTGGACTTTGCAAGCGAGCCGCCTCCGCCTGGCGAACCGAATCGAGCAAGGGAATTTTGCCGTCCTCGCCAAGATAAACGCCAACGCCAAGGTTGACCTTGTTGGGCCGCGTATCGGCATTGAAAGCCTCGTTGAGCCCGAGTATTGGGTCAGCGGGAGCAAGCTCAACGGCAGAAAAAAGCGACGGCTTCACTGTGCGTCCCGGGGAATTGTCGATGAGGTCAAACGATTCGAACGAGCAAACGCACAGTTTACACAAGCGCTAAATTGGCCCCGCTCAGGTCCAAGAGCTTGCACCGGTCAACTGGCCTGCGCGCTTCCCCCATTCAGGGCACACATTTCGTGTAAGTTATTGAATTTTAAAGATTCAGATTGTTACGAAATGTTTCAAACACTAGGATTTTTCTTATCGCAATGCTAGGATGTCGCGTTGCAGTGCGTCATCATTTCGCCAATTTTCCGTGTCAAGCGTTAATTCCGATTCCCCGTTTCGGCTACACGAGCCCTACGCGCCTGCTGGCGATCAGCCGGAGGCCATCGCTCGTCTTGCCGAAGGCGTCGCCGACGGCTTAATTGGTCAAACACTGTTAGGTGTGACCGGATCCGGAAAGACCTACACGATGGCGAATGTGATCGCACGCACGGGCGTGCCCTCGTTGATTCTTGCGCCCAACAAGACGCTGGCTGCTCAACTGTACTCAGAGATGCGCGAATTCTTTCCGCACAATGCGGTGGAGTATTTCGTCTCCTACTACGACTACTACCAGCCCGAAGCGTATGTTCCGGCGCGCGATTTGTACATCGAAAAAGATAGCGCGATCAATGAGCACATCGAGCAGATGCGTCTGTCGGCGACCAAATCGCTACTGGAGCGGCGCGATACGATCATTGTGGGAACCGTTTCGGCGATCTACGGAATTGGCAATCCGAACGAGTACCACTCGATGATCCTGGTGCTGCGGCACAAGGATCGAATCGGTCAGCGCGAGATCATCGCGCGCCTCGTATCGATGCAGTATCAACGCAGCGAGGGCGAATTCATACGCGGCAAGTTCCGTGTACGGGGAGATACGATCGACGTGTTCCCGGCTGAACACGCCGAAATCGCGGTGCGCATCGAGCTGCTCGATGACGAGGTTGAAAGCATTCAGCTTTTCGACCCCCTGACGGGAAGAGTGCGCCAGCGCGTGCCGCGATTTACCGTATACCCCTCTTCGCATTACGTCACACCCCGCCAGACGGTGCTGCGGGCCATCGAGACGATCCGCCAAGAGCTGCAAGAGCGGTCAAGCGAGCTGCACCGCGCGGGCAAACTGGTGGAAGCCCAGCGTCTAGAGCAGCGCACGCGCTTTGACCTGGAAATGCTTTCAGAGGTCGGATTTTGCAAGGGCATCGAAAACTACACGCGCCATTTTTCGGGCGCGGCACCAGGTGAACCGCCGCCAACGCTGATCGATTATCTGCCCACCGACGCCTTGATGATGATCGATGAGTCGCATGTGACGATTCCTCAGCTTGGCGCAATGTACCGCGGTGATCGCTCTCGTAAAGAAGTCTTGGTCGAATACGGATTTCGCCTTCCTTCGGCGCTCGACAACCGTCCGTTACGCTTTGACGAATTCGAGCGCAAGATGCGACGCTGCATCTTTGTTTCGGCTACGCCGGCCGAGTACGAATCCGAGCATTCGTCTCAGGTTGTCGAACAATTGGTTCGGCCAACCGGTCTGGTTGATCCGCGTATTGAGATTCGGCCGGCACGCAGCCAGGTAGATGACGTGCTGTCGGAAATTGCGGCGCGGGTGCGCCGCGGCCAACGGGTGCTGATCACCACCCTCACGAAGCGCATGGCCGAGGACTTGACAGCGTTTTTGGCCGAGCACGGTGTGAAGGTGCGGTATTTGCATTCGGACGTCGACACCGTGGAGCGCGTGGAAATCATTCGTGACTTGCGAAGTGGCGCGTTCGATGTGCTCGTCGGAATCAATTTGCTGCGCGAAGGCCTGGACCTTCCTGAGGTTGGCCTCGTGGCGATTCTCGATGCTGACAAGGAAGGATTTCTGCGCTCGGCGCGATCGCTCATCCAGACCATCGGACGGGCGGCACGGAACTTGGAGGGCACGGCCATCATGTACGGCGACACGATCACCGACTCGATGCGCCGCGCGATAGAGGAGACGGAGCGACGGCGCAGCCGCCAGAGCGCGTTTAACGAGGCTAACGGCATCACGCCCCGCGGCGTGCAAAAGGACGTGCGCGAACTCATTGACGGAATTATCGAGGCCTCCGACGTGAACGCCCTGCGCGAAGCGCAAGCGGCGCCGAGCTATCAATCGATGAGCGAACGCCAGCTGGGGCGGGAGATCAAGCGCCTGGAGAAGCAAATGCTCGAATTTGCCAAGAACCTGGAGTTTGAAAAGGCCGCGGAAGCCCGAGATCAGTTGGCGGTGTTGCGTGAGCGCGTTTTCGGACTAGGCGCCGAAGAGCGTCTTGCACAGGTGCAAAAGGCGGCCTGATGCGCTCTTTGGCGTCACGCCGGCGTTATGCCCTGGGAGCGGGAACGTCCGAATGGACGAGGACTTGAACTAATCGGCGGGAAATGAGTCTTTCCGGCTAGGAGTTATTTGGAACAAGTGATGCAGACCATCAAAAAAGCAGAGACCGGGGGCGGAAAGCCCGCCGCTGGTGAACCCGTGTTGCTTAACGCGGCCCCGCACCCGAAAGGCGCGACCTATATGACCAGAGTATTGTTTGTTTGCATGGGCAACATCTGCCGCTCCCCGATGGCCCAGGGAGTATTTCGCAAGATGGTGGCCGAGGCCGGGCTGGAGTCCAGCGTCCAAGTCGCGTCGGCCGGCACGCACGCGTATCACGTCGGGGAGCCGCCGGACGCTCGGGCGGTACAAGCTGCCAAACGCCGAGGGGTGGAAATTGGTGACTGGCGCGCACGCCAAGTCACTCAGGACGATTTTCGCGATTTCGATCTGATCCTGGCGATGGATTGGGAGAACCTGGCATTGCTGCAGCAGCAGTGCCCAAAGGCGCATAAACATAAACTGCACTTGCTTATGCGTTTTGCAGGCGAGCATGACGCTGCGACGGTGCCCGATCCGTACTACGGCGGCCCCGAAGGATTTAATACGGTGCTCGACTACGTGGAGGACGCTTGCCAGGGGCTGATCGAGGTCGTACGCAAACGCGCCACCATGTACGCGGCGGCATAACAAGCTGCTAGCAGGTTTCCTCTGGAGCACAGCTAAAAAGCAAAAGCGCGGGAGGGTTTATCGGGCGGCGAAAGGGCGGTACTTCCCGTACCGCCTTTCTGAGGCCCAGATTGTTGACTAAATTGCTAGGTTAAACTACGATTTTCACTGTAATTAGTCGGGTTTAACTACGTGATTAACGCCCGTTTGGCGCCGCGTGGTACCCATCAAACGAAAGGGAGTACCTATGCGATTGACTACCAAAGGCCGTTTTGCCGTTACGGCAATGATTGATTTGGGAATGCGGCAGCACAAAGGGCCGGTCACGCTAGCCGGTATCAGCCAGCGCCAGACCATATCTCTTTCCTACCTCGAGCAACTCTTTGCAAAGCTTCGCCGTCACGGCCTGGTTGAGAGCACGCGCGGCCCCGGCGGCGGCTACCGCCTAGGCAAGCCAGCAACCGATATTTCGGTTGCGGACATCATCTTCGCGGTCGACGAACCGCTCGATGCGACGCAGTGCGCGGGCCAGGCCAATTGCGACAATGATCGGCGCTGCATGACGCATGATCTTTGGACGAGTCTGAATCGGCATATGGTCGATTTTCTTGACTCCGTTTCGCTCGCCAATTTGGTTGCGCAACAAGCGACCGCACCGCGCTCCGTTGCAACACCGCCGACCAACCGCTGGAGCGGAACGGGCACGCGCGCACCGGTGGACGAGAGCACCGCTGTTGGCTAAGGAGGCGACGCCGCACCATGCAACTGCCGATCTATCTTGATTACGCGGCCACCTCCCCGGTCGATCCGCGTGTTTTGGACAAAATGCTTCCGTATCTGCGGGAGCGCTTTGGTAATCCGGCGTCGCGGAGCCATTCTTTTGGCTGGGAGGCCGAACGGGCCGTTGAGCAGGCCCGTTCGGAAGTAGCCGAGCTGGTAAACGCCGATCCGCGAGAGATCATCTGGACTTCGGGAGCCACCGAATCGATCAATCTGGCGCTCAAGGGCGCGGCGCATTTTTACCGCGATAAAGGCCGGCACCTGGTGACCGTCAAGACCGAACACAAGGCCACTCTCGATACGATGCGCGAGCTTGAGCGGGAGGGCTTTGAAGTCACCTACCTTGACGTGGCAGCCGATGGTTTGCTCGATGTCGCCCGTTTTACCGATAGTTTGCGGCCGGAGACGATTCTGGCCTCGGTCATGTTGGTCAACAATGAGATCGGCGTGATCCAGGACATCGGGGCGCTTGGCGAGATTTGCCGGGAGCGGGGAATACTGTTTCATGTGGACGCGGCTCAGGCAACCGGTAAGGTGGTTGTTGACCTCGGGTCTTTGAAGGTCGACCTGATGTCTTTTTCCGCACACAAGACGTACGGGCCAAAGGGCGTTGGCGCGCTGTATGTACGGCGCAAACCGCGTGTGCGATTGGAAGCCCAAATGCACGGTGGCGGGCACGAACGTGGGTTGCGTTCAGGAACGTTGCCCACGCATCAGATCGTGGGAATGGGTGCAGCGTTTCAGATTGCGCACACAGAGATGTCTACGGAAATCGAGCGCATTCGTCGATTGCGCGACCGGCTCTGGGCGGGACTAGGTCAGATCGAGGAAGTGTATCTGAATGGTGACCCGGAGCAGCGCGTCGCGCACAATCTGAATGTGAGCTTTAATTTCGTGGAAGGCGAGTCGCTGATAATGGCAATTAAGGATGTTGCCGTTTCCTCCGGCTCGGCATGTACTTCCGCGAGTTTGGAGCCATCGTACGTTCTGCGTGCTTTGGGTCGCAGCGACGAGTTGGCACACAGCTCGATTCGATTTTCTGTCGGTCGTTTCACAACCGAGGAAGAAATTGACTTCACGATACGGTTGGTGACAGAGAAGGTCGCCAAACTTCGATCCATGTCACCCTTGTGGGAGATGCACCAGGAGGGAGTCGATTTGAACACCGTGCAGTGGGCGGCCCACTGATCCGATGGAGTAAAAGATGGCCTACAGTCAGAAAGTTGTCGATCATTACGAAAATCCGCGAAACGTTGGCTCCTTTGATCGCGAGGATCGGGCCGTCGGCACTGGTATGGTGGGCGCGCCAGCCTGTGGCGACGTGATGAAGCTACAGATCCGGGTCAACGAAGACGGCGTCATTGAAGATGCCCGCTTTAAGACCTACGGTTGCGGATCGGCGATTGCATCGAGCTCGCTAGTTACTGAATGGGTGAAGGGCAAGACCCTCGACCAGGCAATGCAGATCCGCAATTCGCAGATCGCCGATGAGCTCGCCTTGCCGCCGGTAAAAATTCATTGCTCGATCTTGGCCGAAGACGCGATAAAGGCAGCAATCGAGGATTATCGAAAAAAGCATTCCGGGCATGCGCAGCAGACTTCTGACACGCAAGTGGCACAAGAGGGTGCGGCAGTGCGCGCTGCGGCCTGAGGATCGAAACGATGGCAATTACTCTGACCGAACGCGCCGCCCGGCATGTGGCGGCGTTCATTAGCAAACGTGGCAAAGGAGTTGGACTGCGCTTGGCGGTGCAAACGAGCGGCTGCTCCGGCATGGCATACAAGCTGGAATTTGCCGATGCGGTCGATCCCGGCGACGCACGTTTCGAGAGCAACGGCGTCATGGTGTTGGTTGATCCGCGCAGCCTTGCCTATCTCGATGGCACCGAACTTGACTTTGTGCGGGAGGGACTCAACGAAGGGTTTCGGTTCAACAATCCCAATGAAAAGGATCGCTGCGGTTGCGGCGAATCGTTTCGGGTCTAAAGTGTGTTGCCCACGTGTTTTCGTCGATTCCGGAATACTTTTCCCTCTTCGGTCTGGAGCCACGATTTGCGATTGACCCGGTCGCTCTGACAAACGCTTATCGAGAGGTACTCTCTCGCGTTCACCCAGACCGCCACGCCGGGGCAGGCGCCACCGAGCGGCGGATTGCAATGCAGCTTGCCAGCCACGCCAATGAGGCCTATCGGACTCTCCGATCCGATAGCGCCCGAGCCGCGTATCTTTGTCGCAGTAACGGCATCGTGCTCGAAGGGCCAGGCGCTGCGGTCCCGAGTGCCTCGTTTCTCGAACGGCAGATGCGATGGCATGAAGCGCTGGAGACAGCGGGCAAGGCACATGACGCGACGGCAATTGCGCAGCTCTCGCGGGAGGTTGCACACCACCATAACGAGCTGCTTGGACGCATCACGCAGTTGCTTGATGAAAAAAAAGATTATGCGGGCGCCGCTGAGGCGGTTCGCTCATTGCTTTTTCTCGAGAAAATGCAAGCGGAAATCGAGCACGCCGTCGCCGATCGCGACGAAGCCGCCGCTGCGCAAAAATAGACCATGGCGCTCCTACAGATTGTCGAACCCGGCCAATCGGCTGCTCCCCATCAGCACCGCCTAGCCGTCGGAATCGATCTGGGAACAACCAATTCCCTGGTCGCATCTGTGCGCAGCGGCGTCGCTGTCGTACTACCGGACGCCGATGGTCGCGCGCTGTTGCCTTCAGTCGTGCGCTTCGCGGCCGATGATGCGCCGCTCGTTGGGTACGAGGCACAGGCGCAACTGGCAATCGACCCACGCAACACCGTGGTATCGGCCAAACGCTTCATGGGGCGCGGTTTGCGCGACGTCGCGCATGCCGAGAATCTACCGTACGATTTTGTCGACGCGCCCGGAATGGTTCAGTTGCGAACCGCCGCGGGGACCAAGAGTCCTGTCGAAGTGTCGGCGGAAATTTTGCGGGTGCTGCGCGAGCGCGCCGAGGTCTCATTGGGCGGGGCGCTGGTCGGTGCGGTGATCACGGTGCCGGCGTATTTCGACGACGCCCAACGCCAGGCCACCCGCGACGCAGCTCGTCTGGCCGGTATACCTGTATTGCGCCTGCTCAATGAGCCGACAGCAGCGGCGGTGGCCTATGGTCTGGACACGGGCGCCGAGGGCGTGTTCGCGGTCTATGACCTGGGCGGCGGCACGTTTGATATATCCGTGCTGCGCCTAAGCAAAGGCGTATTTGAGGTGCTTGCCACCGGAGGCGACACTGCTCTTGGGGGCGATGACTTTGATCACCGTCTGTATTGCTGGATACTGGAGCAGGCAAATTTATCGCTCCTTGGGCCTGAGGACAGTCGTTTGCTCACCACCTTGGCCCGCGCGGCCAAAGAGACTCTGTCAACTCGCCAGCAAACCACGATCCAGGCGCGCTTAAGCGATGGCAAGTGGGTAAACCTGAACATTGGCCGGGACACATTTGTCGCGCTCACCCAGCACTTGGTGCAAAAAACAATCGATGCAACGCGCCGCACGTTGCGAGACGCAAATTGCTCCGTCTCGTCCATCCAGGGTGTCATTCTCGTTGGCGGAGCAACGCGTATGCCGCATGTGCGCCAGTCGGTCGCGGATTTTTTCGGGAAACCCCCGCTAGTTGACCAGGACCCGGACCAAGTGGTCGCGTTGGGAGCCGCGATTCAGGCAAACCTGCTGGCGGGAAATCGTTCCGAGGGAGAAGATTGGCTATTGCTCGACGTTATTCCGCTTTCGCTTGGATTGGAGACGATGGGCGGACTCGTGGAGAAGATCATTCCCCGCAATTCGACGATCCCCACGGCACGTGCGCAAGACTTTACGACGTTCAAGGACGCTCAAAGCGCCATCGCCTTGCACGTCGTCCAGGGCGAGCGTGAATTGGTGGACCATTGCCGCTCGCTGGCCCGCTTCGAATTGCGCGGACTGCCACCCATGCCAGCCGGTGCCGCACGCGTACGCGTGCGCTTCCAGGTGGATGCGGACGGACTGCTATCGGTTAGCGCCAGCGAGCTAACGAGCGGTATCGAGGCCTCGGTAGTTGTCAAACCGTCCTATGGTTTGAGCGACGAGGAGATAGCGCGCATGTTGGCCGATTCAATTGATTCGGCTTCCGAGGACCGCACGGCACGCATGCTGCGAGAGCAACAGGTCGAGGCGCAGCGCATGCTCGAGGCGGCACGATCGGCCTTGCGCGCGGACGGTGACCTGCTCGCTGAGCAAGAGCGGGCAAGCATCGAAGCAGCGATTGCGGATCTGGCGCGTGCTGCTATTGGTGACGCTCCTGACGCGATTGTGGCCGCCAACCTCGCCTTGGCGAGCGCGACCGAACAATTTGCTATGCAGCGCATGAATCGCTCGATTCGGGCCGCGTTATCCGGGGCACGGGTGGAGGAGGTCCTTGCGCCGACGCCAACGCGGCAATCCGCGTAGCAATGCCCACGATCCGCGTCTTACCCCATGAGGAAATCTGTCCCAACGGCGCAACGATCGTCGCGCAGCGTGGACAGAGCATCTGTCGCGCCTTGCTTGAGGCGGGCGTGCCGATAGAGCACGCCTGCGAACTTTCGTGTGCGTGCACAACATGCCACGTCATTGTTCGCGAAGGCTTTCAGTCGCTGGCGCCCTCAGAGGAGGATGAGGACGATCTGTTGGACAAGGCATGGGGTTTGACACCGCTTTCGCGTCTGTCCTGCCAGGCAATCGTCGGTGGATCCGACTTGGTCGTGGAGATCCCCCGCTACTCGATAAACCAGGTGAAAGAGGGCAAATAAGGGAGGGAAGGTGAGCACCGAGACCCTGCATTGGACCGATACGATCGCGATCGCTCAAGCGTTGCGTGATGCGTATCCAACGGTCGATCCGCGAACGATCCGCTTTACCGATCTGCATCGTTGGGTCTGTGCGTTAGAAGGCTTCGTCGATCCCCATAACAGGTCCAACGAAAAAATTCTCGAGGCGATTCAAATGGCCTGGATAGATGAGCTATAGCGGCCGTTACGCAAACGCTCTTGGATGCTGAGACACCGCTATGCGGCGCTGGCGCCTGAGTTTGCCTGGCAGTGGCCGCGGCGCTCCAGCGAGTCGAGTGTCGCCAACGCGGCTTCCACCGTAAACTCGCCGCGCTCGATTGCCGCTAGCACGGCAGGAATCGTACGCGTTTCGAAGCGCTCGACCTCGCCATCCCGATTCGATGGCTGTAAACCCGCTGGCAGGTCGACGTCAAATACGTGAACAAATTCGACCAACGTGCCTTCGTTTATCCGCCGACGGACCCTAAGACGTGCGCCTTGCTGCAGCGACATACTTGTGATGTCAAGGCCCGCTTCCTCGTATGCCTCCCGGACAAGTGCATCGTGCACGCTCTCGCCAGCCGTGACGATGCCACCTGCAAGATTGTCCCAAAGGCCCGGGTCAACGCGCTTGTGTGCTGCGCGGCGGGCAACCACAAGCTGGCCCTGCGCAGTGTGGCCGTTAAGGTGCACTGAGTAGGTCGTTATTCCCAGCACCCGCACGACGCAACGATCAACTTGCGCTAGGGCAGGAGCCTGCGGATCGGGGCGCAATTCAAGCTGCTCGTTGCGCCAAGCGCCGATGAAGCCCGCTTGCCGTAGCACGTGCGCGGCCTGGTCCAGGTGATGCGAGCGCCCGGCGAGGTCCAGGCCCGTATCGTCCAGTTCCAGTATGTGATCGCGCAGGCAAAAACCTGCTACGCCAGCGGCCACGCATTCGGCTGCCCGCCGTGCGACGCTTCCGCAGACGCGATGGGCGATCACCAGGTCGATAGCGTCGGCGGCAGGCGTCGACTGTACTTGCGCCAAGACGTGTCTACGCAAAAGATCGATTTTTGCCGACAAGGATCTTATTCCGGCCGCATGTGCGGAAAAAGAATGACGTCGCGCACGTTGGAAGCGTCCGCTAACAACATCACGAAGCGGTCAATGCCCACCCCGCAACCCGCCGCCGGCGGCATACCGTATTCGAGCGCACGAACGTAATCGGCGTCGTAGTACATCGCTTCCTCGTCGCCGGCGGCCTTCGCCTCTGCTTGCCGCCGAAAACGCTCGGCTTGATCTTCGGGATCATTGAGCTCAGAGAATCCGTTTGCCGTTTCACGACCCGCAATGAAAAGCTCAAAGCGCTCGGCGACCGCCGAATTGGCGTCGGAAGCGCGCGCCAACGGGGAGACTTCGGCCGGATAGTCAACGATGAAAGTTGGTTGCACAAGTCGACTTTCGGCGACCTCCTCAAAGAGCAGCAGCTGCAGGGTGCCGATGCCGGCGGTCGGGGGAGCCTCAACTTCCAGCTGCGCAAGCTCGCGGCGAAGAAAATCCTCCTCGCCAAGTGATTTCAAGGAGTACCTTGGCGCGTTGTGCACGATCGCCTCGAGGATATGCATGCGCTCGAACGGTTTGCCCAAATCGATGCGCTGTCCCTGATAGCTCAGGCAGGCGTCGCCGACGCTCGCCTGCGCCACCGTTCGCAACATCTCCTCGGTGAAATCCATCATCCAGCCGACGCTTTGGTAGGCGGCGTAGAACTCCAACATCGTGAACTCGGGATTGTGACGTGGACTGATGCCTTCATTGCGGAAATTTCGGTTCAGTTCGAAAACCCGCTCCATTCCGCCGACCACGAGCCGCTTGAGGTAGAGCTCGGGTGCAATGCGCAGGAACATGTCCATATTGAGCGCATTGTGATGCGTGACAAAGGGCCGCGCCTGCGCGCCGCCAGGAATTGGCTGCAGCATCGGGGTTTCGACCTCGACAAAATCTCGCGCCACAAGAAATTGACGAACTGCTGAGACAGCACGCGA
>Ga0187780_10001155_pt1 | contig 19843 bp, 15 predicted proteins | sample 1015_Q2_SP10_20__FD_132429 | JGI IMG/M metagenome (GOLD analysis project Ga0187780, IMG submission 132429) | Tropical peat soil microbial communities from peatlands in Department of Meta, Colombia - 1015_Q2_SP10_20_MG | ecosystem: Environmental > Terrestrial > Soil > Wetlands > Peat | place...
AAACTCGCTTTTCCAACTCACAATCTGCGCTATACTGCCCTCAACCCGATTCCCAGGAAAGCGACCTATGTCTGTGAAAATAACGGAACAAGCACCGGCCCATGTGCCGGTGGACGATTTTCAGGTGCTCGAAGGCAAGGTTTATCGCGCCATCGAGTTGTACAAAGCCATCCAGCAAGCGCGGGCAACTGCGGAGCGTGATGTGAAACGTCTGCGTGAGCAATTGCACGAGCGTGATCAGGAACTCGAAAGTCTGCGCCGCGAAATGGTTCAGTTACGTCGTGACCGCGAGGAAGTTCGGGGACGTGTGGAGAAGATGCTGCAGCGCATCGACGACCTCTCCGAGCAGCAGGCAGCAAGTTAGATTTGTCATCCGGAGTGAGCCCGAAGCCGCGAAGGATGACAAATGACGGGTAAATACAGAGGAGCAAGTGAATGCCAGCGCCCAGCAAGCAACCTCAGCCGCCGAACCGCAGCAGCAACAGCGTCCGTGTGGAAATCTTCGATCAGGCATACAATCTCTCCGGTCCCGACCCGCAATACATTTTGAAATTGGCCGAGTACGTCGACGCTAAAATGCGTGCGGTCGCCGAGCAGACTCACACGGTTGACACGGTTCGCGTCGCTGTGCTCGCAGCCCTGAATATCGCTGACGAATACCACGTTTCGAGGCGAGGCCAGGAGGACGGTGCCGTTGATTACCTGAAGCGCGCCCAGACTCTTTCCAACGCCCTCGACGAAGTCCTCAATGAGGAGCGGCGCGCCGGGTAACCAAAGTTGCTGGCAACCGGAGTACCAACTTTTTCTGCTGCCCTACTTGCGAATCCTACCGAATTTGCCTAGCATCCGAATTGAAAGCCGGCCTGCTACGTTGGTGATGGTGGTAACCGATTTTTGAACCAACACCTGAATGAACGGGGGCCCGACTCGTTAAGATCCGGTGTGCCATGCTCCGCCACGCGGAGACGCCTAAAGGGTCGCGGAGGGTTCCCACACGTCTTACGACGGTTCATTCTCGGCCCACCACACGGCCCAGTGGGTCGGCTTGTTCGTTGTCGTCCGCTGAATAAGAAATAAGCCATCTCTTGTTGTGGCTGTTCCGCCCGCTTCTCGATAGCCAGAAGAAGTCATATCCTCGACCGCGTCCTTCCAGTACACTAGCGTGACGCGCACTCATCCCTGAGAGCTGAGGTTTGCCATGAGCGCGTCCGACGATAGGTTCTATCGCGCCAAGGTTGCACAGCGCGTTGATTTGGGTCCCACGCTCTGGACCGTGCGTCTCCGCGTCGACGGAGATTTCAAGTTCAAAGCCGGTCAGTATGCAACCCTGTGCGTTCAGGATGCTGATGGGAAGCGTTGCGAGCGTCCCTACTCAATCGTTTCAGCCCCATTTGAAAGTGAGATTGAATTTTTTCTGGAGCTGGTGCCAGGCGGTGACATGACACCGCGCCTTTACAAGTTGCAGGTCGAAGACGAACTCCTCGTGCGGAAATCGGCCAAAGGCCGTTTCACTCTGGACGCGCAAAGCGGTCGGACGAATCACCTTCTGGTTTGCACAGTGACCGGAGTCGCCCCGTTTGTGAGCTACGCGCGTAGCCTTCGCAAAGAATGGCAACAAGACAAGGACGCCGGTGAATACAAACTTTATCTTCTCAATGGCGCGAGCAGCCCCGATGAATTCGGCTACTTTGGCGAACTGCAAAGACTCGCCACCGAGGTTCCATGGCTGCAATATGTGCCGACGGTGAGCCGACCCTGGCAGGACACAACCTGGATGGGCGAGACCGGGCGCGTCGACGACATCATTCGCAAGTATGCCGACAAGTGGGGCCTCAACGGATCCAACAGCGTTGCCTACCTGTGCGGCAACCCGGAAATGATCGAACATGTGAAAGGAATCCTGGGGCGCGTCGGTTTCGAAAAAGAACATCTGAGAGAAGAGTCGTACTGGGTCCCGGGAAAATCCTTGAATTCAATGTGACCGATGCGCCATTAGCGCCAGGGACATCGCTACACTCAGTTTCTTCGCTTATACTCTCTCATCCTTATGGAGAACTCCGTCCGCGCGACGACGCCCCCTGCGCACTTGCTTCGCGAACTTGGCGTAAGCCAGGCATGCGCGATCGTGGTGGGCACGATTATTGGCAGCGGCATCTTCCTGGTTCCCTCTGAAATGATGCAGGCCGTCGGGTCGGCCAAATTGGTGTACCTGGTCTGGCTCGTTGGAGGCCTGCTTTCGTTTTTCGGAGCATTGACTTATGCCGAACTCGGCGCCATGAAGCCACAAGCTGGAGGCGAATATGTGTATGTTCGCGATGCTTACGGCCCGCTCGCCGGATTTCTCTACGGCTGGACCTGGTTCCTAATCGCCAAGCCGGCATCCATCGCCACCATCACAACCGGCCTCGTCCGAATCCTGGGGACTTTTTCGGTCTTCAGTTTCTTCGCTCACGCCGCCATTGGTTCGGTCAGTTACGGCCAGTTCGTTGCAGTTTCTGCCGTCGTACTGATTTCCTTTTTGAATTACATCGGCATCAAGAAAGCCGGAGAATTCCAACTCATCTTCACTTTATTAAAGGTCGCCATCATACTCGCCATCGTCTTCATCGGATTTACCTACAGCGCGGGCCGATGGAGCCACTTCGCCGAATCCTACTCCGGGGCCAAAGGTGGTATTGCGGGATTCATGGCGGCGCTGGTCGCGGCTCTCTGGGCCTACGATGGCTGGAACGATCTCAACATGGTTTCTGAAGAAATTCGCGACCCTGAACGCAACATCCCGGTCGCGCTCATCGTTGGTGTGGCTGTGGTCGGCGCTCTGTACATGCTGGTGAATGCCGCCGTACAGTTTGTTCTTCCAGCAAATGCCATCGCTGCTTCGCCGCGTGTTGCCTCGGACGCGATTGGGATCGTGCTCGGGCAAGCCGGCGCTGCCATCGTCTCAGCAGCCATGGCCATTTCGATGCTGGTCACGTTGAATGGCACGACCATGAGCGGCGCACGCGTGCCCTTCGCCGTGGCTCGGGATGGCTATTTCTTCTCGGCGCTGGCTGAAGTTCATCCTCGCTATCACACGCCTTCAGTCGCAATCATTGTGCAGGCTGTTCTCGCAATCATCCTCCTGCTACTCGGCGGCAGCTTCCGGCAATTCTTCTCGCTGGCGATCTTCGCGGAATGGCTCTTTTACATGATTGCCGGCAGCACTATTTTCGTCTTCCGCCAGCGCGATCCACAGGCTCGCCGCCCCTATCGGGTTTGGGGATATCCCGTGGTGCCAGCCCTTTTTGTGATTGCTGCCGCTATCTTGCTTTATTACACCTTCACCGACAATCTCCGAAATTCTGCCCTCGGCTGCCTCGTTATTCTGGCCGGCGTACCTGTTTTCTATGCCTTTGCCCGGCGCCGACACAGCTAAGACCAGTCTGTCTCCGCTTTCTGGGATTCAAGAATCCGTGGTTACCCAAGTACACGGGCAGTAGTCACGTTTACGCAGAAATCAGTCTCCCGTAACGTGAGTTTTACCCGCGCAGCGAGCCCCCCGGAATGCGGGACCTTCGGGAGCTGGAATACCTATGCCTGAAAACTTGACTCTGGGCCTTCTGCCCGAGCGCAAGCGCAACTGGCGTAATTTCGCCGCCAGCTATGGCATCGAGATCGTTCTGATCCTGCTTCTTCTCGGTCTCAGGTTAATATTTCCCGACACCCTGCAATTCCGGCCAACCCAGGTCACGGAACTGATTCCGCCGCCATCCCCACAACCTGAACCGATCAAGATCGAGCCCCCGAAACCAGTTCCTGCACCCGTTCGCCTTCCCGTTCCCGTGACCCCGCCGAAACTTGTCGTGCCCAAGGAAGTAGTCGTTCAACCTAAGAAGCTCCCTGAGCCTCCCAAAATCGACGCTGAATTCAAACCACCGCAGTTGCAGGCAGCGCACGCGGTTGTGCCGAAAGTGGTTTATACCGGTTCATTCGGCAATTCAACCCCCGCCACCGTTAATGCGCCAATTCAGAAAGTACAGACAGGCGGCTTTGGCGATCCAAGCGGGTTGCCGGGTTCCGGCAAAGAAAATTCGCATCTCACCACCGCGAACCTAGGCTCATTCGATCTGCCACCCGGAGCGGGACAGGGCAACGGAGCTGGCGGAGCAAAAGGGGTACAGGGCACAATCGCCAGCGCGGGCTTCGGGAACGGAATCGCCATAGGAGACGGGCGGGGCGCTGTTGGTGCAGTGCAGAGCGCGGGTTTCGGTGCACAGGAGCTCGGTCATGCCGCGAACCGGCACACTGATGACGGTCCTCCGACAACTCCGGTAGAGATTACTTCCAAGCCGAATCCGGTCTATACCGACGAAGCCCGACAGCTCAAGATCGAAGGCGAAGTGCTGTTGGAAGTTATGTTCGGGGCTAATGGCCAGTTGCATGTTAATCGTGTAGTGCGCGGCCTGGGTCATGGGTTGGATGAAGCTGCGGTTAACGCAGCCAGCAGGATGCAGTTCAAGCCAGCTCTGCGCAACGGTTCCCCGGTAGATTCGACTTCGATCGTACACGTCATATTTCAACTCGCGTATTGAGAACTTTGCCGTACAGGAAGAGCTAACAGATGAAGAATTGCAAACTGATTATGCATGTTGGCTTGCTGATCGCCATCAGCGCCACCGCACAGGACGCCGCGAAAGGTGCGCAGCAACCCAAGGTCCAGCCGGCCTCCGACAGTGCGGTGGTGGCCGCTCCAAAATCCGTTTCAGCGTCTCCCATGACGATGGAGCAGGTGATCGATCGTACCGTTCAACGCGAGCATGCCCTGATGAGCTTCCTGCGGACGCGAACACCCCTGGTTGAAACTTATCTGCAAAACCTCAAACGCGATCCCGAACTCGGCGCTGTTCCGAAAGACGACCGTTATTTCCTTGGCCGCCTCGACCTGGCGAGTACCGTAGAGCGCCGCGACTATCTCTCCAAGGATGAGAGCTTCGAGAAGAACCTGCTCGGCGGTTTCGGAAAGCTATTCAAATTGGAATACAACCCCATGGGATTTTCCTGGATGATCTTCGCCGATCGCGAGGAGTTTGACCGTGCCCATTACGATTTCAAGTACACCCGTCGCGAGTTTCTGGGCGATGTGCGCTGCCTGGTTTTCGATGTCACGCCAAAGAAAGATGCAGGGAAAGGCCGGTTCCTGGGCCGCATCTGGGTCGAAGATCAGGACTTCAACATTGTGCGCCTGAATGGTACTTACGCTCCCCGCCCCAAGAACGCTTACTTCTTCCACATGGACAGTTGGCGCGTCAACCTGATCCCCGGCTACTGGCTGCCGGCTTACATCTACAGCGAAGAAGGCGACTTCAGCTACGGTTCGAAAGATAAGATGGCGTTCAAAGCCCAGACCCGCATCTGGGGCTACGACATCCAGAAGAAGTCACAGGAAAACGAACTGGCTCAGATCACTGTTGATTCGGTGAAGGACGAAAGCGTCGCGGCCGCCGATCCATCTCCGCTTGCCGCTCAGCGCAAATGGCAGCAACAGGCGGAAGACAATGTTATCGAGCGCCTGGAGTCCGCGGGTCTGCTTGCGCCTGCAGGCGATGTCGACAAAATTCTGCTCACCGTCGTTAACAATCTGATGATCACCAACAACATCGAGCTTCCCGGCCAAGTTCGCACCCGTACCATGCTCACTTCCCCTCTTGAGACGTTCAGTGTGGGCAACACCATTGTGGTTAGCCGAGGGCTGATCGATGTTCTGCCCGACGAGGCGTGCCTGGCGATGGTGCTCTCCCACGAGCTTGGACACATTGTTCTGGGGCATAACCTCGGCAGCAAGTTTGCATTCACCGATCGCATGCTCTTTTCTGATCAGTCGACTTATCAGAATTTCGGATTTCGACACAGCCCGGAAGAAGAAGCTGCCGCGGATGCGAAAGCCCTGGAGCTGCTTAAGAAATCTCCATATGGCAGCAAACTGGACTCCGCCAGCTTGTTCCTGAAGGAACTCTCGGCGCGAGCGCCAGAAATCTCAGCTCTGCTCACTCCCCACCTCGGCAACAGCTTCGTGAACGATAAAGGACAACTGGTCCGTATGCCGGCGCTCACAACGGCAGGACCTGAGTTAAAGACCGACAAGCTCGATCAAATCGCGGCACTACCTCTTGGAGGACGCCTGAAAGTGAACCCGTGGGATGATCGCGTTGAGATGGTAAAGGCCGCCCCGGTCACGATCGTCTCGGCCCGCGACAAGATGCCGTTCGAGGTGACGCCATTCTTTCCGCACCTGACTCGCATGGAAAGCGGGAACCCGGTGGCGACCACAACAGCAGCTAACCGCACAATTCAAAAGTAATCCAAACTTGACCGCGCTACCCTTTGCGATTCGAAGGGTGAGCTGTTCAAGTCAGTTGCTCGACATACCCAGGAAAGTCCGCCCGGGATGCAAAACTATTCACCCGGCAATCAAAAAAACCTGACGACGGCACAATTTGGGGGTACGATGGTCACGATTTGCGGTGATTCTGGTCACCGCAAGGATCGTCCTGGCAAGCCTTAAATGAACTGTAACCCGGTGTCGCCCGACACATTGAATACGCGCTTCAGCCTGCCTCATCGGAAAGCCTTTGTACATATAAGGAGGGTACTATCATGAGCGTTATGACACCGCCCAACGTTAAGACGGGCGATTATATTGAAGAAGTTTTAACCACCGTCAAGGCAAAAAATCCAGCCGAACCCGAATTCCACCAAGCCGTACAGGAAGTCCTTGATTCTCTCCGTCTGGTTCTCCAGAGACATCCGGAGTATCGTTCAGCCAAAATCCTCGAGAGGATCACGGAGCCAGAGCGGGTCATTATGTTCCGCGTGCCATGGTTTGACGATCGCGGGGAAATCCAGGTGAATCGCGGCTTCCGCATTGAGATGAACAGCGCCATCGGCCCCTACAAGGGCGGATTGCGTTTCCACCCATCCGTGAACCTTGGCATTCTGAAATTCCTGGCATTTGAGCAGGTCTTTAAGAACTCGCTCACAACGCTGCCTATGGGCGGAGGCAAGGGCGGATCGGATTTCGATCCCAAGGGCAAGAGCGACAACGAAGTGATGCGGTTCTGCCAGAGCTTCATGACCGAACTCTGCCGCCACATCGGCCCGGATACCGACGTTCCTGCCGGAGACATCGGCGTTGGCGGACGCGAAATTGGGTTCCTGTTCGGCCAGTACAAGAGAATTCGTAACGAATTCACTGGCGTGCTGACCGGCAAGGGGCTGGCCTGGGGTGGTTCACTGATTCGTCCCGAGGCCACCGGCTATGGCTGCGTCTACTTTGCAGCGGAAATGCTGAAGACTCGAAAGGAGACGCTGGAAGGCAAACTCTGCCTGGTTTCGGGCAGCGGCAACGTTTCTCAATACACGATTGAGAAGCTGCTGCAACTCGGAGCGAAGCCGATTACCTGCTCCGATTCCGACGGTGTGATCTTCGATCCAGACGGAGTTAATCACGAGAAGCTTGCTTTTGTCATGGAGCTGAAGAATGTCCGCCGTGGACGCATCCGCGAGTATGCGGACAAGTTCAAGAAGGCCGTCTTCATGCCCACCGATATCAAGCTCGACCACAATCCGATCTGGAACATCAAGGCGGATTGCGCGTTCCCGAGCGCAACGCAGAATGAAATCAAGAAGAAAGACGCTGAGAACTTGCTGAAGAACGGCTGCAAACTGGTTGCCGAGGGCGCGAATATGCCAAGCACGCTCGAAGCTACCAAGACGTTCCTCGATGCCAAAATTCTCTACGGACCGGCGAAAGCGGCGAACGCCGGTGGTGTGGCAACCTCGGGGCTGGAAATGTCACAGAATAGCCAGCGGCTGAGCTGGACCCGCGAGGAAGTGGACGATCGGCTGCACAAGATCATGATCGCCATCCACCACACTTGCTACGAGACGGCCGAGAAATATGGCACACCGGGCAACCTGGTGAACGGCGCCAACATTGGCGGCTTCCTCAAGGTCGCCAATGCCATGCTGGACCAGGGGCTAGTGTAGAGTCGCGGGCTTCTGCAGTATGATGCGGGGTGGAGTGATCCACCCCGCGAGTCTTTAGATGGCCGGTCATGATCCTGACGCCTGGAAGGGATCCAAGCGCTTTTTGGGCGACTCCCGAGCAACTTTTGTCGCGCTGGTGTAACTAGGTCGCGAAAAAGCAAAGCATGAGGTGATTCTATTTGTTTAAACGAATGCTCCTGATCACGATTCTGCCTTCCGTTGTCACGAGCACGATGGATGCCGATGTGGCATTCTCGGAAAGACCGACTCCGGAAACTTGAAAGATCAGCGGAAGAGAGGGTTCGAGTTCTTGGCTGACCGTGCCGCCAGGGCCCCAGGTTTTTCGTGTGCCAATCTGCACAACCGATTTCGACATGTTGTATATGATGCCGCTCGTGCTTTGGTTCCCTAGATTGTCGACGATATTTGTCCTTCGATCATCGACCACTAGCACGGCACGGTCTATTCCTCGGTTAGTCACCGTACCGTGGCACTCGACCTTGCCTGCTGTCCGAGACACGAAGACGTTGGAGTCGGGGTTATAGGACGCAGAGAAGACGCGACAGCCTTCTATCGAAAAAAGGAAGCTCCCGATTTCGCCATCTGCCGAGTCGGTCGGTTCGGGTTGTTTCAAGGACTTCACTGCAGTGGCGGCTCGCCCGCTGGTTGGGGGTGGCGCCGCACTCGCCTCGTCGGCCATTGCTTCCTGTGGCTCCAGTTTCTTCGACTCGATATCCGACATCGCTGGACCAGGCGTTGGTAGCGGCCTGATGGTAGCGCGTGGCGCCTGGTTCTTGGAGCCAGAAGACGGGCTTGGCTGCGGCTGTAGCACCGTGGCATCCTTCGGTCTGCCCGGTTTGCGCTGATTCGAGTCCGCTAGCTGTTGCTGATCGGTCTTCCCGCTCGATGGGACTCCGCTGCCGGCTCCCCTGAGCCTTGCCCGATCCGCAACGATGAATTGCACGATTAAGCCAGCAATTACTGTGACCACAATCAGGAGGAGAGAGTCCACCCACCAAATCTGCCACCATTCAGTCTTTACCCGGACAATCGGAATCTCAGGCTTTGGTCTGTGGTTCGGCATTCCGTTCCAGCCCCTGTTTTCTTGGATAGAATACTTGATACTCGGCCGGCCTCCTAGCTGAGCATAGAACCTTCCGGTGAAATGGGTGCTGGAGACCTGCGAAAGATGCAGGCCGCTCGCGGGAAGCTTGCCTGCCCTTCAACCGGGGATTTGGGGCGTTGGTGGACTCCTACACAAGCCGTCGGTACTAGCCTGATAGGGTCCTTCTTTGCACTCGGTATGAACACATTCACAGCGACTTGAGAATCAACTTGGTCTAAGATATTTGTGGTGATCGCTCACACGGCCCCCGACCCGATCGTCGACGCGGAACGCCTGTTCGAAGGTTTCGAGAACCTGATGCCCTTCCGCGTGCAGGACATCCTTCTCGTTTCCAGCCTCTACGATTCTTTCATTCTGCGCGAAGACGGCCGCCTCAACGAGCTTTTAATCGGGGAATCCCTCGAACTGAATCTGCAGCAGATTCCCGGAATCACCCACGTTCCAACCGGCGGGGAGGCTTTAGCCATTGCGCGCGCCCAGCCGCGCTTCAACCTGATCGTTACCAATCTCGAAGTGGGAGACATGGACGCGGCCCAACTGGCGGCCGAGGTCAAAGCCGCTGGCCTCGATATCCCCGTTGTCGTGCTGGCCTACGATTATCGGCAGATCAAGCGATTTATCGAACGCAATCCGGTTAACGATCTTGAGTGGATTTTCCTCTGGCAAGGCAACATCCGCATTCTGATCTCGATCGTCAAGTACATCGAAGACAAACGCAACGTCCTGCATGACACGCACGCCATCGGCGTGCCTGTCATCCTCGTGGTCGAAGACAACATCCGCTATTACTCGTCGTTCCTGCCGGCCATCTATACCGAGCTAATTACCCAATCCAAGCGCGTCATCCGCGAAGGACTGAACGTGTCGCACAAACTGATGCGGATGCGCGCGCGGCCAAAGATTCTGCTTAGTTCGACGTACGAAGATGCCGTGCGCGAGGCGATGGAGTACCGGGAGTATCTGCTCGGCGTCGTTTCCGACGTTGAATTTCCCATGGGAGGAGAACTGAGTACCGAGGCGGGGTTCAAGCTCGCTCATCTGGTGCGCGAGGAAGTGCCCGATGTTCCCATCGTGCTGCAATCCAGCCGCACCGAGTTTCGGGGCCGCGCCCAGTCCGAGGGATTCTCGTTTCTCCGTAAGCGCTCACCCACCCTGCTTAAAGATTTGCGCCGTTTCCTCATGGACCAGGCTGGTTTTGGAGATTTCATTTTTCGCCTGCCCGACGGCACGGAGGTAGCTCGCGCCAGCGATCTGCACGAACTGGAGACGAGGCTCGCCGAGGTCCCGGGAGAAAGCATCGCCTACCATAGCGAGCGTAACCACTTCTCGCGCTGGCTGCGGGCGCGCACCGAGTTTGCCCTGGCCCAAAAGCTGCGTCCGCGAAAAGTCTCAGATTTTCCCACAGTCGAGGATCTGCGGCACGATCTAATCGACTCCATCACTGAATACCGTGCCGAGCAGAGCCAGGTGCTGATCGGCGATTTCAACCCGTCGACCTTCCAGTCCACGGACAATTATTTTCTTCGAATCGGAGGCGGTTCGCTCGGCGGCAAGGCCCGCGGACTGGCCTTCGTTCGGCATCTTCTCCACAATAACCGGATTGCTCGCCGCTTTCCCGGTGTTCGGATTGCCGTGCCACCGAGCCTCGTGTTGGCCACCGATATCTTCGACCGCTTTCTCGCCGAAAATAATCTCCTCGACTTCGCCATGCACTGTGCGGACGACGCGCAAATTCGCGAGCGTTTCCTGGGTTCAACATTGCCGGCTTCCTTGCGAGAGAACCTTCTGGCCTTTCTCTCGGAGGTGCGCTATCCGCTGGCAGTTCGCTCCTCCAGCCTGCTCGAAGATTCCCAATACCAGCCGTTCACCGGCGTTTACGAAACCTTCATGCTGGGCAACCAGCATTCTGACCTGGTGGTTCGGCTGGAACAGCTGATGGAAGCGGTCAAGCGGGTTTATGCCTCGACCTTCAGTCAGCATGCCAAAGCTTATGTGCGCGCCACCCCCTACCGACTTGAAGAAGAAAAAATGGCGGTGATTGTCCAGCAAGTGGTAGGAACAGTTCATGGGCAGCGTTTTTATCCGGATTTCTCCGGCGTCGTACGCTCACACAATTTCTATCCCGTGCTGCCGATGAAGGCCACCGATGGCATCGCGGCCGTAGCGCTTGGCCTGGGACGCACCGTGGTAGACGGCGGCAAGTGTCTGACCTTCTGCCCACGTTATCCGCGGAACATTGTTCAGTTCTCGTCCGTGGAAGATATTCTCGCAAACTCGCAGCGCGAGTTCTGGGCTTTGGAACTGAATCATACCCGGCATTCCTCCGACGCGGTCACCGAGCTGCGCGAAGTCCGGTTCGGCCTCGAGTCTGCAGAAAAAGACCAGACTCTGGGCAATCTCGGCTCAACTTATTCGGTCGACAATCACGCAGTTTACGACGGCATCAGCCGGCCAGGTGCGCGCATCGTAAGCTTCGCGCCAATTCTGAAACACGGCGTCTTCCCGCTCGCAGGAGTTCTGGAACAGTTGATCAAAATCGGAGAAGACGCTTTCGGCCGCCCCGTAGAGATGGAATTCGCGGTGCGCCTGCCTCAAAGCCCAGACGGGTCAGCCGAATTTGGATTTCTGCAGATCCGGCCACTGGTCTTGTCGCGGGAAGGCGAAGAGCTGCGAATGGCGGAAGTTGCCCCGTACCAGCTTGTCTGTCAAAGCTCAAAGGTCCTGGGCAATGGCCGCATCAGCGATTTGTGCGATGTCGTCGTCGTGGATGTTCATCGCTTTGAGCGTGTCCGAAGCCAGGAAGTTGCAGAATGTGTCGCTCAGCTCAACTCCAAGCTGAACGACAGCAGCACACCATATCTGCTGATTGGCGTGGGCCGCTGGGGATCAAACGATCCCTGGCTGGGAATTCCGGTAGAGTGGGACGAAATCTCGGCTGCGCGCGTCATCGTCGAAGCCGGCTTTCGCGACTATCGCGTCACCCCGTCACAAGGCAGCCACTTCTTTCAAAATCTCACCGCTTTCCAGGTCGGATATTTCACCGTCAATCCCGACGCCGGCGAGGGTTTCGTCGATTGGCAATGGCTCGGGTCGCAGGCTGCGGTCGAAGAGCAAGGCTGCGTGCGCCATCTGCGCTTCGACAAACCGCTAATTGTCGTCATGAACGGCAAGACCAGCCAGGGAATGATATTCAAACCGGAATGCGCCACGTAGGTGCAGACGCCTCGTCTGCCCGGCCGAGCAACGCCCGGCCAACGGCGCCCTGCTGAGCTTCGCTCAGCCGCCCAGACGAGGGCGTCTGGGCCTACGCAAATCGTGGTTACCCTCGTGACCGCCACTTCCCTCTCTCGTGACCCCTGTCACAGCCCACCTGTCCCCATTTTCCCGACAATATTGACGGGCACGCATGTTCAAGATCCTGAACGCTGAGTTCATTGCGCCTGGCATTAAACGTTTTGTCATTCAGGCGCCTCGCATCGCACGCAAGCACAAACCAGGGCAGTTCGTCATCCTGCGCGTGTACGAGGAAGGCGAGCGCATTCCGCTTACGATCGAAAAATCCGATCCGCCTCACGGCACCATCAACATCGTTGTGCAATCGGTCGGAAAGACCACGCACCTGCTCAACTCTCTCAAGACCGGTGACAGCATCCGCGATGTAGTCGGCCCCTTGGGCAAACCCTCTGAGATCGAAAACTTCGGAACGGTCGTGGTCATGGGCGGCGGGGTAGGCACAGCAATGGCTTACCCAACGGCGGCGGCCCTGAAATGTGCCGGCAATCGCGTTATCTCAATTGTTGGGGCCCGTTGCAAGGAACTCATAATCCTCGAACACGAGATGCGCGAAGTCAGCGATGAACTGTTGATCACGACCGACGACGGAACGTACGCGGACAAAGGATTTGTCACCGACAAGCTCCGTCAGTTGATCGAGAACGGTACCCGCATTGATCTGGTTCTAGCCGTCGGCCCGATTCCCATGATGCGGGCCGTCGCTGACATGACCCGCGAGAAGCACATTCGCACCATCGTGAGCCTCAATCCCATCATGATCGATGGAACCGGCATGTGCGGCGGTTGCCGCGTTCTTGTCGATGGAAAAAGCGAGTTCGCCTGCGTGGATGGTCCTGAATTCGATGCGCACCGCATCAACTTCGCCGTGCTGGTGCAGCGCAATGCGATGTATCGTACCGCCGAAGAGAAATCGATGGAGGATTTCCAGCGCGAGCGCGATTCCTTGCTCGCCAAAGTCCACGCCGAGCAGGAAGCTGAGTGCGCATTGCAAGGAGACCCCAGGTGAGCCCGACCGCGAGCAGGTCGCCGAATCCGATACCGATCAAACAGCGCATGAAGGTGCCTCGGCAACTTATGCCAGAGCAGCCTCCGCTGCTGCGCGCCTGCAATTTCAAGGAAGTAAACCTTGGATACTCCGAGGAATTGGCCCGCCACGAGGCGCAGCGCTGCCTGGAGTGCGCAAAACCGACGTGCATCGACACGTGCCCGGTAGGGGTCAAGGTCAAAGAATTTGTCCAGTTGATCGTGGCCGGCGAATTCATGGCGGCGGCTGCCAAAATTCGCGAAGATAACGTACTGCCCGCCATCACCGGCCGGGTCTGCCCGCAAGAGGATCACTGCGAAGGCGGATGCCTGATGGGCAAGAAAGTACAGCCGGTCGGCATCGGGTATCTCGAGCGCTTTGTCGCCGATTACGAACAACAGCACATGGACCGCAGCACGATTCGCAGAGCCGAACCAACGGGAAAGAAAGTTGCCATCGTTGGCAGTGGCCCTTCCGGCCTGACTGCTGCTGGAGACCTGGTGCAAAAAGGCCACGAAGTGCACGTCTTCGAAGCTCTCCATGAATTAGGCGGCGTGCTGGTGTACGGGATCCCCGAATTCCGTCTCCCCAAGCAGATCATTCGTGAGCAGATCGACTACATGCGCGCCATGGGGGTGAACTTCGAGACGAATGTCGTAATCGGAAGGACTGTGACCATCAACGAACTGATGAACGAAGAAGGCTTCGACGTCGTATTTATCGGCACAGGTGCGGGTTTGCCGGTGTTCATGGGAATTCCCGGCGAACACCTCAACGGCGTCTACTCCGCCAATGAATTCCTGACGCGCATCAACCTCATGCACGCTTACGAATTCCCAAAGTTCGACGAGCCCATGCTCGACTTTCGCGGCAAGAATGTCGCCGTGATCGGCGGCGGCAACACGGCGCTGGACGCAATTCGTTCCGCGCTCCGTCTCGGTGCGGGCAAAGCATACGTTCTCTATCGCCGCAGCGAAGCCGAAATGCCAGCACGGATCGAAGAAGTCAAACATGCGAAGCAGGAGGGTATCGAATTCCACATGTTGACTGCTCCGATCGAGTTCCTCTCCGATGGCAATGGATGGCTGAATGCCGCGCGCTGCATACGTATGCAACTGGGCGAACCGGATGCATCCGGACGCCGCCGCCCTGTGCCGATCGAAGGGTCGGAATTCAATCTGACGTTGTCGGTCGCGGTGATCGCGATTGGCACCAGCGCGAACCCTTTGATTCAGAGCACCACGCCAGGCCTTGCCACCAATAAACGGAATTACATCGAGGCGGATCCGGTAACCCAGCGAACTTCTCGCCAAGGCGTCTTCGCGGGTGGAGATATCGTCACCGGCAGCGCAACCGTAATTCTGGCGATGGGCGCCGGCCGCCGCGCCGCCAAGTCCATCCACGAATATCTAACCACCAACCTCTGGTAACGGACCAACGGACGACCTAAACGCTGGACATCCTTTGTTTCGTCCCAAGATACAAGGTGAGTGTCGCGCTGACGATGGGAAGGCCAGACGCCGCTGGCTGGAGCAAACAGTCGTTAGCGCTCACCTCCATGCGATGCTACCCCTGTTGTGACCTCCCTCACAACTGCTTGTGAGACGAGTCACGGCAGTTTGTTCACCTGCGAATTCTAATCAAATTGGCCGACGGTGGCTGGCCTAAACGGAGACAACATGAAAGACGAAGATCTGCTGAAGTGCCCATTGCTGCAGGGGCTCGACGCCATGCACCGCGCACAACTCCTGGGCTTGATTAACGACAGCAATTTGCGCGAGAAACTGGAAGGCTGTCTGGCGCAGCGGGAAAAAGACGCGCAGCCCTGCACCTCAGAACAACGCGATTTTCAAAAGGAAGTGCATAGCTGGAACCCGCAAAAGCTGGTTTTCAGCCGAAGCCCGAAGGAGTAAGCTTTACGCTGCGCTGTAAAAGGAGCGCAGATGCATAACAGCCTGCACTTCACCACCTTCGACCCCTTGCGGGACGCGCCGGAGTCTTGCCAGTTGTGTGGAAAGCGTCCCCCCGTATTCCACTTCGAACTCTCCCGTCAGAAGCTCTCAGAACAGCCCTGCCACAAAAAAGGATTCTGCTGCCATTTATGTGCGGCGCGCCTTGTGCGCATACTCGAGCGCACGGAATCGCTACAGTGGACCGCTGAGGAGGCTGTGCTCGCAGCCGACGACTTCGACACCGCAGAATTCCAGCAGCGCCTCGAGTCGCTACGCTCAGTTCTGGAGCCAACGTAACAATTTCAGCTATCTCGGCCAACCCCCTCGCCAAAACGCATCCGTGACTCATCCTCACAATCCCTGAAATAATCGGCTGTGGGGTGGCGTGAAATCCATTAGCGAAATCTCGGCTTTTGTGAACCAGGCCGCTCGAGAGGCCGGCTTCGATCTGACCGGAATCGCTCCCGTGCGCGAATTCGCGGAGCTAGCAGGACTTTCTAAATGGATCGCTGCAGGACGTGCGGGGGAAATGAAGTATATGGAAGCCCGTGACGAAATCGGGAATCTCAAGCGTTTAAGCTTGCGAAGTGTAGCTCCTTGGGCGCGCAGCGTCATCGTATGCGCGATCAACTACAACACCGCCCAACCTTACTCGACTCAGGTCCAGGATCCGGACCGGGGATGGATTTCTCGTTACGCATGGAGCCGCGAAGATTATCACGAAGCCGTCATGCGAAGGCTGCGGGTCGTCGAGGCCAAGCTGCATGCAGCTGTCAATCCTCCTGATGAGCCCAGCGAATTGACGACTCGTGCTTACGTGGACACAGGCCCGTTGGTCGAGCGCGTTTATGCCAGGTACGCCGGCGTCGGCTGGATCGGAAAAAACACATGCATCCTGAACCAGAAGTTAGGGTCCTGGCTTTTTCTTGGCGTGATCCTGACCTCGCTTGAGCTCATACCCGATTTACCCGCCCCGGATCGCTGCGGCACGTGTACGCGCTGTATTGAGGCGTGCCCAACAGACGCACTGGTCGCCCCTTATCAGCTCGACTCCAACCGTTGCATCTCTTATTTGACCATTGAAAAACGTGGCTCCATTCCTGAGGATCTTCGCGACGGCCTCGGGCGGCATGTTTTCGGCTGCGATATCTGCCAGGATGTCTGTCCCTGGAACCGCAAGGCGCCCGCAACGGCTGCGGCCGAATTTCAGCCCAGAGAAGACCTCGTCAATCCAGCACTGGAGTGGCTGGCAGAAATGAGGGCGGAGGAATTTCGCGACAAATTCCGCGGCTCTCCCATCCGCCGCGCCAAGCGCAACGGTCTCCACCGGAATGCTGTCGTTGCGATGGGCAACAGTGGAGATCGCAGGTTCATCCCGCTTCTGGAAAAGCTCGCCGGCGGCGAAGACGCTGTCCTCGCGGAGCATGCCAAATGGGCAGCCAGAAAACTCCTGACCTCATAACCACGTGCTAGCATGATTTCAGGCCCTCGCGGCAGCCCGGCTATGTTTCGCCCCCGCGTTTTTCGAGTTCTGTTGGTAATGCTTTTCGCCTCCATCGCTTTGCGGCCGCGGAAGCTCGAGGCCAGCAGCGAACCACACTGGATTCGTGTGGATTCTGACCATTTTTCCGTTCTGACCGATTCGGATGAGAAGAAGGCCCACGAAGTCGTCGCCCGTTTCGAGCAGATGCGTGCAGTATTCGCCCAACTCATGTACAAGAGCCGGATCAACATGTCCGAGCCGATCGATATCATCGCTTTTCGCAATGAGGATGAATACGAGAAGTATGCGCCCGCCCGCCAGGGCTCAGGCCTCGGTTCCGCTTTTTTTATTTCTGGCGAGGATTGTTATTATTTCGTTCTCAATCTCTCCCAGGACGGCAGCTGGCGGACCATTTCCCGCAACTTCGCGCAGGCGCTGCTGAACTACAACTATCCGCCGACCCAGCCGTGGTTCGACGACGGTTTCACGCAGTATTTTTCCAGTCTTCAGCTAAATGACAAACAAATGCAAATCGGCGGCGACCCTGGCCTGGCTACCAGCCAGTCCTTCGCCAGCCTCCTCGAAAAAGCGAATTGGTTCAGCTTGACCGAGTTGTTTTCAGCCGGACCGGACCGAACAACTCAGCCACTACTTCAAGCCGAGTCGTGGATCGTCATGCATTACTTGCTCAACAAGGAGAAACTGCCTGCCGCCGGCACTTATTTCAGCGCAGTGGAAAACGAAAAGCTACCGGTCGACCAGGCCATTCAAAAGGCCTTCGGCATGAGTTCATCCCAGATGCAGCAGGCGGTTCAGGACTACTTCCATTCCATTCTTCCGGCACTTCAACCAGGAGAAGAGGCGAAAGCAGCCCAGGCTTCATTTCAGAATGGCACGCCCGCTCCGGTCACCGCTGACGTTATTGGTACCAGCAGTCACGAAATGCTCATCGGACTAGCCCAGTCCCTGGTAGCCGAGATGAGCCTTCGCGTACCTGAGCACCGCGATGCGGCCCACAATGAACTCGAATCTCTCATCGCACAACCGAAAATGGACAACGTTGCTGCGCATCGGGCCCTCGCGTGGGACGCGATGCAACAACAGAGATATGACAATGCCGTCGATGAACTGGGAAGGGCGCTCACGATTGACAACAAAGATCCAATGACCCACTACTATCTGGCGCTTTATAAGTTTCAGCAGGCGCGCCTCAGTGGGCAAGAAATGAAGGGCCTCGCCAACATGATGCAGGATCTCCACTACGTGCTCGACTGGGATCATGAGTTCGCAGAGGCTTATTACATGTTGGCGATTGCGCAAACTGAAGGTGGCGGATTGCGTGCGGCGGCCGATTCCATCCGCACGGCAATCCAGCTTAGCCCGCGAAGAACCGATTACGTTCTCGAGCTGGCAAGAATTTATGAAGAAGGCAAAAACTGGGATGCAGCAACGGCTTTGCTGGAGCGCCTCGCAACCAATTCCAATGGCGAGATCGCAACCGCCGCAAAAAAGGACCTGCACAACCTGCCCTACATAAAGAAGTACGGGTTACCGCCAGTCGACGCGGCATCTGCAGGAACGCGGCAAAACTCCCTCAGTACCGGATCGGCCGCTGCGACCGCGCCGATCGCCACTGAACAGCGAAGCGCAGGAAGCACCCCACCACAAGCCGCCGCTTCTCCCGCAAATGAAGAAAGCAACGAAACCTCCGTCCAGCCTCCGGCAACCCCCCAAATCGACAGACGCCCGGTCCGCTATGTGAAAGGCAGACTTGTTTCGGTGGATTGCTCTCAGGCGCCGGTCGCGATCATAACCGTCACCGCAGGCGGGAAAATAATGAGATTCCGCACCCCGGATTACAAGTCACTCATGCTGGTGGGAGAAGATACCTTCTCGTGTGATTGGGTAAATCGCCCGGCTTCCGTGAATTACAAAGCTGGAGGCAAGGCCGACGGGGATCTGGTGTCGCTCGAAATCCACTAGCAAGCGATCTATGGTTTCGGGTCCACCAATGCATCCCGCGTACGATTCAGCGTGAACTCGATCGACTCCCGCGGAATGCTTGTCACAAATGGTCTCACCAGCCAGCCCAGCCCAACCGGAATATCGCGCGTCAGAGAAATGGCTTCAAGTTGCACGTAGACGCCACCATCCCTCTGCAGAAAGCGCCAGTACGAGTTCAGCCGCCACATGAAGCCGCTGTCATTGCCTACGGGCTTGTCGGACTCGTTGGGCTTGCCGGCATTTTCGACCTCAGCGATTCGGGTGCTGTAGGAATACGACGCCGCACGGTCGCCGCTGATGGGAACGTATTTGACGTCGTAGTCGGTATCGAGAATCACGGTAATGATCTTGCTCTTTCTCAGCCGCAGAAACACTGTAAAGTCGTTGCCGTTTCGCTGAACCAATCTCGAGCGTTGCACGTCCGGCGCGTAGAATTTGTACTGGTTGTTATAGTCTTGCACGAACTGGAGAGTTCGAGCCAGGCTGACCCCGGGAATAAAGACCATTCCAATCCAGTGATGAATCAGCCCATGTGGCACTGTTATCTGTTCCGAGAGCGGCATCCGTTCCGTCATCACTTCACCCTTTTTCAGCAAGCCGTAGTCCTTCTTCCTCTCAACCGCCGTGAATCCGTCAATCTGCAGAAATGGCCCCGCGCTCAATTCTTGCGCCATCTGCTTCTCGCGCTGCTCCACATAAGTGTTAAACGCCTTCACAGTGTCCGACCGGAGTTGCTCGGCGGCGCTTAGCGGCACGCCCCTGATCGCGAACACTGCCAGCGCGGCCAGGCCGATCATCACCTTTGAATGTTGCTTTCCCAAGCCGTTATGATGGCAAGCCATGCCTGAGCAGGCGAAGAAAGGCTTCCGTTTCGGCGTCTTCGAAATTGATGCCGTCAGCGGCGAACTGCGCAAATCTGGAGTGCGCCTAAAGTT
>Ga0187780_10001156_pt1 | contig 19834 bp, 21 predicted proteins | sample 1015_Q2_SP10_20__FD_132429 | JGI IMG/M metagenome (GOLD analysis project Ga0187780, IMG submission 132429) | Tropical peat soil microbial communities from peatlands in Department of Meta, Colombia - 1015_Q2_SP10_20_MG | ecosystem: Environmental > Terrestrial > Soil > Wetlands > Peat | place...
ACGGGTTGGTCTTTGTCGTATTGAACAGTTGGAGAAATGCGTAGCTCATGGAGGGCCCTGAGGGTTCAAGGGGCTCATCCTGGAGGCTGACGATGGCATATGGTAGCCCCCCACGTAATGTAGCGTTCACGATTACGTAGAACTCAGATCCGTTCACGTTGAAAATGGATCTCTTCGAGAAGCCGTCAGGAAGCACGAACACTTCAGATGACTGTGCTCTGAGCGCGCAGCATTTCACACTAATGTTCACCCAGATTCTGTCGCCACCGAGATAGGCAAGTGGGAGGTAGCCAGTGTAGTTGTTCCCAATCTCAAGTTGTTCGTAGGCGGTAGAAGAGTTGTCGCCGTAAAGCTCGACTATTCCGTTGGTGACGTATGAGCCACTAGTGTTTTTCATCCATGCCAGGCTTGTGCTATTGATCAGAACCTCGGGGTGGTAGAACTCATCGAATGTGTTGGCTGCTAGGAACTTGTCGGCTCGTATTGCGTCAGTATTGTCATGAATGATCATGGCCATGGTCATGATCTTGCCGGCATTGTCTGACCAGAAGTGCGGGTAGTCAATGTTGGTTGGACTCAACTCGTCCCTGTAGCCCCAGTTTGGGACCCAGTGTTGATCCAGTTGTGAAAGCCCGGAAATCGGAATTACTGATGAACCGTTAGACTGTTCGTTCCATCCAAACGATGCCAATGTCGCAACCGCTGAGATGACTAATACTACGATGACTACGACGGCCCACCACGGACGGCTCAAAATGGCGTCATCGTGTGGTTGGCTACCACCTCAACTAAACTTTGCACGTGGAACTGACCGACGCACTTACCTGCGAGGTTCCATCTTCCACTGGGAGGACTGGGCACTGGCCCAATCCCCGAGCAACGTTAAATTATCCCGGAAGGGGCTTAGGGCAGGAATTTGCCCAAGAAGGACATTTTCGATGAGGTGGAGAAGCAGGCTGAGAGCGCTGCCGTTTCAAGGGCGTCCTGGCGCGGCGTGCTGAGCCTCGACATCCCCACCCTGGGCCTCGGGGCGGTCGAATACCACCTGAGAGCGGCCAAGGCCCATGGGGATCTCCAGCCCGTGAAAGTCGTCAAGCTGGACAAGAAGACCGGCAAGGAGGTTGTGAGTCGCGAGGTTCCGAGAATCTACCGCTACAAGGAGGGCCCCAACGGGGAGAGGCTCGACGTACAGGAAGTCACTCCAGACGAAGCGAAGAAGGTGGTGAGGTACAAGGGGGAATTTCCGATCAGCGTCAGGACGGAGAAACGGTACTTCCTGAGGTACGAGCTTGAGTTCACCCAGAAGTGGATCGAGGTACCGCTGGACCAGATAGTGGACAAGCAGGAGGGCGAGGAAGTGGAACCGTTCGAAAGGACGACACGGGTGCAGGTTGAGAAGGACGGCTTCGTCCCGCTGGAGAGGGTATCGGAGTACAAGTTCAAGGAGGTCTACCAACTCGCTCCTGACACCGACAAGAAGGTGGGAGAGACCAACTCCCGCGTCACCCAGCTCGCAAGGTATCTGATTGAAAAAGACATGGCGCTGGTGGCCTTCTTCTCCTGGGGGAGAGGCTACAACTTCTACACCGCTGTCATTTACCCTTACGAAAGGAAGGACGGACGGCTCTGGCTCCTCATGGGCATGAGCGAGGGGATTCTCCAGCTCGACGACGCCTGGGCGCTGGTGGAGGAAAAGGGAGCGGAGAGGCTGCCGGCGGTCCCAGTGGCCCGGAAGAAGCCGAAGGTAGTCCTTTCGAAGTAGTTTTGACGGCAAACATCGGGGCGTCTTTCGCCCCATCCATTGGGGTCGAACGCCTCATGATTGTGCGAAAGCTGGTGGCGCTCGACATCGTACTTCACGGCCCGCGTTTCATCATGATCGAGTTCGGCGTCGGGACACCCGCCATACTGGCCGTAGGATTATGGTTGATGTCCGGAAGCTTGGCCTATGCCCTTGGGCTCTACCTGTTCCTGACTGGCCTGAACTACGTCCCCCTGCTGATCTACGCCGTCTTGATCGTAAGAGGCGGTTCGGCACGAAAGGAGACCGAGTACGGCCTGAGCCATGACAGACACTATGTTCGAAAATACAGCACCCAGCAGCTACTGCTCTTCGTCCCGTTGGCTGTAATGGCTCTGGCGATAGCTCAAGAACTGAAGCAATCGCAAAGCCCAAGTCAGGTCGCCCCAAAGCCAAAGAGGTAATCGTTTGAGCGACGAACTCCCGACATACGTCCAGGAGAACTACTCCAAGGCCGTCAAGCTCGACCTCGGGACTTGGATCGGTAAGAATCCGCTCCCGGCTTTCGTTGAATCGAAGTACGATGGCATCAGGGTTTTCCTCTTCATGAGTGGGGAGAAGCTCGTCCTCTCAAGCAAGCACGGGGGCATCTACACGCCGAAAAGGACACCGCAGGTCTTCTCAAGGGTGCCAGAGTTCACCCATGCGCCGAACAGGATGATCCTGGACGGGGAGTATGTCGCTCGGGAGGCGAAGGGGCTCTTCCTCTTTGACGTCCTTCAGGTCGACAACCGCGACCTGCGGCCGAAACCCCTGACGGAGCGGAAGAAGGTTCTGGGGGAGATTCTGAAGGGAACCGGGCTCGAGGTCCCCTACACGCTGGCGAAGACCGCTGACAAGATCATGGCCCTGAGGGACGAGAACGTGAAGCAGGGGCGCGAAGGGGTCATGGTGAAGAACCCCCAGTCGAGCTACGGCCAGCCCGGCTCTTGGCTAAAGCTGAAGCGGTTCGACAGCGTCGACTGCTTCGTCACAGACTATGTTGAAACACCGGACATGAAGAGGACTGGGGTGGCCCGGTCATGGTCGGTGGCTGTCTACGATGATGATGGTCGGGTGGTAGAGCTCGGGAACGTGGGTTCGACTGTCGAGAGGGTCGACCCTCGGCACGTGAAGAAGGGGTCGGTGATAGAGGTGAGGTTCCAAGAGCTGACCCGGGACAAGAAGCTACGAGCCCCGTTTATCCTGAGGATCAGGCACGACAAGACGCCCGACGAGTGCCTGTTCTCGCAGTTCGGGTAGGATTGAGAGACGACGTCGTTCAAGAAGAACCTGGACCTCGAGACCGCTGAGAGTATAGCCCTGGACTTCATCAGGAGGACTGCGGACCTCTATAGCAGGAGCCTGCTTGCAGGGAGCATACGGAGGCGGGAACCGACCGTACACGACATCGACGTCGCTGTGTTGCCCAAGGGGAAGGACTTCGGAGAGTGGAAAGGGAAGATGACGAAGAGGATTGAGGAGATTGGGGGAGTGGTCGTTTCCTTCGGGGACACCATATCGAACTTCAGGTACAGAGGGGTCCAGGTCAACCTGTTCCTCAGCCCGAACCTGGACTCATGGGGGGTCACACAGATGTGGGCGACGGGCCCCAAGGGACACACGATTGGGATGACCATCAAGGCGCGAGACAGAGGTTTGGTCATCAACTCGAAGGGTTTGTGGACGCGTGACGAGCCGCCCCGACAGATACGGGCGAGGACAGAGGATGAAGTGGGGAAAGTCCTGGGTTGGAAGTTCAAGCCTCCGGAGGCCCGAGGGAAGGGCAAGGCCCAGCCTGAACCCTTGTTCTAGTCACGTACGACATGCCGGACACGAGGTGGGTCGGACCATCGTCCGCCTAAACCCCCCTCTCCAATAATATGCGTCAGCAAGATTCAAATCGGAAGCCTCCGTTTCCACTCTGTGGAAACCTATACCGTGCATTATGGGTTCAGCCAGCACTTCGACATCCCTCCAGAGGAAGCGTTCCGGTGGTGCACGGACTACGCTCCGGGCGACGTAGAGCTAATGGGCGAAAAGGGGCGCAGGAAGGTCAAGCGCATCAATGAAGACACATTTGTTCTGAATGACAAGTACAAGACAAAGGAGGGGAAGGTGGTCAAGAAGAGACTGGTCCGCGTCTACCCTGAGCGGCTGAGCTGGACCAACACCAGGCTCAGCAAGGATGGGAGGCACTCGCAGTTCCTCTACCAGATCGTGGCGGAGGAGAGAGGGGGCTCCCGCCTGGACTTCGTCGGTTCGCAGATCTTCTCTGGAAAGAAGCCTGGAAAGGCGAAACTGGAAGCGATGGCGAAGCAGCTTGCCACCGAGGACTCGACGGCCTGGCGAAACTTAGCGAAGGCGATGGCCAAGGACCTCGCCGAGTAGACGTCCTATTGTCAAAGACTGAACAAAGGGCGAGAATGTAGTTGCTTGAAGGACATCCCTCGACGGAAAGAGGCTCGTGATTCGTGATCGATGACCTCGACATGTTGGGCAGACCCCTCCTGGTTTTTGAATGAGGGCCAGGATGTCGACTGACAGCTGCCCGAGGAACTGAGAACTGCCCTCGTCGACGGTATGGGCGGACAAGTTACACTCCGTAGGTGTCTCCGTATATAGAAGCGCGGCACTCCCCTGAAGGTTGGCAGAGGAGGGAGAGAGCCAACCCAGGCTCTTCAAGTGGCTGTCGGTTCTCATCGTCGCCCTAGTCGCCCTTGTCGTGATCCTAGCCGTGGCCTGGGTCCTCCTCCAGTGGGCAATCGCGGAGCACGTGTACTCGCTGAAAGCGGCCCTCGATTGGTTCGGGATAACTTTCTACCACGACTACACCTTCGTCGCCGCCGGCCTGTTCGCCCTCCTGCTGGTGCATCCGCGCCCAGGGGGTAGCGACGTCTGGAGGCTCGGGACCGTGGCCTACAGGCTGATCAGGCCCTACGAAGCGGAAGAGAGCAGGCCGAGCGAGAGGATGAATGGCTGGCTCTGGGGGCTATGGCAGGCCGTCAAGTGGGCCATAGGATTCTTGCTCTTCGTGAACTCCGGCGGCTTCCTCTCTCTCGGCCCTATCATGAACCCCGTCATGATGATGTCGATGGGGCTGGGGAGCTGGGGGTCCGTCCCGAGCGTCTTTGCCCTTCCGCTGACATCGGCCGGTGGGTCGGGCTGGGTCAGCCTGATGCCCACGCTGAGCGTACAGTACGCTGTCATCTCCTACGTCCTGTCGGCTGTCCTTCTCGTGGTCGCCATCAGGGTGGTCCTGCGGCTGCTCGCCAACTTCGCCACCAGGCGGGGGGACGTCCCGACCCGGAACATCCTCACCCTCATCGCGCTGATCCTCCTCGAGGTAATCATCGGGGCTCCCTACTGGCTGATGAACATAGCAACCCCATACGTGTACGGCATAGTGTGGAGCGCCTTCCTGTTGTGCCTGGTGGGGGCATTCTACCTCTACAGGAGTCGGGTGGAGAACCCGAGGATCGGCCTCCTCAAGGGGGCAGCCGTGGTGCTCGCCATACTGCTCGTGGTTCAGGTGGGCGTAGGCGCATTCTACTTCTTCAACTGGAACAACAACTATCTCCCCTACCAGTGGTACCCGCAGACTGACAAGCAGATCACGGTCACCAGGTGGGCAGCGGGCATCGACGACATCCATGTGGAGAACATCACCAACCTTCCCACCAGCAATCCGACGACCACCCTGAATCTGGTCAGGCAGTGGGACCAGCAGGCCGCGTCTGTCATCAATACGAAGGAGATCGGCGCATACAACTGGATGCAGCTCGCAAGCTCGGAGATTGTGTTCTACAACGGCACGGAATACTGGGTCTCACCGACTACCCCATCATTCCCGTCCACCGACTGGATCAGCGAGCACCTCATCTACACCCACGCGTCGAAGGTCCTCGTCATTAACACCCACAACGGGACGGTAGTCCCCGCGACGAGCGCCTTCGGATTATCCACCGAGCCCCTCATCTATTACGGCGAGGGCGCCGGTTTCGCCGGCAGCGTGTACGTGAACGTCCCTGGATACGACGAGATACAGAATGTCTCGTACTCCGGGACGCCGGACTTCGTCCTGGGCGGCCTGCAGAAAGCCATGTGGTTCACGTTCGCCGAGGGACAGCTCGGGTTCGCCTTTTCGGGAGGGTCCATCAACATGATCTGGAACAGAAACATCTTCTCGCGGGTAGGCGACGTCCTCATCTCCGGGCTCACGATGGACCCATCGGCCTACATCGTGTCCGACGGCAAGAACCTCTACTACGCCGTCCAGGTATACATCGACTACCCGCTCCAGTCGGGGTTCTCCGCAAGTCCCTACCTCAGGTTCTTCGGGGTCGTTCTCGTGAACATAGAGGACGGGTCCATGCAGGGGTACACCGTTTCGAACCTCCTCGGGACCAACTCCTCAGACTTCATAACCCAGTTCTACCAGAACTACTACTCGAGCTGGAAGGCTCCACCGGCCTGGCTCGTCCCCCAGCTCAGGTATCCGGAGCAGCTGCTGGGCTCACCCAGCGTCTCGGGCCAGCTCGACTACGATTTCATCTACCACGTCAGCGACCCCTTCGTTTTCAGGGCGGGGACCCAGTTCTATGAAAGGGCGGGCAACAGCACCGTGCAGTACATCCCGTTCGCGGTGGGGAACAGCACCTACTTCGTGGGGCTGCAGCTCGTCCAGTATCAGGGGTTGGTCAGAAAGAACTTGGGGGCCCTTTACGTCGCCTACGGGGGAGACAGGCTAGGCCAAGTCTACCTCTACCAGAATCCTTCCACGTCGTCTCTGATAATAGGCCCCACGGCGGCTGAGAACGCGCTCACCACCAACCAGCAAATCAGGACCCAGCTGACTCTCCTCCCCAACTACAGGTTCGGCTCGTACCTGCTGTATTCGGTCGGCGGGCAGCTCACCTACTTCGTCGCCATCTACACCAACCCTGGATCGTCGGGGGTGGTGACCCAGCTCCCGTTCATGACGGCCGTGAACCCATCGACAGGGTCGGTGGGGGTGGGGAGCGATGCCACCGTTGCGTTCGAGGGCCTTGGCACGACCAACTCCACGGCCACACCAACCATGAGGGCTGTAGTCAGCCAGATAGACGCGCTGATCGCGTCAAAGGGCTACACCGTGGTAAACGCCACTTCGGTCAACCCCACCGTGTGGGTCAGCGCAGGGAGCGTCTCGCTCAGCGCGGTCGGGTCAGACAAGACCGTGGGAAGCGTGGCTGCGCTGCTGAACGTCTACGGGCCAGGGAGCGTGGGAAACACGGTCTACGCTTGGACCGACGCCTCAGGGAACCTGAACTTCGGTGTGATCAGGGTCCCAGCCGCCGGCGTCACCGAGCTATACTATGTGACGATCCTACCCTAGCCGTCGTCTAGTGCAGGGCCAGCAATATGGCGACGACCAGGATGGCCGCGATTAGAGCCAGGACGACGACCCTCAGGGCCCCGTTCCTCTCGGTGATCATCAGGGTGGCGTTGATCTGGTCGAAGAGGTTCTTCGAATTGAGGAGCTTCACCAGCTGGAGAGCGTCTTCGTAGACGAACTTGCCTCCGTCCACCCTGATTATGTTGCCCCCCTTGAGGACGAAGGTGTGCCCTTTGACGGCCAACGGCATGTCGGACCTCATGTTGACCCACTCGCGGAACTGGTCTACGCTCAACCTTGGTGTCGGTGCCAGAGCCGGGTGACTTGTCCTTTTCTGCCTGAGTTGAGGGAGCTACGGAGCCCGGCTAGAGCGAGGGGAGGGAATTTCGCGGAAAATGTGCCGCGGGTCGGAGACTTCCCAACGTGCGTCTGATTTGATTTCTAAACTACCCGTAGAAGATTGGTTGAGACGAGCCCAATTAGCTTATATGAACGGAAGCGTCTCATGCGTCGTGAATCGTTCGACCGGAGTAGTGCTGGTCGCGTTTGCGCTCGCGCTGCTCTTCACTGGCTCAGCGGTGCTTGCCAATCAGCCGACCACCGGGTCCGCAGCATACAGAATCACGGTATCCTCCCCCATGGGATCCCATTCTGTTCTCGTGAACGAAACTGTGAAGGGAACAGACAGAGCTGGATTCTCAGACCTCATCCTGCAGCTGACCGGTAATACGCAGAACCTTACGTATTCGAGGTTGGTGAACTCCTCGAAAGCGCTCCTGCCTTTCATGCCGACGGTACCCTCTCAGTCCTTCGAATACGGCAACGAGACGTTCAGCGTCCACGCGAACCTCACCCAATGGGCCTCGCAGTCTGTCAACTTCAAAGGAAGCAGCTACACGATGACTGTGTATGATATCTCCCTGTCAGGGAGTTATGGGAACATGTCGTTCGCCGCGGTTGGGACCATTGAATGTTTCCCCTCGTCCCTGATCTATTCCATAGAGCTCAACAGCGGACTCCTGTTCCAGGCCAACATCGTCCTTCAGGGGACCGACCTTCCTCTGAGCCAGCCTTCTACCGACAGTACGACCGCTGCCTACGCCGGGGCGGGCGTGGGGGCCGTGGGGGTGGCTGCGGTCGCCGCCTTTGCAATCAGGCGCAGGGAAAGGCATTCGAAGGCTTAGGAGCAGAAGCCTCTGTACTGGGTGAGCTTCTCACCGAGGGGGACGGGCGGCCGCGGAGCTGAAGATGTGTGAATCATGATGGTTTATTACCCGACCAAATTGCCCGGCCCGGAATGCCGAAAACTACACCGAAAGGACCAGACCCAGCCAAGGTCGCATCGAACGTCTACAACAAAGTCTTCGAGAACCAACTAATCCGCGTCTTCGCCATCAGATTCAAGCCAGGAGAGAAGGCCGTCATGCACTGGCACCCGAATCACTTAGTGTACGTCATGGAAGACGGTAAACTGGAAATCACTCCGCCGAAGGGTGAAGTGATGAAGGTGGCTGCGAAGGCAGGGGACGCTGTGTGGATGGACTCGGGGCATCACGAGGCAGTCAACCCCGGCAAGACAGACTTCCGCGCACTGGTCGTAGAGTTCAAGGGGAACACCAAGAAGCTGAGCAAGTAGACAAGAGAGTTCCCCACAGCTTTCTTTCCTCTCGCCTTGTTGCTCTAGAGAAGCGGGACCTCCCACTGCAATAGCTTCAATCAGCAACGGGGAGACCCGGCTTACCGGCATTGGGGCGAGTCGGGACGTTATTCATGCTCAAACCACCAAGAATCGAGAGGTCTGACTAGAGGGGTTTTGAGAAAAACCAGAGGAGGGGCGGTATGCCCCTACCTCTTAACGACGAAAGGCTCGACGGCCTCTCTGGTGGATGCCATGTCAGGATGGACTCTCTGGACATGGTTCTGGGCTACGGCTATGGCGTCATCCCTTCCGTGGGGAGTCGTCATTGTGAAGCCGCAGGTGCAGTCAATGCCGTATTTTTCGTCCACAGATTCAAAAAGAGTTGCATCAATTTATTACTTGTGTCCTGCGATTTGGCCAAGCGATTTGGTGGGGCCGGAAGACCCTATACAACTGCGGAAAAACGCCACTGACAGCTTCCTTTAGTTCGACGCTGCAAGGAATCTTGCCCAGCGAGACAGGCTCAACACTCACGACATGACTTGCGATACTTGGCCGACCGGGAATAACTCTGCCAAGGCTTGAATCGCCCACGTGTTGTGAGACCCTTTGTCAGGGCACCAAGTAGGTCTCGAGCGACCGCTGTTCTATCGTGAATCCATGGGGGAGTTCCTTCGACGGCATTCGCCTGCCCCTAGTCATTTCTTTCCGGCCTCTGTCCGTGACTACGAAGACGGGCTCTGCCTCCCAAGGTAGCGCTCGCCATTTCGTGTCCGCATCGCCGAGCTCGCGCTGCAGCTGGATGACGTTCTCTTCGAGTATTGCAATTAGGCGTCTGAGCCCGGCCCGCTCGCCCGCGCTCCACGATTCGCTAGTCGGTCGCCGATGTGCCAGTTTGTATTTCGTTCCCGTCATGGAAGTGGTGTATTCGTTGGCGTTGATCTTCCGGACGTTCTGGTGCGCGAGAATGTACCAGTGATACTCGGTGCCCACAGGAGCCCCCGAACCTTCCGGCGCATCCCATTTTCTCCTCTTGTTCACAGCGTAGGTGAACTGCCATTTGTCTGGGGTGACCTTCGTCTCCTTCCATTCCCCCTGGCGGTAGCACCAGCTGTGACTGGCACCAACCCTCATTCCAGTGTATTTTCTGCCTCCGAACTCCTTGATGTCGTCGTAGCCGACCCCCGTGTCCTTCGCACTCGTTGGGTTTGGAGGACTGTCGGCGGAGACAGGCCCGTTCTCAGTCATCGCAGTTCGAGCATCTCCTCGGCGGCAGCCAATGGGTAACGCCTATGCTGTCGTGGACAGGCTCCCAATCCGACAGGGACTTCTCGTCTTTCTTTCGCCCCACTTCCTCGCTCACAGCTTGCCGATCGCTCTTGGCGCGCCTTAAAGGGGAAACATGCATTGAACAAACGTGGGGCCGGAGAGGCCAGCTGAAAGTGAAACTAGGTTCGCTTTCGTCCCTCTCCCCTGAGAGAATAGGCCAGACGGAAGCCCGACCTCTTTAGGCGGAATCCAATTAGGCGACCGATGTGACAGGGAAGCTCTGCCCCCACTGCGGCCACGACGTGAAGGAGAGGTGGCACAAGCGCTACGGAGTGCAGAAGCTCGAGAGAGGCTCGGGGGAGATCGGCGTCCCGGTGGTGGGGAAGCTGAAGGTGAGAAGAGAGACTCTCGTCATGATCTATGTCTGCGAAGTGACGAACCTGCCGTTCCTGGTGACGTTGGCGAAGATGGCAGAGGAATGAGAATGTGGAACGCGGTGACCGCGTTCTTCGATTATCTGTGTTGGACGATCTCCAAATTCGTCATCGTTATGACCGAGTTAAGAGCCTCGACCCTCGAGTTGACAGCATCGAGGTTGCAATTGAGTTTTTCCAGTCTTCTGTTAGCTCTTTCAAAGCGTTTCTTCATATGGTAAAAGTACCCTCTGCCCGAGCACGTCTTGCAGACCGTCTCTTCGGTTTCAATGACTTGGTCTGGGACGAATACCAAGTCCCCTCCTTCGCCCTTTTCCGTTCCTGCCTCCCACCGAGCGGCCTCGTATCGTGTCTTGGCCCATCTCCCGACTCCTTTGCACTCTGGGCACGCGAACTTCGTATCGTTTGAAGGGACCTCCAGGAGTTCGAAACCAGTCGCCGGGGAGACCAATGGATATTGTGTCCGGTTCCTCCGAGTCGCCAGCCTCCAAGAAGCAATACTGACGGCGGGGAACACAAAAAGAAGAGTGAACGCTGCCAGAGCTGCCTGCATGGCGCCAAGAGAAGCAATCAGCCAGTCTGAAATCGGGCTTGGAACAAAGACCACGTAGATGTCCGCCAACAAGAGGGATGCGGAAACATAGCAAATGTACTTCCAAGCGATAGCGGGGAAAAGTGGAGGACGGTGCAGCTGAATCATCTTACGGAACACCCGTTCTGGAGAGTCCTTCAACAGGAGCTCGTAGAGCCTGACATCGAAAGGCCGTGTTCCGACCGCGTATTCCAACTCGGTCTCTGTTAGTGACCTGGTCGAACCTAGGGCTGCCTTCACGATCGACGAGTACTAGCCCGAGTAATATTGACCTTGTGAGCGGATAGCATGGAAATGCAATCTATGAACAGAACATAGGTTGCACTCAAGATCGTGATGACCTGAGCTATTCCAATATTCGCTGTGGTGTTACGCGTTTGCGAGATAACGAATCTGCCGTTTTTGGCGACGGCGGCTAAGGTGGCAGAAGAAAGGCGACGAAGACCTCGCTGATGAAATGACTGAACGGAAGTGGTGCAAGGACACGCATAAGTTGGCTCCTTCAACCGTTCGAGTTGAAGATCGGCGCTCTGGTCTTGGGGAAGGACAACAACGCTTAACGCATTTTTGCCGCATTAGTCACGCTAGAATTGAGCGACAGGCGGCGGAGAGATTCAACTGAAATCAAGTATGAGATTCTCATGAACTCCATTTCTGGGAATAAGAAGACGCACATCATGTATGGGACAGGGCTCAACCTGAGGCAGTTGAACCTGTACCTGGGGGAGCTCATGTCTCATGGGGCCTTGGAGTTCAGGCCTCCCGAGCGGAAATACTTCATCACTCCCAAAGGAAGGGCTTTCGTGACCGCTTTTGACCACTACCGGGAGACGGTCAACTCATTGGACAAACAGGAGACGGCTTTGGCTCAGTTCTTCGCCGCTGAGATGGGCCGGTCACTTGTCGCCCCCAGAGACAGACTGCGCGACACCAAGTCGCACACATTCGACTTCTAATGCTGCCTGTCCACTTTCATCCACCACCAGTCTGAGAAACGATGTGCTGCGGGTTGGATGCGGGAGCTGACGGACTAGGCTAGGAGTCAGGCTTTCGGAGTTGAATGTGCGTGTGCCAGGGCCTTCTCAACAGTCCAGCCTTCGTGTATTATGCCGGCTATGGCTCGAGTAATGCCCTCCGGGTCATTGTTCTGCCAGATGTTCCTGCCGAAGGCAACCCCTGCGGCGCCAGCTTCCATCGAGTCCTTCACGACCTGAAGTGCCTGCCTCTCTGTGTTCATCTTGAGTCCTCCGAGGACTATGACAGGCACAGGACAGGACTTGACCACGTGTCTGAAGGAATCGACGCTGCCCGTGAAGAATGTCTTGATAAAATCAGCCCCTGCCTCGGCGCCAATCCGACTGTACTTGGCAATGACATCCCTGTCTGTGGGATTTGGTATTTTTTCGCTCTTCGTGGGGTAAATCTCGGCGAGAAGCGGGAGCCCATGCTTCTTGCACGCGAGCGAGGCGCTCCAAAGGCTAGCCATAATCGCCGAGTCATCACTGCCGTTGATGTTCACGAACAGCCTGATCGCATCGGCGCCGAACTTCAGAGCGAGGTCGACGGTAGGGGCCATGTCCTCTGCGGCGGGCGACGAGAAGATGAAACTCGACCTCCCAGCGATGAGGTCGCCGTACCTCTCCGCGATGCCAAGTGTCGTCATTACGGCGTCGGCGCCCCCTCTGATGACCGCCCTGATAGTTGGACCTGGGTCAACTATTCCTGGAAGCGGCCCCATCACAATCCCATGATCCATTGCCACGACCAAACACTTTCCATCGTTTCTGAATATCCTCTTCATGCGAAACAGCCTGCCGACGTCGGTCGACATTCTACTTCGTCCTTCCGTTGGGCGCGACGACAAGCTTGATTCCCTCCCCCTTCTCCATTGAGGACAAGGCGTCGGCCGTGTGCTCCAGGTCATAGATATGCGTAATCAGCGTTTTGACATCGATCCTCCCCTCATCTATTAGTCTGGTTGCCTCCTGAAGCTCGGCTCTCGTCTTGTCGTAGCTTCCGATGACTGAAACCTCCTTGCCGTGGACAAGATTCGGGTCGATTGAAACGTTTGTCGGCGGGCTCGTGGATGCGAAGAGATTGACGTTCCCCATCGGCCCTACCAACTGAAGGCCTGTTTCGATGGCCTGCCTGTTCCCTATTGCGACCATTACGGCATCAGCGCCGTTTCCCGCTGTCAGCTCTCTGACCCTGGCGACGGGGTCTGCGGCCGACGAATTAATGACGTGTTCTGCCCCGAGCTTTTCGGCAACCGAGAGCCTGTCGTTTCTTATGTCAATCACAATGGTCTTTGCCCCCAGCGTCCGTGCGACCTGGAGGTGCATCAGTCCTATCTGCCCTGCCCCGAGTATCGCCACCATGTCGCCAGCTTTCACGTCAGAATTCCTCATCCCGTGGAGGACGCAAGAAAGGGGCTCCACAAGTGATGCCTCTTCGTAACTTGCATTGTAGAACCTGTTCATCCAGATCTCGTTGGCTGCGGAGAATTGGGCGAATGATCCGTCGAACACGTTCCTTCTGCTCGTGCAGAGGTTCTCTTTGCCGGTTAAGCAGGGCCTGCAATAGCCGCACCTAGTGGTAATGTCTCCGGCGACCATGTCTCCAGGCTTGAAGCGCGTGACCTCGCTTCCAACGCCCACGACCTCCCCTGCTGGCTCATGCCCGAGAATGGCGGGAGGCTTCTTCCATGTCGCGATGCCTGCGTAGAGTCTGTAATCGTTGGGGCACACCCCGCAGGCCATTACTCTGAATTTGATGTCGTGCGGTCCAATCTGAGGCTCGGGGACGTCTTTGATTTCGATCTTCCTGTAATCGCTCAGGACCGCTGCCTTCATTGGATCTTCGGTCGCCGTGTCATGTGATAATAAGCTTCTTGCGCGTCTGCCGTCGAATCACTAGGTTGGCTGACTCTCGACAAGTGGAATACGGAGGCAACCGAGAAAAATACGGTGTAACAGCGCTCTCTGTCGAGAGCAGCACCATTAGGGTCCGAGAGTTCTAGAGGCCTTTCGGAGCCTGCGCCCGGAGGCGGAGGCGGCAAGAAGACCACTCGCAATTATTGGGGCGACGCCGACGAAGGCGTACTCGTTCGGGACAGAGTCCGTCGCAACGACGTCGTCAACACCCGATGTTCGTATCCGGTGGTATGCTCCTTGCGTAAAGAGACCATGGGTCGTCAATATTGTGATTCGACCCACGGATAATTTCCTGAGGGCGACAGCCATCTTTGCGACAGTCCCTCCCGTGCTCACAATATCATCCACGATTACGACGTCGCGATGGCTAATTTCTGGACCTCGGAACTCGATATCGACCGACTCGTCTCCCAGTCGGACCTTCCTGGCTATGATGTATTCGGTCTTCAACTGGGCCGCGACCTTCGAAGCCCACTGCGAGGCTTCTTCGTCCGGGGCAACCACGACTGGATTTACCAGCTTTGCGTGTTCCGAGAGGTAGGACGCCAACGCAGGCATGGCGGAAAGGTTCATTGTAGGAATGTGGAAGAGTTGTTTCAGATCGTGAATTCTGTGCAGGTGCGGATCCAAAGTGATCAGTTTCGAGATATCGCTTGAGTTGACTAACCTGGCGAAAACTTGTGACGATAGCGCTTCACCATGGTGGAATCTCATATCTTGCCTGAGGTAGGCAAGATAGGGGAAGACTCCAATCACCTTCGAGGCCCCATCTCCGTGGGCTGCGTCTGCCAGCATCACAAACTCCATCAGAAGCTCGTCGGGCTCCTTGTAGGTTGACTGGACTATTGCTACCGCGTTGCCTTTGCAACTGCCGTTCAGTTTGACGTAACGTTCGCCGTCGGGGAACCTTCTTGTCTGGAATTCCATCACGGGGGCTTTCAGCTGAAGAGCGACATCTCGGCCGAGCCTGGGCGCCCCGCTCCCGGCGATGATTTGCAACATTCAGTTTGGAGTCAGCGGCAGGGAAGTATTAACGTGATTCCGCCCCAAGTTTTCCTCCTGGGGACGTGTTTACACACAGAGCAAAGGGTCCCGAGTGCGAGTGGCTAGCTACCCTCCCCACTCGATTGAAGCGAGCTTCAGTCTAAGGGGTCCGCGGATCCATGAAGCCTTAAATGGCTTCAGGCTCTTTTTTGAACGATTTCACTTGGGAGAATTCTGGACTCCGCCGTGGGCCGACAAGATAAGCGTGAACCAACTTGCCATAGGAATCGTCAAGGAAATGATGAAGGATTGCGACAGGCTCCAAGTCGGCGTGAGCGAGCTCAGGAACGGGACAACCGTCGTAGACTGCGGCGCCAAGGTCCAAGGGGGCTACGAGGCTGGCGAGCTGGTCACAAGGATACGGTTCGGAGGACTAGCGACAGCCCACGTGACAGATGTCACCTATGACGACTACACCATTCCAACCCTCTTCTGTCAGACCAACTTTCCCGCAATCATCGGCGCGTGCCAGTTCGTCTGGATGGGGATAGTGCCCCCGCCAGAAACGCTGGACCATCCGTTTCCGGCTTGGATATCAGGACCGGCTCACGTACTCGCTCAAGATCCTGACTGGATCTTCAAGGAGAAGTTGCACTACAAAGACCCCCATCCCGAGGCCGGCGTCGTCGTGGTCCAGACCAGGAACAAGGCTCAGGGCTTGCCGAACAGACAGTTCGCAGACATGATGGCGAAGAAATGCAAAATCGAACCCAAGAATCTGTACCTGATCGTCACCCCCTCTGAAAGCGTTGCAGGGGTGACGCACGTCGCATCAAGCGGGATTGAAGATGTCTTCTGGCGGCTCACCGAATACTATCGAATCCCCTACAGCAGAATCGAGCATGCTTCTGGTTCCACACCCCTGTGCCCTATCTCGCCGAAGGTGTTCACTGAACCGTGCGTGTGGGAGGATGACATGATAGACTACGGAGGCAGGGCGCATGTCTGGCTTCACTCGTCCGAAGACATGGATCTGGACATGATGGCAAAGGACCTGGTTTCGGAGAACCACGGAACCTTCTATGGCTCTTCCTACTACCAGTCTCAGGTCAGGAGCTTCAAGCCCGTCGACCAGCTGACGCAGGACGAGAAGAATGTGGAGAACTGGCTCCGCACCCGGGCCGCCACGGCGACGCAGGGCATGTGGGTCGTAGCTGAAGTGTCTCTGAGCGACACGAGGACCGGAAGGGTCTTCCACGCAGGGAAAACCAACATAGGACTCATCAAGCAACTGCTTCGGAACCCCTGGTGACTCCCAGAGCGACTCTGGCAGCCCGAAGGCGGCCTAGGCTTACACGCAGGAGAGCGGTGCCAACTCAGGGAGAGACAGATGCTCGGGACTAGCGCGCCGTCCAGCCGCCGTCAACGGTCAGGATCGAGCCCGTCGAGTACGAAGACTCGTCTGACGCCAGATAGAGCACCGTGTGTGCCACCTCTTCGGGCTTTGCGACCCTCCCCAAGGGTATCTTCTCGGCGTTTCGCCTCATTGCCTCCTCCTGGTTCTTTACGCCACCCATGAGTCGTTCGAACATGGGGGTCATGATCGATCCTGGGCACACGCAGTTGACCCGGATACCACCCTGGGCAAAATCCAGAGCCATTGCTCTCGTCAGCGCAATGACTCCCCCTTTCGAGGCGCAGTACGCGGCTTCGCCATTACTTCCGACAAGCCCTAGGACCGAAGCGACGTTGACAATGACGCCCCGACCCGTCTTCAGCATCTCTGCGCTTCCGTACTTCGAACACAGGAAGACGCCCTTCAGGTTGATATCGATGACCCTGTCCCAAGCTTCCTCGGTAAGCTCGGCCACCGTACCCGCTGAACTGATTCCAGCGTTGTTGACCAAGATGTCCAGCCCCCCATAGTGCCGGGCGATTGCCTTCATCGCCTTTTCAACGTCGGAGGGTATCGCGACGTTGGCCTCCACGAAGAGGGCGTCTCCTCCTCCTCCCGATATCGACGCGGCTACCTTTTCGCCGGCGCCTCTGTCGAAATCAATTATTGCCACCCTCGCACCCTCGCTCGAGAACAACCGGGCGATGGCCTCTCCGAGCCCCGACCCTCCGCCGGTGACCGCCGCGGTCTTGCCGGCCAGTCGACCGCTCACGAACCTCGCCTCGTCCGAACCTTTCGTGACATAGATGCGGGTGCCCCGAATGACGATTGTGAGATAGGTGTCATGTTTCCAAGAGGTCTCGCAGGTAGATCTTGTGTTTCCCCCAGAGTCCCCCCTGGTTGAACATAGTTATCCCGACGACCCCAGGAATCCTGGTTATTGTCTCCAACGAGAGTGTCAATCCCCGCTTGACCGTTTCAATGTCCAGGCCCCACACCAGATACTCGATTACCGTCCGCACGCCCTCGGGGACTCTCGTGTCACTGACTTTGTCCCGTATGGTAGGGCAGAAGAAGGTCGTGGTTGTAGCGTTCTGATCCGTGTAGTTGACTCCCCCGACCTTGGCGCCGCACAGGTTCGATGCGAACGCGCCCTTGACTTCGTCGACCACCCTTTCTGCTGCGATTTGAGTAGCCATCAGCGCGCAGGATTGGTTCTCAGCGAAAATCTCGAAGGCGCCGTCAAATGAGGAGGTCACGCCGAAAGTTTTCTCGGTTACGAACTCCCCCATCATGACTGGTATCCTGTACACGTCCCTGTCTGCGACCCTGTCCTCGGTTTCAAACCCGTCCCCCCACTTTCGGATGGTCTCGCCTGCGTTAACCGAAAAGAGCGCCGCCTTCTTCGGCACTGCATCGAATACCGCGCAGGTTGGCAGGTGGGGAGCCATACGTAGCTGGTTGGTGAACACCTTTGCGAAGGGCTCCCTTTGCTCGCGGTTCTCGGGTTTCATATCGGAGCATCCCCTCAGCAACAGAAAGTAGCCCGGCCTTGCGTCGGGGGTTTCGGACGCACTGACAAACCCCCCGACTATCCCCTCTATTGGAGCGGAAGTCACTAGCGCGCCTGACATCTGCCTCGCGTTCTTCAGGGCAACCTCCTTCGTTAGGCTGGTGACGAGGACCCGCCCTGAAAGCAATTCGTTCACCTCGACGTACGCGTCTTCCACTTTGACACCATTCAATTCCAAGTGGCTGCCTGCCATTCCGGTTCTCACGACTGCATGGGCCTTCGTTCGCATAAGTCTTTCACGGGCGTGGAGACGCCTGCAGTCTGCACCGGTTGCGCCACTCCCCCGATTTCCATCGGGTTCACCCCTTGATTCCAAGGGAGGCGGCTATGCCTCTCTTTATTCTGGTCGAGAAGATAAGGTAAAGTGCGAGCAGTGGGACCGTCGTGAATATCACGCCGGCGGCGAGCAGGCCATAACGAATCAAGAAACTCCCTTGGAACATGAATAGACCTAGCTGGAGAGTGTAGAGGCTGCTCGACCTTATGAAAACCAAGGGGAAGAGAAAGTCGTTCCAGATGAATATGGCTTCCAGAATCATCGCAATGAGGACGGTTGGCATCGCGAGAGGCAGCGCTATTTTCCGGTATCTCTGAAGCGTCGATAGTCCGTCCACCTTGCCCGACTCCTCCAGGGAAGTCGGGATGGACAAGAACCCAAGTCTTGAGATGAAGATGCAATACGGCAAACCTGACGCGACGTAAATCAGGATCAGCCCGAGGTACGTGTTGATCAGGGACAGGTTGCTGAGGAGAGTGTACATTGGGACCAGGGCAACCTGGGGAGTGATGTACATCCCTGCCAGAACCGCGTAGAAGATCGGCCGCTTGCCCAGGAACCTCGACCTTCCGAGCACGTACGCGGCCATCGGAGAGACGAAGAAGAGAATGAGAATGGAGCCGCCGGTGATTACCACACTGTTGACGAGGCAGGTGAGGAGATTACCTTGGGTTACGGCGGCGGGATAGTTCTGCCACATAAAGGAACTCGGAAGGCCCCACGTATTGGCGTAGATCTGTTGGTTAGACTTGAGAGATGTGAAGAATGTCCAAACCAGAGGGTATACTGTGGTTACCGACCACAGCAGCAAGACGGCGACGCCGAGGTAAAGGCCCACCCTCTTTCTTAGCTGACGGCGGCGCCTGCTTGCGGCCTGCATTTCCTATTCCTTTCCCCCACGGAGCAATCTCAGCTGTATGATGACTATCACCATGGAAAAAAGAAACATGAAAATGCCTATGGCGCAGGCTAGCCCAGCCTGCCAGTCCTTGAACGCCGTTCTGTAGAGGTCCGTGCTGAGCACGTCGGTGAGGAGCCCTGGGCCGGAAGATGTCAGGACAAAGACCAGGGCAAAAATCTGGAAGGAACCAGAGATGGCAAGAACAAGTGAGAGAGAAATGGCGTCCTTCATGTAGGGGAGAATGACGCGTCTTATCTTCTGCAGCTCTGAAAGCGCATCGATCTTCATCGCATCATATATTGACTGAGGAATTGTCTGCAGCCCAGCCGAGTAGATGATTGCGAACAGCCCCATTCCTCCCCAGATGTCTGCCAGTATTACCGAGGCGAGGGCGGTCTGCGAGTTCGCTGTCCAGGCGGTGGTGAGCGCATTGAGGCCTGCGAAGTTGAGAACTCCGTTTATCAAACCAAAGTTGGGGTCGTAGATCCAGTGCCACATCACCCCTATCGCAACGAACGAAAGTATGAAGGGCAACAGGGCTACCTTCAGAAACAGATCTCCCAGACGCGGAGTCTTGTGTGCAAGCCAAGCCAGGCTGAACCCAACCACAAGCTGTGCGACCGAAAAGACAGCGGTGATTATCAGAGTGTTCAGCAAGGCTCTCCGAAAATCCAAATTC
>Ga0187780_10001157_pt1 | contig 19828 bp, 18 predicted proteins | sample 1015_Q2_SP10_20__FD_132429 | JGI IMG/M metagenome (GOLD analysis project Ga0187780, IMG submission 132429) | Tropical peat soil microbial communities from peatlands in Department of Meta, Colombia - 1015_Q2_SP10_20_MG | ecosystem: Environmental > Terrestrial > Soil > Wetlands > Peat | place...
AAAAAGTAGCTGATTTTATTCTCAGCTACTTAATTGGAATGTTAACTTATAAGATTAAATGGTTTCTTCACTCATTTTAAATTAGATTTCGAAGTGCAATCAAAACTAATATAACTCCACTTAAAATTGTGCTAAATTGTCCTACTGTCCATGATCCAATTCTTACATTTGCTACTTTTTTTCCTAAAGCGACTCCTGATCCAATTGCAAGAAAACTAAAAACACCAGCTGAAATTGATATAGCAAGTGGTGATAATCCGATCAATCCTGCGCCTACACCATTTGTAAGAGCATTCATAGATACTGCGATTCCTAAAACGATTGATTCAAAAAAGCCAATATCACCTGATTGATCAAAATCAGCTTTTTCAGGAGAACTTAAATAATCAGTTACACTATTTGAAGAAGATTCGGTTACAAGTTGTTTTTTTGAGTTTACTTTCTTTTTTCGGGGAATAGCTAACAAAACAATTCTAAGACCGATCACAAATAAAAACAAAGCACCTATAACATTAGACATAGCACCTGGAAATACATTTGAAATGTATTTCCCAAATATAATACCTAATTCACTAAATAAAAAAGCAATTATAGAAATAATAAAATTACCCCAAAAACTTACATGAATACCGCGAATACCATAAGAAACCCCTACTCCAAAATTGTCAATGCTAGATGACAATGCAAGCAAAAGAACAGGAATCCAAGATGTTATAGTCATATTCGTTATACTCCTTTGTATGGCAAAAATCTTATAATTAATCTTTCAAGAATTGCCATCTACTTATGGTGTTTAAGAAACTTTTCCTTAGACTTAACTCAATACATATTTCATAATATGATGGTCTCTTCATATAGTAACTTGTATAGGTTATTTTTAAATTGACTGTGTTAAAGTTTATTGTTGAAAATTAATAAAGATGAGTTTTGTGATAAAATCCATGAGCGAGGAGGCTCGAAGGTCGGTGCGGAAAGCGAGTGGATTTTATCGAATTTCAAAAATCTTATTTAACTGAGCCTTTAAATAAAAGAAAAAATTAATATACTTCTTAAAAGAAAGCAAGAATAATTAACTTTATTTTTATTGTTTTTGTTATACTGTTGTGTTTAAATTTTTTAAGTAAACTAATACCTTTTTATTAGTCTTTTATTCTATTTTTATTGACAAAAATAAATTTGTTTTTTATTCTCAATTAGACTGTTCTTACAATTTTAATAGTCGAAAAACAGTGGATTTTGAATTGAATTTACAGTTTTAATAGCTATTTGTTGAAAAAATTTAAGCAATTTTTAATAAAGAGGTTGCAGAAAGATTCAACATAGCATGATAAAATCTCAATATAAAAAACTATGAATAACATTGAAGTTTCTTTCGACTAAATTACTATAGATGTGATTTAAGAATTCAATGCTCTAGACAATGAAGGAGGTCTAAACGCACTTATGAGTGAAACACGTAAAACAGCTAAAAGAAAAAAGAAAAAAAAACACCCTATTTTAAAGAGCTTTCTTGTCATTTTAACGATTGCTATTGCATTTGTAGGATATAAAGGTGTTAAGGCATATGTTGCTTTACAAAAAACAACAAAAGGGCAACAAATCCACTCGACTATTCGTAAACAGGAAGCACAGGTCTCTCAACCTTTCTCAGTATTATTTTTAGGAATAGAAAACTATTCAACTAAAGGTGTAGGTGGAAGAACAGACTCTATGATCTTAGCGACTGTAAATCCAAAAACTAAAACAATTGAAAAATTAAGTATTCCTCGAGATACAAAAGTATACATTCCATATCGAAATGTAGATTCAAAAATAAATGGTGCATATAATGGAGGACTTCAATCTACAGTAGATACTGTTGAAAACTTCTTACATGTTCCAATTGATTATTATGTAACAGTTGATTTTAACGGTTTTAAAAACATTGTTGATGCTGTAGGTGGAATTGACGTAAATGTTCCTTTTGATTTCTGGGAACATACAGACACAAAACCTCGTGGCACAGTTTACTTCCATAAAGGAATACAACATTTAAACGGTACTGAAGCATTAGCATATTCTCGTATGAGAAAGCGTGATCCACGTGGAGATTTTGGACGTGAAGACCGCCAACAACAAGTCATGATGGCGATTATTGATAAATTAAAATCACCAGAAACACTTTTAAATATTGACAATTATGCACAAGTTTTTAGTGAAAATGTTAAAACAAACATGAGTATTTCTCAAGGACTTTCAGTATTTAATGACATGAAGGGTACTACTTCTCAAAATATTGAGACACTTAAACTTGACGGAAACGGTTCGAACAGTGGTGGTGTTTATTACTACATTCCAGACCCAGCAAGTGTAAGTAGTATTTCAAGCAAAATGAGGGCTCATTTGAATCTTGATCAATCCCAAAATGATTCTGTAAACGCACAATAAAAAAATAGGCTGAACAAATGATTAGTAATATAATCTTTTGTTCAGCTATTTTTTATGGTTAGAATCATAATTTGCTATTTTTAAAGCTAACATCATTTCCAAACGGATAATCCATGACTCATTCTCCACCATGCTATTAATCCCACTATGATTAGAAATGCTATTAAAGTACTAATAATCCACTTAGCTATATCTTTCTTTGTAATTGTCATTTCTTTTGTATACCGGTTAATAAAGTTCATTACTCCGATAAATGGTAATATTAGAATAATTTCAAATGGAACACTTTTAGTGATTAGTAATCGAAGAAAAATGTCTACCGAAAGAATTACTTGCACCCAAATTAATGTCATTCTTGCTCCTTCATTTCTTGCAATTTCAATACGTTCATCCATTTCAACCATTTTTTTAGACATCCTCATCTTCCTCCATCCAAAATAATTCATCTACCCTTTTGTTCAAAACTTTTGCAATCATCAAACAAAGTTTAATTGTAGGATTGTACTTTCCAGATTCAATCAAACTTATTGTTTGTCTAGTTACGCCAACTAAGTTTGCAAGTTCTTCTTGAGTTAGATTTGATTTTTCAATTCTTGAAATTTTTACTCGGTTTTTTATTGTTGGTTCGTTCAATAAGAATCATCTCCCTATGCAATATATATATTGCATATGTACATTATATGTTGCTAATGTAAAATAAATATTACATTATGTCAAATGTATATATTAAATTTTCAATTTTTTAAAATGAAATATGAATAAATAAGCCTTCTAATAATTATAAAAATCGCCTTCATCACGAATATTCTACAAACGTGAAAAAGACGATTGAATAGGTTATTGAAATATATTTGTAATTGTTATAATGAATCTATTTAATAATCTTATACACCAACAGAATGGAATAAAATTTTTTCAGACGGTGTCACTTCAATTGATTGTTCTGTATTTCTAACTGTACAAAGGTTATGATTGTGATGTTTAATAATCATTTCAGCTGGAATGACACCATCTGAAGTAGTATGTCCATCCTCCACTAAAGTGACATTAAAGCCAAGAGAAATGGCAACTCGACAAGTCGTATCTACACAATATTCTGTTCTTGCACCAGCAATAACTAAATGAGTTACTCCAATTGCTTTAAGATTTTCTTGTAATGAAGTATGATAAAAAGAATCTGTAGACTGTTTATAAATAATAGTATCTTCTGTTCTTGGGGTTAATCCTGAATCCAATTTCCAAAATTGAGAGCCTCTTTCTAACATACCACCAGGTAGATCTTCATGTTGAGTATAAAAAACAGGCACTCCCTCTAATTCAGCTTTATTTATTAATTTATTTATGACAGATAATGTTTCTTCTTTTTTAAATGTTCCCCATAATGGTCCAAATTGCATATCAATAACGATTAAAGCTGTTTTTTGTCCATTCATTTATATTCACCATCCCATTTAAATTAAGGCTGTTTTCATAAACATACTTGCTATTATAGAATGCGTTAAATGATGACAACTCTAGGTTGATCCCTTTCCACAGTGCGTGAGCCAAGCCTGTTGGATCTCATAATCAACTTCAGTTTTTAAAATTAAAATCTCAAAAACTACAATCTTTAGATTATCATTTATTGTTTATGCTCTTATAACTAAACTATTTAATTTACGTAATTTCCTAATTTAATAATCCTTCAAATATGATCTCAATTATTAGATTAATTGTTTGATCAGATTCTTCGGGTAAAATATTCCCTTTTGTGAACACATCAATTGCACCTGTTAGTGCTCCGAAATAAATGGTAACTAATATTTTTGGGTCAGTTGATTTAAATTTCCCCTCATCGATTGCTTGCTTAAATGCATTGAATAAAGGCTCATGTGTATTTTTAGTATAGTCATTCATAATTTTCTCTGAATCGTCTACAAAAACTAACTTTAAGTCACTTTCAATGTTACGATAAAACCTTACTAAATCAGGTCTCGTTTCTGCCATTTTAAGATAAAATCGGGTATAATTTTTTAATTTATTAACAATTTCCTCATCTGATGAAAGCCTGATCTTAATAAACTCTTCAGCTGTTGACATATAACGAGAAAAAAGCTCTCTAAAAAGTTCTATTTTATTTTTATAATAGTAATAAACTAACCCCCTAGCAACACCTGCCTTTTTTGCGATATCTCCCATCTCTGTGCCCCGTATTCCTTTTTCTAAATACACTTCGATGGCTGCAGCTAAAATTTGTTCAATTCTCTCTGTTCGAATTTTTTCATTTTGTTCAGTTGTTCGAGGCATAAATTTAACTCCTTTTTTGACTATCATGTATGTCAATTTATATGTTATATTGATTATACACAGATGTCAATATAAGTATTTTTATTTTTTTGAAAATAAAATCGAATTTAGGGAGGGCATAAAATATGTTCTTTTACGAAATAACATGTTCGGTTTGTAGAAAAAAATTCAAAGTATATGAAGGTTCTGAGGAATATAAAAATTATAAAATCAATAGAAATACGAAACAACATTGTGAAATCTGTAAACATAAATTAGAACTCGAAGCAAGAATTCTTTTCTTTAAAAAATAATTTAGTGTAAAAGCTTATATTGATGTTTTATTTGACCCATAGCTAAACCAACTACGTTTTGTAGTTGGTCTATTTTTATTTTATATCTTATTTTTGTTTTCTTTTAGTGCATTTATTATGTCATAAAGTGAAAGATTTTCTTGTTCAAAATAGTCATTCATAGGACAATTACCACTTGAAAGTCGATTAAGTACCATTGTTATAATGTAATTATCAATTTTTAACTGATCATTAATTTCATCCCAATAAAGTGGAGTAGCTACTGTAGGTAATTCCTTTCCTCTAGTTGAGTATGGACATATGATCGTCTTCCCTTCCGCATGCTGGACGTAATCTAAATAAAGCCGTCCTCCTCTATTCTTTTTAAATCGTTCAATTGTGAAATCATCTGGAAATTTTTCTACTAAATAATTAGCTATAAATGATGTAAACAATCTAGTCTCATTGTATGTTAATTTATTATGTTTAATGGGAATGTGTATTTGTAATCCTTTACTTCCTGAGAGTTTTGGATAACTAATTAAATTGAATGAGTCAAAAATTTTTCTCATTTCTTTGGCTGCTTTTATTGCTAAGGGAAACGCTTCTTTATTTGGAGGATCCAGATCGAACACAATTTCAATCGGACGATTATTTTCAAAAGTTTGAAAAGGTACATGAAATTCGATTGCTAATTGATTTCCTAACCATATTAATGTAGATAAATCATTGCAAATAATCTGTTGATTCCCCTCGTTTTCAACAGTTTTAATAAATTTTGGAGCATAATCAGGACAGTTCTTTTGAAAAAATGATTCCCCTGATATTCCTTGTGGATACCTGATTGTCGTTAATAATCTTTTTTCTAAAAATGGGAGAATGAAAGGAGATATTTGTGCTAAATAAGCGAGAAACATTTCTTTATTTACTTTAGGATTACTCCATATACTTTTTTCTGGATGTGTAATCTTAATTTCATTATGAAGTGGAATATTGTTTAATATCAGGTTATCCCATGTACATTCCTCCCAATTTTGTTTAAGGAGGAACGCTTTAAACATTGGATTTATTAATTGATCGTTTTCAACTTTTTGAAAAGCTATTTTGACACATATACTCGGATCAACCATTATCATTTCATTTTCTTTACCTTTTTGGCTATCAACTATCGTTTTAGTTAATATTTCATTTTCATTTTGTTTTAGACCCTTAATAAACGAACCAATACGAACGATTTTGTGCTCTTTAATTATTCCTATTTGAAAAGATTGATCGTGTGTATTAAAGCCTAATAGAAAAAATGAACCACTATATGTCGTTCTTTTTTTAGAAAAAATATTTTTTTTTTGGCTGCCCATAAACTCTTCCTTCTATTGTTTCAATTTACATGTTTTCGGATCTTGATTTACAAAGGCCTGGATACTTGGTTGTCTAAGTGAATGCCCCTCTGGCCAGTCTATAAATTGTACTTTAACTGTTAATAGTGGCTTAAGCCATTGTACTTCTTTTACCCTCTCAGGTTGGTTAATAAATGGTTTCGTATCTATTCTGATTGATTCCACAACTTTGGTAAGATCTCCCCACTCTTTTACTGTTAGTTTTCCTGTACCAACATGACCTATAAACCAAAGTTGCTCCTGTTCATCATAAAGTCCAATCAAAATCGAGTTCACAATATTTGAACGATAGGTAACTGCACCTATCACTGCAATTACGTCCTTGTAATTTTTTATTTTTTGCCAATCTGGAGTTTTTCCATTTAGAATGTACTGACTATTAAGGTTTTTTGCAACAATACCCTCTAAATCATGTTGTTTACATACTTCATACAAAGCTTTTCCATCACTTTGTGTCGGCACCAATTGAACTTGATCATTTTGTTTAATTATTTTCGATAATATTTCTAATCTTTTTTTTAATGGTTCGTTATTGATCCAATCTCCGTTAAAAAAAACAATATCAAAAATCATATAATAAATGGGCACAGATTTCATAACATGACTTACTCGATCCAAACGTCTAATGCCATCTCTACGCATTACCTCATGAAAAGATGGCTTACCGTTTTTATCAAGAGCAATCACTTCCCCGTCTAAAATAAATGATTTTGCTTCCGTATAGGATTTGATGTTTGTTAACTCAGGAAAAATAGAAGTTCGCTCATTTAGCTTTCTATTAAATAATTTGACAACTTCACCATCAAAATAAGTTAAAACCCTTACACCATCCCATTTAATTTGTGAAACCCACTCTTCACCTTCAGGGACGTTATATGATGAAGTTGGTTCAAAGGGGTAAATTGGTTCTAGCTCCATGTACATCTCCCTTATGATAAATATTAAAACTTAACTCGTCGCCTTTTTTCTCGTAGTTCTAGGCTTTTTAGGCGGAGCTGCATCTTTTGTACGTTCAATACTTGCTTGGAGAGCTGACATAAGATCAACAACATTTTTTTGCTCTGTCGGTTCTTCTGTTGTGGTAGAAATAAATTCATTCTTTTGTACTTTATCAGAAATTAACTGCTCTAAAGCAGTTCGATAAGTATCTGTATAATTCGTAGGTTTAAATTCCGTTGTTAATTGTTCAACAAGAAGCATTCCAGCTTGTAACTCACGATCAGAAACAGCTGATATCTCTGGCACCCCTCCTGGGATCGTTTCAATTGTTCTTATTTCATCAGGAAAATGTAAGGTTTCCAGGATCAGTGCGTTTTTATATGGTCTTATGGCTGATAAGTATTGTTTACTTCTAATTGTTATTTTAGCAAGACCTATCTTCTTACTTTTCTTTAATATCTCAGATAACAGAGCATATGCTTTTGCTCCTCCAGAATCCGGTCCTACGTAATATGTTTTATCATAATAAATAGGATCGATTTCTGAAAGCTTGATAAAATCAATGATCGAAACAGTTTTTAATTCAAACTCTTCTTTAAGTTTATTTAATTCTTGTTCCGTTATTTCAACTACCCTTCCATTAGGTGTTTCAAACACCTTTATGATTTCATCGCTGGTAACATCATCATCACAGCTCGCAACTTTCTTATATGAAATTGGCGATAAGCAATCTTTATGAAATTGACGGAATTTGATCGTTTTATCTTCAACAGCACTATATAGCTTTACTGGGATTGTAACTAGCCCCATACTAATTGTCCCTTTCCAAACTGTGTGCATGATATCCTCATCCTTTTTATTTTTTCGTTAGTTTTTCAAAAAAAGAAAATTTAATTCAGCATGCAATTTTAAATAAAAAAAGAGACCAATTATATGATCTCTAAAAAAACTTAATTGTATGCTAGAAATACTACTGCCTAAACGGCTTCTTCTTTTAACACACTACTTTTATTTTGTTTTGAAAAGCGTTTCTTAATAGATTTCAACACATGATAAACACTAGGTACAATAACTAATGTTAAAACAGTAGAAGTAAGTAATCCTGAAATTACTACAATCGCTAAAGAACGAGAGATGAGTCCACCCTCAGTTGAAAGTGCTAAAGGAGTGAGCGCTCCGATTGTGGCTAAGGCTGTCATTAAAATTGGTCTTAATCGTAAAGTTCCTGCTTCTAATAAAGACTTTGTTAATTCCATTCCTTTCTTTTCGTTTTGTTTCACACGGTCCATTAATACAATTGCATTTGTTACAACAATTCCAATCAGCATTAAAAATCCGACAAGAGCTGGCATACCTAGCGCTTGTTTTGTGAAGTATAGACCGAGGAATCCACCTGTGAATAAGAATGGTAATGACGATAGAATAGCAATTGGTATAGTAATATTCCCAAATGTTATTAGCATGACAACGAATACTAACGCCACTGCAATCCCCATCGCAATACTCATGTTAATAAATCCTTCGTTCATAGCTTGTGATTGACCTTCTGAATGAGTTTTTACCCCTTTTGGTAAACTTAATTTACTTATTTGTTTGTTTACTTCTGCCTGCACTCCTGATATGTTATCGGTTGTAAAACGGCCAGAAACATCTACATACTCTTGTTGATTTAAACGATAAAGCGCAGAAGGACCCGGTTTTTCGGTTAGTTTTGCTATATCTGAAAGCTTAATAGCCTGACCGTATGGATTAGTTATTGTTTGATCCATAATACGATTAATTGAGTTCAATTCACCACTTTTCAGTCCTAATACAACTGAAGTCGTTTTATCACCTATTCTAACATTCGTAACATTTTCTCCAGCTATAAGACTTCTAACAAAACTAGCTACGAACATTGGATTTAATCCTTTATTTGCAGCAATGTCATCATTAATTTCAAGATTTAATTGAGGTTTAACACCTGAAAGATTTGTTTTCACATTAGAAAGACCTTTGATGTTTTTTATCTTATCTACAATTAAGTTCCCTGCTCTTTCTAAGTCTGCTCGATTTCCACCATCTACGATTAGTCGAAATTGATTACCACCACCTGCAATCCCAATAGGTGTTAAAGCAAATTGAATCGTATCATCTAAAGCCTTCACTTTTTCGAGTGTGTTTTTTTCAAATTTCTGACTTACTTCTTTTGTAATGTCTTCTTTTAAATCAATCGAAATATTTAAATGTTCACCATTTAGATATGTTTGGTAATCCTTAATATTCTTATCGTTATTAAGAATTTTTTCAATGTTATTCGCGGCTACATTTGCTTTATTAAGTGACGTTCCAATTGGAAGATCACCAGTTAAGGTATATGAAAGAGACTTTTCTTCAGGTAAGAAATTTTTTGGAATTAAAGGAATAAGTCCTAGAGACCCAATAAAGATTACTAAAGCCATTACTAATGTGATAGCACGATGATGAAGTACCCAAGAAAGTGTTTGAGCATAGGCTTTTTGTAGAACTGTTTTCTTTGGCTCATGATGTGTAATTTTTAGTAAGAAAATTTTTGCTAACAAAGGAACAACGGTTAGAGAAACAATTAATGAAAATGCAAGAGCTACAATTACTGTAATTCCAAATGGTGCAAAAAATTTTCCAATAATACCAGGTACAAATGATAATGGACCGAATACTGCCATAGTCGTAAGTGTTGAAGACATTACTGCTCCACCTACTTCTTTAGCCGCTGTCAATACAGTCATTTCATTTCTTTCTTTGCTAAGCTGTGTCTGGCGGTAAACATTCTCAATTACAACAATTGAATCATCAATAACGCGACCAACTGCAACTGCAATACCTGCAAGGGTCATAATATTTAAACTATAATCTAGATACTTCATCGTTATTAATGCGGCAAGGATCGAAAGAGGTATGGATAGAACGGCCACAATCGTAGCTCTAATATTACGTAGGAAAATGAATGTTACGATAACAGCAAATAACGTTCCAAGTAATACTTCACGAAGCATACTATCAACCGATTTTTTTACTTCTTTTGATGTATCGTATATTTGTGTTAATTTGTAATCTTTAGGGATTGTTATATCTTTAAGCTTTTCTTTTGCTTGACTAACAACTTCTACTGCATTTGAACCAGCTTGAGCTTTCATTTGAACAAGTACTGCTGGTTTACCATTTAATCTTGTATAAACATCGTCTTTCTTATTGCCATAGTTTATACTGGCAATTTCAGATAATTTAACTTTTTGCAATCCTTTTGGATTTGGTACAAGAATATTAATTTGTTTTAAATCTTCTGGAGATTTAAGCTGGAAATCTGCTTGAACATTTAGTGTTTTTCCATTTAGATCTACTTGACCTGAAGGAATTGAAAAGTTATGAGAAAAAATAGATTGCTTAACCATGTCATAGGATATAGATTTTTGTTTTATTTTTTCAGCATCTAATTGTACAAGAAGCTGTTTATCTTCTTCTCCATAAATATCAATGTTACCCGCACCATTAATTGTTGTTAAAGTAGGTTTTATTCGATCCTTTACAAATTGTGTTAAATCTGATTGATTACTTTTCTCAGAGGATAAAGCAAAACTAAAGACAGGTGCAGCTGAAGGACCATCTTTTAAAATGACTGGTTTTCCTGCTCCTTCTGGCAAATTAATAGAAGCAACAGCAGTAGTTACATCTTTTTCAGCATCAGCCATATTTTTATTCATCTCAAATTCAAGAATAGCAACTGCAACATTACTATGAGACTCAATATAAAGGTTTTTAAGCTTTTGTAAACCTGATAACTTTTCTTCAAGCGGCTGACCTAAATCATTTTGAACTTGGCTTGGTGTCGCTCCCGAATATGGAATTTGTACAATTATATACGGAATATCAACGTTTGGCATTTGTTCCATTTTAATTGTTTTTACTGAATAAATACCTCCAATCACAATCATCATCATTGCCAAAAAAATAACCGCAGCATTTCGTAAAGAAAATTTAATCCACGAACCCATAATTCTCTCCTTTTTTCATAGCCAATTAATAATCTCCTTTAATTAGCTACATATTTTACTTTAAAATTTTTATTCAAACACTAGGTTAGAATAGAACTGATAAATTAGTTGTTTGAATTTTCCGTATTTATTGTAATTTATTTATTGATAACATTTCAATAGACCTACCGAAGTATTTGAAAATCAGTCTTAAGACTGATAACGTGCTTTACCAAAATAAAATTTCTTGTCTTACTCAGATTAAATAGAATCGGAGAACCTTTCTTTCGGTTTCCCCCTTACAATCCGAATCACAGTATTTTCTGTCCAGAAAATGAAATAAGGACGTTGACTTTTTCAACGTCCTACACGACAGCCCGTTACAAGTTTAGATATCTTTTACATTCGTCATGGTTAAGTGGTCTATTATCTCTTTTCATATATCTAAATATGCGTTCACAGGCAATATAAATAAAACAATAAATAATGCAAACCATTTTACAGAAAAGGAATTGCAACAAATTGCAGAATCATTAAAGTAAATGAAATGCAAAAAAGGATCTTCCGAAAGACCCTTTTTTGTTTGCTAAATAATGTACATTGATATTTTGTATACCTTAATATTTTTTAAGGTTATTTTAAATTAGGTCTTGATTAGTTATGATTCTACTTTTCTTCCCAGCTACCCATATATTCAGGATCCTCGTAAGCATGAGCATCCTTGACCACATATAGTGGTTTAAATGTATCAATCATAACCGCTAATTCAAGCGTTTCTTTCTTTCCGATACTTCCCTCAGTTTTTCCTGGATGTGGACCATGTGGTATTCCAGAAGGATGTAGGGTAATGGATTCCAGATCAACACCTTTTCTACTCATAAAATTCCCTTCAACATAGTAAAGTACTTCATCACTATTCACATTACTATGAACGTAAGGAGCAGGGATTGACTCTGGGTGATAATCAAATAATCTTGGTACAAATGAACAAATAACGAAATTATGTCCTTCAAAGGTTTGATGGACTGGAGGTGGCTGATGGATTCGTCCTGTGATTGGCTCAAAATCTTCAATATTAAAGGCCCATGGATATAAGTAGCCATCCCAACCAACGACATCAAATGGATGATGTGTAAGAACGTGTTTATATAAATTACCTCTAGCTTTTGTTAAGATTGTAAATTCACCTTTCTCATCGAAGGTTTGTAATACTTCAGGGCCTCTAAAATCTCTTTCACAAAAAGGACTATGCTCAAGCATTTGACCATACTCATTTCGATAACGTTTAGGGGTAGTCAACTGACTATTTGACTCGACAATTAGTAACTTTGTATCTATTGATGGAACTACTTTATAAATTGTTCCAATTGGAATCATAATATAGTCACCTTTTCGATACGCGATTGTTCCAAACATAGTCTGAACTTCTCCAGTACCATAATGAACGAAAAACATTTCATCACCCTCACCATTACGATAAAAGTGACTACTTTCTTGTGTGACATTAGCAACAGCAATCATTAAATCTGAGTTACCTAGTATATAAACTCTACCCTCTAATGCATCTCCAGTTTTTTCGATATTATTTGTTCGAATGTGTCGATGTTTTAAAGAGTTTTGTTCTTCAAATTCTATTTCAACTTTTTTATAGAACGACGTTTCGCTTACTGATGTTGGCATATAATGATGATACAAAATAGATTGAGTTCCTGAAAAACCTTTTGTACCCATTACTTGCTCTCTATATAATGTACCGTCCTCTTTTCGAAATTGTATATGACGTTTTCGAGGTAAACTTCCTAGCTGACGATAAAACAATTACTTCCCCTCACTTTCTAACTGTATTCCGAAGTGATCCTAGTCCTGTAATCGTTAATTCGACTACATCCCCATCTTGTAGCCATCTATGGGTCTCTTCACCTAATTCTAAAATACACCCAGTTCCAACAGTACCTGAGCCAATCATATCGCCAGGATATAAAGTGACATCCTTTGAAGCATGGGCAATTAATTGAGCAAAAGAATAGTAGATAGATGAGAAATTTCCAGTTGAAATTATTTTCCCATTAACTGTAGCAGTCATTTGAAGGTCATAACTTTTCTCTGTACGATATGACTCTAATTCATCTTTCGTTACAATAACTGGACCAAGAGAAGTAGCAAAGTCCTTTCCTTTTGAAGGACCTAGGCCAACTTTCATTTCATGAGCTTGTATATCACGTGCACTCCAGTCATTCATAATTGTATAGCCTAAAATATAATCATCAGCTTCATCTACTGAAATGTTTTTTCCTTCTTTTCCAATGATACAAGCAATTTCTAATTCATAATCCATTCTCTGGCAATTAGATGGAATATGAACTGAATCGTCAGGTCCAATGACTGCATTGTGATTTGTAAAATAAAAAACTGGTACTTCATACCATTCTGGAATCATATCTAACCCTCTTCTACCACGAGCTGTTTTCACATGCTCTTCAAAAGCATAAAAATCACGAATACTTGATGGTTTAGGAAGCGGAGCCAATAATTGAACAGAAGAAAGAGGCAATCCTTCTCCTGTTAACTCAGCTAATATTTCCTTGTACTTTTCATAGTTTTCAATTATTGACAATAAATTTGATGGTAAATGACCCTTACTAGTTTCATATAGATCAAGAACAGTATCTTCTTTTAATAATCCTGCCCGTACTTTTCCATCGTATTGAAATGTTAAAAATTTCATAACATCACCTTTTTCTTTCAATCGCAAACGTATCTGTAATTGCACGTGTATAGGAATGACCAGCTAGTCTACCAATCGGATTTAATTTCTCAGTATTAATTTTGCCATTTTCATATAAAGTATCATTAATATGAACACTGACAACTTTACCAATCACTAAACTACCTGCCCCTGGATTATCACCAAAATGTAATAATTCATATAACTCGCATTCTAGCCCTACTAAACTTTCTTTTACACGCGGTACTTTTACAGTAGTCCCATCGATTTTGGTTAAACCAACCTGTTCAAATTCATCAACACCGTAAGGGAATTCAACTGCCGTATTGTTCATTTGTTCTACAATATCATTACCCACAATGTTAATGATGAATTCCTTGGTTAATTCAATGTTTACTAATGTATCCTTTTTCCCACCATCAGTACCTCTTATCATTGGAGCAAAACAAACTAACATTGGATCTGCACAGATGGCAGTAAAGAAACTAAAAGGTGCAACATTCGCAGCACCTTCTTTATTCACTGTTGAAACAAATGCGATCGGACGAGGAAGAACGGAACCTATTAAAAGCTTATATGCATCATTCCATGGTAAAGAATCTGGTCTTATTTCCATCGCTCTACTCCTTATAGGTTTCCGCGTAACTCTTGTTCACGTTCAATTGATTCAAATAAAGCTTTGAAGTTTCCTTCACCAAAGCCTCTTGCACCTTTACGTTGAATAATCTCTATGAATAATGTAGGACGATCTACAATTGGACGTGTAAAGATTTGTAGTAAGTACCCTTCATCATCACGGTCTACTAATATCTTTAACTCTCTTAATTTTTCAATATCTTCATCGATTTTTCCAACACGTTCAGTTAACATATCATAATATGAATCTGGTGTTTTCAAAAATTCTACTCCATGTTTACGAAGTTTAGTAACTGTATCTACAATATCCTCTGTTAACAGAGCTAAATGTTGAACACCAGGTCCATTGTTGTAGTCTAAATACTCTTGAATTTGTGATTTTTTCTTTCCTTCAGCAGGTTCATTGATAGGGAATTTAATACGACTTCCATTTGTCATAACTTTAGACATTAATGCTGAATACTCTGTACTAATGTCATCATCATCAAAGTGGATCATTGATTTAAAGCCCATTACATTTTCATAATATGAAACCCATTCTTCCATACTTTCAACATTACCTACAACGTGATCTATAGCAATTAAACCAGTTTCATTCACAGGAATTGTAAATGCACGATCTTTATATCCTGGTAAGAACACACCTTTATAATCTTTTTTCTCAATTAATGTATGAATTGTATCGCCATAAGTTGCAATGACAGCTTTTTTAACTGTTCCATACTCATCACTAAGTTCAACAGGTGGTAAAATTCCAACTGCTCCACGTTCTACGGCACCATTATAAGCTACTTCTACATCATCAACTAAAAGAGCAATGTCTTTTGCACCATCACCATGTTTTTTTACAAACTCAGTAATATGTGAATCTTCTTTTAATGTTCCAGTGATTACTAAACGAATATTACCTTGCTTTAATACATAAGAAACGTGATCACGTACTTTTGTTTCTAATCCAGCATATGCAATCGGCGTAAATCCAAAAGTGTTCGCAAAAAAATAAGCTGTTTGTTTCGCGTTTCCTACATACAACTCTAAATGATGAACTTCTTGAACTGGAAATAAATCGTGACTATGAACTGCTTCAGTTAATTCATTCTGTTTCATTTTAATTCCTCCTATAATTTAAGAAAATTTGTGAAGAAAAACTATGTACAAGCTCAGTAAGCGCTCACAACATTATATGAAGCTTAACTTCATTTCATGTTGTTTGTTTATTACATTGTGGTACGTATTACTTGTTGTTCTACATTTTAACCTAAAATCCTTCAAAAAATTATTAATTTTCATTAAATTTAAATAAAATTCCTTTTTCTTTCCATAGACGGGCCTCTAAGCAAAAAAAAGAATCTCCAACTGAAGATTCTTTTGCATTTCAAATCAATTAAACTATTTTATTGTGAACTTATTTTAAACATTAGCTCAGTTTATGGGTAAGCATGGTTAAACTGTCTGCAGAAAATGCCACTTCATCAAAGGCCTTTCCTATATCATCTACCACATTGACGAAAGTGTTAACTTCCTTTTCAATTTTATTATTTTGAATTTTAGTTTCTCTCATTGTATTAAGTATTTCTTCAAAATAATCTTCCGTTTCTTTCATATTACTATTACCATCGATTACCGCACCTTTAATTAGTTCAAGTGATTGCATTAATTTTTGCACTTCAGTATTTGTATTTAAAATCAAAGTAGATACGTTTGTGACAGATTTTTTTGTTTCCTCAGATAATTTTCGTACCTCTCCTGCAACTACAGCAAATCCCTTTCCTTGTTCACCAGCTCTTGCTGCTTCAATCGCAGCGTTTAGAGATAGAAGATTTGTTTGGTCCGCAATTGCAGTAACAATATTAACAATTTCTTGCATTTGCTTCGTTATATCGATTAATTCCTGTACATCTGTTGAAATATCTTTAATTGAATTAGTAATGTTCGACATATTCACCTTTTGATTATGTATTTGTTCTTTTCCTTTTTTTGCACGTTCTTCCGCTAGTGCAGATAATTCTGTACCAGATTTTGCATAAGATACTATTTCTAGAGATTTTGAATTTAATTCATGGAAAGAAGCATTCGTTTCTTCGGAAATAGCTGCGAGATTTTGTGATGCATTTGCTACATTATCTCTTACTAATATTTTTTTCTCTTGATTTTCTTTGCGAATTCGATCTGTTTCATTGTCATATGCTTCAAGAACTATTTGTTGTTCTAAGTTCAAAATTTTTGATACAGCTCTAATTGTCGCCAAACAATCATCCTTGTGTATTAGTTTCTCTTCAACAATGCTCTGTAATGATAGAAACAAATTTTGAAAGGCACACATATACCATTTAGTCTTCAAACCAATTTTAACGTGGATATGAGCAATTTTAACCCTTTTTTCAATGAATGAGTTGTTAATTACCCCATCAAACATTTCTATTAAATGCTGCGTTAGTGTTTTTTTAAGCCTTTCTATCGTACTATTATCAGTAATAATTGTTAAAAGAGATGATTCAATTTCTAAATTTTCATAAAACTCACCGACGATTGTTTCCAATCTCTCGATGATGAAAGGTTGAATTCTTTTAATTCTCCTTAAATCATCAGATGTAAGCCCTATCATTTTTACCTGCTTTTGAATATCACTATCATTTTTGATATTTAATTCAACCTTATCTTCAAATGTTTCTTCTAAATTATGAACTAGATTTAACTTTTTTTTAAAGAACAATGAAATACCTCTCCTTTTGCAAATAAAATCGGGATAAATTATAACATATCAACAAGGGAAATTATGTATTTTTATTAAATTTTTCGACATTTTTCAACAATCACAATTATATTTTGGTTTCAGCCTAGCAGTGAATATTGTGAATTTATCCTCTATTAACCTCATAGAGTATAACTGAGTTCATGGGTAAATGACAACAGTCCAATATTACTATAACTAATTACATATTTTTGATCTCTTTTTAGATATTTAGTTACGATAACAATTATTGATTCCTAATAAAATATACCTACAAAAATAGGGTGTTTTCACCATAGTTGGATGGAAAAAATAGTTTCTTTATGATATCGTTCCCGTTGGGTCCCGTACATGTCTCAATGGTTCCACAAAAGTTTCTTTAAGGCTGTTTTCGTATAAACTGATGCTAATTTTAAATGCGTTAGTTGATATAAACACAGGATGCTCCCTTTCCGTGGGGCGTGAGCTAAACCTCCTCGAGAAGCCTACGGGGTCTCAACCTCTCACTATTCCCATAGGAGTTTCCCACCTTACGCCCGAATATACTTCAATCTATCTTGAAAATTAAAAAGCTCAAAACAACAATCTTCTAGAAAAGAATAAAAAATAAGAGGCATTTGATTTTTACACGCCCCTTTTTTTACAAAGTACCATTTCATTATCGGAAATAGTACTTCAATTTTTTAATTTATATCCTTTTTCGTAAAAATGTATTCATAATGTCTGACTTAAAGCTCTCATAATCAAACTGAAGAGCTACATTGTGAGTTTTAAAAGATGCATCTGGTTTAGAACGGAAATCTGCTATACTTTGACCAAATCCATCTCCTTGATCTGGAATGATTTTTATCGGTAGTTTTGAGATTTGTACGGAAAATGGATTTAGTAAATACCATATCGCAAGAAAATCATGCATAGGACTCCCCGCTATTCCAGGAATCATTTGAAAGTAAAAGTTATAATAGTAATCTAAAATTGGTTTAATGATAATTCCTGCTGGATCTTTTGTATTCTGATGAAATGAATCGATTTGATTAACCATTTCAGGTGTCACAATTGCATTTTGTGTAACGTTTAAAGGAATAATTGTTAAATTCTTAGCATGTTGGATAATTAAATTTGTTGCATATGGGTCAGAGTAAAAATTAGCTTCAGCAACAGCCGTTACATTCCCAGGACAAAAAAAAGCCCCTCCCATACATATGTACTCTTTCACATTTGTCATTTTTTCTAGGTTTAAAACAAACATCGTTGCCAATGTAGAAAGTCGTCCGAGATTAATAATTGAGAGATTACTATTTGAATCTATAATCGGATAAACATCATATACGGAATAAACAGGTGATGAGATTTTCGGGGGAATAATCGGTCCTAATCCTGATACTCCATGTACGTCTGGAAAGGAATCTACACCTTTTCCAGTTAAAGGGATTGAAGCACCAAGAAAAACTGGTATGTCTTGTCTTCCGGAAATGTATTTTAAATAATTGATATTCCATAGAGCTTTATCTCTCGTTACATTGCCATAATCCGCTACAATGCCCAGGATTTTAATATCATCTCGAAAAAATGTATAGATAATTGCAAATGCATCATCAATTCCTAAATCAGTAAACAATAAAACTTTTTTTTGCATAACTTTTCCTCCAAAAATGTAAAAAGAATTGTCTATTTAATGGATTCAAATACATGCCTAACACATGTTTGCTCATATTTAACACATCCTTTTTTTTGAAAGATATTTCTATTAATATATATATCTGTTTAAAACAGAATATGTTCTTCAAAGGACTGGGTGATCGGCTAGTATATTTAGATGAATACTATATAATACTTCCCAATTCAAAAATCACAATAATGATAAAAGGATTGCCTTTAGTTGATATGCACTCATCCAAGTTTTATACTACCTCATAAGCCTGTTCTTCAATTACTTCCTTAATCTCATCAAGCGAAACAGTTTCTGAATTGAAACGAACCTCAACTTTTCCTTGGTTTAAATGAACCTTTACCTCACTAACACCATTAATCTTTCCCACAGTACTTTCAATCGAATTTACACAATGACCACATGACATTCCATTTACATTTAAAGTAATTTGTTCCATTTTTCTTCCTCCTAGTATTTTTTAATTATTTTTTCATTTCTAAATCAGTTGATTTTTACTACAAACGGGAACGCGCGTACTACACCACCCTGTTTAAATTCAGCCCATATTTTGTAAATACCTGGTTTTTCGAATTCTGTTACAAATATTGGTTTATCATTGTTTTTTGGATGAACATGAAGATAATGTGTAGCCTGTTCATTTAAAATAACCACGTGACCCATAGCTCCAAGGTAGGGTTCTAAATTTGTAGTGTTTAACTTAAAATCTAGCGTTATCATTTCGTGGGCTTTATGAGAACTCATTTTTAAAGAAACT
>Ga0187780_10001158_pt1 | contig 19822 bp, 18 predicted proteins | sample 1015_Q2_SP10_20__FD_132429 | JGI IMG/M metagenome (GOLD analysis project Ga0187780, IMG submission 132429) | Tropical peat soil microbial communities from peatlands in Department of Meta, Colombia - 1015_Q2_SP10_20_MG | ecosystem: Environmental > Terrestrial > Soil > Wetlands > Peat | place...
CCTACGACGAGCAGGGCAACTACGAGTACCCGGAGGGCTTCGACCCGGAGACCGGCGAGTGGCTGCCCGGCTACGAGAAGCAGCGTGAGGAGTGGGAGCACCAGTACGCCGAGGCGCGCGCCAGGTTCGAGGCGCACCGGCGGCAGGTGGAGGAGTCCCGCAAGGCGGACGAGGAGGAATCGGCCGCGGCCGAGTCCGACCCGGCCGCCGCGGCGGCTCCGGCCGACGGCAACGGCGCTCCCGGTGCCGCCCGGGGCGCTCGCGGTGCCCGCGCGGGCGGCCCCGCGCCCGCGCCGGGGGCGGTCACGTCCAGCTCGACTCCGGGCAGCGCGTCCAGCGGCACCCTGGCCTCCGACGAGGCCCTGGCTGCCCTGCGCGAGAAGCTGTCCGGCGGCCAGTCCTGACGGACGCGCAGAAGCGGCACCCACGGCGGTGGGTGCCGCTTCTGCGCTGATCCCGCGACCTCGCCGGGCGCCCGCGGATGAGGTCGCGGCGGTGTCCTACGCCCCGTAACGCAGGAGCAGCTCGGCGACGCACACCGGCTTGCTCTCGCCCTCACGCTCGAAGGTCACCGCGAACGTCGCCTGAAGCCCGCCGGGCACGTCATCGACCGCGGCGCACGTGACGTCGGCCCGGATCCGGCTGCCGACCGGCAGCGGTGCCGGGAAGCGCACCTTGTTGAGGCCGTAGTTGATCGTGACGGACGCGTCGGCCACCTCGAGCACCTCCCACACCAGCACCGGCGCGAACGAGAGGGTGAGGAAGCCGTGCGCCACCGTGCCGCCGAACGGGCCGGCCGCCGCCCGCTCCGGGTCGACGTGAATCCACTGGTGATCGCCGGTCGCGTCGGCGAAGAGGTCGACCTGCGCCTGCGTCACCTCGTGCCAGGCGCTGGCGCCGAGCCGCTTCCCGACGTAATTGCGCAGCTCATCGCGTTTCAGGGTCAGTTCCGCCATCTTCGGTCCTCACGCTCCGGTCGGTGGACGATCTGACGCGATCATGACACCGAATCCGGCCGGTGGCCAGTGGGACCGGGACCCTCGCCGCCGGGCCGTGGCCGCGATGCCGGTCACGTTCGGCCAGTATGCTGCTTGACCGGCGCTTCGGTAAGGGGATGGAGGGGTGCGGTGCTGCGGGTCGGGCTGACCGGAGGCATCGGGTCCGGCAAGAGCGAGGTGTCCCGGCGGCTGGCCGCTCACGGGGCCGTGGTCATCGACGCGGACGTGGCCGCCCGGGAGGTGGTCGCCCCGGGCACGCCCGGGCTGGCCCGCGTCGCCGAAGCCTTCGGCGCCGGCGTGCTCGGCCCGGACGGCGCCCTGGACCGGGAGCGGCTCGGCGCGGTCGTCTTCCGCGATCCCGCCTTGCGCGAGAAGCTGAACGCGATCATCCATCCCCTGGTCGCGGGGTGGATGGCCGCGGCCGAGCGCGCTGCGGTCGCCGCGGCGCCGGGTGACCTGATCGTCGTGCACGACGTGCCGCTGCTGGCCGAGGCCGGGCGAGCGGGCCGCTACGACCTGGTCATCGTGGTGGACGCGCCGCCGGAGCTGCAAGTCGAGCGGCTGGTCAGCCAGCGAGGCATGGCGCCGGATCAGGCACGGGCCCGCATGGCCGCCCAGGCCAGCAGGCAGCAGCGCCTGGCCGTGGCCGACCTGGTGATCGACAACTCGGGCTCACTGGACGACCTGGACCGCCGCGTGGCCGAGGTCTGGGCCGACCTGCGCAGCCGGGCCGCCGCCCGCTGACGGGCACGACCGGCGACCCGGCGGCGGCGCTCGCGGGGCAGTTGCCGAGGTGGGCCCGGCCGGAGGCGTCGTCGGCATCGAGGAGTCACCGGAGATGGCGGCGGTGGCCCGGTCTGACGGCTAGCTTCTTGGTCACCGTTGACGACCGCCACATGTCCCCGGCGCGTCAGCCTGCGCGCATAATCACCACCAGCACGGGGAATACCAGGCAGTATCCGGGTCCTTAGGCCCTGTCGGCGCTGCGCGGAATCCGGTACACCTGGTCCAGACGTGGTGGTTCATCACTGGCCGGGCCCGATTGCCGGCTCTGGCTGACTGGCATCTCTGGAGAGTGGCGCAGTGCGGCAGGTGCTTGGGGAGGCAGCGACTCCGCGCACGCGCCTGGCGGAGCTGCCAGGCCGCGGGGCCGCGCGGGTGTGGGAGTGGGCCGGCCCGCCTGGCGCCGAGACGCTCATGCTCCTGCACGGCGTGACGTTCACGGCCGAGCTGAATTGGGGAATGGCCTTCGAGCCGCTCGCGCGTCATTTCCGCGTCGTCGCGATCGACCTGCGCGGCCATGGTGACGGGATCAGCGCCGGTTCGCGGTTCCGGCTCGAGGATTGCGCTGACGACGTCGCCGCGCTGACCGGGGTCCTCGGTATCGGCAGGTTCGTCGCCGTGGGTTACTCCATGGGCGGCATGGTCGCGCAGCTGCTGTACCGGCGGCACGCCTCGCTGGTGTCCGGCCTGGTGCTGTGCGCCACCGCGCGCAACGTCCTGGGCTCGCCCATGGAGAGGCTGGCCGCCCTGGCGCTGCCGACGACGGCCGCCGCCTTGCGGTGGAACCCGATCCTGCAGCCGGTGAGCGCCGAGTTTCTCGGGATGGCGCTGCTGGGCCACATTGACGACCCGGCCACCGCCAGGTGGGCGCGCACCCAGCTGAGCCGGACCACGCTGGCCACCGCGGTCTCCGCCGTCCAGGCCGTCAGCGAGTTCACCTCGCACAGCTGGATCGGCCAGGTCGATGTTCCCACGGCGGTAGTGGTCACGACCCGGGACCGGATCGTGCCGGTCAGCCGCCAGCTGAAGCTGGCCCGGGCGATCCCGGGCGCATCGGTCCACGAGGTAGACGCCGATCACGCGGTGTGCGTCACCGCGCCGCAGGTCTTCGCCGAGGCGCTGCTGCGGGCCTGCCGGTCGGTAGTACCTGGCCGCGGCGGCACGCCCGCCGCGGCGGACGAAGGCGGCCCGGCCCTGGTTGACGCCGCGTCCTAAGGCGCTGCCGCACCGGAGCCGGACCCGGGTCCTCGACCGCCAGCCACTGGGCAGGAGGACCGGGACCGGCGGGTGAGCCACGGCTCGTTCGGGAAAAAGAATTTCACTTATTCCGAACGGACAGTGGTGTTACGGACCCCAGCCGGGCATCCCGCCGATCCGGGCGGAGCCCTTCAGCCCGGCTCGGCCGCCTGCGCGTGCGGCCCGGTCGCGGTGAACCCTGTCACCGCGAACAGCGGCCACTCCTCGGCCGGGCCGTTCAGCACGTGGCTGCCGCGCTCGCTGACGCTGGCGCACCGGCTCGTCGCCACCTGGGGCCGGAAGCCAGTCGCCCAATCATGAGCCCGCCCGGAATGTCGGACCCCCGGCCTAGAGTTGAACTCTCGGGGGTCTAGGAGGTTGGGTCCGTGCGTCCGGTTACCGATTTGCAGCGCAAGGTCGCGCCGTTCCGTGTCGTCACGGACATGGTTCCGGCCGGCGATCAGCCGCAGGCGATCGCCGAGATCGACCAGCGCGTCCAGGCGGGGGACGCGGACACCGTGCTGCTCGGCGCGACCGGGACCGGCAAGACCGCCACGGTGGCCTGGATAGCCGAGCGGCTGCAGCGGCCTGTGCTGGTGATGCTGCCGAACAAGACGCTCGCCGCCCAGTTCGCCAACGAACTGCGCGAGATGCTGCCCGACAACGCCATCGAGTACTTCGTCTCCTACTACGACTACTACCAGCCCGAAGCGTACGTCCCGCAGACCGACACCTACATCGAGAAGGACTCCTCGATCAACGCCGAGGTGGAGCGGCTCAGGCACTCGGCCACCAATTCCCTGCTCACCAGGCGGGATACCATCGTCGTTTCCTCCGTCTCGTGCATCTACGGGCTCGGCACGCCGCAGGAGTACGTGGACCGGATGCTCACGGTCAAGCTCGGCGACACCATCGAGCGGGACACGCTGCTGCGCAGCCTGGTCGGCATGCAGTACGCCCGGAACGACCTGGCGTTCACCCGCGGCACCTTCCGGGTCCGCGGCGACACCATCGAGATCATCCCGATGTACGAGGAACTCGCCGTCCGGATCGAGATGTTCGGCGACGAGATCGAACGGCTGATGACCCTGCACCCGCTGACCGGCGAGGTGATCAGCGAGGACTCCGAGCTGTACATCTTCCCCGCCTCGCACTACGTGGCCGGTCCGGAGCGCATGGAGCGCGCGATCGCCGGCATCGAGGCCGAGCTCGCCCAGCGGCTCGGCGAGCTGGAGCGGGCCGGCAAGCTGCTCGAGGCGCAGCGGCTGCGCATGCGCACCACCTACGACATCGAGATGATGCGCCAGGTCGGCAGCTGCTCCGGCATCGAGAACTACTCGCGGCACATCGACGGCCGCGCCGCGGGCAGCCCGCCGAACACCCTGCTCGACTACTTCCCCGAGGATTTCCTCCTGGTCATCGACGAGTCGCACGTCACCGTCCCGCAGATCGGCGCCATGTACGAGGGGGACGTCTCGCGCAAGCGCGTGCTGGTCGAGCACGGCTTCCGGCTGCCGAGCGCGATTGACAACCGGCCGCTGACCTGGGATGAGTTCCTCGACAGGATCGGGCAGACCATCTACCTGTCGGCCACCCCGGGGCCGTACGAGCTGCAGCGGGTCGGCGGCGACGTCGTCGAGCAGGTGATCAGGCCGACCGGCCTGGTCGACCCGGAGGTCGTCATCAAGCCGACCAAGGGGCAGATCGACGACCTGCTGCATGAGATCAGGCAGCGGGCCGAGCGCGACGAGCGGGTGCTGGTCACCACGCTGACCAAGAGGATGGCCGAGGACCTGACCGACTACCTGCTCGAGAACGGGGTCCGGGCCAGGTACCTGCACAGCGAGGTCGACACGCTGCGCCGGGTGGAGCTGCTGCGCGAGCTGAGGATCGGCGAATACGACGTGCTCGTCGGCATCAACCTGCTCCGCGAGGGCCTCGACCTGCCCGAGGTGTCGCTGGTGGCCATCCTGGACGCGGACAAGGAGGGCTTCCTGCGTTCGGGCACGTCGCTGATCCAGACCATCGGCCGGGCCGCGCGGAACGTGTCGGGCCAGGTTCACATGTACGCCGACACGGTGACGCCGTCGATGCAGCGGGCGATCGAGGAGACCAACCGGCGACGGGAGAAGCAGGTCGCCTACAACGAGGCGAACGGCATCAACCCGCAGCCGCTGCGCAAGCGCATCGCGGATATCCTGGACCAGATCGTCCGGGAGGACGCCGACACCGAACAGCTGATCGGCGGCGGTGGCCGGCAGCAGTCCCGCGGCAAGTCGCCGGTGCCGGGCCTGTCGTCGCGGGCCCGCGCGGTGGTTCACGGAGCGGGACAGACCGAGGCAGGCGCCCCGAGCAGCGCCGCCCGCGGCGAGCTCGTCGGGCTGATCAGCGAGCTCACCGAGCAGATGCACGCGGCCGCCGCCGAGCTGCAGTTCGAAGTCGCGGCCCGTCTCCGTGACGAGATCAGGGACCTCAAGCAGGAGCTTCGCGGCATGCACGCCGCCGGCGTCTGAGTTTCCTCTCGGCGCAGGCGGCGCGTACCCGGACGCCAGGCCGGGCGCACCCCGCCGCAGGTCGGCTCGTATCGTTGCGTCCGTGGTCATCGTGTTCGCTCTGCTGGCGGCTCTGTCCAACGCGGTCAACGTCGTCACCCAGCACGTTGCCAGCATCTCTGACCCGCGCCACTCGTCGGGCTGGCGGCTGGTCCTCTACTTGTTCCACAACCCGTTGTGGCTTCTCGGCTGGGCGGCTCTGGCCGGGGCATTCCTGTTCCAGGCACTTGCCCTGCACGATGGCCTGGTGTCGGTCGTCCAGCCGCTGCTGGCCACCGAACTCGTCTTCGCGCTGGTACTGCGCTGGGTGTGGATCCACCAGTCGATCCGGCCGGCCGCCTGGGGCGGCGCCGCGCTGACCTGCGTGAGCCTGGCCGTGTTCGTCACCGCGGCCGAGCCCAGAGGCGGCCACAACACCCCGACCAGCGGTCACTGGACCGCGGCCATCGTCGCCAGCGCCGCCGCCGTCGCCATCCTGGCCGTGCTGGCCCGGTGGGGATCCCCGGGCCGGCGTGCCGCCCTGTACGCCTCGGCCGCCGCGATCACCTGGGCGCTGGTGGCCACGTTCATCAAGGCCACCACGGACACCCTGACCCAGTTTGGCGTGACCGGGACGCTCGCCAGGTGGCCGGTCTACGCCCTGGTCGCGGGCGGCGTGGCCGGCACCGTGCTGCAACAGGCCGCGCTGCACGTCGGGCCGCTGCGGATCTCCCAGCCGTTCCTGGTCATCATCGACCCGATCGTCAGCATCGCCCTGAGCGTGTGGCTGTTCGACGAGCACTTCACCTCCGATGGCGCCGTGCTGGCCGTCGCCGCGGCCGCCTTCGCCGCCATGTGCGTCGGGGTCGTCATCCTGACCCAGACCGCACCAGCGACCATGCAGGCCAGTCCCGCGCCCAGCGCGACCGCCAGCCCCTCTTGATTTTCATTAATAAATGATCGCCGTGCTTAATTTTTAAGCGCGGGTAATTCAGATCGGCGCTGCAGTCCTCGCCGTGCGCTATGCCGGTAAACCTCTTTAATCATGATTTATCGGCCGGGTATAGTGCGGGGCGGAGCGGGGGACGCTGCGATACGGCGGAGGCGGCGCGAAATGCCCTGGATAGTTCGGGAAGCGGTCGATGACATCAACCAGGCGGTGGGCAGGCGCTGGCGCGGCCTTGACCCGCTGCTGCCCGAGCCGAACGGCCTACCGGAAGGCTGCATGGCGCCGCTGCTGGCGGCCGGGGAGAACGGCCGCCCGGCCGGGCTCGGTGTCTGCCGTCACCAGCACGTGCCGGCCGAGTCGCTGGCGCAGACCTGGAATGCGGCGGCCAAGTTCGTGCTGACCCTGCGGCTGCGCGAGCCGGACGCCCGAGCAGCGACCGATGACCTGCTGACCCAGTGGCGTGGCCACCTGGCCGGGCTGCCGGAGGCGGCGGCGGAAGATACCGCGGCGGTCGTCAACTGGCCGGCCCGGGATGTCACCGGGGTGCTGGCCCTGTCGCGGCACGGGCTGCAGCCCATGACCGTGATCGCAGCGCGGCCGGCCGGGCGCCCGATCACCGCCGACCGCGCCGATGCTGCCCCCGGCCTGGTCATCCGGCCGGCGGGTACCGATGATCTCGACGCCGTGGCGGAGATGGAGATGGGCGTGATCCGCTACGACGCGCACTTCGGCGCCGCGATCCCGCGCCCGGCCACCGAGGCTCTGGTGCGCGCCGATACGCGCGCCGCGCTGGGACGGCTGCCCGCCTGGATCTGGCTGGCGGAGATCGGCCGCCGGCCCGTCGGCCTGACCGTCGTCGAGGCGCCGCACGACGCGGCCTGGATCGCGGGCATGACCCGTCCGGGCGCGACGGCCTACCTGCAGACCATGTTCGTGCGGCCGGATGAGCGCGGCGGCGGAATCGGCGCGGCGCTGGTCCGGCACGTGCATGACCAACTCGACGCGCGCGGGATAGACGTGACGCTGCTGCACTACGCGCAGCTGAACCCGCTGTCGGCGCCGTTCTGGCACCGGATGGGATACCGGCCGCTGTGGTCGACCTGGGAGGCCCGCCCGGTGGCCGCCCTGCGCTGACCCGGGAGGCCCGCCCTGCGGTAGCCCGGGAGGCCGCCCTGCGGTGGCCCCGGAGGCCGCAGGCGCGGCATGATAGTTCTTGAACGCGCCGGAATGCTGAGCATCACCTGACTGTTGCCTCAGGGGGACGGACGGGCGGTGCGACGGGCGGCCCGCAACGGGAAGGTGCCTACGACGGGCACGTAGCGAAAGCAGCGGACTAGCTGAGATGCCGGGGGAGGTGTGGAGTGCTGGTCAGCCTGATCGCGGCGATTGTCGCGGCGATCTTCTACGGCGTCGCCTCGGTGATGCAGGCCATCGCCGTACGCGCGGCCAGCCACCGGGATCCGGAGGACGCGTCCGGAGGCGTCGACCCGGCTCTCGTGGTGCGGATGCTGCACCAGTGGCGGTTCCTGGTCAGCATCTGCCTCGACGCGCTCGGCTTCCTCGCCCAGCTCGTGGCCTTGCACCGGCTTCCGCTGTTCGTCGTCCAGGCCTTCGTCGCCTCAAACCTCGCGGTGACGGCGGTCGTCGCCTCCTGGCTGATCGGTGTCACCCTGGCTTGGCGCGAGTGGGCGGCGGTCATCGGCGTGGTGATGGGCGTGGGCCTGCTCGGCGCCTCGGCGGGCGCTCAGGGCGCCGCGCAGGTGGGCGCGGTATTCAAGCTGGCGCTGATCGTGGCGATCGCCGGCCTGGCCCTGGTCGGCCTGGCCGCGGCCAAGCTTAACGAGCCCTACCGGACCACGGCGCTCGGCCTCACCGCCGGCTTCGGTTTCGGGGTGCTGAGCATCGCCGCCCGCGTCCTGGACGGGTTCTCGCCGCTTCAGCTCGCCCGCGACCCGGCTACCTACGCGATCATCGCGGCCGGGATCATCTCGTTCATGTTCTACGCCACCGCCCTCGAGGGCGGCAGCGTGACGGTTGCCACGGCCGCGGTGGTGCTGGCCGAGACCATCCCGCCCGCTATCATCGGCGTCATCTTCCTCGGTGACCAGACCCGGCCCGGCCTGTCCGTGGTCGCCTGGGGAGGCTTCTTCATCGCCGTCACCTCCGCCGTCATGCTGGCCAGATTCGGCGAAGCGCATCACGACGAAGACGTCGCGCTGGCCGACGCGGTGGCCCATCGGCAGGCAAATGCCGGGCCAGCGGCCGCCGGCCTGTTATCCTGGTGGCCCGTGGACCTGCAGCTTTTCCCTGCCCTACCGGACACCACGGGAGCCTCATAGTGGCCGCATCATCACTTCATCCACGGCCTGTTCAAACCAGACACCTGTTCGTCACCGGAGGGGTCGCCTCCAGCCTCGGCAAGGGACTGACCGCGTCCAGCCTCGGCCGGCTGCTCAAGCTCAGAGGCCTGCGGGTCACGATGCAGAAGCTCGATCCCTACCTCAACGTCGACCCGGGCACGATGAACCCCTTCCAGCACGGCGAGGTGTTCGTCACCGACGACGGGACGGAAACCGATCTGGATGTCGGCCACTACGAGCGCTTCCTGGACACCAACCTGGCGGGCGAGGCCAACGTCACGACCGGCCAGATCTACTCCACGGTGATCGCGAACGAACGACGGGGCGCCTATCTCGGCGACACCGTGCAGGTGATCCCGCACATCACCAACGAGATCAAGTCGCGCATCCTGCAGATGGGCGGGGATGACGTCGACGTGGTGATCACCGAGGTCGGCGGGACCGTCGGTGACATCGAGTCGCAGCCGTTCCTGGAGGCCATCCGGCAGATCAGGCACGAGATCGGCCGGGATCGCTGCTTCTTCCTGCACGTCAGCCTGCTGCCTTACATCGGCCCGTCCGGCGAGCTGAAGACCAAGCCCACCCAGCATTCGGTGGCCGCGCTGCGCAGCATCGGTATCCAGCCGGACGCGATCGTGGCCCGCTCCGACCGGCCGATCAACGCGAACCTGAAACGCAAGATCAGCCTGATGTGCGACGTGGACGAGGAGGCGGTGGTCTCCGCTCCCGACGCGCCGTCGATCTACGACATCCCGAAGGTCCTGCACGCCGAAGGCCTCGATGCCTACGTCGTGCGCAGGCTCGGCCTGCCGTTCCGCGACGTGGACTGGACCCAGTGGGATGACCTGCTCCGCCGGGTGCACCGTCCGGCCCATAGCATCACGATCGCGCTGGTCGGGAAGTACGTGGACCTGCCCGACGCCTACCTCTCCCCGGCCGAGGCCCTCAAGGCCGGCGGCTTCGCCAACGACGCGCAGGTGAACATCCGCTGGGTGATCAGCGATGCCTGCGAGGATCCAGAGGGCGCCGCCAGCGAACTTGAGGGAGTCGACGGGATACTGATCCCCGGGGGGTTCGGCGTCCGCGGCATCGAGGGCAAGATCGGCGCCATCCGGTACGCCCGCGAGAACGGCATCCCCATCCTCGGCCTGTGCCTCGGCCTGCAGTGCATGGTCATCGAGGTGGCCCGCCATCTGGCCGGGCTGGACGAGGCGGACAGCGCCGAGTTCAACCCGGCTACCCCGTATCCGGTGATCGCCACGATGGCGGACCAGGAGGACGTGGTGGCGGGGGAGCGGGACATGGGCGGCACCATGCGCCTGGGCCTGTACCCGGCGGTGCTGCAGCCAGGCACGCGCGTGCAGGAGCTGTACGGCACCACCCTGGTCGAGGAGCGGCACCGGCACAGGTACGAGGTCAACAACGCCTACCGCGCCGCGCTCGAGGAGGCCGGCCTGGTCTTTTCCGGACTCTCACCAGACGGGCGCCTGGTGGAATTCGCCGAGCTGCCGGCCCATCCCTTCTTCGTCGGCACCCAGGCGCATCCGGAATTCCTGTCCCGCCCGACCAGGCCGCATCCGCTGTTCAACGGCCTGATCGCCGCCGCGCTCGCGCGGTCCAAGTCGTCCGCCACCATGGTGGCCGGCGCGCGCGCCGCGGCCAGCGCATGAACATCGCAGACGTCGTCGCGCACTGGCCCGTGGTCTCCTCGGCGGAAGAGCTCCGTGGCCGGGTGGTCACCGTACGGATCGATAAGGTCCGCACCCCCGATAATCTATTGACCGAACGGGAAGTGGTGCTTCACCCCGGTGCGGTAGCGATACTCGCCCTTGACGCCGCGGACCGGATCCTGGTCATCCGGCAGTACCGCCACCCGGTGGGACGCTTGCTGTGGGAGATCCCGGCGGGCCTGCGTGACGTTGCCGGGGAAGACCCGTTGGTCACCGCGCACCGCGAGCTGGTAGAGGAAGCCGGCTACCGGGCGCGGGACTGGCGGCTGCTCGTCGACTACTACTCCTCGCCCGGCTACAGCACCGAACGCCTGCGCATCTATCTCGCCCGGGACCTGGAAGCCGTCCCCGCGGCCGAGCGCAACTTCGTTCCCGAAGACGAGGAAGCCCACCTGCTGCTCGGCTGGCTGCCGCTGGGCGAGGGCGTCCGCAAGGTCTTCGCCGGCGAAATGCACAACGGCGTCGCGGCCCTGGCGATCATGGCGGGGTATGCTGCCAGGTCAGAGGGGTATAACCGGCTTCGTCCGGCCGATGTCCCCGAAGAGCAATGACGCTCGACAAGTCTGGAAGGACCGCCATGAAGGTTGGAATTCCCCGGGAAGTCAAGAATCACGAGTACCGGGTGGCGATCACGCCCGCCGGCGTGCTCGAGCTGGTCCGCGGCGGCCATCAGGTGGTCATCGAAGCCGGGGCCGGGGTGGGCTCGTCCATTCCGGACGAGGACTTCATCACCGCTGGCGCCAAGATCCTGCCCACCGCGGATGACGTGTGGGGCGAGGGAGACCTGATCCTCAAGGTCAAGGAGCCGATCGCGGAGGAGTACCACCGCATGCGCGACGGGCAGGTGCTCTTCACCTACCTGCACCTGGCCGCCTCCAAGGCCTGCACTGACGCGCTGCTCAGCTCCGGCGTCACCTCGATCGCCTACGAGACCGTCCAGCTGCCTGACGGGTCGCTGCCGCTGCTCGCCCCGATGTCCGAAGTCGCCGGCCGGATGGCGCCGCAGGTGGGCGCGCACCACCTGCAGCGTGACGGCGGCGGGCGCGGGGTGCTCATGGGCGGGGTGTCCGGCGTGTACGCCGCCAAGGTGGTCGTGCTCGGCGCCGGCGTCTCTGGCATGAACGCGGCCGCCATCGCCCTCGGCATGCAGGCCGAGGTGCTGCTGGTGGACAAGAACATCGCCAGGCTCCGCCAGGCGGACGCCATCTACCAGGGGCACTGCCAGACGGTCGCGTCCAACACCTACGAGATCGAGCGCGCGTGCATCGACGCGGACCTAGTGATCGGCGCGGTCCTCGTGCCGGGCGCCAAGGCGCCCCGGCTGGTCACCGACGAGCTCGTCTCCCGGATGAAGCCGGGAGCCGTCCTCGTCGACATCTCAATCGACCAGGGCGGCTGCTTCGAGGGCTCGCATCCCACTACCCACGCGGACCCCACTTACCGGGTGCACGACACGCTGTTCTACTGCGTGGCGAACATGCCGGGCGCGGTCCCGCACACGTCCACGTTCGCGCTGACCAACGTCACGCTGCCGTACACGGTCGAGATAGCGAACCGGGGCTGGCGCGACGCGCTCCGCGCCGATCCCGCCCTCGCCCTGGGCCTGAACACCTACGCAGGCGGCGTGACCTGCGAGCCGGTCGCCGAAGCCCACGGGCTGGTCTACACCCCAATCGCCGAGGTTCTCAACTAAGCCGAGGTTCTCAACTAACAAGACCCATTCGCAACCACCCCGATGGGCCGTCGGTGGGGTTGTGCTTCACATGCCGGTACCCGGAATGTGAAGTCTGCCGGAGAAGGCGCGGACCTGCGCACCGCCCGCGCGCCCTCGTGCTGAGGCGTGGCAGTTGTGGCAACGTGGGCGATGTGGCATCTGGCCAGACGGTCAGCCAGGCCGTGCGAGGGTACCTCGAGTACCTGGTGGTGGAACGGGGACTGGCTGCGAACACGGTCGACTCGTACCGCCGCGACCTGCGCCGGTACGAGTCCGCGCTCGGCGGCCGCGGCACGACCAGGCTGGCTGACGTCACCCCGGCCGACGTGGCGGAGTTCCTGGCCTCGTTGCGGGAGGGCGACGCCGGGCACGGGGCTCTCGCGGTGAGTTCGGCGGCGCGGGCGGTGATCGCGGTGCGGGGGCTGCATGCGTTCGCGGTCGCTCAGCGACTCGCCGAGACGGATCCGGCACGTGACGTTCGGCCTCCCGCGCCGCCGAAGCGCCTGCCGAAGGCGATCACCCTCGACGCGGTCGAACGCCTGCTCGCCGCCTCAGGTCCGGGTCCAGATGCCCCAGCCAGCGTGGGCGCGCCCGCGCCAGCCGCCGGCATCCCCGGTGCGGGGGGCGGGATCGAGGTGCGGCTGCTGCGGGATCGGGCGTTGCTTGAGTTCCTGTACGGGACCGGGGCGCGGATCTCGGAGGCGACCGGGCTTGATGTCGACGAACTGCGGCTGGACGCCGACCCGGCGGTAAGGCTGGCCGGAAAGGGAGGCAAGCAACGGCTGGTGCCCGTGGGCAGTTACGCGGTGCAGTCGCTCGAGGCGTACCTGGTGCGGGCCAGGCCAGCCCTCGCCGCGGCATCCAAACGAGCCTCGGTCAGCCCCGCGGTGTTCCTGAACGCGCGAGGAGGGCGCCTCACCCGGCAGGGCGCCTGGGGCGTGCTGCGCGCCGCGGCCGACCGCGCGGGCCTGGCCGACGTCTCACCGCATACGCTGCGGCACTCGTTTGCCACGCACATGCTGGACGGCGGCGCCGACATCCGGGTCGTGCAGGAACTGCTGGGCCACGCGTCGGTGGCGACCACCCAGGTCTACACCCTGGTCACCGTGGACAGGCTCCGCGAAGTCTACGCATCCTCCCACCCCCGCGCGCTCGGCTAGCACGGCGCCTCGGACCTGGTTTGGCCGGGCCCGCCCACCTCTGAAAAGGTGCGGTCAACGGAAGTGGCGGGTCAGCTCGTTGGCGTAGGCGCGGCCCAGGGTGTCTTTGTGATCGGTGATCCACCGGGTCAGGGAAGTCTCGCCGGTCGCCGGGCCGTCGGTGTCGGCCAGGCCGGCAGCCATGGCCTGGTACTCCTCGGCGGTGAGCAGCGTGTCGCGTAGTGCCAGGCCGAGCAGGCGCGCGGCAGGCGGGATGAGCGACCCGGGCACGCGGACCACTTGACTGCGACTGCCGACCGCATCCTTGATGAAACGGACGAGTTCGAGGAAGGTCGGCCGTTCGGGTCCCACCGCGTCGATGACCTGAGTCTGAGTGGAATCTGCGGCCCGCAGGCACATCCGGGCTAGGTCGTCGACGTGGATGGGGCGGATGCGGTACTGACCGGTACCGCCCACGGCGAAGACCGGCGCGTGGCGGAGCAGCCACGCGATGTTGTTGATCAGGACGCCGTTGCCGCCGAACAGGATGGCTGGCCGCAGCACCGCGTGCGAGAGGCCGGAGTCGCCGAGGGCTTGCTCGACTGCGGCCTTGCCGCGGAAGTACGGGTAGGGCGAGTCCGCGCTGGGGTGGGTGATCGACACGTGCACGACCCTGCGCACACCTGCCTTTGCGGCAGCCTGGAAGAGCACGCGCGACTGCGCTACCGCCGTCTCGTGGCTGACCTGCCCGTGCGCGAAGCGCACCCAGTAGGTGTTATAGAGAGTCCGGGCGCCGCGCAGCGATTCGGTGAGCCCAGCGGGATCGGCGAAATCCAGCGCCCTGACCTCGATGGCCGTGCCTGCCGGAGCACGGCCGGGATGGCCGGTGAGCGTGCGGACGCGGCGGCCTGCCGCCTGCAGGTCCCTGGCGATGGCCGCTCCCGAATAGCTGAACGCCCCCGTCACGACGTCGACGTCGCTGGATCCGGTCCCCTCGTCGCCGTGGGCGGTCGTCATCGCTCCTCGAGCCTGGCGACCAGTGCGGTGAGAACCCCGCCCAGCGGCGCGTCCAGGGTCGCGGTAGCGTACGCGTCGCCGCGGGTGGACCCCTGATTGATGATCACGACGGGCAACTGCAGCCCGGCCGCGTGCCGCACGTAACGGAATCCCGACATGACGGTCAGCGAAGAACCGAGGACGACCAGCGAGCTAGCTCGTTCGACCATCACATAGCAGGCCTCGGCGCGCTGCGGTGGCACGTTCTCACCGAAGAACACCACGTCCGGCTTGAGCACGCCCTGACACGCGGAGCAGTCGACGACCTGGAAGGACTCGGCCGCGGCGTCGGCCAGGACCGCGTCCCCGTCAGGATTGATCGATGCCGTCGACTCTGCGTCCCAGCCGGGGTTCGCGGCCGCGAGGCGCTGGTCGAGGTCCGCGCGCGACGTCCGCTGCCGGCACGACAGGCAGATGACCCGGTGCAGGCTGCCGTGCAGTTCGATCACCCCAGCCGTCCCCGCGGCCTGGTGCAGGCCGTCGACATTCTGGGTGATGATCCCGGCCAGCAGCCCCCGGCGGCCGAGCTCGGCCACGGCGTGGTGGCCCTGGTTCGGGGTGGCCTGGGCGATGTGCCGCCAGCCGAGGTGGCTGCGGGCCCAGTACCTGCGCCTGGCGGCGGCGCTCCCGGTAAAGGCCTGATAGGTCATCGGCGTCGCGCCCCGGGCCAGGCCCGTCGGCCCGCGGTAGTCGGGGATGCCCGACTCGGTCGACAACCCGGCTCCGCTCAGGATCAGCGCGTCCCCGGCCGCGACGAGATCGGCCAGCATCCCGAACGGTCCGGTTGCTCTCGCCTCCGCCAGTTGGGTCACGATTCCATGGTGCCTTACGTCGCGAGGCTGCCGGTCCGTGTCCGCGATCTGGTCACGCTAGACCGCGGTCCTGGTTATCGCCTGGGTCACCGCGGCCGCGCCCTGCTTGCCGAACAAGATCATGTAGTGGTTCGCGTCGGGCACCAGCTGCGGGCGAAGCTGCGGGACGCGCTCCTGCCATTCCGCGATGTATTCCGGCGGATACAATCCCGGCGGTACGCCGAGAAATCCTGCCGGCGCGGTCAGCAGCGGCGTCGGTTTGGCCAGGCGGGCGAGCGCTTCCGCAAACGGCTTGCCCGCCCCCTGGTCGCGGCTGTCCGCGCGGACCGCTTCCTCGCAGACGCGTGACCGTCGGCTGCCGGCCTCGCCGGTCAGGTCGTAACGACAGTACGCCTCGAGGTCAGCGTTCCAGTCGTCGCGCAGCGCCGGGTGCACCCGCCAGAAGTCCAGGTACGCCTCCGTATCAGGGAAAGTCTGTCGCAGCCGGGCGATTGCCGGGCCCACGGCGGCCTCGGTCCACGCTTCTGGGTCAACTTCATCCGGGACGGGCAGCGGCAGGCCGCCGTCGACCAGGACCAGTCGCCGCACCAGGTTGGGGTGCGCGTCACGGGCGAGCAGAGCGACGAAAGCTCCCATGGAATGCCCGGCAAGAACCGGCCGGCCGCCGAAATGCCGGAGCACGGCCGTCACATCGGCGGCATGCCGTTCCAGGCCGTACGGGCCCGGCAGGTCGCAGCTGCGGCCGCGGCCGCGCAGGTCGGGAGCGGCGAGCGTCCAGTCGGCCGGCATCTGGCGCGCGACCGCCTGCCACGACATGGCCGAGGCGGTGATCCCGTGCACGGCAACCGCCACCCGCCTGCCGGTGCCCCACAGGAGCACGCGCAGATCACCGCCGTCCACCGGGACGTCAAGCAGCCGGAGTTGCATTTTTACCCTCCCCGGTCGCGGCGTTTACGGCCACGAACGCCCAAATGTAGCACTCATTATCCGCTGCCAAGATGAGTACATGATGTCAAGCCGCGGCGAGAGATGACCGGCAAACCATGCCATGCTGGACTGTGGCTTGAATGCCAGGTAAAACCAGGCTTGGAGGTAAGCGAGCCATGTCTCGAGCACTCAGTTACTCATCGGGAGAATCCCCGACGCCGCTGCTAGGCGACACGATCGGCGGCAACTTCGACGCTACGGTCCTGGCGTTCGGGGATCATGAGGCGCTGGTCGACCGGCCAGCCGGTCGACGGTGGACCTATGCCGAACTCGCGGCCGACGTTGACGCACTGGCGCTCGGACTGCTGCAAATGGGCATCGGGAAGGGAGACCGGGTCGGCATCTGGGCGCCAAACTGCGCGGAATGGGTGCTTACCCAGTATGCGACGGCCAAGATCGGCGCGATCTTGGTCAACATCAATCCGGCCTATCGCACTCGCGAGCTCGAGTTCGTGCTTAACCAGTCGGCCACCAGGCTGCTCATCGCGGCGCAGAAGCTGAAGACCTCTGACTATGCCGCGATGGTCGCTGAGGTACGGCCGCGCTGTCCGGGCCTGAGGCAAGTCGTGCTGATCGGCGGCCTGGACTGGCAGTCGCTGCTGGAAAGCGGGCGCCAGCTGGACCGCGATGCGCTGGGTCGCATCGAACTGGACACCGACGACCCCATCAACATCCAGTACACCTCTGGCACCACCGGCTTCCCAAAGGGCGCGACGCTTTCGCACCACAACATCCTCAACAACGGGTTCTTCGTCGGCGAGCTGTGCCACTACACCGAGGCAGACCGGATCTGCATTCCGGTGCCGTTCTACCATTGCTTCGGCATGGTGCTGGGCAACCTCGCCGCGACCACTCACGGCGCGTGCATGATCATCCCCGCGCCTAGCTTCGATCCGGTCGCGACCCTGGAGACGGTGCAGGCCGAGCGCTGCACGTCCCTGTACGGGGTGCCGACGATGTTCATCGCGGAGCTGTCCGCGCCCGGGTTCGCTGATTACGACCTCTCGAGCCTGCGTACCGGCATCATGGCCGGCTCGCCCTGCCCGGTCGAGGTAATGAAGCAGGTCATCGAGCAGATGTCGATGACCGAAGTGTCGATCTGCTACGGCATGACGGAAACGTCGCCGGTGTCCACGCAGACCCGCGCCGACGACTCTCTCGACCGCCGCGTGTCCACCGTCGGCCGGGTCGTGCCGCACGTGGAGGTGAAGGTCATCGATCCGGCGACGGGCGCGACCGTGCCGCGGGGCACGCCCGGCGAGCTGTGCACCCGGGGCTACTCGGTGATGCTCGGCTACTGGGAGCAGCCGGACAAGACCGCCGAGGCCATCGACGCCGCGCACTGGATGCGCACCGGCGACCTCGCGGTCATGGACGAAGACGGCTACCTGGCCATCACCGGGCGGATCAAGGACATGGTGATCCGCGGCGGCGAGAACGTCTATCCGCGGGAGATCGAAGAGTTCCTCTACACGCATCCCGACATCTTGGATGCCCAGGTCATCGGCGTTCCGGACGCCGTGTACGGCGAGGAGCTCATGGCGTGGGTCCGCCTGCGGACGGGTGCCGCCCCGCTGACCGCCGAGGCTCTGCGGTCGTTCTGTTCCGGGCAGTTGGCACACTACAAGATCCCCAGGTACGTACACGTCGTCGACGAGTTCCCGATGACCGTCACCGGCAAGGTGCGCAAAGTGGAAATGCGAGAGCGTGCCGTGGAGATTCTCGGCCTCGGCCCCAGTGAGCGGTCCCCGGAGTAGGCTAGCCCAGATAGACTACCTACCGTAATGTTCCAGTCTCTTTGCGCTATCTAGCATGAGGGCGGAGCGCTTATTGGGATCTGATGGGTATCGACCGCCCTGATGGTGCTGATGTGCCATCAGATCGGCACGCAGCTCAGTCAGCCGACCAAGCTGACGCGCCTGGCGAAGGCAGCGGGCGGCCAGATCAATCCGGCGCGGAGCGAGTCGAGGTCCGCGACCGAGATACGTACTACTCCGACCTGCGTGGGGCAGTCTCCGCCGGAAAGCAAAGTGAGGCGCAGGAAAGGTGGGATAAGGAGGCAGAGCAGTCCCGTGAAGAGTGGGCCGAGCATCTGCGGAAGTGGCCAAGCGAGAAACGCACGCCGGCAGATAGGCCGGACGACCCGCCGGGCACCTGGCGCGGGGACAGCAACCGTCCCTTGGATAGAGCCGCCAACGAGTATGTGGAAGAGCAATGTGACCGGATCGCTCAGATCGAACGGGACACCATCTCGCCTGCGATGCGCGCGATAGAGAATCAACACTCCGGAAGGCATTTGATCGGCTTCGAACATCGCCTGAAGGACCGCGACCGCATAAAAGACAAAGTCTCTGTGGACATCGATGAAAATGGTCGTACTGTCTATGAAGCTGTGCCGAGGGTCAAGGATGCTATACGGTTTACCTTCGCCTACAGCGAGCAGGGCTACGCAGATGGTGTGCGGGCGGATCTCGACCGCATGGAAGCGAGAGGATTCATGCAGGTCGAGCGCAGGAACTCATGGATTGAGAATCAGTACAAAGGTATCAATAGCCGGTGGCGCGAACCCGCTACAGGACAGGTGTTTGAGGTCCAATTCCATACCGAGATCAGTTTCGAAGCGAAGCAGATCACACATAGAGCGTACGAACGGATACGCAATCCGAACACACCCCGTGCGGAATTGCGTGAGTTGCGGAACTTCCAGCGAGGCGTCTGCGAGCGCGTTCCGATTCCGCCTGGTGCAGCGGACATTCCAGACTACCCATAGGAGGGCCAATGAAGCCAAAAATCACCTACTACGCCATCGTTGATGACCTGAGTAGCCGGGAAGAACCGGCGGGCGTTCTGCGCCGGGTTGAGGACGACGAAGGTGAGAGCGACGAGGCCTTCACCCGGGATCTGGTCTGGAAGCGGAGTTCGTCGCTTTATGCGGCCGAAAGAGGCAACCTCGACAACAAGTTCGTTGAGATCAGCGAGGATGAAGCGAACCGGATCGTGGAACGGATCCGGGCCACGGTGACCGGAGCGAATGGCGGTTCGCTCGGCTAGGGTACAGACGATGAAGGTCCTGATCGCGGGGGGCGCCGGCTACATCGGCAGCACGATCGCGTCGGCGTGCCTGGATGCGGGTATCAGCCCGGTGATCCTGGACAGCCTGGTGACGGGCCGGCGCGAGTTCGCCGCGGGCCGGGAGTTCTACGAGGGTGATATCGCGGACGGGCCGCTGGTCGACCGGATCTTCGCCGAGCACCCAGACATCGGCGCGGTGATCCACTGCGCGGCGCTGATCGTGGTGCCCGATTCGGTGGCCGATCCGGTGGGCTACTACCGGGCGAACGTGACCAAGAGCCTGGAGTTCGCCGGGCATCTGCTGCGTAACGGGTGCGGGCGGCTGATCTTCAGTTCCTCGGCGGCTATCTACCGGGCCAGCGCGGACCTGACGGTGGATGAGGATTCGCCGGTCGACCCGCAGAGCCCGTACGCGCGGACGAAGGCGGTGTGCGAGGCGATGTTCGCCGATATCG
>Ga0187780_10001159_pt1 | contig 19821 bp, 15 predicted proteins | sample 1015_Q2_SP10_20__FD_132429 | JGI IMG/M metagenome (GOLD analysis project Ga0187780, IMG submission 132429) | Tropical peat soil microbial communities from peatlands in Department of Meta, Colombia - 1015_Q2_SP10_20_MG | ecosystem: Environmental > Terrestrial > Soil > Wetlands > Peat | place...
ACGGCATCCCCGAAGCGATGGAGGCGATTCTCCAGGGGCAGAGCCGCATCCAGCCGAACGTGGCGATCCTCAAGCCTCTCTCGTCGGCGCTCGCCATCGGCAGCGGCGGCCCCTTCGGAGCGGAGGGGCCGATCATCATGACGGGTGGCGCGTGCGGCTCACTCGTAGCGCAGGCGTTTCACCTGTCAGCCGCGGAGCGCAAGACACTCCTCGCCGCGGGCGCCGCCGCCGGAATGGCGGCGATCTTCGCCGCACCGCTCGCCGCCGTCGTGCTCGCGATCGAGCTCCTCCTGTTCGAATGGAAGCCGCGCAGCTTCATCCCGGTCGCCGCCGCGTCGGCGGTGGCCGGCGCCTTGCGCATCCCTCTCCTCGGCGCGGGCCCGACGTTTCCGCTGGCGCTGACGACCTCGATCCCGGCGAGCTTCCTCGCCGAGTGCGTCGCGATCGGACTCGTGGCGGGCGCGGCCGCCGCGCTCCTCACCGAGCTGCTCCATTTCTGCGAGGACCTCTTCGCCCGCCTGCCAATTCACTGGACCTGGTGGCCGGCCCTGGGCGGCGTCGCGATTGCCGCGGGCGGCCTCCTGTTTCCGCGCGCGCTGGGCGTCGGATACGAAACGATCGAGCAGATGGTGCGGGGCGACAGCCTCGGTACCGCGGTCCTGGGCCTCCTCCTCGTGAAGGCGCTCATGTGGGCCGTCGCCCTTGGGTCCGGGACGTCGGGGGGCGTGCTCGCTCCCCTGCTCTTCATGGGCGGAGCGCTCGGGACGGTGGAAGCAAACTGGGTCCACGCGTCGCCCGTAGGCCTCTGGGCGGCACTGGGAATGGGCGCGATGATGGCCGGGACGATGCAGATCCCGCTCACCACCATCGTGTTTGTCGTCGAGCTCACAGGCGATGTCGCACTGATGCCGCCGCTGCTCGTCGCCTGCGTCACGGCGAGCGCGCTCACCGTGCTGCTCATGCGTCGCTCGATTCTCACGGGCAAGCTCGCCCGCCGCGGCCAGCACGTGACGCGCGAGTATATCGTGAACCCGTTGCACCTGCTCCGCGTGCATGATGTGATGGAGCGCGACGTGCCCACCATCCCGGCCGACATGCCGGCCGACGCGCTGTTGCGCCGCCTCGCCACCGAGGACGGCCAGCTCGGACGCCGGTCCGCCTGGCCGATCGTCGACACCGCCGGAACCCTGGTCGGCATCCTCACCCGTGGGGACTTGGCCCGCGCGCTCGAATCGGTGGACGACGATGCGACGACGAAGACGGTGCTCGACGTCGGCAGCCGCCCGCCCATCGTCACCTTTCCCGACGACATCCTCGAAACCGCGGCCGCGACCATGCTCGAGCACGGGATCGGGCGGGTGCTCGTCGTGCGCCGCGAGGATCCGACGCGCCTCGTCGGTATTCTGGGCCGTTCGGGAATCATGGCCGCGTGGCTCCACGTCGCGCGCGACGAGCGCGACCGCGAGCCGGGCTGGCTCAGCGACGCCGTCGCGGCGCTGCGCGGCGCGATGAGACGGGTCGCGGTGCGCGAGCGGGCGTGACCGCGGAGTCGAGCGACCACCGCGCCGCCGCCCTGGCGGGCTTCCTCGGCTGGACCCTCGACGCCTTCGATTTTTTCCTCGTCGTCCTCACGCTGACCGCCATCGGCCGGGAGTTCCAGCGCTCGGACGCCGCGATGGCCTTCGCCATCACGCTCACGCTCGCGTTTCGACCGGTCGGGGCGTTCGTGTTCGGACTGCTGGCCGATCGCTACGGGCGACGCATCCCCTTGATGATCGACCTCGTCTTCTACTCGGTGATCGAAGTGCTCTCGGGCCTCGCGCCGAGCTACGCGACGTTCCTCGTGCTCCGCGCCCTGTTCGGGATCGGGATGGGCGGGGAGTGGGGTGTCGGCGCGTCCCTGGTCATGGAAAAGGTCCCGCCGGGGCGCCGGGGCATGTTCTCCGGCCTGCTGCAGCAAGGGTACGCGGCGGGATACCTGCTCGCGGCGCTGGCGTACGCATTCATCTATCCGCGCTGGGGCTGGCGACCCCTGTTCTTCGTCGGGGGATTGCCCGCGCTACTGGCGTTGTACGTGCGGCGTGGCGTGAAGGAGTCGGAGGTGTGGGCGCGGACGCGGCATCGCGGATGGCGCGACCTCGGCCGCGCCGCGACGTCGCACTGGAAGCTGTTCCTGTACCTGACCCTCCTGATGACGATGATGAACTTCACGTCGCACGGCACGCAGGACCTGTATCCGACCCTGCTCGAGCGCACCTGGGGCTTCACGCCGACACGGCGCGCGGCGCTCACGGCGTTCTCCATGGTCGGCGCGCTCGCGGGCGGGGTGCTGTGCGGCGCCCTGTCGGATCGGATCGGCCGGCGGCGCACGATCGTGCTGGCCCTCGTCTGCGCCGTGCTCGTCGTTCCGGCATGGGCGTTCGCGCCCACGGTGTCGGTCCTCGTGGCGGGCGCGTTCGCGATCCAGTTCCTGGTCCAGGGAGCGTGGGGCGTCATCCCGGCGCACATCACGGAGCTCTCCCCGGACGGCGTGCGCGGGTTTCTTCCCGGATTCGCGTATCAGTGCGGCGTTCTCGTCGCGGGCTCGATCGCCACGATCGAGGCCGTGATGGCGGGCGCGCTCGGGTACGCGCGCGCGATGGCGCTCGTGGCGGTGGTCGTGTTCGCCGGGTGCGCCGCCGTCGCGGCCGCCGGACGCGAACGCCGCGGCGCCATCTATGGAGCGCCGGCCGCTACGGAATGAGCAGGACCTTCCCCGTCGTGCGCCGCGCCTCGAGCTCGCGGTGCGCGTCCGCGGCGCGCGACAGCGGGAACTCAGCCCCGATGCGGACGTTCAGCCGCCCGTCGCGCACCCACGCGAACACCTCGTTCGCCCGAGCGAGCAGCTCGGACCGGCCCGCGACGTAGTGCGCGAGAGTGGGCCGGGTGAGAAAGAGCGAGCCCTTTCTACTCAGGACGTATGGATCAAAGGGCTCGACCGGGCCGCTCGACTGCCCGTACAGCACCATCATGCCGCGAGGCGCGAGACAGCTCAGTCCTTTGGCGAAGGTCGTCTTGCCGACGGAGTCGTAGACGACCTGTACGCCGCGCCCGCCGGTCAGACGTTTCACCTCGGCTTCGAAATCCTGCTCGGTGTACAGGATCACGTCGTCCGCGCCGGCACCGCGCGCGAGCTCCGCCTTGGCGCGCGTCGAAACGGTCCCGATGACCCGCGCGCCCCGCAGCCTCGCCACCTGGCACAGCAGCAGGCCGACGCCGCCCGCGGCGGCGTGGATGAGACAGGTGTCGCCGGGCTTCACCCGATAGGAATCGCTCGTGAGATATTGCGCCGTCATCCCCTGAAGCATGAGGGCCGCCCCTTGCCGAACCTCGATCCCGGGCGGGAGCGCCACGAGGCGGTCCACGGGGACGGCGGCGAGCTCCGCGTACGCGCCCAGCACGCCCGTGTACGCGACGGGATCGCCGACCTTCACGTCGGTGACATCCGGTGCCACCGCGTCGACGCGGCCCGCCGCCTCCTGCCCGAGGGTGCAGGGATACGACATCGGGTACAGACCGGTGCGCTGATAGACGTCGATGAAGTTCACGCCCGCGGCCGCGATGCGCACGAGTGCCTGCCCCGCGCCCGGGGCCGGGGTCGCGATGTCTTCGTACGTCAGGACGTCTGGCCCACCGGGACCGCTGAGCCGAACGGCCTTCACTTTCCTGTGACCGGGATGAAGCGAAGATCCTGGTAATCGAAGCTGAAGTCCGCGAGCGGTGAGATCGCCGCCATCGTGAACTGCGCGATCGAGCCGTCGGGATTCAACGCGAAGGTGACGAAGGCGTCCGGGATGTTCGGCGTGCGCCAGTGCGTCCGAAAGGTGTCGTACTGCCAGTGCTCGAGATCCCCGACGAACGCCGGTGAATGCGTGAACCGCAGCACCAAAGCGTTGTTCTCCAGGGCGATCGTGGCATCGCCATACATCGCATCCCGGTACCGTCCCGCATACTTCGCGAGCGGGAGGGACGGGTGCGACGTCGAATCGCGGGCCAAGCGCTGGGCCTTGAGCGTCGAATCCGCCTCCGCCTGCTCCAGGTCGGAGTTGGCGCGAAACGCCGCGATCCAATCGCTCGGGGGGGCGCCGAAGGCCTGATCGAGCACCTCGTACGTCAGTGCCTCGATCATGTCGCTCTCGCCGTTTGTGAGCACCACGATCCCGAGCCGCTGATCGGGGACGAGCGTCGTCCGCGACGTCATCCCCGCCAGTCCCCCCGTATGTGAGACGAGCTTGTGTCCGCGGTAGTCTCGCACCCGCCAACCCAGGGCATAGGCCGCGAAATTGGGACGCAGCGTCGCGAGCGGAGGCTTCGGATCGGTGATCGGCATGATCGTTTGCGAGGACCACATTTCACGCGTCTGGCGCGGGCTCCACAGGCGGGTGCCACCCGCGCTCCCCGAGTCGAGCTGCGCCATCATCCACTTCGCGATATCGGTGACGTTCGAGATCAGGCCCGCCGCCGGACCGAGGTTGTCGACGGAATCCAGGGGGACGACCTGCAGCTTCTGGTCGATGACGGCGTGGGGCGTCGCCAGCACGTCGCCCGAGCGCAGGTCGGCGAGGCCGGTGCGGGTCTCGTTCATGCCGAGGGGCGTGAGAATCCGCTCGCGGACGAGCGCATCCCAGCTCTCGTGCGCCGCCGTCGCGGCGACCTCGCCCGCCGCGGCGTACAGCACGTTGTCGTAGGAGTACGCGCTGCGGAAGCTCGTCGCGGGGCGGGCGCTCCGCATCCGCCGGATGATCTCGCCGCGGCCGTAGTCCGAGTGCAGCCACAGGAGATCGCCGGCGCCCAGGCCGAGCCCGCTGCGATGCGTGATCAGATCGCGGATCGTGAACTCGCGCGTTACCCAGGGATCAGCGAGCTGGAAATCGGGGAGAAACCGGGTGACCGGGTCGTCCCAGGACAGAACACCCGAGTCGGCGAGCAGGGCGAGGCAGGCGGTCGTGAACGCCTTCGTGTTTGATGCAATCTGAAAGAGCGTGTGCGCGTCGACTGGCGCCGGCTCGCCCATCCGACGGACGCCGTAGCCCTTGGCGAGGACCACGCGACCGTCTTTCACAATCGCGATCGCCGCCCCCGGCACCTGGAACACGCCGAGCGCCCGGCGGACGTCGGCTTCGAAGTGCTTCGGGAGACGCGCTTGTGCCTCCATCGGGGCGGCGACGGCGAGGCGACCGAGGGCGAGAGCCAGGAGGAAGAGGGCGACGCGTGGTCGATTCACGGTTGCGCAAAGGATACGAGCCGGCCGCACCCGCGGGTAGCCCCGAGCGGGCGCGCCATGCGACCGCCCGCGCTATCTTGAGTGGCGGCGCGTGCGGGGCGCATGACGCCCCACGAGCATAGGGATCGGAGGACTTCGTGTGGTTGCTGGTGGCGGCTCTGCTCGCAGACTCCACCCAAAGTGTGAGAGTGCCGCTGACGGCAGCCGAAACGCTGCACGTGGAGGTCAGCGGCGCCGGCCAGCCCGTCGTCCTGATCCCGGGCCTGCTCGGGTCCGCGTACGGGTTTCGCAACCTCGCTCCGCTCCTCACGGCGCAAGGCTTCCGCGTCATCGTGATCGAGCCGCTCGGCATCGGCGCGTCCGCCAAGCCCGAGCGGTCGAACTACTCCCTGACGGCACAGGCTGACCGCGTCGCCGCCGTCCTCGACACGCTGGCCGTGCGGCACGCCGTCATCCTCGGGCATTCGGTCGGCGGGTCCGAGGCCCTGCGCCTCGCGTACCGGCGCCCCGACCTGGTCGAGGCGGTGGTATCGCTCGAAGGCGGGCCGGCGGAGACGGCGGCCACCCCCCAGTTCAAGCGCGCCATGCGCTTCGCGCCGTGGATCAAGATCCTGGGCGGCGTGCGCCTGATCCGCTGGAAGATGCGCAAGATGCTCATCTCCTCGTCGGGAGACGCGAGCTGGGTGACGGACGCCAACGTCGAGGGCTACACCGCGGCCGCGGCCCAGGACCTGGACGGCACACTCAAGGCATTTCTCGCGATCGCGGCATCGCATGAACCGGAGAAGCTGCAACCGCACCTGGCGGAGATCCAATGCCCCGTGATTCTGATCACGGGTGGAGCCCCGCACGACGGCGACGTGGGTGCTGCCGAGATCGACCTCCTGCAGCGCTCGCTACCGCACTTCACGCTCGAGTCGATTCCCGGCGCGGGGCATTTTCTGCACGAGGAGCAGCCGGCCGCCGTCGTCGCAGCGGTGACGCGCGCCGCGCGCGCGGCCGCCGACGACGGAGGCGCGGCGGACCCGTGAGCGCCCCCTGACAATGCGCATCGCCCTCGTCGCCGAAGACTACTATCCGCAGCTCGGCGGGGTACCGGAGCACGTCCACCACGTCGCGACGGAGCTGAACCGCCGCGGGCATACGGCGATCGTCGTGAGCCCGCACATGCGGGGGTTCCATCAGGACGACCCGTTCGTGCGCCGCGTCGGGACGAGCCTCGTCGTCTACGCGAACGGCGGCGTGTCGCGGATCAGCTACGGCTGGCGTCTCACCCACCGGCTCCACGAGCTGTTCCGCGCCGAGCGTATCGACATCGTGCACGTGCACGGCGGCATCGCCCCGACGCTCGGCCTCCTCGCGCCGCGGGCCGCGCTCCGGGCGGGGATTCCCGTCGTCGCCACCTTTCACTCCTGGTTCCCCCGCTCGCCCGGCTATCGGATCCTGCAACGACCACTCCAACGTCTGCTCGACCGGCACGCGGCGTTGATCGCCGTCAGTCAGCCGGTGATCGACGCGCTGTCGCGCTACTTCCGCGGCTCCTGGGAGATCATTCCGAACGGCGTCGACGTGGGGTACTTCCATCCCGATGGCCGCCGGCCCGGAGACGCGCTCGCGCGCGGCCCCCAGCTCCTGTTCCTCGCGCGGCTCGAGCCCCGCAACGGGCTCTCGACGGTGCTCGCGGCCATGCCCGAGATCCTACGGCGTTTTCCCGAGGCCCAACTCACCGTGGCGGGCGACGGTCCCTGGCGCCGCTACTACGAGCGCCGCGCCCGGCCGCTCGGAGCGCGCGTGCGTTTCCTCGGACGAGTCTTCGGGAGCCGGCCGGAGCACTACGGCAGCTCGGACCTGTACCTCTGCCCGACGACGCGAGCCTCGTTCGGTGTGACCCTGCTCGAAGCGATGGCGTGCGGCACGCCGCTCGTCGTGTCGGACAACGTGGGATTCCGCTCCGTGCTGCGGGACGGCGCGGAGGGCGTCATCGTCCCCGATGACGACCCGACCGCATGGGCCCGCACGGCGATCGCCCTGCTCGAGGACCCGGCCCGGCGCGCGGCGATGAGCAGGGCCGGGCTCGACAAGGCGGCGCGGTTCGCCTGGCCCCGCGTCGTGGATCAAACGCTCGCCGTCTACGAGCGCGTGAAGTGATGGTTCCTACGCCGCTCATCGCGGCACTCGGTGCCGCTGCGGGTGTGTGCGCTCTGGGTGCGTACGATCCCAACAGCCCGATCTTCGGTCCCGTGATCGGCCGCGGCCCGACGGACAGGCGTACGCTCTATCTGACCTTCGACGACGGCCCGAGCCCGTCCGCCACGGAGGCGATTCTCGACACCCTGTCCCGCGAGCGGGTTCCGGCGACGTTCTTCATGGTGGGCGCGTACGCGCGCCGCCATCCGACGATCGCGCGGCGCGTCGGCGAGGCGCGCCTGCAGGTCGGGAACCACACCGAGAACCACGTGAAGCTGCACCGACGCGGGCCCGGACGGATCCGCCGGGAGTTGGAGGATGCGCACGCGTCCATCGCCGACGCGGCCGGCGCTCCGCCGTGCGTGTTTCGCGCGCCGCACGGCTACCGCAATCCCTTCGTGGCGCCGGTCGCCAGACGATTGGGGTACCGCGTGTTCGGGTGGACCTTCGGCGTGTGGGACTCGGACAAGCCCGGGGCGGAGGAGATCAGGCGGCGGGCGCGGAGCAAGCTCCGGCCGGGCGCGATCGTGCTGCTGCACGACGGAGACGGCTACGATCCCGAGGGCGACCGCCGCCAGACGGCCGCCGCCCTGCCGCACATCATCCGCGACGCGCGTGACGCGGGATACTCGTTCGCGCCGTTGAGCGACCTCCTCGCATGAACGCGGTGCTCCGCAGGTGGGCGTGGGGGCTCGCGATCGTGACCGGCCTCGTCGTCGCGTCCTTGCTGCTGTTTCGCTTCCCCTGGGCGCACACCATGAGCGCGCTCGAGGAAGTGGACGTCTCGTTGCTCGCCATGGCGCTCGTCATCAACCTGCTCTCGCCACTCGCCAAGGGATGGGGGTGGCACCTGTTGCTCGGTTCCGTAGCGCCGAACCGCTGGTGGGTGGCTGAGGAGGCGAACCTGCTCGGGACCGCGGTCAACAGTCTCGCGGCCGGGATCAGCGGCGAGGCCGCCCGGATCTCCTACATCATGCACCGCGAGCGGGTGCCCCTGCGCCCCGCCGTGCTGTCGGTCGTGTGGTCGCGCGGCGTCGAAGGGCTCGGACTCGCGCTGTTCCTCGTAGTGGCGCCGTTCACCTTGCACCTCTCTCGCACGCTCCGCGCCCTCCAGCTCGCGGCCGGGTTCGTGCTCATCGCGGTGCTGGCCGCGAGCCGCGTCCGGGGATGGCAACGTCTCCTCGACCGCCTCCCCGGGGCGCTTCGTGCCGGCGCTGCCGACCTGGCCGAGATGAGCTGGGCCGGTCGTCTGGTGGCACCGATCGCCCTCGCCCTGGTGAGCTGGGCCGCCGAATGGGCCACGTTCCACCTGACCTTCCGTGCCGTCCACATGCCCGTGAGCTACGCGGCGTCCTTCACCGCCCTGATCGCGGTCAACGTCGGCGGCCTGGTGCGCGTGACGCCCGCGAATGTCGGCGTCATGCAGGCGGCGCTCGTGGGCGCCTTGTTGCCGTTCGGGATCGACCCCGATCGCGCCGTGGCAGGGGGGGTCGCCCTCCAGGCGATCGAGGTGCTGCCCGTCCTTCTCTTGGCCCTCCCGGTCGCCGGCCGTGCCGGCTGGCGGACCCTTCTGGGGTGGGTGCCGGAACCCGATAGTCGCCCCTGATCCCGAGGGGAGCGCCGTCACAACTTCGGTGTAAACAAAACGTTCAGGCGGCCGGGCCGGACATGATGTCGGCAGCCCAGGACGGCCCGCTTCCAGCTATCTTTTAAGGCTGGCACGGTCAGTACACATCTCGAGTCTCGGGGAGTCACCACATATGCGGTTTCAGCTTCGCGCCCTGCCGGGGCTGTTGCTCGTCGGTCTGCTCGCCGCGTGCAGCAGCGGCATCCAAGGATTCGCGTTCATCGCCGACGTGAACGGCGCGTACCTCCCGGCCGGACCGGTGGGCAGTACCTACATCGTGGAAGGGCTCCAGTTCGGCGATACGCAGGGTAGCGCGCAAGTCTATTTCACCAACGCGCTCGGCGCGGCGGCACTGATCGCGCCGGTCACGTCCTGGGCGAACAACTTCGTCGTCGGGACGGTGCCCGCAGGGGCGATCTCCGGCCCAATCGTGCTGGACAACGGCAATGGGCCGAACAACGGGCTCACGTCCTTCCAGATTCTGCCGCCGCCCACCTTCACGCCCGCCAGCGTCGCGTGGACGGCCGGGACGGCCCTTCCGGTCGGTTTGAGCGGTCACGCGGTGGCGTCGGGGATCACGATGGGCGGCACGCGCGTCGTCTACGTCGTCGGCGGGGCGGATAGCACCGACGCCCCGAACAACACCGTGCTCATGGCGACCTCCCCCGCTACGGGCCCCTTGACCGCGTGGAGCGCCGCGACGAATACGGGTCTCCCCGCCGTCGCCTTCCACTCCGCGGTCGTCGCCGTCCCGTCCAACTCGGCGGTCAATTCGCAGGGGTACCTGCTCGTCCTGGGCGGCGTAACCAGCGCGAGCGGCGCGTCCACGAACGCGATCTGGCGCGGCGCACTGAACTCCGATGGCACGATCTCCAGCTGGGCGCACGGCGCGAGCGACACGCTGCCCGCGGCGCTGCACTCGTTCGGCGCGGTGATCTTCTACGGCCACCTGTACGTTCTGGGTGGCGCGAAGAGCGACAACACGCCGGTGGCTACCGTCTATCGCGCGGTGATCCAGCCGAACGGACAGCTCGGCGCCTGGAACGCCGAAACCGCCCTCCCCTACGCGCGCTCGCATTTCGGCGTGGGGCAGTTCAACGGCGTGCTGTACGTGGCGGGTGGAGACAGCGGGAAGGTGACACCGAACGACTCATCCCTGACGACGAGCGCGGTCGGTGACATCGATCTCGCGGCGATCGATCTCTACAGCCGCGATCTGAAGACGGGCTGGGTGCAGAGCTCGAACAATCTCGCGCACGCGCGCAGCTCGACGACCCTCGTCGTCAGCGGCGCCCCGGCCGCCCCGGCACTGCTCGTGTCAGCAGGACTCTACACCGGCGCACCGACCGGCGAGGAAACCTATGCCGCTATTACACCCGCGGGTGGCGGCGTCGGAACGCTGGCGGCGGCCGCGAATACGATCAACGCGTCCTGCTCCTGCAACATCTTCAACCACGCGGCGACGGGGTACACCGACGGGAACGGCAACTTCCACGTCATCGTCGTGGGTGGAGACGACGCGGCCACGCCGGGCAAGAAGCACAAGCAGGTCTACACCTACTGATTCGGCAGTCACCGACGCGGCGGCCGGGGCGCTGAGCGCTCCGGCCGCTTCATTTTGAGTTACGCCCCAGTCTCGGCCGTGGCCAGAAACCGGGGCGGCTTCCGAATGTGGCTCGCCTGCTCGAATGCGTACGCCATCCGGATCAGCGCAGCCTCGCTGAACGGGCGCCCGATGAACGACATCCCGACCGGGAGTCCATACACGTAGCCCGCCGGGACCGTGATACTCGGATAGCCGGCGACAGCCGCCGGCGTCGTGCTCGAGCCCAGGAAGTGATCGCCGTTGACAAGGTCGATGACCCACGGCGGGTTGCCGGTCGGGGCGATGAGGGCGTCGAGGTTGAGCTTCGTGAGCACGGCGTTCAGCCCTTCGTCACGCGCCAGCTGGACGTCCTTGGCCAGTGCCTGCACGTAGGCATCGTCCGTCAGCGGCCCCTTGTCCTGGGCCTTGAGAAAGAGGTCCTGATCGAAGAACGCGAGCTCGTCCGCCTTGTGCTGCTCGTTGAAATCGATCAGGTCCTTCAACGTGCGCACGGTCGAGCCGCCGGTGAGGTCTGCGAGATAGCGGTTCAGGTCGGCCTTGAATTCATACAACAGCACGTCGAGCTCGGAGTCGTCGTACTCACCCACGTGGGGAATGTCCGCGGGATCGACGATCTCGGCGCCGAGCGCGCGCATCGTGTCGAGCGCCGCCTCGATCACCTTGTCGGTGGGCGGGTGATACCCGAACAGCTTCGCCCGCGCGACGCCGATCCGGGCCCCGCGCAGGCCGTGGGGGTCGAGCGCCGTGGTGTAGTCGGGTGCCGGTCCGGGAGGAGCGGACTGCGTCGCGGCGTCGCGTGGGTCGCTCCCCGCGAGGACGCCGAGCAGGACGGCTGCGTCCGCGACGGTGCGCGCCATGGGGCCGGCCGTGTCCTGACTGTGAGCGATCGGGATGATCCCCGACCGACTCACGAGACCCAGGGTCGGCTTGATCCCGACGAGGGAATGCGCGGCCGACGGGCACACGATCGATCCGTCCGTCTCAGTCCCCACGGCGACCGCGCACAGGCTCGCCGCCGCCGCCGCCGCGGATCCGGAGCTCGAGCCGCAGGGGCTGCGATCGAGCGCGTAGGGGTTCCGGCACTGGCCGCCCCGGGCGCTCCAGCCGCTCGACGAGTGCGTGGAGCGAAAGTTGGCCCACTCGCTCAGGTTGGTCTTGCCGAGGATGACGGCGCCCGCGGCGCGCAAACGATCGACGACGAACGCGTCACGCGGGGCGCGCGCCCCGACGAGCGCCAGCGACCCCGCCGTCGTTCCCATGCGGTCGGCGGTCGCGACGTTGTCCTTCACGAGTACGGGGATCCCGTGCAGCGGGCCCCGGGGGCCCTTCGCCTTCCGCTCGGCGTCGAGGGCATCGGCGATGGCGAGCGCATCCGGGTTCGTTTCGATCACGGCGCGGATCGCCGGGCCTCGCCGATCGACGGCGTCGATGCGACCCAGATACCGCTCACACAACGTTCTCGCCGTGTAGCGGCCCGCGCGCATCCCGTTCTGGAGATCGGCGATCGTCGCTTCGTCGAGCTCGAAGGGTGGCGGGGCCGATGGTTCGGCGGCAAGGGGACGAGTGGCGGCGCCGTCTGCGAGGGCCGCGGCGCCCGCGGCCGCGCCGTATCGCAGGAATGCTCGGCGGTCGATGGCGGGCTTCTTGTGGATCATCGGAGCACCTCCCGTCGCGAAACATGCCCGCCGTGCATCCGCTCGCAAGCCGCGCAGCGAAAAGCGACCGTTGCGCCGACTCCTTTGGGGCGATTGACTTCTCCTATGAGGCGTACGATGTTTTGCCGCGAGCGAACCGGCGCCGCGAAGCGCCGCACCCAAAATGAGAGGCTGACCCGAGGGACCTGGGCCGTCGCCTGAGGTCCGTTTTTGTTTGAGGGAACCCTATGGAAGTCACGCTGAACGAAAACGACCGGCTGGATTTCGTACTCAAGAAGTTCCGCCGCCGCGTCACGAAGGCCGGACTGTTTCAGGATCTGAAGAAGAAGCGTTTCTACGAGAGTCGGTCCGCCCGCCGGCGTCGCAAGGACAAGGCGGCGGCCCGTCGCAAGGTGAAGAGCGAGCGGCGACGGGACCAAGGGTAGGGCCGCCGCGCAGGATCTCCGGCGCCCGAGGTCATCCGGGCGCCGTCGTCGTTTCATGATTTCACTCAAGCCCCTCGAGCGCTACCTGCGGCGCCGCTTTCTCGCGGCGACCGATCGCCCCTTCTCGGGCGAGCTCGTCACGACTCCGCGTGACGCCCTCGCCCTCGGCGAGACACCGCGCATTCTGCTGCTGCGCCAGGACAGGATCGGCGACGTGCTCGTGTCGGTCCCGGTCGTGCGGGCGCTGCGGGCGCGGTATCCCCGGGCGGTGATCGACATGGTGTTCAGCCGCACGAACTACGGGGTCCGTCACGCGATCGAACGCTACCTCGACCGGACGTGGCGGTACGACAAGACGCCCGCCAGCGCCGTGCGCCTCATCACGAGCCTCCGCAGGGAGCACTACGACGCGATCGTGGATCTGATGGACGGCCCCTCCACCAACGCCCAGCTCGTGGCGCGCTGGTGTGGGGCACGCTACCGCGTGGGCATTCGCCACGCGCGGTCGGGGCACTACACGCACGCCGTTCCTCTGCTCGACCAGCAGCGCGTCCACATCGTGGATCGGATCGCTCAACTCCTGCTCGTGTTCGGGATCGATCCGACCCAGGTGCCGCTCGACCTCGAGTACCCTCTGAGCGAGGCGGATCGCGCCGCGGGGCGCGCGCGCCTGCCGCCGACGGCGCGGCCGCTGCGGTTCGGCGTGAACGTTTCGGGATCGAGTAGAGCGCGGTACTGGGGCGTGCGGAACTTCGTCGACTGCCTGCGCTGGTTCGGGACCTTCGACGCGAGGTTCGCGATCGCCGTGGGCGGCGCACCCGACTACGCGTCGGACGTCGCGGCCATCGCTTCCGAAACCGGGGCGGACGTCATTCCGGCCACCCCGTCATTCCACGACTACGCGTGCATCGTGCGGCAATTCGATCTGCTGCTGACACCCGACACGTCGGTGCTGCACCTCGGCGCCGCGTGGAAGATTCCGACGGTGGGGCTGTACCACCAGCCGCCGGGGGCACCCCTCCCCTGGTACCCCTACCGCTCTCCCTACCGCGCGTTAGCGCACGCCGACGGCGTCGCGGCGATTCCGGTCGCCGACGTGCAAGCAGCCCTGGCATCCATCGTCGCAGAGCGGCTCCCGCGGGCGTGACGGGCGGGGACGGATCGCTGGTACATCCCGGGGTACATCGGGTCCGGCATGCCGTTCGACGGCGGACCGTTCCCGTGACACCCAGCGAGGGCGAGGAACGTACCGGCGAGCAAAGCGAGCGAGGGACGCATCAGGGATGCTCCAGCGTGGGGGACATCATGACCGACGCGGAAAAGTAACTGCGGCTGGCCGGCCGCTTCAACGCCCGGCGCCCACCTGAGCGTCCACCGCGGCGAGCGCCAGGACCGCTTCCCGAGCGCGCGCGGCCTCGAGGCTCGCCGCCGCCCCCGCCTCCGGGCCCTGCCGGTGCGCCTCGACCTCCTGGCGCAGCCAGCGATCGGCGTGACGGTACAGCTCGCGCGGATACCTCCCGCGCACGTCGTAGTCACGGTCCGTGGATGACGCCCAGTCCTGCGTTCCCGCCACGCGATCGCCCAGCGCTTTGAAATACGGCGTGTTCTTGATGGGATAGGCGACCGTCGTGAGGAAGACGTTTGGATCGGCGCGCTTCACGAGGTCCACCGTCTGCGCGATGTCGTCCACCGTCTCACCGTCGTAACCCCACATCAGGAACATGCCCACTTCGATCCCGTAGCGCTTCGCCGCCCGGGTCGCGAACAGGACCTGCTCCACCGTCACGCCGCGTTCCATCGCATCGAGAATGCGCTGGCTGCCGCTCTCCGCCCCGATCCAGATCCGCCAACATCCCATCTCGGCGAGGGTGCGCAGCACGTCCTCCTGCATCATCCGGTCGGCGCGCGAGATCGTCTCGAACGGGATGCGAATGCCCCGCCGCTTGAGCTCGGCCGCGTAGTCGTACAGCCAGCGGTGGTGGATGGTGAATACGTCATCGGCATACCAGGCGATGTCGGGCTTGTAGCGCTGCACCAGGAACTCGAGCTCGTCCGCCGTGCCGGTCGGCGTGCGGCGCCGATGCGAATATCCGAAGACGGCGTGCGAGCACCAGCGGCACCGGTACGGGCACCCGCGGGCGGTGATCAGGTTGACGCTGCCGGTACCGTGATGGGTACGCCACACATCGACGTAGCGGCTCAGGTCGATGGCCTCACGATCGGGCCACGGGAGCGCATCGATGTCCCGAATCTGGGCGCGGTCGGGATTCGTGACGACGTCGCCCTGCTCGTCGCGGAATACGGTCCCCGCGACGCCGTGCAGCCGGTGCGCGCCGCGCGCGTCAAGCGCCGGGAGGAGCTCGGCCATCGTCTCCTCACCTTCGCCGAACACGACCACGTCCGCGCCGCGCGCCAAATACTCGGCCGGATAGTTCGCGGCCTCCGGCCCGCCGAGGACCACGGTCCACCGCGCGGCCTTGGCGCGGGCCACGAGATCCAGCACCGACGCCCGCGTGATCAGGTTCGTATAGATGCCGAGCACGCCGGGTGGGGTGGCGCGCAGCCGAGCGGTGAGGTCTTCGCGCGTGGCGAACGTGGTATCGAACACCTCGACGCCCACACCGGCCTTGCGCAGATAGGCCGACACGTACAGCAGGCCGAGCGTGGGGTACGGCTTCATGATCTGCTGTTCCTTCGCGTCGTCCGCGAGGAAATAGCCGTGTGTCAGCAGCACGTCGCTCATGTGCGCGAAGGCTAGCGCGTCACGCCGGCGCTCGCCAGTTCCCGCGTCCCGTTGGAGCGGGTTAGATTGACGCGTCCCCCTATGCCCGCCGCTGTTTTCGATCTCCTCGCCGCCGACTACGACGCCCAGTTCAACGAGCGCTTGCTCGGCGGCGTCTTGCGGCGCGCGACGTGGCGCTGGCTCGACCGCACGTTCGGTCCCGGCGACCGTGTCCTCGAGCTGAATTGCGGGACGGGGGAGGACGCCGTCCACCTCGCTGCGCGGGGCGTGCGCGTGCTCGCGACCGATGCTTCGGCCGCGATGGTAGAGCAGACGCGCGCCAAGGCCGCCCGAATGCGCGCCGCGCTCGTGGAGGCCCGCCAGCTCGAGATCGAGCGGCTCGATGCGCTCGATGCGACCGCGGTTCCCTGGGACGGCGCGTTCTCGAACTTCGGCGGCCTGAACTGCGTCGCCGACCTCGCGCGGACCGCGCAGACGCTCGCGCGTCTCATCAAGCCAAGCGGACGGGTCGTGCTGTGCGTAATGGGACCAGTCGTGCCGTGGGAGTGGGTCTGGTTCCTCGCACGCGGCCGGCCCGCCCGCGCGTTCCGGCGTCTCGCGCCGGGCGGCGCCGAGTGGCGCGGCATGACGGTGCGTTACCCATCCATCGGCGCGACGCGACGCGCGTTCGCACCGCACTTTCGGACGCGGCGGGCGGGCGGCCTCGGCGTGCTGGTCCCGCCGCCGTACGCCGACGGATGGGCGGAGCGGCACGCCGAACTGGTGCGGCGGCTCGATCGCTGGGAACGGCGCATCGAAGAGTGGCCCCTGGTCGCGTGGATCGGTGACCACTACCTGTTGGAGCTCGAGCGCAGATGAAGCAGCGGGTCGTCCTCTACAATCCGGCGGCGGACTTCTACACGATGCCGCTCGCACTCGTCGCGCTCGGCTCGCACCTCGACCGCGATCGGTTCGAGCCCGTGATCGTGGACGGCCGGCTCGAGTCGGACCCCGTGGGCGCGGTGCTCCGCGCCGCCGACGGCGCCGCCTGTCTCGGCGTCACAGTGCTGAGCGGGGCCCCGATCCGCGACGCCGTTCGCGTCTCTCGAGCGGTGAAGGCCCGCTATCCCCGCCTCCCCGTCGTGTGGGGCGGCTGGCATCCATCGCTCTTTGCCGCGGAGTGCCTCGACGAGCAGAGCGTCGACGTGACCGTGCAGGCGCAAGGTGAGCTGACCTTCGCGGACGTGGTCGACCGGTTGGCCCGGGGCGCCTCACTCGAGGGATGCCTCGGATCCACCTACCGCGCTCCGGATGGGAGCACGGTGCGGAACCCAGCGCGCCCACTCGCGGACGTCAATACACTCGCTCCGCACGACTATTCGCTGATCGAGGTCGAGCGGTACTATGACCTGAAGGGCAAGGTGCAGCTCGACTACATCACCTCCCAGGGGTGCCGTTTCCGGTGCGCCTTCTGCGCGGACCCGTTCGTGTATGAGCGGCTATGGGTCGGCCTCGCGCCGGAGCGGGTGGGCGCCGAGATCGAGCGCTGGTGGAAGCGCTACCAGTTCCGCGACGTGAATCTTCAGGACGAGACGTTCTTTACGTCCGCGCCGCGCGTCGCCGCGATCGCCGAGCAATTCGTGCAACGGCGGCTGCCGATCACCTGGGCGGCGACGATGCGGGCCGACCAGTGCTCGCGCCTGCCCGACTCGACGCTCGAGCTGTGCAAGCGCTCCGGGTTGCGCCGCGTCCTGGTCGGGGTGGAGGCGGGCTCGCCGGAGATGCTCAAGCGGATCAAGAAGGACATCACGGTCGAGCAGGTGCTCGAGACCGCGGCGCGGTGCATGAGCTTCGGCATCAAGGTGCGGTTCCCGTTCATCGTCGGCTTCCCCGACGAGGACGAGGAGAGCTTCGAGGCGACCCTGGCGCTGGTGCGGCGCCTACGCGCCATGAGCCCGGACTTCGAGACGGTGATCTTCTACTTCAAGCCGTACCCGGGGTCCTCGATCACGCAGGAAGCCGTGGCGCGCGGGTATCAGCTGCCGCGCACGCTCGATGAGTGGTCTACATTCGACTACGTGGGGTCGCGGGGGCCGTGGGTGTCGGATGAGAAGTACGAGCGGGTGGAGCGCTTCAAGGAAGAGGTGATGCCGGGGGTTCGCGAGCTCGCCTAGGTCAGTCCCCCGCGACGACTCGCAGCGCCGGGCCGGCCGTCCGCGACGCCGAGCGATGCGCCGACTCCCGCCGCTCGAGCGCCATCCACGCCCCGTCGAGATCCCCGCTCGTCCGTCCGCGCGAGGCCCGCGCGCTGACCTCGAGGTGCAGGAGATCCCGGATCTCGCGGTAGAAATCCGTCGTGTACGTCCCCTCGAACATCATCGCCAGGTCGTCGCTGTCCGACCAGTTCGCCTTCCCACGCAGCTCGGCCCGCACGCGCTCGTAGAACGGCGTCCCGGGCAGCGGATAGGCGACCGAGACGCCGATGTCGTCGGGCGCCTCCTGGCGAATGAGGTCTCGCGTGCGGAGAATCGCGCTCCAATCCTCCCCCGGATACCCGAGCTGCACGAACCAGCAGGCGCGGATCCCGTGCGCCTTGAGCCGGCCCGTGGCGTCGCGCACTTCGTCCAGCGTGATCCCCTTGTCCATGGCGTCGAGCACCGCCTGGGATCCGGATTCGACGCCGAGCCAGACCTCCTCGCAACGCGCCTCCGCGAGCGCCGCGACAGCGCTCGGCGTCATCAGGTCGGCCCGCGACTGCATCGTGAACGGCGTAGCCGCGTGCCGGGCGCGGACTTCACCCGCGAACGACTCGATCCAGCGGGGCGTCAGTCCGAAGATGTCGTCCGCGAACCACACGTGGTCCGGCACCACCGCGCGGGCGAGCTGGGCCAGCTCCTCGGCCACGTTCGCGGCCGAGCGCTGCGTGTAGCGGCGGCCGAACACCGGTTTGGCGCACCAGTTGCACCCGAACGGGCAGCCTCGTGACGTACACGCGTTCCACGAGAGCCGGCCGTGCGCCGTCCACGCCACGCGATACCGCTCGACGTCGATCAGATCCCACGCGGGGTACGGCAACGCGTCGAGGTCGACGATCGTGTGACGGTGCGGCGTGCGGTGCACCGTCGTTCGGCCGTGGAGCGGCGCGGCGATCGCGAGACCGGGCACCTGAGAGAGGTCGCCGTCGGGATCCTTGCACCACCGGCCCGCGACTTCCAGGAACCCCGCCTCCCCTTCGCCGAGGATCACCGCGTCGGCGCCGACGTCGAGATAGGCGGCGGTCTGATCGATCGCGTCGGATCCGTTCACGGCAACGCGCGCCCCGGCGGACTTGGCGGCGGCGATCATCTCGAAAGCCGCTTCCCGCATCCTCGTGGTGCACATCTTCGTCAGAAAGTTGAAGTTGTCCTCGAGAATACCGACGACCTTGGGACGCGCGGCGCGCAGCAGATCGCGGAACTCATCCACCCCGTCGGAGAGCATCGAATCAAAGAAGGCGAAGCTGTGACGCTCCCGCCGCAGGAGGGCGGCGGCCATCAGCGTGGAGAGGGGTGGGTACGGCTTCATCTTGCGCGCCTGCTTCGGGTCGTAGCGCAGGAAGTAAGAATGCGCGAGCAGGATCGACGAACGGCCGGGCGCCACGATCCTCATGCGCGGGCTTCCGCGCCGGCGCCGACGAGCTCGGCCAGGAGTCCCACCGCTCCGTCCAGGTCCGCGGCGCCGCGCAACCGGAACGCGCCCCGCCGGGCCCAACGTGCGGCGATGCTCGACGGTGTCCCGCTCCAACGCTCCTGGGGAATCGCGCCTGCCGGGAACTCGTCGAGGAACACCTCTGGTGTGAGCGCGTCGAGACGCGCTACCCCGTCTCTCGAACCGAGCAACACGGTCGCGACGCGCCGGGCACGGCGTCCCGCGGGCGACGTCGGCGGCAGGTCCACGCGGCGCTTGCCCTCCCGGCCGACCGCCGGCGTCGTGTCGAGCCCGAGAAGACGAGCGGCGTCCGGCAGCAAGGTCACGTCGCGCACGGCGGCGAGAAGATCGTCAGGATCGTTCCGGGCGGCAAGAATCGTCTCGTCGCCGAGCACGGTGAACCCCGCGCGGTGCGCCGCCGCGACAAGCGTGGATTTGCCTGCGCCCGGCGCGCCGCGGATGACGACAGCTCCCAGCGGACCGACCACGGCCCCGGCGTGCAGCACCGCGTAGCCGCGGCGCGCGAGCATCGCGCCCACCGGCGTTTCCAGGGCGAGGCGCGTGACGAGCCCGGGATCCTCCTCCACGAGGCGATCGACGACCCGCACGTGCGCGGAGCCGCGCGCGCAATCGATGTGCGCGTGCAGCG
>Ga0187780_10001161_pt1 | contig 19802 bp, 21 predicted proteins | sample 1015_Q2_SP10_20__FD_132429 | JGI IMG/M metagenome (GOLD analysis project Ga0187780, IMG submission 132429) | Tropical peat soil microbial communities from peatlands in Department of Meta, Colombia - 1015_Q2_SP10_20_MG | ecosystem: Environmental > Terrestrial > Soil > Wetlands > Peat | place...
CTCTGCCTTCACAATGCTCAGGGCGTTGATCACCGCCTGCCTTGCGTCTTCTTGTGAGTCGTCCAGCGAAACCCCTTCACCCACTCTTCCCGTCCTTGTGAGTTTCCCGTTCCGTAACGGTAACATCCCACTGAGGAACAAGAGGTTCCCTGAGCGGACACAGGGGACGTACGCACCAAGAGGTGAGGGTGCGCCGGGAAGTTTAATCCCCAGTTCTTTCAGTCTCTCTTCGGGTGAAACCATATGATGTGATCCTCCTTAAGAAGTAATCGGGTGGAGGGTTAAAGTATCCTTCCTCTCCGCGAAAAAAATTCGCTCAATGCAACTCTGATTACAGCTCCTCTGGACCATTTCTGGCCTGTTTCCTGTGAGTATTCCTTTGCAAGATCCTCCAGGGCCTCCAGGACCTCAGCTTCCAGGTGCACCGTAGTCTTTACCAGTTTTTCATGTTCTTCTTCCATGACTCACCAACATTGCAGATACTAGTGTGTATGGATTCTACCAGAAAATCCAAGAATTGAAAATGGGAATCAGCCTTGAAGCATTTCCTCTGGGGGTGATAGACTGACGTATGGACTTCAGGCTGTCAACAGAGTTTGTTCCCAGAGGAGACCAGCCGAAGGCGATTCGCGAACTCACGGAAGGGATTGAAAAGGGTTCACGACATCAAGTGCTTTTGGGGGTCACCGGCTCAGGTAAGACCTTTACCATTGCCAATGTTATCGCCCATGTGAACAAGCCAACCCTTGTGATCGCACATAATAAGACCCTTGCGGCCCAGTTATATGGTGAATTCATGGAGCTGTTTCCGGAAAATGCCGTCGAGTTCTTTGTGAGCTATTACGACTATTACCAGCCTGAGGCGTATATCCCGACCACCGAAACTTTTATAGAAAAGGACGCCATGATCAACGATGATATCGACCGGCTGAGGCACTCGGCCACAAGAGCTGTCCTTGAAAGGAGGGATACCATTGTAGTTGCCTCTGTCTCCTGCATCTATGGAATCGGCTCTCCCCAGGATTACAAGGAGATGCATCTTTTTGTGGAAGAGGGGATGCGTACCGAGAGGGACGAGATACTGAGAAGGCTTGTGGAGATGCAGTATAACCGATCTGAGGGTGAATTCAGGAGGGGTGTTTTCAGGGTGAGGGGGGACAGTGTGGAGGTGTATCCCTCCTTTTCGTTGAACAAGGCTATCCGGCTTGAGTTTTTTGGTGACAGCATAGATTCAGTCTATGAGTTTGACCCACTGACCGGCGAAAAACTTCGGAGGTTTGAACGGTTTGCCCTTTTCCCCAACAGCCACTGGATTACCCCACGGGAGCGTATGGAGCCTGCGTTGAAGAGAATTGAAGATGAAATGAAGGATCGGGTGGGATTTTTTATGAAAGAGGGGAAGCACCTTGAGGCACAGAGAATCGAACAGAGGACTCGCTTTGATCTTGAGATGCTCACAGAATTTGGATACTGCCACGGCATCGAGAACTACTCACGGCACCTCAGCGGCAGGTCTCCTGGTCAGCCACCCTACACCCTCATCGACTACTTCCCCCCGGACTTTCTCATTGTGGTGGATGAATCGCACGCAACCATCCCCCAGGTGGGTGGTATGTATGAAGGAGACAGATCGAGGAAGCAGACCCTTGTAGATTTTGGGTTCAGGCTTCCCTCTGCACTGGATAACAGGCCCCTCGCCTTCGGGGAGTTCGAGCGCAGGGTAAATCAGGCAATTTATATCTCCGCAACGCCAGGTCCCTATGAGATTGATAAAGCAAAAGGGCAGGTAGTGGAACAGATTATCAGACCCACAGGATTAATCGACCCCCACATGAAGGTGAAACCCGCGTCAGGAGAGGTGGACGATCTCTTCAGCGAGATAAGAAAGAAGGTTGAGAAGGGCGACAGGGTTCTTGTGACTACGCTCACAAAAAAAATGGCAGAGGATCTTACGGACTATTACATAGAGCTTGGAGTAAGGGCGCGGTATCTCCATTCAGACATTGATACCCTTGAAAGGGTGGAGTTGTTGAGGGATCTTCGGCAGGGGAAGTTCGACGTGCTTATAGGGGTAAATCTTCTGAGAGAGGGTCTCGATCTTCCCGAGGTATCCCTTGTGGCGATTCTTGACGCTGATAAGGAGGGTTTTCTCAGGTCAGAGCGCTCCCTCATCCAGACAGCGGGCAGGGCTGCGAGAAATGTGGCAGGGGAGGTAATCCTCTATGCCGACACTATTACAGGTTCGATGAAGAGGGCCTTGGAAGAGACCGAGAGGAGGAGGAAGATTCAGAAGAAGTTCAACGATGAGATGGGGATCACGCCCGAGACAGTGAAATCCACCATAAAGGATATCCTGGGCTCCATCTACGAATCGGACTACTGGACAATACCGGTTGCAGAAGAAATCCCTGCATATAATTACGATGAGGAAACCTTAAAAAGACTGGATGAAGAGATGAAAGAAGCGGCAAGAAACCTGGACTTCGAGCTGGCCATCGAGACAAGGGACAAAATTAAAGAAATCAGGAAAAAACTGATTGAGAGGGGGATTCAGACATCTGCCAATCCAGAGAACAAAAAGAGGAAGAAAAAGGTTGGCAGAAGATAGGTAGGCAAAGAATTTATGAAGTATCATCAAGACTAAAGTTCTGTCGTCTTATTCGCTTTTCACTTCAAAGCTGTGCGTGATCTTTGCCACGCCTCGAATGGTTGCTGCCACAGAACAGTATTTGTTCTGCGAGAGCTCAATGGCCTTTTCCACTTTTCGTGGAGCGATATCCTGTCCGGTAATTACGTAATGCAAGTGGATGTCGGTGAAATAGTAAGGAGGTTCAGGGGCCTGTCTGGAATCGGCAGTGATGTCAAGGCCGCTCAGCCTCTGACGCTGTTTCTTGAGGATCTCGACCACGTCATACGCCGCGCATGAACAGAGGCTGATGACAAGGAGGTCAGAGGGTTTGAGACCCTTCCACTCCTGCCACTGCTCACCCCCTTCACGGGACCAGGACCCTGTTACTACCGTTTGGCCGTAACTGTCCCTTCCAACAAACATTTTGCTGTCCTTGCCGAACCATCGCAGAGCAATTTGTTCCATATTACCTCCCTCCCTTTTCTTCATAGCTTAGCACAGCCCTCCGGGTATTTCACGTTTCATACATTGAGATAACAGCGCTCATTTCCTTTATTCGATATCAGAGACTTGACAACACGCAGGAAACACGCTCAAATAAATAAAGATATGTGTGAAACAAGAGAAGAAAAGCAAGGAAAAGGCTAACAGGATAGCTTGTGTCTCCAAAGAAAGGAATGATAGCCCTTGTGGGCTCGGGTGAACTCACTGCCACCATGGTGGAGGTTCACAAAGAGATCCTCACCCGGTTCGGGAGCGCTCCCAAGCTGCTCTTTCTCGATACACCTGCCGGGTTCCAGTTGAATGCCGATCAGTTGTCCCAGAAGGCGGTAGAGTATTTCCGGGTCAATGTCGGCTATCCGATGGGAGTGGTGTCCTTCAAGTCAAAGGACGTCCCTGCCCAGGAGGCTGAGAGGGCATTCCGCATGCTGAGAGAGCTCGATTATCTCCTTGTTGGCCCGGGAAGCCCCACGTATGCCATACGTCAATGGAAGGCAACCCCCATCCCAGAAATATTGCAACGGCGGGTAGAAAAGGGTGCGTGTCTTGTGGCAGCAAGCGCAGCGGCACTTACGATGGGGCGCTTTTCGCTGCCTGTCTATGAGATATATAAAGTGGGAGAGGGGCTGCACTGGGTAGAGGGCCTCAACATCCTGGGCCATTTCGGTATGAACGTCGCGGTAGTTCCCCACTGGAATAATGCTGAGGGCGGGACCCATGACACGCGTTTTTGTTTTATGGGTGAGAACCGTTTCAGGATGCTCGAGTCGCTGCTTCCTGAGAAGGCAGGTATCCTCGGCATCGATGAACATACTGCCTGCATCGTAGATTTGGAGGAGGAAGAAGTCTTAATAAAAGGTATCGGTACAGTGACGCTGCGCCATCAGGCATTTGAGAGGATATTTGTGAGGGGAGAACGGTTCCCGATAGGCGTGTTGTCAGAGAAGGGAGCTGGCGCTGTGCCGACAACGAGGCATAAGGAGACTCCTGCCCCTGAGCAAACACCTATTCCGGAAGAGGGAGGATTTTGGAATGGAGTACATGCCATTGAAACAATACTCCGCAATGGTCTTATTCATGATGTCCGGGATGCGACGAATGCCCTCCTTGAACTCGACAGACTTATATGGCAGGCGCATCAGGAAAAGGAAAACCCTGAGTTTATTTCGCAGGCAAGGGAGCTTCTCCGTGAATTCATTGTTCTTTTCGGCTTACGTCTTGCCTCTGCGCCAAAGAGCCCTAGGGAGTGTCTCTCTCCTCTCGTGGAAGAACTGCTTGCATTAAGGGCACGGTTCAGAGAAAATAACCAATGGCATGAGGCAGACGCGATTCGTGATTGTCTCAGGAGGGCACATATCGAAGTGGATGACACCCAGGAGGGATACCGCTGGCGTTTAGCGTCTGAACCTCCACAATAGGACAGGAGGAAATATCCTCTTGAAGGAAACGGATTGTTATCTGAATGAAGAACGGTAAGGTTATGAAGGGAAGGGCTGAAGTCGACGTTTCTGCGGGGACAGTGACTGAAGAGCCGCTGCGTAACCTTGAGCACTACTGGCAGGACACCGGAAACCCACTGAGGTGGGATTGCGTATTTATGCTCCCTCCATGGCTGGATGCTTGGTGGTTACATTTCGGACATGGTCTGAAGGCTCATCTCTGCGTAGTGAGGAATTATGGGATGATTCTCGGTCTTGTGCCGCTCATGTTTGACGGGGATTCTGTGAGCCTCGTCAGCGACAACGACCTCATCGATTACAGCGACTTTATTATTGCGCCCTTAAGGGAAAGGGAGGTTTTCTCTGCAATTGTTGATTACCTGAGACGGGAGGGCGCTCGCCGTCTCACTTTGGAGCGTGTCCGCGCTGATTCCGCTGCAGTATCGTATCTCAGGGATCACTCGTCACTTCTCGGGTGTGAGTTTGCATGTGAGTCTGTGGATGTGCTCTATGAAATGGAGTTGCCGGACTCATGGGAGGAATATCTTGCTGTCCTGCCGGGCAGTGAAAGACATGAGACACGCCGGAAGCTGGCGCGCCTGGAAAATGCTGCTCATGTGGAGCTGCAGATTATCGAGAATCCGAAGGATGTTTCAGTAGCAATGGACATCTTTATGGTACTCTTTCGGTCAAACCGGAGAGAAAAGGCCCGGTTCATGACCGATGCTAAGGAATCTTTCTTCAGGTCCCTCGCGATGGGAATGGCCGAGGCAGGACTCTTAAGACTGTTCCTTTTGTACCTGGACAATGTGCCTGCTGCTGCGGCACTGTGCTTTGATTATCAATCCACGGTCTATCTTTACAACAATGGCTATGACCGGCGCTTCAGCAACCTCAGCGTGGGACTGCTGACCAATGTCTTCAGCATACACGAAGGCATAATCCGTAAGAGAGGAAGGTATAATTTCCTTAGGGGCAGCGAGCGGTACAAACAACGTCTTGGCGGCCACCCTCTCAAGCTTCTCCGCTGCGAGGTGATTCTGACATGATATCAAGCTCTTTTGTTACGCCGCATCACCAGACGGACGGATATAGGGGAAGTTCCGACATACGGTCCCTTAGGATTGCTATGCTAAGCATTCATTCAAGCCCCCTGGGCGAACTCGGGACAGGGGACACAGGCGGTATGAGTGTCTATATACGCGAGATCTCTCGGGAGCTGGGAAGAGCAGGACACCGCGTGGATATTTATACGTGCGCGGGGGGCGGAAGACGTGATTGCGAGGAACTTCTGTCTGAAAATGTGTGTCTTATCCACCTCCGCATCGGGAATAACGGCCATATCGGGAAAAGCGCGCTTTCGGAATATCTCCCCGAGGTGTTTTTGTCCATAGAGACGTATATGACTGCCAAGAGCATCTGCTATAATCTCATCCACAGCAACTACTGGCTATCAGGCAGCGTAGGTCGCCTGGCACAAGACCGATGGTATGTGCCACATGTCATGATGTTCCACACAACGGGCATTGCAAAGCGGATGGCATGTGGGCAGGAAAGGGAGCCGTTTTTGCGCCTCGTTACCGAAAAGAGGCTCGCCCGTGCATGCGACAGGGTTCTTGCCGCAACAGAGAGCGAAAAAAAACTGCTCATGAAATACTATAGTGTGCCAGGGGAAAATATCGGCGTTGTACCCTGCGGTGTGAACCTCCAACGGTTCCAGCCGGTTGCGAGGGAACTGGCCAGAAAAGAGCTGGGGCTTTATGACTCCCATTTCATCGCTCTCTACGTCGGCAGGTTCGCCCCTGTGAAGGGACTGGAAAGATTCCTCGGTGCGGCTGTCCATCTCCGCTGCAACCGGAAACTCAGTTTTGTCATTATTGGAGGTGACGACAAGAAGACACCTGTCTCGACAGAACTACGCCGCCTTGCCAAACGGGCATCTTTGGGGGGCGTTGTACAGTTTAGGGGCAGGATTGAGCATGACCTCCTTCCCTTATACTATAGTGCTGCTGATGTTCTTGTCGTTCCGTCCTACTATGAGAGCTTCGGCCTGGTGGCGCTGGAATCTCTTGCATGTGGCACCCCGGTGATCGCCACACGCGTAGGCGCAATGGACACATTGATACAGGAAGGCAGGACAGGATTCCTTGTTGACAGCCCCAGTCCCCTTTCGCTCGCATCTGCCATCGAGAGCATGATGGTTGTTCAGCCCAACAGACGCATATGCCGTGAGCAAATACGTGCATCAGTCCTCGGTTATGGTTGGTCGGATGTCGCATCGGCAATTGTGCGGGAATACGCAACCGTCTTTCAGCCGGCAGTGCATAGGAAAGTGATCACCAGAGAATAGAATGAGTGCGCATATGCAGGTCTCTGCTGATATCCTTGTCGTTGCTGCACACCCTGACGATGCAGAATTCGGAGCAGCAGGAACGGTAGCGCGCTGGATCCAGGAAGGCAAAGAGGTCGTCTATGTGGTATGCACAAATGGGGAAAAGGGAACTTCAGAAAGAACAATGGACCCCCGGCTGCTTGCCGGGATACGGAAAAGGGAGCAGGAGGCTGCGGCAAAGCTCCTTGGTGTAAGGGAGGTGGTCTTCCTTGGGCTTCCTGACCAGGGATTGGAGGACACTGCCGAGTTCAGGAAGATGATTGTCAAGGAAATCAGGACGTATCGACCAGCAACCATTGTCACCTCAGATCCTTACCACCGCTATATCTGGCATCGGGACCACAGAGTAGTAGGCCAGGTCATCCTCGACGCGGTCTTCCCTTTTGCCCGGGACCACCTTGCATATCCCGACCTGCTGGAAGAAGGACTGGAACCTCACAAAGTTCGGGAGATGTTTTTTTTTGGTTCTGAAGACGTGAACCACCGCTCTGATATCACCAAGACCTTTGATCTCAAGGTGGCAGCTCTCCGGTGCCACGAAAGCCAGATAAAGGAACTCAAGATTCCGGATCTGGAGGCATGGATGAGGGAATGGTCCTGTTCAATGGCCGAGGGTGCAGAATGCCAGCTTGCTGAGGCATTCCACCGGCTTCAGATTACAAGATAGTACAGATTACTTCTCAGAGATGAATGATGAGTGAAGTGGAGAACTCAGGAACTGCGACGCGATACGCGGTCGACCAAATTCTTAATCTTTATCTTCTGTTCGTCATTGAGGTCATGAAACATAACTCCCATACCGATACCCGGTTGACAATACTTTACCAGTCCCTTCACCGTTATCTGTTCTGATCCGAGGGGAATGGTAACGTCGATCACCTCACCCTCTTCAAAAATTTGAATCGCCGAAACAAAAAGACCACCTTCGCTTATCTCGTTGCTAGTACATAGTTTTGCGCCGTCAATGAAAATATCCTCCCTGAAGGGGAATCGCTCGCTTTTTCTTCGTTCTTCCTTGTGTTGGTCATTCATAAAGTACCAACCTCTTCTCGATAACCTGCTAGCTTAGCATAGCACAAAAATGCTACGGACTTTGTCCAAATCCCGGATGTCATGCAAGGGTTGAGCAAATACCATGCCTTCACAAGTTCTCAGGCTCATAGATTGATTTCAAACGTTTAAAGTAATCGCCATGACACCTGGAATGCATGAATGAACGTTTTTCATACATGACATTCAGCACGGGACGTACGGATTTCATACAGTAAGTTCACAACTCGTTCATCCGTGCAATCAGAAAACTGAATAATGGACAAAAGGTTTTCTCATGAGGGACATCTCTTCAGCCCCTGCTTGTATTGTGCTATATTATGAATATAAGACACTGCTTCTTAAAGTCAATTGCGATCGCTAATAAAGGAACAAGAATATACGTGAGATGTAAAGGCCTATGTGCCGTATGCCTTTATTTTTGGGATGCCTGTAGTACTTCTGTCAAGCGAGAAGGAGGCAAACACAATGATTAAGGACATTCACTGGTTAGGGCATGACACCTTCAAGATTGCGGGTGAGAAGGTTATCTTTACCGATCCATTCAGACTCAGGGAAAAGGACAATGCTGACATCATCCTTATCACCCATGAACATTATGACCATTGCTCTCCTGATGACGTGAAAAAGATACAGGGGGCGGACACTGTAATCGTTGCTCCCGCAGACTGCGCCAAGAAATTGACAGGGAACATTAAGGTTATCAAAGCGGGAGACAGGATTAATGTGAGCGGCATAGAGGTGGAGGCAGTTCCCTCCTATAACACCAACAAGCAGTTTCATACCAAGGATAAGGGATGGGTGGGATACATATTTACTGTAAAAGGACAAAAGATTTACATTGCAGGGGATACGGACTACATCCCTGAAATGAAGCATTTTAAGGTAGATATTGCTCTCCTTCCGGTCTCGGGCACCTATGTCATGACCGCAGACGAGGCGATTCATGCAGCCCTGGACATAAAACCGAAAATCGCCGTTCCCATGCACTATGGATCGATTGTGGGCGACGAGAGCGATGCCAAGAGATTTGCGGATGGTTTGAAGGGAAAGATCGAGGTGGTAATCCTCCATCATGAATAACAATGATTCCTGGCGTTTATTTCCCCTGTGTTTAGGAGACTGTGAGGGTGATATTCTCCTCAGTGAATTCGCAAATGAGGATAGGAATTCTTCACCACATTTCCCCGTATAGGTTTCCCTCAACTTTATCAGCAAGGGATTTATTATGCAGCAGTTAAAGAAACTCATTAGGGGAGAGATAGGAAGGAATGTGGTATGGCTGAACGTGACAGACTCAACCAATTCATTTGCCATGGAGCTGGTGGAGAAGGGTGCTTCCCATGGGACTGTCGTCATTGCTGACAGCCAGACAAAGGGCAGGGGAAGGAGGGGAAGGGCGTGGATATCTCCCCCGGGGGGTAATATTTATATGAGCGTTATTCTCACGCCCTCCATGGGACTGAGGAAAGCGCCGCTCCTGACCATAATGGCGGGCGTCGCCTGTTGCACCGCCCTAAGAAATACCTGTGGCCTGCCGGTGGAGATTAGATGGCCCAATGACCTTATGGTATCTCGCAAGAAATTAGGGGGTATTCTTACTGAGATCAAGTCAAGCGGGGACAAAATAGTCTATGCAGTAATGGGAATCGGAATAAATGTGAGCACAAGGGTAGAGGACTTTCCCCCCGAAGTAGGTATGGTCGCAACATCCATCAGGATTGAAAAAGGGAAGACAGAGTCAAGAACACTCCTTATGGCTGAAATACTTAACGAACTGGATCGCTGGTATCGTGTCATTGCGCACAAAGAGGAAAACACCCTTCTGAATGAATGGCGAAGGCTCACCTCAATGTTGGGAAGACTTGTTGAGGTGACTATGGGTGATGAGATTATTAATGGGCGTGCCCATGACATTGATGATGAAGGTATGTTGATCGTAAAGTTGTCATCAGGATCTTTGAAAAGAATAAGTTTCGGCGATCTTGTTGTCCTTCGATGACGAGAAACATATCCGGGTTGATACTAAGAGAACCTGACTCACACCAAAGAAGAAAAATGGAACCCTGCAAGTTCCTTGGTAAGTTTATTCACAAAAAAGTCAACTATTTCAAGATGTTAGTATAATCAGTATTTTTGCTATAATTAGTGTATGCTTTTGGCCATAGATATAGGTAACTCCTCAATAAATATTGGTTTTTTTGAAGGAGCAGATCTTCTTAAGACGCTGAAAATTCCCGCCCATCCCAAGAGACATGATGATGTATGCAAGGATAAAATCCTTAATTTTCTTTCAAAGAGCCATATGGAAATAGCCCTTGGGGGCGCTATAATATCCTCTGTAGTTCCTGACCTAACTGAGAAAGTCTACGATGCCGTGAGGAACCTGGGAGCGGGACGTGCAATCGTAGTGAGCACTTTGTTAAATACAGGATTGGCTTATAATGTGGAAAAGCCTGAAGAGATTGGAAGTGATAGGATTGCCAATATGGTTGCGGCCGGTGAAATATTCGGTTCTCCGGTAATTGTGGTGGATTTCGGTACTGCAACAACTATAAGTGCTCTTAAGGACAGGGAATTTCTTGGTGGAGCAATATTGCCTGGAATAGCATTAATGACCAGTTCTCTAAAAAAAGGAACAGCGAAACTTCCATTGGTGAATACGTTTTCGAAAAATCCGGAAATTTCGCTCTGCGCCATGGGGAAAAATACGACTATGAACATACTTTCTGGTATTATATATGGTACAGCAGGGGCTGTAGAAAGACTCATATGGGAAATGGAACAGGGGGAATCGTGCAGGTTCAAGGTCGTCATAACAGGCGGCAATTCCCTTATAATGCGCAGTTTTCTTTCAAGAAAGATCTCTGTAGATCCTGATCTTACCCTTAAAGGCCTACGATTTATCTATGAGAGGAATGTCTGATGCATGAATTGAGGAAAGACCCTCTATTGAGCAGATGGGTCGCGGTAATGAGTGACTCAAAGTCTCCAGAGGAGTATACGATCCATCCAGAAAACTCTGAGGAGACCTCATGCGTCTTGTGCCCTGGCAGGGAGAAAGAGACTCCGCCGGAGATTGCGGCTATAAGGGAGGGAAATAAATGGTGGACAAGGGTAATCCCAAATTTCAAGCCGGTGCTTCATGTGGAAGGGGATCTTGGCAGAAAAGGCATGGGAATGTACGACAAAATGAACAGCATCGGTGCGAACGAAATAATCATAGATAGCCCTGCACATGACAAATCCCCTGAGGAAATGGGAACTGAGCAGATGGTGAGGGTCATAAGGGTCTACAGTGACAGGTTGACTGACCTCGAAAAGGACCAAAGGTTGCGATATGTCCATATATTCAAGAATTCTGGAAAGGGTGCAGGTGCAGCCTATGCCCACCCCCACTCCGAGATTATGGCTACACCAATTATTCCCAAGCTTGTGAAGGAGGAACTGGACGGAGCGAAACAATATTATGCATATAAGGAACGCTGCATATTCTGTGATATCATGCGGGAGGAGCTCAGGGTGGGTGAAAGGCTCATATTTGAGACAAGAGATTTCCTTGCCTTCAGTCCATTTGCCCCCAAATTTCCCTTTGAGTTCTGGATATTGCCCAAAAAGCACGGGTGTGCCTTTCAAAACATAGGGGAGAGTGAAAAGGAAGACCTCGGCACTATGCTCTTGACTGTGTTAAGGAAAATGGGGCGCGTGCTGAAGGACTCTCCGTACAATTATGTAATTCACACCGCTCCAAACAGGATCCCGAGGCGAAACCACTGGCATACCCTCGGCGATGATTTTCACTGGCACATGGAGATAATACCCCGCCTTCTAAGAACAAGCGGTGTCGAATGGGGTTCGGATTTTTATGTCTTGACAACATCCCCAGAGGATGCAGCACAATATTTAAGGGAGGCTTAAAATGGAGATCAAGAGAATTCTTTTTCCCACCGACATTTCGGAGGGTTCTGCCCATGCGGTTCCCTTTGTCGCGGACCTCACGAAGCATTATGGAGCAAGGCTTTACATTATCCATGTTGTCTATGATATTGCGAGGGTGACAGGGTGGCATGTCCCCCATGTCAGCATGGATGAGATGTACAGGGACATAGAGACAAATGCCATGAAGGAGATTGAGAAATGCTGCATTGAGGAACTTAGGGGGTATAAGAATATCGAATACAAAGTCATTAAGGGGGTACCCCACGAAGAGATACTCAAATTTGCTGAAGAGAATCATATTGACATGATTATTATGGGTACTCACAGCAGAAAGGGTCTTGACAGGGTCTTTTTTGGAAGCACTGCGGAAAGGGTGGTAAGAAATGCAAAGTGCCCTGTCCTTACGGTAGGATCTCCAATTCAGCGGAAAGCTGCTGAGGCAGAGAGGTAGAAGAAAGATGAAAGAGTCCTGCACTGTCTTTCCGGTGTGGCAATGAGGGTCTATATTTCAGAAAATGCATTCATTGACGTGTTGCTCAGCTCTGCCGAGGTGTACAAGAGAGAGTGCCTTGGCTATTTACTTGGCTACCGTCTGGAGGACAGATTTATCGTCGAACATGCATTCAGTTTCCAAACTGCAAACAGAAAGCATAAAGGAGTGGTGGTCCATGAAAAGAATCACAAGAAGGTGGAACCAATTCTTGCCAAGTTTGATAAATTACAGATTATAGGGGACTTTCATTCCCACACCCAGTTTGGTCCGACGAAAGGACTCCCTTTTCCGAGCGAAGAGGATATTAAGGGAATGAAACAGGGTCATATTTATCTTATTATTGCCATCAATAATAATGAGAAGACCGTGGGATGGGGTGAGAACAGGGATGGAACTATTTCGGGTTCAGTGGGGAACTTCTTTTTTAAAATATCGGCCTATTTCCTTAATAAGAATTCCTCAAAGCGGGCAAGGATACACTGCCCTTTTCCTCCGGGCTTCCTGAATTAATGAGCTTTTATCTATTGAGAAAGCCACCCTGGGAAGAGACCAGGCCCGTAGATAATCCCAAACCGGCTTGTCTCACTCCTGTTATATAATGCTCAGGACCGAAGCGTTGGTGATTGGGGGTGGCCCCGCTGGTTCTACTGCGGCACGATTCCTGGCAAGCAGCGGGGTGGATACTCTTCTTGTGGAGAGGAATTTCTCTTTTGTCAAACCATGCGGTGGTGGCATCCCCTCTTTTCTCCTGCGGGAAATGGCTCTTCCTGAACACCCTGTCAAGAAATATGTTGATACCATAAAGGTTGTATCGCCAAGAGGAGAGATCCTCCATATCCCCCTTAAAGGAGGCTCCATAGCTATTGTTGAAAGGGGCGAGTTTGATCAAGTCCTCAGAAGTGAGGCAGAGAAATCAGGGACAAGGCTTTTTCAGGGAGAATTCAGGCGTTTTACTGATATGAGCAAAACAGTGACTGCAGAAGTCATCACTTCTCCTGAAATTTCTTTGCCTGGGCATGCCTTCCCGCGTACCATTCACGTGGAGGCGGATTATGTGATCGCGGCTGACGGAGTAAACTCAAGGGTGAGGTCAGCATTGGGGATCAAGTCTCCTCCCTCATTTCTCACCCTGTCCGAAAAGATACGGAGCAAAGATACCGATGTCTGTGAATTCTGGTTTGGCTCCTCCCACGCGCCGCGCTGCTATTCGTGGGTCTTTCCCCACGGGGAGGGAGTCTCGGTGGGCACAGGCACCCTGGAGCATGCCGGGATAACGCACGTATGGAAGAAATTTATGGAGAGGACCGGACTGCATGTCAATGGTCCTCAAAGGGGATATAAGATACCTCTGTGGCAGGGAGACCTCTATCATTCGGGGAGGGTCCTTTTTGTGGGTGATGCGGCGGGCCAGGTGATGCCATCAACCTACGAGGGGATCTACTATGCCATGAAGGCAGGGGAACTGGCAGGAAGTGCGATTGCATGCGGAAAGATAGGGGAATATAAAAAATTGTGGGAAAAAGGCTTTGGTAAACGGTTTTCATTGATGAAAAAACTCTGGGCGTATTTTATGGCAAGTGATCGCCGTCTCGAGAAAATGGTGGAGTTGCATAAGAAACCAGAGATTCAGGAAGCATCCATGAACCTCTGGCTGAGAAAAGACCCGGGGAAGGGAAGCCTTCTCACCTACATTAAACTCTTCAGTAAATTCTTGAGTTAACGTCAATCTGAGAAAAAAGACATAATCCCAAGTGATGAAATATTATCTTTTGCACGGAATTGACTCTGTACCACCCCGGTGGAAATTACCCCTGACATTTTCCCTTATAGCACATCTCCTGGTGCTTGTGGTGATCTTTCTCTCCCCACCAAGCAAAAAAGAATCAGTAAAGCCTTTTATCACACGACTCGTGGCTCCGGAGGAAATGATGAAGGAAGTCCCTGCCTCTCGACCGCCCGCGGCAGAGAGACAAGGGAGCCTGGCACCACGGAGAAGCCCTGTTGTGCCAATGTCTGTACCGGCCCAAAGGGTGAGGCCACAACTGCAACAAAGAGAAGGTCCTGCAGCTTCCCTTCCTCCTTCTTCTGCTCAACTACCCGAGAAGGCTCTTGAGAGAGCTCCGGAACAGACCTTGCCAGGGCAGGGAAATCCCCCTGGTCCTGGCAGCAACGTACAAGCAGGGAGCGGGGTTCCTGGTTCGCCAGGAAGCAGTGTGGCAACCCCGTCTTCGCCCTCTCTGAGAGAGAGACTCTTTGATCCGGAGGTCATGGCTAAGGTAGCAAAAAGGGAGGAAAAGAAGCACGACAGCAGCATCACCTTTGACACGAACGAATTTAAGTATGAAAACTATATGATGAAGCTGAAATCAAGGATTGAAGCGATATGGAGGTATCCTCAGGATGCAGCCAGGAGGGGTCTGCACGGTGACCTTTATATAAGGTTCACTATCAAGAAGAATGGCAGGCTCGGGGATGTGGAACTGGTGAGGGGTTCCGGGAACCCGAGTCTTGATAATGCGGCGATGCAGGCGCTCAAGGATGGTGAACCATATTGGCCTTTGCCTGATGAGTGGGGTAAAGATACCCTCACCGTTACCGGCCACTTTGTCTATTCCATTTACGGGACGTATATACGATGAGGCATTGCAATCCTGATAAGAATGAACCCGTATAATGTGTGGGTTCATTCTTATCATATGTGGGAGGCATCCATCTCTCCGCATCAACAAATCCTTATTCTTGCTAACACGCCTGTGTTTGTGGTAATTTTTTACTGTTTGTGGAGGTGAATATCTTGGAAGAGAGATACATCCCGCAGAAGGTTGAGCTGAAATGGCAGCGGTACTGGTCCGAGAATACACAATTTAAAACCGATGCGGGAACCGAAAGGGACAAATTTTACTGCCTCGAGATGTTCCCCTATCCATCGGGAAAGATACACATGGGACATGTGCGCAATTACGCTATCGGGGATGTGATCGCCAGATATAAACGCATGCGCGGATGTAATGTGCTTCATCCTATGGGATGGGATGCCTTTGGCCTGCCTGCTGAGAACGCAGCAATAAAGGAGGGGGTGCATCCTGCGCAATGGACCTACGAGAACATCCAATATATGAAAACACAGCTCAACCGTATGGGCCTCAGCTATGACTGGGACAGGGAGGTGACCACCTGTAGTCCTGAGTATTACAGGTGGAATCAATGGTTTTTCCTCAAAATGTTCGAGAGGGGGCTCGCCTATAAAAAGTCATCGTTCGTCAACTGGTGCCGCTCATGCGCGACCGTGCTTGCCAATGAGCAGGTGATTGACGGCAAATGCTGGAGGTGCGAGAGCGAGGTCATCCAGAAGGAACTGGACCAATGGTTCTTCAGGATAACCAGGTATGCTGACGAACTCCTTGAGGGATGTGACAGGCTCAAGGGCTGGCCTGAGAATGTGGTGGCGATGCAGAGGAACTGGATTGGACGAAGTGAGGGTGTGGAGATGGACTTCCCCATAGACGGGACTAATGAGAAGATACGGATATTTACCACCCGGCCCGATACGCTCTGGGGCGCCACCTTTATCTGCCTTGCAACAGGCCATCCCCTTTTAGAAAAACTGGTTATTGATAAGAAAAAGCTCAATGAAGTGAGGGCCAAGTTTGAAAATACGGAGGAGAAAGAGGGATTATTTATCGGACATTATGCCATCAACCAGATGAATCACGAGAAGATACCCGTTTATATTGCCAGCTTCGTACTCATGGAATACGGCACCGGCGCGATTATGTCTGTCCCTGCCCATGACCAGAGGGATTACGAATTCGCAATGAAATATAACCTGCCCATAAGGAGCGTGATACAGCCTGAACAGTGGCCAGCAGGTGAAGGCGCGAACCAGGCAGTAATGAATGAAGCTTACGAGGATGAGGGGATGCTGGTGAATTCAGGGCAGTTCACAGGATTGAAGAGTGCCGATGCAAGAAGAGAGATTGGGAAGTATATCGAGGAAAAAGGCATTGGCAAGAGGGTGATCAATTACAAACTTCGTGATTGGGGAATCTCAAGGCAGAGATACTGGGGGACCCCTATTCCCGTTATCTACTGCAAAGGATGTGGCATTGTTCCGGTGAATGAAGAGGATCTTCCGGTAGTACTTCCTGAAGATGTAAAGTTTACCGGTAAGGGGGGTTCCCCGCTCCTCGATTTGCCCGACTTTCTAAGGGTTGCATGTCCACGATGCGGCGGTGAGGGAAGACGCGAAACAGACACCATGGACACCTTTGTTGACTCATCCTGGTATTTTGTGCGCTACTGTTCGGGACGAGATGAAGATGCCCTCACAAAGAAACATATCTCTTATTGGATGCCTGTGAATCAGTATATTGGAGGGGTTGAACATGCGGTCCTGCACCTCCTTTATTCGAGATTCTTTACCCGTGTCCTGAGGGATATGGGGATACTGACCTCTGATGAGCCATTCAATAATCTTCTTACCCAGGGAATGGTATGTATGGAGACCCTGAAATGTCCGGAGCACGGGTGGCTTTTTCCCTCTGAAATCAAGGACGAAAAGTGCCTCCATTGCGGGAGCCCTGTGTTGAGGGGAAGGGTCGAGAAGATGTCCAAGTCAAAGAAAAATGTGGTTGATCCCGACCATCTCATCAACAGGTATGGTGCCGACACTTCGCGGCTTTTTTCCCTTTTTGCAGCACCTCCTCAAAAGGATCTGGAGTGGTCTGAAAAAGGGGTGGAGGGGGCATACCGTTTCCTGAATAAGGTGTGGGGGATCGTATACAACAATAAGTCAAACATGATTCGTTCCGGATCCAGGATAAATAAGTTTTCGGTGCTTCAGTCTTCAGCCCAGAGCCTTGTGCGGAAAAATCACCAGACGATCAGGAGGGTAACCAATGACATTGAGCGGGAGTATCACTTCAATACCGCTATCGCTGCGCTCATGGAACTGGTGAATGAACTCTCCCAAATGCAACCCCAGAACGATGAAGAATGGGCAGCATACAGGCATTCCGTCGAGACGCTCCTTTTGCTCCTCTCTCCATTCTCTCCGCATATTGCCGAAGAGCTGTGGGAGGCGATAGACAACAGCCCGAGCATATCGCTCCAGAGTTGGCCCCAATGGAGTGAAGACCTGGCAAAGGAGGATGAGATCGAGCTTGTGATCCAGATCAACGGAAAGGTCAGGGCAAAACTGATGATCCCCCCGGAAAGTTCTGATGAAGCTATCAAGGAAAGAACTCTGGGCGAACGAAGGATAGCTGAGATGCTCCAGGGCAGAAGCGTCAAGAAGATTTTTGTGGTAAAAGGCAAGCTTGTAAATATTGTGATGGGGAATTAACAGATGAAGATCAGATACAAACATTTAAAACATGAAAGTGGGGGGTGTACCCTCCGGATAGCGGAAAATACCATGCACAGTGATCTTCTCATCCTGGTCTTAGTCTTTGGGCTTTTCTTTTTGGGGTGCGGTTACACCATACAGGGAAAGGCAAATCTACCGTTTCAGACTATTGCGGTCAATAAGATTGTGAACAAGACCTTTGAGCCGAAACTGGAAGACAGGATGCGGATCGCCCTTGTGAATGAGCTCATGGTGGAGGGATTTGTGATAGACAGCAATTCCGGGTACAAGATAGACGGCGCCATAACTCAGTTTGAATTGAGCACTTTTTCCGAAAAGTCGGGCGTGGCTACCGAGTATCAGGTCATCATAAAGGGAGATTTTAAGCTCATTGACCCGTCCGGGAAGGCCAAGGAATTGCGAAACCACGGTGTATTCATTGTCTCGTTTTCCAGTTCTGAGCAACTTCAGAGTGTTATCGCGCAAAAGGAATTGGCTACAGTGAGGGCACTGCAAGACCTTTCGAGCGAGATAGTCGCATCCATCATGTATCAATGACATTTTGCAGGAAACACCCGGACAGTTTTGAACGTATGGGGCCTGATCGTTCTTTGGCCTTTGCCCCGCTATATAAAGCATAATGAGCATCAAACATTTTATCCTCGAAACCAGCAAAGGATTAACGTCACCTGCATATTTCTTATATGCCGAAGATGCATATCTGCTCAAAGAAGCTGGACTCATGGTTAGGGATTTGGTCCCTCACACGGAAAGGAATTTTTCTTTTGATATTTTTGATATGGATGGAATTGATGAGATACCGCCATTTGAACAGATCCTTGATGTGGTAAATACAATCCCCTTTATGGGAAGAAGGAGGGTTGTTATTCTTGAGAATATTCAGGAGCTTGCAAAAAAAGAAATGCCGCCACTGGTAAGTTACCTTGAAAATCCTTCTCCCTATTCACTCCTTATACTTCTGCATAGGGGAAATCCGAAGGCTTATTGGAAAGAGTTGATGAGAAAAATTAAGGCAATTCCTCTTGACATAAGGTCGCAGGAGGTTCCCTTATGGGTAAGGGAAAAGGCGCGCCAGAAAGGGCTCGATATAACACATGATGCAATTGAGTACCTTGTGGGTGTCTTAGGCCCTGATGTGGGTCTTCTCTCTTCCGAGCTGGAAAAACTCGCCCTTATCGGCAAGGGTCATATAGATACTCAGGATATAAAAAGTATTGTCAGAGGAGACGGTGATTTTGACGTTTTTGACCTTGTGAACGCCCTGAGAGATAAGGATACGGATAAGGTATTTCAGGTTGCGAGGGTCCTTCAGGCGACTCAGGAGTCTTATGGGCTATTGGGTGCCATCAATTGGCACTATACCCGGATGGCTATGAGAGAACAAGGAAGAAAGGCTTATTATTCCAGGGTGTTCCAGCTGCTCAATGAGGCTGATATCGGGATAAAGACCTCGGGAGGGACCTTCCCCCTCGAGTATCTTCTCGTCAGGCTGCTTCAGGCCTGAGAACCGTATGTGCAAGCCTTGCAAGGCGCGATATCTTTCTTGACGCCGTATTCTTGTGGATGACGCCCTTTGATGCAGCTTTACTGATGACCTCGGAGGCCTCCATAAACGCCTTCTGGGCTTCTGCCTTATCCTTCTTATCAACAGCGGTTTCAACCTTCTTGCTCACGGTCCTGATCTCCGTTCTCACTGCCTTATTACGCAACCTGTTCTTCTCTGCCTGACGAGCCCTTTTAGGGGCCGAGAGGTTCTTTTTTGGTGCTGATTTCCCCGGCAAAATGTCCTCCTTACTGCAGTTTTTTGTCGCTTATTAACAAAAAATAATGATAGCACAACGTCTTCCAAAAATCAATTACATGTTGAAACGCGAATTGACTCACAAATAATGTTACCGTAGACAGAAGTTAAAAGGATCGTTGACTCATAATGCATGTTACCGAGAAAAAACATGCAGAGAAAGGGATTGTTTTATGAGTTCACGATCGAA
>Ga0187780_10001162_pt1 | contig 19800 bp, 16 predicted proteins | sample 1015_Q2_SP10_20__FD_132429 | JGI IMG/M metagenome (GOLD analysis project Ga0187780, IMG submission 132429) | Tropical peat soil microbial communities from peatlands in Department of Meta, Colombia - 1015_Q2_SP10_20_MG | ecosystem: Environmental > Terrestrial > Soil > Wetlands > Peat | place...
GAGATCAAGGAAATGCACGACCTGCCGCGCATCGTCGCCGATACGCCAATCGGCAAGGTCGTCGACGTGATCGTCATCCGCAAAGGCAAGCAGGAGACCCACAAAGTCACCGTCGGCCGGCTGCAGGACAGCGACAAAGTGGCCGAGGCCAAGCCGGAGCCTGCGCCCGAAAAATCCGTGGTGCAGAAAACGCTCGGCCTCGAACTCGCCGCCATGTCCGACGACCTGCGCAAGAAGTTCAAGATCAAGGACAGCGTCAACGGCGTGCTCGTGACCGGCGTCGATTCAAGCGTCGCGTCGGCGGATCCCGACAAGCGCTTGTCGCCCGGCGACGTGATCGTCGAGGTGCAATATCAGGCGGTCGCCAATCCAGCGGACATGCAGAAGCGGATCGATCAGCTCAAGTCGCAAGGCAAGAAGATCGCGGTCCTGCTGGTGGCGAATGCAGACGGCGATACGCGCTTTGTCGCGTTGAACCTGCAGTAGCGCAACGCGCGAACAGCGAAGCCCTTTGCCGTTCGTCAGCGCGGCCCGTTGCGAGGCCGTCATGGCCAGAAGTCATGGCTGAGTATGTCTGGCGGCACGACCTAAGGGGCGAATCCGACCGGCTGCGGCTGATGTCGGACCTGCTCGACCCGTCGAGCAGGTTTCATTTGCTGCGCACGGGCGTTACGGCGGGCTGGCATTGCCTGGAGATCGGCGCGGGCAATGGTTCGTTGTCGCGGTGGCTCGCGCAGCGCGTCGGACCCACCGGAAACGTCGTCGCCACCGACATCCGCACCGATTTGATGGACGGGATCGGCAGCAATCTCGCCGTGCGCAAATTCGACGTCGTGCACGACGAGCCGCCCGATGCGCCCTACGACCTCGTTGCGCTTCGCGCGCTCCTGCATCACTTGCCCGAACGCCGCGCGGTTGTCGGCAAATTGGCGCGCTGGCTCAAGCCGGGCGGCTGGCTTTTTATTCAAGAGCCCGACTTTTATCCGACCTGGACCGTCGAGCCGCCGTCGCAAAAGCACTTTTGGCAGCAATTCATTCGATGGGCGGCAAGCCATCACATCGATTATTACGTCGGGCGTAAAATCCCCGCCTGGCTGCAGGCCGAGGGCCTGCGCGACATCTACGCCGAGGGGCACGCCATTCTCTATAATGGCGGCTCGGCATTCGCCGAATGGTGGGATTACGGCATCCTCGAAGTCGCGGACAAGCTACAAAGCGAAGGCGGCGTGTCCAAGGCGACGCTCGAGGAGTTTTTCACCCTTAATCGCGACCCGGCCTATTGGACGACGACGATCGCGTTTACGGCGACGACGGCGCGGCGTCCCGGCGACTCGACAGCGGGCTAGACGGCGAACCCAACCGCAGTGAAGCGAGATTGAACGAGGCGGCGCCTGCGCGCGTATCAGCGTCGCAGAGCCCACAGAAATATGAGCGTCGCGGCGAGGCCGAGCGCGGTGCGAACCGCGTGAAGCTTCCCCCATTTTTCGATCAGCCTTCGGCTGTCCGGCCCGGCAGCGGTGGGATCGAACGCCATCAGCGTTTTGTTGGTCGGCATGATGCAAAGAAGCGTGTAAGGCCAGTTCGCGACGAGAACGAGCGCGCCGATGAGCCAGAGCCGATCGCCGCTCCGCCACCACGCCATGATGCCGAGCAGAAAGCCGGCGATCGCAAGCGGCGCCTGCATGGCGAAGCCGCGCTTATAAGCGGGCTTCCATTTGGCGAGCAACGACCGGTCGTCGAGGCCAAGCCGCGCGGGCTGTTCGGCGACGTTGACATAAAGCGCAGCGCCGAAGAAAACGGCGGCGGCAATGAGCGCGAACTGTCCGGCAAGCATCGTTTCCTCCTAATTCGCCGTTTGCTATTTCGTATTCGCCTCCACGAATTCCTCGCGCCGATAGCCCTGTGCATAGAGAAGCGCGGTGAGGTCGCCGTGGTCGATGCAGGCGCCTGCCACTTCGCGCAGCGCCGGCTTGGCGTGGAAAGCGATGCCGAGGCCGGCCGCCGCGATCAACGGAACGTCGTTGGCGCCGTCGCCGACCGCGAGCGTCTCTTCGCGCTTGAGCCGAAATCGCTCGCGCAGCGCGATCAACGTATCGTGTTTGCCCTCGCGGCCGAGCACCGGCTCCGCCACCTCGCCCGTAAGCCGGCCGGCGCCATCCACCAACAGCGTATTGGCGCGGTATTCGTCAAACCCGATCGCGGGAGAAAGCTGCGTCATAAAGGCGGTGAACCCGCCGGACACCACGCAGGTATATGCGCCGTGCGCGCGCATGGTTTTGACCAGCGTCGCGCCGCCTGGCGTCGGGCGGATGCGCTCGGCAATCACCCGATCGATGGTCGCAAACGGTAGCCCTTTGAGGAGAGCAACACGCTCGCGCAGCGCCGGTGCGAAGGCGAGTTCGCCTTCCATCGCGCGCTTGGTGATCGCCGCGACGCGGCTCTTGAAACCGGCATAGTCCGCCAGTTCGTCGATGCATTCCTGGCCGATCATGGTGGAATCCATGTCGGCGACGAGCAGCTTCTTGCGCCGTCCGTTCTGCTCCTGGAGAACGATATCAACCGGCAGATCGCCGATCAGCGCGCGCAGCTCCGCCGTGAGCTTTTTGAGCAGGCGCGGCGCCGCGCCGGCGCTCGTCTCGGTGTCGGCGGTGAAGACGATGTCCATCGCCACGCCGGGCGCGAGCGCGCCCGCGATCCGGCCCTGCGGCAGATGCCGCGCGACGCGTTCCGCCAGCGCCTCCGTCACGGCGGGGCGATCCGGGTGCGAGATTAGCGTTGCCAGGTAGGACATGCCGTGCGATCCGGTTGAACGTGCCGAATACCATTCTCATTGCAGGCCCGACGGCGAGCGGCAAGTCGGCCTTGGCGCTGGAAGTCGCGGAAAAGCTCCACGGCACGATCGTCAATGCCGATTCCATGCAGGTCTATCGCGACCTGCGCATCATAACCGCGCGGCCGACGCCGGACGACGAGCGGCGCGCGCCGCACCGGCTCTACGGCCATGTCGACGCCGCGGAAAATTATTCGGTCGGCCGCTGGTGCGGCGAGGCTGCCGCCGCGCTCGCGATCCTCGCCAAAGAGCAACAGCCGGCGATCATCGTCGGCGGCACCGGACTTTACTTCAGCGCGCTCGCGCGCGGGCTGGCGGCGGTCCCCGCCATCCCGGCGGAGATTCGCAAACAGGTCCGTCAGCGGCTCGCTAGCGACGGCGTTGCCGCCCTGCATGCGGAGCTCGCCGTGCGCGACCCCGCGACCGCGGCGCGCTTAAAGACCGGCGACCGCGCCCGCGTCACCCGCGCGCTCGAAGTGGTGCTCGCCACCGGCCGTTCGCTGTCGGATTGGCATGGGGACAATATGCCGCCAGGCATCGATCTCGCCCGCGCGGCGAAAGTCTTCCTGATGCCCGCTCGCGAGGAGCTCATGCGCCGCATCGATGCGCGGTTCAACGGCATGATCGCTGCGGGCGCGCTTGAAGAAGTCCGCGCGCTCGCCGCGCGCAATCTCGATCCCAGCCTTCCCGCCATGAAAGCCCACGGCGTGCCTTGGCTGATCCGGCATCTCAAAGGCGAGATCGCGCTTGCCGAGGCGATCGAACAGTCCGAACGCGATACGTGGCGCTACACCAAGCGGCAGGCGACCTGGTTTCGCAACCAGCTGCCGCAATTCGAATGGGTTGCGCCGGCGCAGGCCGCGGCGGCGATCGAGAAACAGTTGTCTGCGCTGCGATGAGCGTCATTCCGGGCTCGACGCGGAGCTTGTCATCGGGCCGGCCACTTCGTGCCGGCCCCGTTGGCGTCGCCCGGAATGACCGCTAATGCGTCATATATTGCACGCCGGCGGTATAGGCGGCGCCGCCGATCACGCAGGGCAAGCCTAATTCGATCTGTCCAGTCGCCGCGGCGACGACGCAGCCCATCGACAGCGCGCCCTGGCCGACCTGACCCCAGCCCGACAGTTCGCGCTTGGAATCCGGACCCTTGGTTTTGAGTTCTTCGATCGCGGCAAGCGATTCTTGACGCATATGCACCGTATCGACGGTCTCCGCGGTCTCGATAACGTCGTCAAGCACGCCCTTGACCTCTTTGGGCTGGCTCTTGTCCGCCCATTTCAACATCCGCAACAGATCGGCGTCGCGCACCGCATTGCTCGCCAGCGTGAACTTGGCCGCACTGCCGGTCGTCAGATTGTCGACGTTGTCCTTGTCGTTGGCGAGCGGCAGCAGCTTGACCACGCGCTCGATCGGCCCATAGGCCCCGGTGGCGAGATAATAGCCCCACAACACGTCGATCAATTCCGGCGTCGGTTGCAGTTCGATCGGTTTGGCGCGGTCCTTCTCGAGGTGCAGGCTGGTCTTTATCTTATCCAGCATCGACGGCTTGTCGGTGCGATAATCGATCTGTTCGAGGGTGGGCAATTTGCCGTCGAGATATTTGTCGATCATGGCGCGGCGCATCGCCATGCGATCGACAAAGGTCGCGAGCAGCTCGCGCCAGCGTGGCAAGCCGGAATAGGCAATGGCCCGCACCAGCACCCAATGATCCGCCGGATCGATCGACAGCATCTTGGCAATGAGGTCTTCGGCGCGCGCGGGATTATTACCGAGCACGCCGGCGATGAAGCCGATATAAGGTCCCGAGCTTTCGGCGTCCTTGAACGCCTGCATGTTGCTCAGCGCGTGCACCACGTCCGGCAGCTTGTCCGGATCGGGGCGATGGCGGTAGGCGTTGATCCAACTTAAGATCGCGGTCGTCGAGGTGAGCGCCGTCGCGGGCGGCGGCACGGCCAAGGCCGGCGCCATCGTGATAACGACAAGAGCCACTGCAACGGCGATGGCGGCGGCGCAACGCGAACAGAAACCGACCCGGCACGCGGCGACCATGTCCCCTCCAGTCGCAAACACCGTCGGTGCGTGATCGATGATTGTCGAACGCCACGCCCCGACTGCGGTAATTCAGCAACAGCGCTAGGAAAATTAAAGGCGGCGACCGCGCGGAATCGCGGCCGCTCTGTGACGTTTAACCTTGGTTAACGATTGCAAGATTCCGCGGCAATCCGATTTCAAACGATAGTTTGAACGCGGCGGCGCGGCGCTGGGCCCGATTGTTGCCGCATTTGGCTTGACCCCACTGGACACAATGCCTATAACCGAACGCGTCCGGGCAAACGGAAAAACGGAAGGCGCCGAACGTGCCTCGCTTTGTTTCGCTGATCCTCGTATCCAAGCGCACCGCCGGGGGTGGTTGATCCCACCCGCGAGACGTGGCGGTGCGCGATCCAGGGCCTTCGGGGCCCTTTTTTGTTACCTGAAACGCCTTCCGCTGCTTCGACAGAGCGGGCGGCTCCGGCGGATGGAGAATGGAGAGTGCGATGACTGACATGACCGGCGCGGAAATGGTGATCGCGGCGCTCGCGGACCAAGGCGTCGACCACATTTTCGGCTATCCCGGCGGGGCGGTGCTGCCGATCTACGACGCGCTGTTTCAGCAACAGCGGGTGCAGCACATTCTGGTGCGCCACGAGCAAGGCGCTGTTCATGCCGCCGAAGGCTATGCGCGCTCGACCGGCAAGGTCGGCACGGTGCTGGTCACGTCGGGACCGGGGGCCACCAATGCCGTCACCGGCTTGACCGACGCATTGTGCGATTCGATTCCGCTCGTCGTCATTACCGGGCAGGTGCCAACCCATCTCATCGGCAACGACGCGTTCCAGGAATGCGACACCGTCGGCATCACCCGGCCCTGCACCAAATACAATTACCTCGTGAAATCGGTGGCCGACCTGCCGCGTGTGCTGCACGAGGCGTTCCACATCGCCGCGAGCGGCCGTCCGGGTCCGGTGGTCGTCGATATCCCGAAGGACATCCAGTTCGCCAAGGGTCCGTATTTCAAGCCCACGGAATTCCAGCACCGCGGCTATCGGCCGAAGCTCAAGGGCGATGCCGACAAGATCAGCCAGGCGGTCGAGATGATGGCGGCCGCCAAGCGCCCGCTGTTCTATACCGGCGGCGGGGTGATCAATTCCGGCCGCGCCGCCTCCGACCTCTTGCGCGAACTCGTCAAGCTGACCGGCTTTCCCATCACCTCGACGCTGATGGGGCTTGGCGCCTTCCCGGCCGCCGATCCGCAATGGCTCGGTATGCTCGGAATGCACGGCACCTGGGAAGCCAATTGGTCGATGCACGATTGCGATCTGATGATCGCGGTCGGCGCGCGTTTCGACGACCGCATCACCGGCCGGCTCGACGCATTCTCGCCCGGCTCCAAGAAAATTCACATCGACATCGACCCGTCCTCGATTAACAAGAACGTCAAGGTCGATCTGCCGATCGTCGGCGATTGCGCGCATGTGCTCGAAGACATGCTGCGCCTGTGGCGCGAGCGCGCGGCGAAGCCGGACAAGAAGGCGCTCGACGCCTGGTGGGCGCAGATCGGCAAATGGCGCGCGAAAAAGTCGCTGTCCTACCGCAACTCGAACGAGATCATTAAACCGCAATATGCGATCCAGCGGCTCTATGAGCTGACCAAGGATCGCGACACCTACATCACCACCGAAGTGGGCCAGCACCAGATGTGGGCGGCGCAATTTTATCAGTTCCAGGAGCCGCAGCGGTGGATGACGTCGGGCGGATTGGGCACGATGGGCTACGGCCTGCCGGCCTCGGTCGGCGTGCAGCTCGCCCATCCGAATTCGCTCGTCATCGATATTGCCGGCGAGGCCTCGGTGCTGATGACGATGCAGGAAATGTCGACGGCCGTGCAATACGACCTGCCGATCAAAATCTTCATCCTCAACAATCAATATATGGGCATGGTGCGGCAATGGCAGGAATTGCTGCACGGCGGCCGCTATTCGCATTCCTACACCGAAGCGCTGCCGGACTTCGTCAAGCTTGCCGAGGCCTATCACGCGCACGGCATCCGCTGCGAGCATCCGCACGAGCTCGACGAGAAGATCCGGGAAATGATCGAAATCCAGAAACCGGTGATTTTCGACTGCGTGGTCGATCCGGCGGAAAACTGCTTCCCGATGATCCCGTCGGGCCGCGCGCACAACGAAATGCTGCTCGGCGACGCCGCCACGCGCGTCGAGGATGCCGTGACCGAGAAGGGCAAAATGCTGGTGTAAACTCGGCAAGGAATCACGGAGGAGCCGCGGTGACGACGACGAGCACGACACATTATCCAGCCATGACCACGGCCGAGCCCGTCGAGACGCGCACTTTGTGCGTCCTGGTCGACAACGAGCCCGGCGTGCTGGCGCGCGTCATCGGGCTCTTCTCCGGACGCGGCTACAACATCGATTCGCTCACGGTTTCGGAAACCGAGCACGAGAAACATCTGTCGCGCATCACCATCGTCACCCGCGGCACCGCGATGGTGCTCGAACAGATAAAAAACCAGCTCGACCGCCTTGTGCCGGTGCACCGCGTCATCGATCTGAGCACCGGCGGCCCCGCGATTTCGCGCGAATTGGCGATGGTCAAGGTGCGCGGCAGCGGCGAGCATCGCATGGAGGCGTTGCGGCTCGCCGACGCTTTCCGCGCCCGTGTGATCGACGCGACCACCGAAAGCTTCGTCTTCGAAATCACCGGCGCATCCGACAAGATCGAAAGCTTTATCAATTTGATGCTGCCGGTGGGACTGGTCGAAGTCTCGCGCACCGGCGTGGTTGCGATCGGGCGCGGACCGGAGGGCATGTAAGCGCCGAGACGGACCGGGCTTGTATCGGCCCATTGCAGAAACTAGAGCGCAATCGTTTCAAACTGAATCGATTGCCGCTCTAGGTGTTTGACGAGGCATGATCTTTTCGGAAAACCGGCTTCCACTTTTCCGGATCATGCCCTAGAAGCAGCAGCGGACAAGTCCGGCCAGCCGCCGCATTTTGCGCTTCTGGCCGCGACAACGGGCGAGAAACGGGTGAGATAAAGGGGTGTGAAACCATGCGTGTTTACTACGATCGCGACGCCGACCTGAACCTGATCAAGGGCAAGAAGGTCGCCATTATCGGCTATGGCAGCCAGGGCCACGCGCATGCGCTCAACCTGCGCGATTCGGGCGTCAAGGAGGTCGCCGTGGCGCTGCGCAAGACCTCGCAAGGCGTCAAGAAAGCGCAAGGCGAGAAGCTCAATGTCATGGAGGTCGCCGAGGCCGCCAAATGGGCCGACGTGATGATGATGCTCACCCCGGATGAATTGCAGGCCGACATTTATACCAACCACCTGCACGCCAACATGAAACAGGGCGCCGCGCTGATGTTCGCGCATGGGCTCAATATTCATTTCAATCTGATCGAGCCGCGGGCCGATCTCGACGTGATGATGATCGCGCCGAAGGGGCCGGGCCATACCGTGCGGTCCGAATATCAGCGCGGCGCCGGCGTGCCCTGCCTGCTCGCCATTCACCGCGACGTTTCCGGCAACGCCCACGATCTTTGCCTGTCCTACGGCGCGGCCATCGGCGGCGGACGCGCCGGCATCATCGAGACGAGCTTCCGCGAAGAGTGCGAGACCGACCTGTTCGGCGAACAATCGGTCTTGTGCGGCGGCCTCGTCGAGCTGATGAAAGCGGGCTACGAGACGCTGGTGGAAGCCGGTTACGCCCCCGAAATGGCCTATTTCGAATGCGTCCACGAGGTAAAGCTGATCGTCGACCTCATCTACGAAGGCGGCATCGCCACCATGAACTATTCGGTGTCGAACACCGCCGAATACGGCGAATATGTCTCAGGCCCCCGCGTCGTCGACGACAAGACGCGCGCTGAAATGAAACGCATCCTCGGCGACATCCAATCGGGCAAATTCGTCAAGGACTGGATGCTCGAAAACAAGGTCAATCAAACCTCGTTCAAGGCCATGCGCGCCAAATGCGCCGCCCATCCGATCGAGCAGGTCGGCGCCAAGCTCCGCGAAATGATGCCGTGGATCAAGAAAAGCGCCTTGGTCGACCGCTCGCGCAACTGACGAAGACGCGCCGAGCTCGGCGGACCGCCGGCGACCGCCAGGGCATGATCCGGAAAAAGCCTGCCCCGGACTTGATCCGGGGTGGAAACCGTTTTTCCGAAAAGATCATGCCCCATCAAACGTCTAGAGCCGCAATCGATTTAACTTGAAACGATGGCGGTCTACAGTACGATCCGGTTGAATCGCTGCACGCCCCTAAGATTTTGATTGCGCATGATCTTGTGCGAAAACCGGTACCCACTTTTCGGGATCATGCGCTAGGACTTTTCCGGAACTGATGGGGTTGTTCTCCAAGCAGCGGCAGCTTCCGCTGCGGGTGCGACAAAACTTCGGAGAAAACGTTCATGCTTGCCAAGCGACATCATCTGTTTGCGGTCGCCACCGCGACGATGGCCCTGGGTTTCGCCGCCACGGCGGCCGACGCCGCGGGCCTTTTCACGCTGAATTCCACCACCTTCGCGGACGGCAAAATTATGCCGAAACAAGTCGCCAACAGCAAAGCCAACTCGCCGAACAATCCGAATTGCGTCGGCGATAACGTGTCGCCGCAATTTTCCTGGAGCAATGTGCCCGACGGCACCAAGAGCTTCGTCTTTTTGATGACGGACCCGGAAGGCCGCGGCGGCGCGGGCGTCAATCACTGGGTTGCTTACGGCATCCCGACCTCGGTCACCGGCTTTGCCGAAGGCGAGGTGAGCAAGCAGTCCGACAAATATGTCGGCGGCAAAAGCACGCAGGGCGTCGCATTCTATTCCGGTCCTTGCACGCCGCCGGGCCAGATGGCGCACCACTATACGTTCGTGCTCGTCGCCACCGATTTCGACACGACTGAAATGCAACCGGGCCTGACCAGGGAAGACGTTCTGGCGAAGCTCGCGGCGCCGGGCCAGCCGCCCGCGCACACCAAAGGTGTCGCCGGCATGGTCGGATTGTTCGTCAATCCCTGGCACGAATAAGGTTGACGCCAGAAAGCTTAGGCACGAGTAAGCCAAAATTTCGGCCTCGCGACCGATGTTCGGGATGCGAGGCCGATTTTCGTGCGACCGGACCTATGGCAAGGCCGCCACGATGGTTGCCGTAAAAAAATTTGCGCGGCCGAAGGGCGTCAATCGCCTCGAAACAGAGAACATCGATTTCCTCAGTTGGCCGTGATGCGGTTCAAATTCCCCGCAGCAAGAACCTTGCGAAGGGCCGCTTTATTCCGCTACAAAGGGGCCGGTCCAAACACGGATCAACGTGGAATTCACGCCGATCCGCGATTTTGGGGCGGTGCCGCTGTAAGCACGATGCGTCGTAAGCACGACGTCATAAACACGACGAGGGCAGCAATGTTCGATCGCCGCGATTCTCGCGCGATGACCCGGATCGCCTTAGCGGCGTTTTCCGGCGCCGCCCTCAATCTGGGCAAGCTCCTGCTCCTTATCGCCCCCTGAGGGCCGGCTGGGCATTTGCGCCTGGGCACTCAGGGGTCGACCGCCACCGCGGAACCCAGGAGCGCTCAAGGACCGGGATGATCCGAACACGGACGTGGTCGGGCGCGAAAGCCAAGGACGAGCCAAGGATCAGCCATGACAAGCCCAGCCAAGGATAAAGCCAAGCAGGCGGCCAAAGACACCGCCAAAAGTTCTGCGCCCAAGAGTTCCGCACCAAAGAGTGCCGCACAGCACGCAAGCCAGGCGCGGAAATCCGCCGCGGACCAAGTCTTCATTTTCGACACTACGCTCCGCGACGGCGAACAATGTCCCGGCGCCACCATGACGCACGAGGAGAAGCTCGAAGTCGCTGAACTCCTCGACACGATGGGCGTCGACATCATCGAGGCCGGATTTCCGATCGCCTCCGAAGGCGATTTCGCCGCCGTGCATGAGATCGCCAAGCGCACCAAGAAAGCCGTGGTCTGCGGCCTGGCGCGCGCGAGTTTCAAGGACATCGATTGCTGCGCCGAAGCGACCAAGCCGGCCGAGCGCCGGCGCATCCACACGTTCCTGTCCACTTCGCCGGTGCACATGAAATACAAGCTCCAGAAGGAGCCTCACGAAGTCTACGAGATGGTGATCGCGCAGGTGACGCGCGCTCGCAATTACACCGACGACGTCGAATGGTCGAGCGAGGACGGCACGCGCACCGAATTCGACTTTCTGTGCCGCTGCGTCGAAGCGGCGATCAAGGCCGGCGCCACCACAATCAACATTCCGGACACGGTCGGCTACACGGTGCCGGACGAATATTTCGCCCTGATGAAGCGCCTGCGCGAACAAGTGCCGAATTCGGATCAGGCGCGCTTCTCGGTGCACTGCCATAACGATCTCGGCATGGCGGTGGCGAACTCGCTCGCCGGCATCAACGCCGGCGCGCGCCAGATCGAGTGCACCGTCAACGGCATCGGCGAGCGCGCCGGCAATGCCTCGCTCGAGGAAGTCGTGATGGCGATGCGGGTGCGCAACGACGTGCTGCCCTATTGGACGCGCATTGACACCACCATGCTCACGCGCGCGTCCAAGCTCGTCTCGGCGGTCACCTCGTTTCCGGTGCAGTACAACAAGGCGATCGTCGGGAGGAACGCCTTCGCGCACGAGAGCGGCATCCATCAGGACGGCATGCTCAAGCACACGCAGACCTACGAGATCATGATGCCCGAGGACGTCGGCGTGAAGCAGACCTCGCTGATCATGGGCAAGCATTCCGGCCGCCATGCCTTCGTGCACAAGCTCGAAGAGCTCGGCTACAAGCTCGCCGGCAACCAGCTCGAAGACGCCTTCGTGCGCTTCAAGGCGCTCGCCGATCGCAAGAAGCATGTCTACGACGAAGACATCGAGGCGCTGGTCGACGAAGAGATCGCCACCGCCCAGGATCACATCAAGCTCGTGTCGCTCTCCGTGATTGCCGGAACGCGCGGGCCGCAGCGCGCCACCATGAAGCTCGATATCGACGGAAAGCCGCTGATCGAGGAACGCGAGGGCAATGGGCCGGTCGACGCCACCTTCAACTGCATCAAGGCGATGGTGCCGCACAATGCGGTGCTGGAACTCTATCAGGTGCATGCCGTAACGGAGGGCACCGATGCGCAGGCGGAAGTTTCGGTGCGCTTATCGGAGAACGGGCGCTCGGTCACGGCCAAGGGCGCCGATCCCGACACGCTCGTCGCCTCGGCCAAGGCCTATCTGGGGGCGCTCAACAAGCTGATGATCCGCCGCCAGCGCGGCAAGCTCGAGCCGCTCGCGGTCGGCGAGCGCCGCATCCACTCGCAGGATGTGGGCTGAGCGCGTCAAGCGCCGGACGAAGGCCGCTTTGCCGCCGCGCAAGGCGGCCTTGCTTTTTCGCGCGAGCGGTCCGCTGCCGCCATTCGGTGGCCTAAACAAGGCCGCGAAAAGTCTTGCTACCACGCCTGACTGGCAACCTTGTCGATCGGCAAAGAGATATTAAACACCGATCCATGTTTGACATCGGGAGAAGCCCAAAGACGCCCCGAATGGTCCTCGATGATTGACTTGCAAATCGAGAGGCCCATCCCCATTCCGCTTTGTTTCGTTGTGAAGAACGCATCAAAGATGTGATCGATGTCCTTCGGATCGATACCGGTTCCACTGTCTGCGATCGATATCAATACATCGTTTGGTGGCTGAATTTCGGACCTTACGGTCAACACTCGTGGTCGATATGAGATCTTGCTCATTGCGTCGGCTGCATTCCGGACCAGATTTAAGATGACCTGCTGCAGCTCCCCTCTGTGGCCTCGCACTGGCGGAAGCTGTGGGTCCAGGTTCGTCCGCAAAACAATACGTTGCGGCCGTAGCTCGTCCCTTAGAAGGTAAAGCACACTGGTGATGAGATCGTTCAGATTAAGCTGAGTTCTGTCTGTTTGCTCCTTCTTGAACATTGCCCGGACACTGTCGATCACCTCGGCCGCGCGGTTTCCATCCTTGAGAACGTTTTGGAGTGCTTCGCGCGTTTCCTCGAGGTTTGGCTCGGCCGCACCCAACCAGCGCAAGCTAGCTCGCACATTCGTGACCATTGCGGCCAACGGCTGTTTCATCTCGTGCGCGATCGACGCCGACAGTTCGCCCGCCGTCGCGATGCGGTTCATGTTGGCAAGCTCTCCCATGGTGCGACGCGCGAGAACCTCTGCATTGCGGCGGCGCCGGCGTTCAAGGGCCAGCCCGGCTATCAACATTGATTGCAGCAGGAGTGCGGCCGCAATCAGAATGATTTGCCATTGATATTGTTCCCACGCTGTCGGCGGTCGAAATAGAATCTCACTTCCCGGCGGTAGCCGGTTTTCGCTGATCTGCCAGCGTTGAATTTCCCTCCAGTCGAACTTTGGCGTCCCAAAACCGATTGCGGCTGTCTTGATATCGCTCGCCATCTCACCACCAAGGATACGCACGGCAGCGCCTGCGATCGCTTTCGCAACATCCCGCACCGATATCATCGGGCCACCGACAATTCCCTTACCCAAATAGGCGTCGACGAAAGAAAATATTGGTGCATTTGCGACGGCGCGAACGAGAGTTAATGCCTCAAGGTCTTGATGCGACACGCCCGCCGCGTCAACAATCAACCCAAACCAGAAGATAGCGGAGTGAGGCGGGAGTCTTGCAGCGCGCTTCATTATCTCGCTGAGCGATAATTCGTTGAACCAAGTGAATGTCACTCTATCCGTGAAAGGTTGGAATGCTTGGCGCATCCGCTCCGAAAACTCCCTTTCGTGGAAGGAGTCACCGATTACTATGGCCACGCTGGTCGTGTCGGGCAGAACCCGCAGAATGTTCTCGATAGAGTCGGCGAAGTTAATATTGACCGGAACGGCTGCGTCGTTGGCGCTTAGAGCGGAATATTTCATCAACTGCCGATCGGCCGTCGTCAGCAACGTTGGCGTGGCGGGAAAGAGATTCTGTCTATACTGTAGAACGAAACTAGCAGCCGGAGCGCCAATAGTGAGCATAAGGTCCGGCTCGCGGTCAGAAAACAGAGTATGAAGGTAGTTGGCGAAGTCATGCTCGCCTTGGCCCAGGAGCGCGGTTGTGAGTGAAAGCTCATAAATGTCCAGAGGGCGTTCCCACTCCTCCTGCAGTTGAGCGCGGATCTCTTCTGCATATTCACTCCAAGGCGCGAATTCTCGGCCATAGGAATTGATCAGCAACACACGCTTCGGTTCTGCCGTCGCCGCACTGACGGCGCCAAGGACAAGTGCAGCCGCGCACACGACATGAAAGACGCAATACAAAGCCCGTGTCATATTGCGGTCAACGCTCAACTAAATGCTGTCACTTTGACAGCCAAAAGTTCCTCCCGGCATTCAAACTACAACATCCTTTAGCGTCATTCTTTAGCGTCTTGACCCGTTATCTTCACATATCCGCTATTCCCACCAAAAGCGGACATCGCTGAGCGCGATCTCTTTGTCCGCTAAAGTGCCGTAGTAGACATCGCCGCCTCATTCAATCAAAGACGAAGACTTGCCCTTCGACATGGTCGAGATCGCGCATCCCGGCTTTGAATTCGTCAATATGATCCTTACTCGCGGCTTCGGTACCGCCGTACAGATATCCAATGCGATGAGGTTTCATCGCTGGCTGCGCGCGCGCCACAATCGGCCATGCGGTCGCTGCACCACCGGCAAGCGCGATAAACTCACGCCGCCTCATTCGATCACCTCGTCGGCGCCGATGAGAAGGGGCTGCGGAACGGTCAGGCCCAGCGCTTTCGCGGTTTTCAGGTTGATTGCGAATTGAAACTTCGTAGGCTGCTGGACTGGAAGATCGGCGGGATTCTCGCCCTTGAGAATACGCTGGACATACCTTCCAGCCTGCCGGTAGTTGTCAAGCAGATCGAGGTTGTAGACGATCAAAGCGCCCGATTTCGCCACATCGCCCGCCGCAGTGCCATAAATGGCTGGGACACGATGACGCGCGGCCAGATCGATAACAAGACCGATATTGCCGTTTATGAAAGCGTCGGGGTTGACGATCATGCCGCCGTCACTGCCGATATTCGCAAAGGCGCGCTCAATCTCCGCCACCTCCGTTACCGGAGTCATCTCCACGCGCACGTCTCTCTTCTCCGCCGCCGCGGCGGCGGATTCATAGTAGAAATGCGCATAGAGCGCCGCCTTGGGGCTGAAGAGATACGCGATGCTTTTGACCTGCGGCGCGACCTCCATGAGGAGGCCAAACCATTTCGCTCCGATCGTCCGCTCCAGATAGGCAAAGCCGGTGATGTTGGCGCCAGGGTGGTCGAGGCTCTGGACGATGCCTTGATCCACCGGCTCGGCGACGAAAACGAATACGATCGGGACCTTAACGGTGGCCTGCTTCAACGCCTTCACGCCCGGACTGCCCGAGCACAGGATCACGTCGGGGGACAAGCTCAAAAGCTCGCCGCCAAGCCGCTGCGCCAGTTCAGGCGTGGTGACACCCCAGCGGTAGTCGATCTGAAGATTGCGACCGACGGTCCAGCCCGCTTCCGCCGAATCCTCTCGCACGGCTTCCACGCGGCCTTGGGCAAACGGATCGTCCTCGCGGAAAAGATCAAGCCAGCCGACGCGCCGCATCGCGCCCGCCGGTTGAGCGCGCAGCGCGAGCGGCCACGTAATGACCGAACCAACGATGACTTTGATGATTTCGCGGCGTCGCATAATGGCCCCAAGGCTCAGGAGCACGCCGATTTACCCGCTAATTACAACAGAGATTTGCGGTCCAGGAAAGGATTTAATCGTTTGGAGCAGCGCCGTTTGCGGATCGAGATCCATATGGCGGCGCAAATCGCGCCTCAAATTCCGGCCAAAGCCGCGGCTGTCTTGCCCGCGCCGCGAGGGACCGCTATATCGAGGACCTGTCACCGCGGCGCGGGGTCTTCTCCGCCGGAATTTCGGCCAGGCGGATGGGTGGAGTGCCTAACCCTTCAATTCCCCGGTTAGGGCGCATAGCTCAGTTGGTAGAGCAGCTGACTCTTAATCAGCGGGTCCAAGGTTCGAGTCCTTGTGCGCCCACCCATAAGATCAAGCAGTTAGACAGGTTGCTCGGGTCGAATTTCGACACGGTTTACACCCGGTTTACAGTTTTTGTTCTCTTTTCCTTCCGCTCAAGTCTGCGGATTGCATTCTCTGCGAGCGCGGCCCGGTCGCCAAGATAATGCCTATCAAGGATCGTGCTCACGTCAGCAAGACTGTGCCCAGTAACGCCCGCAATTTCCTGCGGCGTGGCTCCAGCAAGCGCGAGTCGAGTGACGGCTGATCCGCGGAGATCATGGAAAGTGAGGTTCTCTATGCCAGCACGTTGGCAAAGCTTCGCCCACGAGGTGCGAAACCCATCTGAGGTCCATGGCCGCCCCCTGGTGTTGGTCAGCATTATGGGTCCACGACGCTGCGCCGCGTCGAGCCGCAACTTCAACAGACCTCCAATCCGCACGATCACGGCCTGCCCAGTTTTCGATTGGCGGAGGCGAATATGCTTACCATCGTAGTCTGACCAACGCAGTCGTAAGAGGTCCCCTTGGCGCTGCCCTGTCCCTAAAGCGAGCAGCACACTCAGTTCCATCTCCGGCGAAGCTACTGCGAGCAAGCGCGCGAGGTCGGATTCGGTCCATAGCCTATCGGTTCTGTCGGCCTCGTAGAGCCTGCCGCCGCGTTCACAGGGATTGACTGGTATTCGACCTCGATCTTTGGCAACCGAGAGAACGCGGGCCAGCGTCGTCCACGCGTAATCGGCCTTGCGCGGCTTGTCGGCCATTCGATCCCGCCACGCTTTAAACTCCCCGCGCACCCTCGGATCGCAAAGAGCCTCAATCGGCATATCGCCAAATTCAGCTTCAATCATCTTCAGGTAAGAGGCGTAGGCTCGCCTCGTGGCGTCAGACAGTCTCATGTGTTCGGAAGAGGTCTTGAACTCCGAAATCAGGCTTGCGACGCGGCCTTCCGCTGGCTTTATCCGTGCAGCATGAGCTTCGGTATATGACTGGATGAATTCGGGCGAGCCAGGATTACCAGTCAGCCTTGGGCCGCCGCGCCAGGCATACCAATGGGTTCTGATTTCGCCGTTCACGAGCCGCCGGTGGACCCTATGAACGCCTTTGAGATGAACGCGCATCGCGCAAAGCCTTCCACTCATCGTAGGGGGCAGTTCCGATCCTTGGATCGATCCCACTTGCCAAATCTAGTGCCGCATCGATTGCCTTCCGGTCCCAGCGTATTGTGCCACGTATCGGGCCAGGCAGTCTGCCGGTCCTGACCCATTCACTAAAGCCGTGGACGGAGAGTCCGCAATAGGCTGCCGCCTGCTCGCGCGTTAGTAGGCGAGGTGCAATCCCAAGATCGGCAAGGGCCGGATGGGTCGCCATGGCGGCAGTCTCCGTTTTGCGCGGCTGAACCATCCTCACTCGCCCTTCTTAGCGCCGGTTTTTTTCTTCTTCTTCTCGTTCATCTTTTGCTTACGCGGCCAAAAAATCTCGACTGATCGGTGTCGCTCACCGTCAGGCCAGCGAGGCTGCTCTTTCGGTTTACGGCTCAAACCTGCAGCGGATTTCTTCGGAGTGGCCAAAGTGATCCGGGCCTTTTCTATCAGCCAATTCACGACAAGATCCCGCTCTTCAATGCTGGAGAATGCATTGTTGAAGACCTCTCCCTTGATAAGGTACCGATTCCTGTCTTTGACCCTTTCTTTGAACCCGTCCGAGTTTTGGTAAGAGAAGGTGAGACGGTCCTTCTGCCGGATAATCGGCAGACGATTACGCAAAGCCTTGAACGCTGCTTTTCCTCTCCGCAACAACACACCGCTGTCGGGCAAGAGGTCCCGCGCCCCGATATAGCTTTTCATCACTGCATCCAGCAGCTCGCGTTTCGTCCACGGCAAAAGTCCGCAATCGATGCCGAGCACACCGCCCGCGTAGATTAGGCCGAACTTTTGAGTAACGTCGCGGGCAATCTCGCCATCAGAGTTCTTGCGCGCTCGGCGTATGAAATAATCAACGCTTTTCTCAACGTCTTCTCTGAGCGTCTCACGGCGAGCAACAAGACTCTTGATGTACTTCCTGAAAGCCCTCCCATGATTTTGCTCGACAGCGTCGGACAGGGCCGCGAAAGTCAGACCCTTCCATGCATCGATATCGCCTATGTCCTCCGGCGCCCGATCAAACACATGGGCAAGCCCGTCAAACGCCGCTGGCACATCTATCAACCGCCGGGACTCACCCTGCTGCCGCTCCAGGCGAGCCAAACGAGCCATGTCATGAACGGACTTTTCGCATGAAGTAAGAACAATGGAGTTCCAGGTCCGATGCGTACCGCCGTGTGCAGCGGTGTATGCCGCTGCTCGAGCCGTTTCTTGGCCCTGAGCGATGTTGTATGCGAGGTCACGAATGCGTGGATATTTTTCGTCGTATTCCCCTTTCATAGTGTTGAGGTCATCAATTGGGAAAACAGAGTCGTTGAACTCTGGAAGCCGTTCTTCGAGTCGGGCGTTGGTTATCTTCCATGAGATCAAATCAAGGGTTCGCGCAATCCCGATCACCGATGCCGCCAGGAGAGTTGCCATGCTCTTTCCAGCGTTGCTTGGACCAAATAAATTGATGGCGAAAGACTGACGACGCACGATGTCAAGCAGTGGACCGGCCAGCGCGACACAAATCGCAAGCATGAGTGTCGTCGAGTAACGAGCAGGTCCAGCAACCGTGTCGCGCCAAGTTTTCCATTTTCCTGCCGCCGATTGCTTCCCGCTGCGGTCACTGATCGCCTTCGACTGGTTTACGCCAATGATCTTGGTTTCAATTTCAGCGTTGCCGATTACGCCAGCAACCTGGACGAATGCTTTCCTCCCTTTCAGCCATCCGGTTTGCTTCTCATAGATCCATTCTTCTGGCGCATCAGAGATGGCGACAGCTTCGAGTGTTTGTTTCAGGACACCCTTGTTCTTTGGTAGGCTAGCGCCTGCATCACGCAATTTCTTCTCGAATGTACGCCATTCATTCACTACCGATGGCAGCAGTTCCAGTCTGCTGCTCTCGGTCTTCGAGATCAGAAATTCAATGACATCGAGATATGTGTCATTGGACTTGTCATGGATACGGGCGATCTTGCGGATCCCGTAGGTTCCAACGTTGCTCATTGCTATCTCCTCCAATTGGTGTGCAATCCGTGCAAGGTGTGCAGTGCCGTCGCGTGCACGGCTTGCACGGCTGATTTACAAGTGCTCAAGCAGTGATGATTTCGGCGTCAGCGGCGACGATCTGATCGCCTGCAGTGTTGCGACCTTTTCGATCGAAAATTGCCCATGACCCACTTATTCTCTAGGCAACAAGCGATTTTCAGCTCGTTTGGTCGCATTCACTGATACAGAAAATCACTCCAGCTTCTTGATTTTGGCCAAGCCGACGCCGTCGCAGTTACGGGTCATACGAACGCCATGCAGGAATAACCTTCCAGCAAGCCCGATCTTGTGCATCCAAAGCATCGCTTGGACGTGTTCACTTGCTCGCAATGAAACCTTGCGGGTGTGCCAGCATTTACGACGACGCTCGGGTGGACCTACTTCTGTCCGGTAGGCGATGCGGCGGACGAAATCGGTCTTGAGGGCATATGAGATGACCTTCGTCGAGCCATCGCACTTTTTGATCTGAACTGGTCTGGGCGCTTTTTTTGTTGGGCTATATGTGCCGCGCAGCAGGTTGGACAGAGATCCGACGTTGGTTACGTCGGCGAGACCATAAAATTGTGGTTGCCAGGCGATGCCTTGGTTTTTCTGCCAGTCGTCATTCAGGCTCAGGTCGATGCCGCCAGCCATCCACCGAAGCCCATCGGCGTCCTTGATGGTCTCGGAGATGGACCGCTTCATGCCGGTGGCGTCGAGCGC
>Ga0187780_10001163_pt1 | contig 19785 bp, 14 predicted proteins | sample 1015_Q2_SP10_20__FD_132429 | JGI IMG/M metagenome (GOLD analysis project Ga0187780, IMG submission 132429) | Tropical peat soil microbial communities from peatlands in Department of Meta, Colombia - 1015_Q2_SP10_20_MG | ecosystem: Environmental > Terrestrial > Soil > Wetlands > Peat | place...
CATTGCGACGAAGACGTCCGTCGCGGGGTCGTTCACCAGCCGTTCGACCTTCTCGGGCGTCCGGTGCGCGGAGGCGACGTGCACGTCGCAGGGTACCTCGAACTCCGCCAGGCGGAGGCGGACCTTCTCGGCCAGTTCGAGGTCGGACTTGCTGCCGACCAGCACCGTGACCTTCACGCCGGGGCGAACCGGGGCCGGTATAGAGGATTGCGGGGGTCGATCCCCCCGCTACGGGCCGGGGCCAGCTCGCAGCGTCCGGCGCCGCGTTGCCGTGCGGTGCCCCGCCGACCGGACGGGTCCCCGGGGGTTGCCGGCAGGTTCCCAAGGGCCGGTCGGGACCGGCGGGTGGCTCGGGACCCGGCCTACCCGTTCGCGCTAAGCCCTCCGGGCCGTCCGACCCCCGCGAACACGCCGCGCGTCCTCCCGGTCTCGCGGGGAGCCGCCCCGGCGTGACGGGCGCTGATGGGGATCCCGATACCGGGCCACGGAAGATTCCGCCGCCGTCTCGCCCTCGCGTTCGGTCGACCCGAGGGGGCCGGCGACCAGCTCTGGCGGCGCCTCATCCATGGTTCCGGGGCGTTCGTGCTCGTCTACTATCTGCTTCCGCCCGGGTTCTTCGTCGTGCTCCCCAAGGAGGAGGTCCTGCTTCTCGCGCTGGCCGCTGCCCTGGTCCTCGAGGGCGGTCGCTGGGCGCGGGGGTACGCCCTGCCGACCCTCCGACCGTACGAGGCCCGGCGTCCGGCGAGCTTCGCCTTCTACGCTGTGGCGCTCGTGGTCGCCGTCCTCGTGTTCCCAGAGCCGATCGGAGCCGCGGCCGTGCTCGGCACCGCGTTCGTCGACCCGTTCGTCGGCGAGCTCCGGCAGATCCCGCGGCTGTCGCGCCTCAACCCGGGCGCCCCGCTCGCGCTCTACGCGGGCCTCGCGTTCGTCGCCTTCACCTTCGTGGGCCACTGGCCGTGGGCCCCCGCCGCCGCCCTCGCGATCGTCGCGGCCGTCGCGGGGGTCGGCGCCGAACGCCTGCGGTACCGGTGGCTGGACGACGACCTCACCATGACCCTCGTCCCCGCGGTCGTGCTGTACGTCCTGGGTCACGGGCTGCTGGGGCTGCCCGGCTAGGGCGTCCGAGGGCGGTCCGGTCCGCCTCCTCGGCCTAAACGACGGGGGTCAGGACCGCGTGCGGGGCTCCCTTGCTGGCGTCGGTGCTGATCGCGTAGATCGTCGTCCGCGGCCGGATGCCGTAGATGCACGGGGCGTTGTCGATGTTGACGATCCGGAAGTACGTGTCCATCATGTTGAGGATCTCGCTGGAGACGAGCAGGCCGGGCTTGAGGAGGCCGATCCCGAGGTTGCCGACGTGCTTCGTCCGCGAGACGCCCGAGAAGTACATCCGGATGGCGACCTGGTCGCCCATCAGGCTCTCGAACGTGTCGAAGGCCATGTACTCGATGAACGGCTTGCGGTCGGGGCCGGCGGCGGCCTTCTCGGCCGTCACCATCGCCCGCATCGCCTCGTCCCGGCCGAACCGGGCCATCGGCAGGATGTACGGCTCCTCCGTCTCCGAGATCGTGTAGTCGGGGACCCGGACCCTCGTGTCGAAATGGTGGGCCGGCACGTGCCGGACGAGCGACTCGCGCAGCTTCTCCGGCGACTCGCCCGCGGCGAGGACCGCGATCATCCCCCGGCCCTGGCAGAGGAAATTGAGGAACGTGGGCGTGAACAGCATGTAGTAGTCGTCGACGCCGACGTTGACGTCCACCTCGAAGGCGTTGAAGCTCCCCCGGCGGAACCCGCCCCCGAGCAGCGCGTCGAAGTCCGGGATCCCGGTCGAGTAGAACCGCTCGGGGTCCGAGGTCGCCGTCCAGGTCGCCGCCGCGGCCTTGCCGTTGGGCATCCCCTCGACGCCCAGGGCGCCGAACCGCCCGCCGTCCAGCGTCACCGCGTAGCGCGCGCGCCCGATGTTGGTCGCGCGGAGCTTCTCGAGCCTCAGGTGCCGGACCCGGCGCTCGTCCAGCTCCTCCCGCTGGATCGAGATCAGCCCGTCGACCAGGTACTCGATCCCGCCGGCCTCCGGCTTCTCGAGGATCATCACGACGTCCGTGCTGGACGCTTCCACCAGGTCCTTCTGGAGCGCCATCACGAACTCTTCCATCTCGAGACCGTACTTGTGGGTCACACCCTCGAGGGAGTCGATGACGAGGAGCGACTTCTCCGGGAGCGCCCGCTCGATGCGGTTGTAGACGTTCTCGACCTCGGGCATCGGGCTCCGCTTGAGGAGGGCGGCGAGATGGGTCCGGTCGACGCGGGTCGGGGGCCCGCGCTCCTGGCCGAAGCTGCCGAGGACCTCGCGCCCGGCCTTGATCTTGCGCTGCTCGCTCTCCGGCAGCTCGGCCGGCCTCGGCTTGCCGCTCGCCTGGACCGTGTCCAGGAACAGCTTGGCCGCGTCGAGGATCCGCGAGCGCATCTCGGTCGTCCGCAGCCACGGGAACTGGCGATAGAGCGTCTCATCGCCGACCCGGGTGGAGAGGTAGAACGACCGGCTCGGCTGCCCGATCCGCTCGAGGAGCTCGAGCCCGAAGGTCGTCTTGCCGGTCCCGGCGCCCCCCTTGATGATGAGCGACCGTCCGCCCTTGCCGCTCAGGAACGCCACCACCTCGGGGGGCACCCTCCCCAACGCACCGCCGTTCTCGCTGGTCATCTTCTGCTCGGGCATACCGGTCCGGACGAGGGGCCGGCGGGACCGGCCTACCTCGAGCGTTCCGCCCTCAAATGGGAGTCCCCATAAAGAAAAGCTTTTGCTCGGGAGGCGGGGGCGCGTTTCCGGCTAGGAAGCGCCCAGTGCCCCTCGGGCGGCCTCGCGAGCGAGCTCGACCGCGCGCGCGAGCGGGGCGCCCGGCTCCCCGACCGCCGTCGCGGCCGAGGGGTTGCCCCCGCCCTTCGCCTGAAAGGCGTCCCGGGCGGCGGCGACCACCGCGAGCGCGGAGACCCCCGGCGCGGTCGAGCCGACGAACAGGGTCCCCTTGCCCTCCCGCTCGGCCGCCAGGATGACGACCCGCTGATCGACCTTGGAGAGGAGCCGCGAGAGCTCCGTGAGCCCGTTGCGGTCGAGGTCGACGCTCGCGGCGACGATCGTCGTCGGTCCGACCACCACGGAGCGCTTCGGGTCCCGGAGCAGCTCGGTGGCGAGCCCCTCGAGGTCCCCGCGGGTCCGGGCCTTCGCCAGCTTGCGCGCCTCCTCCACCTCGCCCAGCAGGCGGTCGATCCCTTCGGGCAGGCGGTCCGGGGGGACGCCGAGCCGCCGGGCCGCCTCCTTCAGGACCGCCTCATGCTCCTCGCGCAGCTCGAGCGCCCGTTCCCCGCTCGCGAACGAGACGCGGACGATCCCGTCCTGGATCCTCTCGACATCGACCAGCTGGATCGCGCCGACCTCGCTCGAGTGGGTGCAGTGGGTGCCGCCGCAGGCCTCGACGTCGAACCCCTCGACCTCGACGATCCGCAGCTCGCGGCCGGGCACGGCCCCACCCTGGTAGAGCGTGAAGCCGAACCGGCGCTCGGCCTCGCTCCGGCTCTCGAAGTAGCTCTTCACCGGCCGGTCCTCCCGCACGATCGCGTTCACCCGGCGGTCGACCCGGCGCAGCTCCTCGGCCGTGAGCGGGCGGTAGTGCGTGATGTCGATGCGGGCGAGCTCGGGGGCCTTGTGCGCGCCGGCCTGCCAGACGTGAGGGCCGAGGACCTCCCGCAGCGCCCCGTTCAGAAGGTGCGTCGCGGTGTGGTGCTGCATCAGCTGGGTCCGTCGGGTCGGGTCGATCCGCCCGCGCACCCGCTCGCCGACACGGAACGGGGCGGGGCGCTCCAGCTTGTGGAGGACATGGGGGCCCTTGCGTCCGACGTCGACGACCTCCAGGTCCCCGAGGTGGCCCCGGTCGGCGACCTGGCCGCCTCCCGTCGGATAGAAAAAGGTCCGGTCGAGCACCACGAACGGTCCGTCCGCGTGCACGACGTGGGCCTCGAAGGAGACGGTGTACGGGTCGAGGTAGTAGAGGACCTCCGTCGCCGGGACGCTCTCGGGGACGGCGGGGAACCCTTCCGAAGCGTCGACGTAGTCGGTCGTCGGCCGCTCGGACTCGTGCCGGGCCGCCACCTGGGCGTAGAAGTCCTCCGGGATCGGCACCGGTTCGGCGAGCTCGGCGACCGCGACGTCCGGCGGGACCCCGAGCGAGTCGTACCAGCGGAGGAGGTCGTCCCCCGTGATGCGGCCCCCCTCCGACCGGGCCTTCGCCTCCTGCCGACGGATCGAGACGCGCGCCCGGTCGATCGCCTCCGCGTACCGCTCGACCTCGGCCTCGACGACGCGGGCGAGGTCGTCGCGGTGCTCGCCGATCTCGGGGAAGTCGTGGGCCAGCTCCCGGCCGACGCGGTCGAGGACCGACGTCAGGCTCGGGGCCTCGGGGACCTTCGCGAGGATACGGAGCGAGCGGCGCAGGAGGAGGCGGGCGAAGTAGCCCTCCTTGCTGTTCGATGGGACGACCCCGTCCACGAGCAGGAAGTTGAGCGCCCGCGCGTGGTCGATCAGGACCGCGGTCTCCCGCGCCGGGAACGTCCGGCGGACCTCGTCGTACTCGGCGCCGAAGACGGCCTCGTAGGCGGTCTTGGTGCCCTGGCTCGCCCAGACGAGGCGCTCGAGCCCGTAGCCGGTGTCGACCACCGTCAGCGGCATCGGGTCGAGGCGGTCGCCGTTGCGGACGTACTCCATGAACACGAGGGTGGCGAGCTCGAGGCCGGAGGCGCCGACGCTGAGGGAGGGGCCGAGGTTCCCTCCCCCCTCCCAGACCTCCTCCTTGTAGGTGACCGCGCGGGGATCCGCCCCCAGCTCGGAGGTGAGGAGCTCGTGGCAGAGCTCGACCGTCCGGTCCTTGAAGTAGACCTCGTGGCCGGGACGATTGAAGGCGTGGTGCGCCAGCATCTCGAACAGCGTCAGGTGCCGGCCGCTGCGTCCGACCTCCTCCAGGTCGATGAACCGCAGGGACGGCTGGCTGATCGTGAGCGGGTTCGCCGGCGGAGGGACGGCGCCGCTCGTCACCCACGGCTGGAAGTCGTAGATCGACGCCTGCGTGAAGAAGACGTCGTTGCGCCATCGCGCGACCGTCGGATAGCGACGCAGGCGCGTGTGGCCCCGTCGCTCGAAGAACGTGAGGTAGGCCTCCCGCATCGCCCGCAGCTCGTACGGCCGGGCGAACACCGGCTTGCCGACGAACCCGTAGTCGCGGCAGGGCGCCTCTTGGCACCGGTCGTGCTCGCCCAGCGTCCAGAACGCGGCCCCGCAGACGACGCAGCGGCTCCGGTGGAAGCCGGCCCGGTGGAAGTAGGCGAGGTCGTACTCCTTCGGGTCCATCGGCGGCGGGCTACGCCCGTGCCAAGATAAGGTCCCGCGAGGCTGGCAGCGGCCGGGGTCGGAGCGAGGTGGTGGGCGAGCGGACGACGGACGGACCTCCGAGGGCGACCGCCGCTCCGTCGGGCGGACCCTCGGGTCGCCTCCGCGCGACGGTGATCCTGATCGCGTTGCGCTTCGGCTATGCCTACAACTGGTTCGACATCGGCCCGGCGCTCACCGGGCCCCGCGGGATCGGGGCGGCGTTCGGGGTCGGGCCGAGCGCGTGGGGGGTCCTGGTCGCAGCGTTCCTGCTCGGCGCCGGGGCTACGCAGGTCCCCGCGGGGTTCCTCTCCCGCCGCTACGGGGAGCGGCCCGTCGCGCTCGGTGGCGCAGCCCTGCTCGCCGCCGCCGCGCTGGCGGGGGCGTTCTCGCCGTCCCTGGGGGTCCTGATCGGGACGCGGGTCCTGGCCGGGGTCGGCGCGGGGTTGTTCTTCTCCCCGGCGATCGGGTGGGTCGGCCGGCTCTTCGGGCCCGGGGAGCGCGGCGTCCCGGTCGGGACGTTCTCCTCCGCCTTCAGCGCCGGCGCGGCGGCCGGCGTCTTCGGTTCCGCGCTGGTCGTGCCGGAGCTCGGTTGGCAGGTCAGCCTCGCGGCCGGAGCGATCGGACTGGCCGCGGTGACCGCGGTCGCCCTCGCCGCGATCCCGCGAGAGGGGCGGGCCGCCGCCGTCCCGGTGCCCCCGGCTCCGCTCGGCGCGAGCCGGGCGTGGCGGGCCCGCTCGGTCGTGGCGATCGGCCTCGCCTTCATCGGGTTCGAGGGTGCGACGTTCGCCACCGGGCAGTTCGTCGTCCCTTGGGGGGAGGGGGTCCGCCTCTGGCCCCCTTGGCTGGCTGGGGCGGTCGGCACCGCGTTCGTCCTCCCGAGCGTGGTCGGCGGTCCGGTCGGGGGTGTCGTGGCCGAACGGTCCTTGCGCCACCGCACCCAGTTCGTTGTCGTCACCGTCCTCGGGGCGATCGCGCTCGCGGCGCTGCCGCTCGCCGGGGTCGCGGCGGCGGTGACGATCGGGGTCGTCTTCTCGTTCGCCTACGGCTTCGTCTACGCCGTGATGTACGTCCTGCCCCACTTCTGGAAGGAGCTGCCGGCGCGCGAGATCCCTCTCGCGATCGGCCTGTTCAACGCGATCCAGCTCGGTGGCGGCGCCCTCGTCTCCGCCCTGTTCGGGGTCGTCGTCGGCCTGAGGTCGTACGCGTTCGCTTGGGAGCTGGCCGCCGGGGTGCAGGTCGCGACCCTCCTCGCGCTGGTCGCGCTCCGGCCGACCGCCGCGGGCCGTCCTCCGGCCGGGGCGGGCGACGGCCGTCCCGGATCGCCCGCCCCGTAGCGCAGAGGTCGGCGATCGGGCAGAGGTCGCACTGCGGTCCGCGCGGGCGGCAAAGGTTCTGGCCGTGCTGAACGAGCAGGGGATTGAGCGGGATCCAGTAGCGCGGGTCGACCCCCCGGCGCAGCGCCGCCTCGGTCTCCTCGGGGGTCCGGGTCCGGACGACGCCCAGCCGGTTCGCGATGCGGTGGACGTGGGTGTCGACCGGGATCGCCGGGATCCCGAACCCGAAGACGAGCACGCAGTTGGCCGTCTTCGGCCCGACCGACGGAAGGGCGACCAGCTCGTCGTAGCGGCGCGGGACTTCGCCTCCGTGCCGTTGGAGGATCTCCCGCGCGACAGCGCGGATCGCCCGGCTCTTGGTCCGGTAGAACCCGACGGGCCGGACGAGCGGCTCGAGCTCGGACGGGGCGGCGCGTGCGAGCCGCGGCGCGTCCGGGAACCGCGCGAACAGCCGGGCGCTCGCAAGGTCGGTGTTGGCGTCGCGCGTCCGTTGCGAGAGGATCGTGCCGATCAGGACCTGGAACGGGCTCTCGGCGTGGTCGCGGAGGTACGGCCGGCGCCAGTCGCCCGTCCGGTAGAAGGCGCTCAGGCGGTCAAGGAGGACCTCCCAGGGGAACGGGTCCCCTTCCGCGGGGGCGCTCACCGGCGCCCCGGCCGGGCCGACGGACGGGGGAGGGGTTCCGGGAGCGGACCCTGCCCCGGGTCGCTCAGATCCGGCTCGTCCGCGTCGGAACCCGCCCGGAGGAGCTCGCCGACGAGGTAGTCGCTGCCGACGACGAGGGTGATCCCGTCCGCGCTGGTGGCGGCCCGGGCGAGAGCGACCCCCTCCCGGGCGCCCGGGGCGACGACGACGCGGGGGAACCGGCCGGCCGCGGCCGCCCGGAGCTCTCCCACGGGCATCGCCCGCTCGGACCGGACCGGCACGACCACGAGGGTACGGGCGATCGGGGCGAGCGCGTCCAGGATCCCGCCGACGTCCTTGCCGGTGAGGCAGCCGAAGACGATCGCGCTCGCCGAAGGGTCGGCCAGCGGGGCGATCTCGGCGATGCTGACCGCGACCGCCCGGGCGCTCCCGGGGGTGTGGGCCACGTCGTAGAGGAGCTCCGGGTCACGGGCGATCCGTTCGAGCCGGCCCGGCACCCGGACGTCGAGGAAGCCGCGCCGTATCGACGCCGGGTCGGGTTCTCGGCCGATCGCCGGCAGGAACCGGGCGATCGCGGCGACCGCCAGGGCCGCGTTCCCGACCTGGAAGGATCCGAGAAGCGGGAGGCGCACGTCCGGCAGCTCCAGGCCGGGCACGCGGAGCACGACCGTCTGGCCGTCGGGGCCGAGCTCGGTCCGCTGGGCGCGCACCTCGCGACCGAGCCTCCAGCGCGGGACCCCCTCGCGGTCGGCGATCCGCTCGACCGCGGCCGCCGCATCGGCGGGGAGCTCTCCCAGCACGCCGGCCAGGCCCCGGTGGAGGATGCCGGCCTTCTCGGTGGCGATCGCCTCCAGCGTCGGCCCGAGGAGGTCGGTGTGCTCGAGCTCGACGGTCGTCAGGACCCCGACCCGGGAGTCGAGGACGTTGGTCGCGTCCAGCCGACCCCCGATCCCGACCTCGACGACCGCCGCGTCCACCCCTTGGCGCGCGAACCAGTCGAACGCGAGCGCCGTCGTCGCCTCGAAGAACGTGGGCTCCCGGTCGATCGTGCGGGAGCGCATCAGGCGCTCGCCGGCCTGCTCGACCCGCTCGAGCCCCGTGACGACCTCCGCGGCGGAGATCTCCCGGCCGTCGAGCCGGATCCGCTCGCGGTAGCTCGCGAGATGCGGCGAGGTGAACAGGCCGGTTCGAAGCCCGTGGGCGGTCAGGATCGCGGCGGCCATCGTAGCGACGGACCCCTTGCCCTTGCTGCCGGTCACGTGGACCGCCGGGAACCTGCGGGCCGGCTCGCCCAGCGCTCGGAGCAGCGCCCGTTCGACCTCCAGCCCCGGGCGGAGCCCGAACCGTCGGCGCTCGAACAGGCGCTCGAGCGTGCGCCGATAGGCCGGCGTCCTTCCCCCCGCGTCGGTCTCGCGCCGCGGTCGCGACCGTGGAGCCGTCACGCGAACGTCCCGTGGGATCTCCGCCGTCAGTAGGTCGACCGCTCGCGGTAGGGGCCGTAGACGTCCTGGAACGCGCGGACGATCTCCCCCAGGGTTGCCCGGGCCTTGAGCGCCTCCAGGACCGCAGGCATCGTGTTGCCGCTCTCGGTCTCGGCGACCCGGCGGAGCCGGTCGAGGGCGGCCTGGTGGCGCCGCGCGTCGCGCCGGGTCCGCAGCGCGCGCAGCCGACGGCTCTGGGCCCGGCGGGCCTCCTCCGAGATCTTGAGGCGGGGGACGCGGACCGGCTCGTCGACCGTGTAGGCGTTGACGCCCACGACCTTCGCGTCGCCGCTCTCGACCGCACGCTGGTAGCGGAACGAGGCCTCCTGGATCTCCCGCTGGAAGAAGCCCCGCTCGATCCCGGCGACGACCCCGCCGATCTGGTCGATGCGCTCGAAGTAGCGCCAGACCTCCTCCTCGAGCCGGTCGGTCAGCCACTCGACGTAGTAGCTCCCGCCGAACGGGTCGATCGTCTCGGCGAGCCCGGTCTCGTGGGCGAGGATCTGCTGGGTGCGCAGGGCGATGCGGACCGCGTCCTCGCTCGGGAGCTGGAGCGCCTCGTCGTAGGAGTTGGTGTGCAGCGACTGCGTCCCCCCCACGACCCCCGCGAGCGCCTGGACGGCCGTGCGGACGACGTTGAGCTCGGGCTGGCGCGCCGTGCACGAACAGCCCGCCGTCTGGGTATGGAACCGGAGCCAGCGCGAGCGTTCGTTCTTCGCGCCGAACTCCCGGGCCATGACCTCCGCCCAGACGCGGCGGCCCGCGCGGAACTTCGCCACCTCCTCGAAGAGGTCGTTGTGCGAGTTGAAGAAGAACGAGAGGCGCGGGGCGAACGCGTCGACGTCCAGGCCCCGAGCGATCGCCTCCCGTACGTACGTCCGTCCGTCCGCCAGCGTGAACGCGAGCTCCTGCGCGGCGGTCGAGCCGGCCTCGCGGATGTGGTAGCCCGAGATCGAGACCGGGTTCCACCGCGGGGTGTTCCGCGTGGCGTACTCGATCGTGTCGGTGACGAGGCGCAGCGCCGGTTTGGGCGGGTACAGGAACTCCTTCTGCGCGATGTACTCCTTCAGGATGTCGTTCTGCGTCGTCCCGCCGAGCTTGGCGAGCGGCACCCGGTGCGCCCGTCCCGTCAGGAGGTACATCCCCCAGAGGATGTTCGCCGGGGCGTTGATCGTCATGCTCGTCGTCACGTCGGCGAGCGGGATCCCCTCGAGGAGCCGGCCCATGTCCTCGAGGGAGCTCACGTTGACCCCGCACTTGCCGACCTCCCCGGTCGCCTCCGGGTCGTCCGCGTCGATCCCGTAGAGCGTGGGGTCGTCGAAGGCGATCGACAGGCCGGTCTCCCCGTGACCGAGCAGGTAGCGGAAGCGCCGGTTGGTGTCCTCCGGGCTCCCGAACCCGGAGAACATGCGCATCGACCACACCCGGCCGCGGTACATCGTCGGATGGATGCCGCGCGTGTACGGCGGCTGGCCGGGGTAGCCGATCCGCTCGAAGCCCCCCGGGCTCGAGCGGGGCGTGTACAGCCGCTCGACGGGGATCCCTCCCAGAGTCTCGAACTGGCCCCGGCGCTCGGGGGACTTGCCGAGGGTCGGCGCGAGGACCTCCGCGTCCCACCGGCGCTGGGCCTCCGCCACCGGGTCCGCCTCGGACCGCGGCGTCGCGGCGGGGGTCGGCACGCGTGCGGGCGTTCGGGCGGCCGCCATCGGCGTGGAATGCCCGCTACCCTCTATAACGGTGGGGGCGACGGGCCGACCCGGAGACCGACCAGGTCACCCCTTCCGCGCCGGAGGACCCGCGTGCCGAGCGACCGGGCGAACCGCGGGAAGGCGTCCCCCGTCCAGATCGTGTTGTCCGCCAGGACCACGGCCCCGGGGACGAGGCGCGGCCGGATCGTCTCGAGCTCGAAGGTCAGCTGCGCCGGGGTGTGGAGGTCGTCGTGCAGGAACAGGCCGATCCCGTTCAGCTCGGAGACCAGCTTCGGCAACAGCTCCTGGCTCGGGCCGAGCCGGAGGTCCCACCGCTCGCGCAGCCGTTCCGGCACCACCCAGCCGGTCTCCCGTCCGGGCGGCACGGCGAGCGAGGGTTCGCCGAGCTGGAGGCTCGGGCCCTTCTGGCGCACCGGTAGGTCGATCGAGTGGAGGCGGCCCCGCTTGTTGCGGCGCAGGGCGGCGAGGAAGTGGGCGCTGGAGACGCCGCTGCTGACCCCGGCCTCGACGACATGGTCCGGACGCAGGAGCCGGACGATCGCGAACAGCTCGAACGGAGCGCGGATCTGGGCGTACGTCTCTCGGCCGGCGGCCAGGTGTCGGTGGCGGATCTCCTCCTCGAGCGGGAGGAGCGCCTCGAGCTCCTCGAGGACGTTGGCGATCTCGCGGCGGTTCGCGCCGGTGAGCGCCGCGATCCAGGCGACGTTCGGCGTGGCCCGTCGGTCGCCCAGCGCCCGACGGGCCCGCTCGGCGGCCGAACGGGCGCCGGCGGAGAGCGAGGAGAGGTGGGGCGGGGGACGGCGGGATCGTCTCACAGCGCGGAACCCGAGGTCTCGACCCCCGGCTTTCTCTTGAGGTGAGCGGTCGAAATGTCGAGCCGGGCCGTCGCCGGACCGACGACGGAGCTCGCCCGGTCGACGACGATCGAGGACCGGAAGAACGGCGCGTCGACGACCAGCGTCTCGTACTCCCCTCCCTCCCCGGCGACGTTCACGGCGCGCACGTCCCGGGCGAGGCGCTCGAGCTCGTTGAGGCGCGGGGCCGTCAGCCGCTCCCCTAGCCAGGCGAGGGGTAGCGGTTCGGCGGAGAGGTGGACGAAGCGGATGTCGAGCCCGGCGGCGAGCTCCTCGCGCACGACGCGGCCCGGCTCGGTCCGCCACAGCGGGGCGTACACCCTGCGTCCGTGGCGGTCGGCGACCCGCACCACCCGCGCCCACTGGTACGAGGACGCGATCGCGCCGGTGACGACGGGGCCGGTCCCGCCCGCGAGGGCGCGGTCGAGCGCCTCCAGCTCCCCGTCCGCCCCATGGCCCTCGACGGGAACGGAGCGGTGCCGTTTCCCCCAGGCTTCGGCCTGGAGCGCGACCAGATCGAGGTTCGGGGTGTGGAACAGCATCGACTCCGGGTCCGACGGCCGCAGCGTCAGCAGCTCGTCGACCGGCCAGCCCTGGGTGTCGGCCAGGTAGGCCGCGTAGATCGAGTCCTTGCCTCCGGAGACGAGCGCGGTGACGGTCACGGTCGGCTACGGCAGGACCAGCGCCGAGCTCCAGCGCAGGTAGAGCGCCCCCAGGTCGAGGGTGGCGAGCTCCTGGCCCTCCCAGCGGAGCCGGCCTGCGCCCTCGGTCACGGACCCGAGCCGGGCGACCGGAGAGCCGCGCAGCGTCCGTGCCAGCGACCGCTCCTGCTCCGGAGGGACCTCCACGACCAGCCGGGAGCCCCCCTCCGAGACCGCGGCGACCCCGGGCCCCGGAAGGCCGGTCGCCGACAGGTCGACCTCGAAGCCGAGGCCCCCCCCGAACGCCATCTCGGCGAGGGTCACGCCCAACCCACCGTCCGACACGTCGTGGGCGGCGACGATCTCACCCCGGGCGCTCGAGCGGAGGAGACGCTCGCCCAGCCGCCGCAGCCCCGCGGGATCGCCCGGAGGGACCTCGAGGCCGCGGGCTCCCCGCCGTCGGGCCCAGAGCGAGCCCCCGAGCTCGGCGCGCGAAGGGCCGAGGAGGTAGAGCAGGTTCCCGGCCCGCTTCAGGTCGCTCGTCCGGGCCCGGGCGAGGTCCGCGACGATGCCCGTGGCGAGGAGGACCGGGGTGGGAGGGATCTCGAGGCCGAGGCCCCGGTTGTAGAGGCTCACGTTGCCGGAGGGGACCGCGAAACCGAGGGCGCGGGCGGCCGACCCTAGGCCCCGGGTCGCGAGGTCGAGGTCGCGGACCACCGCGGGGTTCTCGGGCGAGCCGAAGTTGAGGCAGTCGGAGACCGCGTCCGGGCGCGCCCCCACCGCGTAGAGGTTCCGGGCGGCCTCCTCGACCACCGCCACGGCGCCCCGGAACGGGTCGTCGCGACAGGCCCAGGGGTGCGCGCTCGTCGTGACGGCGAGACCCTCCGGCCGGTCCGGGCGGGGGCGCAGGACCGCCGCATCGCCGTGCGAGGGGCTCTCCACCCTCCCCTGGAGCGGCTTGAGGACGGTACGCCCCTCGACCTCGTGGTCGTAGACCCGGACCACCGACTCCCGGGAGACCGCGTCCGGTGCGAGGAGGAGCCCCTCGACCGTGGCCCCCAGATCGGCGTCCGGGACCCGCGGCGCGCGTCGCGGAGCGGTCCGCGGGCCGGCCCGCCGGTGGCGGAGGGGCCGGGGCTCGATGCGGAACGACAGACGGAGCCGGGCCGCCGGGCGGCCCTCCCACGTGAGGGTCTCGAAAGCCCCCCGGGCGACCTGGCCGATGTCGGTCGCGTCGACGTCCCGCCGGCGGAAGATCGCCAGGAACTCCTCGAGGTCGCCCGGGGCGACATCGTAGATCATCCGTTCCTGCGACTCGGAGATCCAAACCTCCCAGGGGCGCAGGCTGCGGTCGCGCAGGGGGACGAGCGACAGGTCGATCTCGGAGCCGAGCCCGGCCGCATGGACCAGCTCCCCGGAGGCCGTGGCAAGCCCTCCACCTCCGAGGTCCTTGACCCCTCGGACGAGCCCCCGTTCGTAGGCCTCGAGCGAGGCCCGGATCAGGGGTTCCTTGAGGATCGGGTTGCCGAGCTGGACGGCCCCGCGAGAGGCGATCCCGCTCTCCTCGGTGAGCTCCCGTGAGGCGAACGCCACCCCGCCGATCCCGTCCCGGCCGGTCCGGCCGCCCGCGAGGACGAGCCGGTCCCCTGGACGCCGCGCCCGGTTCGGCAGGGGCCTTCCACCTCCCAGCCAGCCGACGCAGCCGACGTTGACCAGCGGGTTGACGACGAACGCGGGGTCGAAATCGACCAGCCCGGCGACCGTGGGGACGCCGACGCGGTTGCCGTAGTCCCGGATCCCCGAGATGACGCCGGAGGCGAGGAAGCGCGGTGATTTGACCCCGGCCGGCAGCCCGGACGGGGCGAGGTCGAGCGGGCCGAAGAAGAGCGGGTCGGCGAGCGCGATCGGGGCCGCCCCGACCGCGAGGACGTCCCGGAGGATCCCGCCGATCCCGGTCGCAGCGCCGCCGTACGGTTCGACGGCCGAGGGATGGTTGTGGGACTCGATCCGCAGGGCGTAGGCACTCCCGCCGGGGAACCTCATCACGCCGGCGTCCCCCGTCCCGAGGACCCGTCGGTCGTCGCGGAGGCCCCGGAACGCGCGGCGCAGGAACGCTCGGGAGCTCTTGTAGCTGCAATGCTCGCTCCAGCTCTGGGCGAGCCCCGCGAGCTCGACGTCGGTCGGCTCCCGCCGTGCGGCCCGGTAGTAGCGCTGGATCCGAGCCAGCTCGGAGGGGACGAAGCCGAGCCCGCGGGCCCGGGAGAGCGCCGCCAACCCCTTCCCCGAGAGCCGGGTGAGGGGTACGACCTCGACCCCGTCCGCCCAGTCCGCCACGCTCACCCCGGTGCGCTCGTCACGGTGACGCGGTGGATCACCGGGTTGGCGAGGAGCCGATCGACCGCGTCGTGCGCCCGCCGCTCCGCCTCCGCGCGGTCGACGCCTTCGAACTCGAGGTCATAGACCCGCGCGATGTGGACCCCCTTCAACGCTCCGATGCCGAGGAGCGCAAGCGAGCGGAGGACGCTCTCGGCCTCCGCGTCCTGGACCTCGGGCTTGAGCTCGACGCGGACCTGGACGTGGGCCGCCCCTCCCCCGGTCGCGGTCGGTCGGTCCACGCCCGTTCACCGGAGCCTCGGAGATAAGTGTGCCGAGCCGCCGGGGGTCGCCGGCGGCCCAGGGGGCGGGCCCGTCGACCGGAGGTTAGCGCCGTTGGTCGTTTTCGCGTTTGCGAACCGATATATAGTAGGCCTATGTCGGCCCGAGCGGCCCGGGCGGGGGGCTATCATGGAGGAGTTCATCTGCAGCGTCGAGTTTCTTCGAGGGCCGGCCGACCTGTTGGCGCGCGTCTCGAGCGAGGCGGGCGGCGTGCGGGAGTACCGCGCGCAGGACGCCGGTAACGTGATCGATCAGGTCGTCAACGACCTGCAAGAGGAGTTCGAGTCCGCCCCGGCGTCGTGAGCCGACCGGGAGCAGGCATCCGCACCGTCGATTCTGAGGTCGCGCCGATGGACAAACCGTCCCCACCGAAGGCCCCGGTCAGCCGCGCGGTCGAGAGCGCGTTCACGAAGGTCTGGGGCGACGAGCACGTCGTCGCCCTGATCGCGCTCAAGGTCGAGACCTCCGAGGCCGATACGGTCGCCACGGAGGTCGCCCGGTTCGCCGAGGTCGAGGACGTCTTCCTCGTCACCGGCGACACCGACATCTTCCTCAAGGTGCGGTTCCCGCACTACGAGGAGCTCAAGGACTTCGTCCTCCACCGCCTCCCGGCGGTGAAGGGGATCCGCGAAACGAAGACGCTCCTGGTCGTCACCGCCTACAAGGAGGCGGGGGAGACGCGACCGCCGTGACCGCCCCGAGCGCCGCCGCTTCGGCCCGGGCCTCGCCCGCCGCCCTCGTCGAGGGGCCGGCCGTCGAGCGGGCCGTGCGCACCCTCGCCGAGCTCGCCGACGACGTCAGCCTACCGCGCAACGTCCGCCGGGGCGCCCTCAGCGCGAAGGAGGGGCTCTCGAAGGGGACGGTGCCGCTGGACGTCCGCATCGCGAGCGCCGTCTACGCGCTGGACGACCTGGCCAACGATTCGAACCTGCCGACGCACGGCCGCACCGCGATCTGGTCGATCATCTCGAGCCTGGAGAGCCTTCAATGAGCCGTGCGCCCGTCAGGCTGAAGTACCGTGCCGCGGTCCACGTGTCGAGGAGCAGGGACGGGCCCGTAGCTCAGTTCGGTTGGCGCGCCGGGTACCCCGGCGGCCCGGAACAGAGCATCTGGCTTTTAACCAGGTGGTCGGGGGTTCGAACGAGCCGGTCCGCGCCGTCGGCGCGGCCGCTCCGGGCATCCCCCCGGGCCCGCGCTCCTCCCCCGAGGTCCGCATGACGCCGTCCGCTCGTCCGCGCTCCCGCCTCGCGTCCCGGGCGAAGACGCCGCCGGCCCCGCCCCGGCCGTTCGTCGCGCACCACCTCGCGCCGCCCCACGAGATCCTCAGCGTCGAGGAGACCGCGAAGGTCCTCGCCGAGCTCGCGACGCCCCCCGAACGCCTCCCGAAGATCTACGTCAGCGATCCCGGTCTGCAGACCGACCCGAAGTACACCGCGCTCAAGGAGTCCGGCGAACCGCTCGTCGACCGCCTGGTGCGGATCCGGCGTCCGAGCGCGACGGCGGGCACGTCGATCGCCTACCGGCTGATCGTCCGGCCCGGCCGCGAGGAGTGAAGCAAGGTCCATGCGCGAGATCGTCGACGCGTTCTTCCGAGAGAGGTCGATCGTCAACCACCACCTCGCGAGCTTCAACGACTTCCTGCCGACCCGCGACAACCCGAACTCGCGGATGCAGCGGATCGTCGACGAGTCGCGCGTCAGCGAGGACTCGACCGAGCGCGGGGTGATCCGCCTGGACGTCCAGAAGACGAAGAGCTCGATCTCGGTCCGGGTCGGTCGCCGCCGGGACGCCCGCGGGGTCGTCCCGCCGTCCGCCGAGCCGACGATCTTCATCGGGGCGCCGTTCGTCAAGGAGCCCGTCGGCTCGAAGCCGACCCTCACGCCGATGGAGGCCCGGCTGAGGAACCTCACCTACCAGGCCCCGATCTACCTCAAGGTCACCGTCGTCGAGAACGGCGTCGAGCGAGCCCCGGAGGACGTCCACATCGGCGACCTCCCGATCATGGTCAAGAGCCGCCCGTGCAACCTCAACCGCTACAAGATCACCGAGGACGACCAGATCTGGCTCTCCGACGAGGAGTACAAGGCGAAGCTCGTCGAGTACGGTGAGGACCCGCTCGACCCGGGCGGCTACTTCATCATCGGCGGAACCGAGCGGGTGATCATCAGCCTCGAGGACCTCGCGCCCAACCGCATCTTCGCCGAGTTCAACGAGCGCTACGGCACGCCGATCGAGAGCGCGAAGGTGTTCAGCCAGCGGGGCGGCTATCGCTCGCTCACCGTCGTCGAGAAGAAGAAGGACGGCGTGCTGCAGGTCTCCGTCCCGACGGCGAGCGGCCAGATCCCGCTCGTGATCCTGATGAAGGCGCTCGGGATGAAGCACGACGAGGAGATCTTCCAGGCGGTCCTCGGCGAGCTCCTCCCGCTGGACGAGCCGTTCGTCCAGACGATGAAGCACCTGCTCAACGTCAACCTCGAGGAGTGCGTCTCGAAGAAGCTCTACCCCCCCGAGGGGATCCAGACGACCGAGGACGCGCTGCTCTTCCTCGAGAAGAAGTTCGCGACCGGTCAGGCGAAGGAGTACCGCCAGCGCAAGGTCGACGGCATCCTGGACCGCTCGCTCCTTCCGCACCTCGGCGACACGCGCGCCGACCGCCTGAAGAAGGCGCTCTACCTCGCGCGGATGGCCCGGACGGTCCTCGAGCTGCACCTGAAGGTCCGCGGCGAGGACGACAAGGACCACTACGCGAACAAGCGCCTCAAGCTCGCCGGCGACCTGATGGAGGACCTGTTCCGGGTCGCGTTCTCGCTCCTGCTCAAGGACCTCAAGTACCAGCTCGAACGGTCGTTCGCCCGCAAGAAGGACCTCCGCATCGCCAGCGCGATCCGGCCGGACCTCCTCACCCAGCGGCTCGTCCACGCCCTCGCGACCGGTAACTGGGTGGGCGGTCGGGCCGGGGTCAGCCAGGTCCTGGACCGGACCAGCCACATGTCGACGATCAGCCACCTGCGCCGGGTGACGAGCCCGCTCACGCGCAGCCAGCCGCACTTCGAGGCGCGCGACCTGCACCCGACGCAGTGGGGGCGGCTCTGCCCGAACGAGACCCCCGAGGGGCAGAACTGCGGCCTCGTGAAGAACTACGCCCTCTGCGTCGACGTCTCGGAGGGCGCCGACGAGGAGGAGGTCGCCCTCATCCTGCGGGACCTCAACACCCGCGAGATCGGGCCGGAGGTCTTCCAGGAGGCGACCGCCCCGAAGGGCAAGCGGGCGGCCCGCGTCTACGTCAACGGCAACCTGGTCGGCCTCCATTCGCAGCCGCTGGAGCTGGTCCGCGAGATCCGCGAGCGGCGGCGCACGGGCACGCTCAGCCCGACCCTCGGCGACCGGACCTACGAGATCAACGTCCGCTACGACGAGGTGATGAACGAGGTGATCGTCCACTGCGACTCCGGCCGCCTCCGCCGTCCCCTCATCGTCGTGAAGGGCTCGGTGCCGCGCGTCTCGCGCTCGGACCTGGATGACCTCGGCCGCGGCACCCTCTCGTTCAGCGACCTGATCCGGCAGGGGAAGATCGAGTGGGCGGACGCGGAGGAGGAGGAGGACGCCCTGATCGGCGTCGACCCCCTCAACTTCCCGGACCGCTGTCCGAAGTGCGAGAAGGCGCTCTCCCGCTCGGACATCCGCTGGGTCTCCATGGGCGAGAAGCGGGACCCGCCGGTGGTCGCCTGCGGTCTCTGCCACGCGGAGTTCCCGGCGCAGGGGCTGATCACGGAGCGCCAGACCCACCTCGAGATCGACCCGAACCTGATGCTCGGGGTCTGTACCGGCCTCATCCCGTACCCGGAGCACAACGCCGCTCCGCGCAACACGATGGGCTCGGGGATGGCCAAGCAGGCGCTCGGCGTCGAGTCGGTCAACTACCGGCGGCGGCCGGACACGCGCGGCCACCTCCTCCACTACCCCCAGGCGCCGATCCTGCAGACGCAGACGATGCGCTACGTCCACTTCACCGAGCGTCCGGCGGGGCAGAACTTCGTCGTCGCGATCCTCTCCTACGAGGGCTACAACATGCAGGACGCCCTGGTCTTCTCGAAGGGGGCGATCGATCGGGGCCTCGGGCGCTCGTCGTTCTTCCGGACGTACCGGGGCGAGGAGCGCAAGTACCCCGGCGGCCAGGAGGACCGCTTCGAGATCCCGCGGCCGGACGTCGCCGGCGCCCGGGTGGACACCGCCTACCGCAACCTCGGCGAGGACGGCCTGATCTTCCCCGAGCTCGAAGTGACCGAGGGGGACGTCCTCGTCGGCAAGACGAGCCCGCCGCGGTTCCTCGAGGAGAAGACCGACCTGCTCACCCCGCAGAAGCGCCGCGAGACGAGCGTCACGGTCCGGTTCGGCGAGTCGGGCTGGGTCGACAACGTGATCCTGACGGAAGGGGAGAACATCTCCAAGCTCGTCAAGGTCAAGGTCCGCAACCAGCGGGTCCCCGAGCTGGGCGACAAGTTCGCGAGCCGCCACGGCCAGAAGGGCGTCATCGGGCTCACCGTCCCCCAGGAGAACCTGCCGTTCACCCGGAGCGGCATGACGCCGGACCTGCTGATCAACCCGCACGCGATCCCCTCGCGGATGACGGTCGCCCACGTCCTCGAGATGCTGGGCGGCAAGGTCGGGGCGCTCGAGGGCCGCACGATCGACGGGACGGCGTTCTCCGGCGCCCGCGAGGAGGCGCTGCGCGAGGGGCTCAAGGCGCTCGGGTTCTCCCCGAGCGGCCGCGAGACGCTCTACGACGGCCTCACCGGCCGCCGGTTCGAGGCGGAGATCTTCGTCGGGGTGATCTACTACCAGAAGCTCCACCACATGGTCGCCGGGAAGATGCACATGCGCTCCCGCGGGCCGGTGCAGATCCTCACGCGGCAGCCGACCGAGGGGCGCTCCCGCCAGGGCGGCCTAAGGTTCGGGGAGATGGAGCGGGACTGCCTGATCGGCCACGGCGTCGCGATGGTGATCAAGGACCGCCTGCTCGACGAGTCGGACGGGACGATCCAGTACGTCTGCGGCAAC
>Ga0187780_10001164_pt1 | contig 19780 bp, 15 predicted proteins | sample 1015_Q2_SP10_20__FD_132429 | JGI IMG/M metagenome (GOLD analysis project Ga0187780, IMG submission 132429) | Tropical peat soil microbial communities from peatlands in Department of Meta, Colombia - 1015_Q2_SP10_20_MG | ecosystem: Environmental > Terrestrial > Soil > Wetlands > Peat | place...
CGCAGGTTCTTGCAGGCCATCATGTCGTCCTTGCGCAGCATGTAAGATCGGGCTTTGGCGAAGCGGGCACGGTCCCGTTCATCTGCGCGGCCCGGAATGTTTCTTTTCTTGGTCCGCACAAGCCAGGTAATCTCGTATTCCGACGACTGCTGGCAATGCGGACAATTCAGGGTTGCCGTTTTTTTCTCTTGCTTCTCGTCAAAAAAATCGCGTTCATCCATGGAGCGCCGTTCGTGGTTGGCAAAAATATCGCTAAGTTGATTATTGCACGAGCAAGTCGCTCATATATGGCAAGATTGGCCGATGGCGAAGAGAAAGAAAAAAGCTAAGCAATTCCGGGCGATCGAGGCTGTGAAGGCACTAGCCCGCGAGCGAATCGGAACCCCGCCGCCGCAACGAGTTACCGAAAGCAAGAAGCGGAAAAAAGAGAAGCACAAAGCGAAATTGGAGGACCTACTGGAACCCAACGATTAGCGTGAATCGCCCTTAATGGAAGCCCTTGCTTCTGGTCTCGTCAGCGCTGCCGTCAGCGATAGACCAGATTTGCGGAGGCTTCCGGTAAAGCAGGTAACATTCGCGGTCATAGTTCCGGTCACAATCGCACCAGAGGAGGAAATTCCACCGGTGCTCTTATTCGTGTTTACGGTGGCCGAGATCAAGGTATTCCCGCAAGCTTGGCCTGTTGCCGTTATCAATCCCGTCGAGTTGACGGTTACCATCTGCGGAGTGTTCGAAGTCCATGTGACCTGATCAGTTATGTCTTTTGTGACTGGCGGATGGATATAGGTGCCCAGTGCCCTGAGCTGAACATTAGCGCCAGCATCGGCACTTACAAGTGTGGTGGTTGACCCAAACGTCTCTGTAGTTGGCTCCACGTCAATGGATACGAGTTGCTGGTCGTGTCCGCAACCCAAAAGAATTAAGCATGCAAGTAGAGGAACAGCGTTCAACCACTTCCGACTCATACTTCTCCTTCGCGAAGGAAACTTTGGTTCCGGTGGAGTGGGGAAAGCGCCAATTTATGCGAAGAGTGCCGAAAAATCAAGGTCACGCCGGGGTGCCGGATAAAGCCTTGCTTGAAACACAAGAGGCCACAAACGCTACGAATTCCCTTACGTCCTGCCCCGTAGTATCGAACGAGCACATCCATCGCACTAACGACTGCTCCTCATTCCAGACGTAAAAGAAGTACCGTTCCTGGATTTTGGTGATGGCGTGCTGCGGAATTTTGGCGAAGACACCGTTGGCTTCCACCGGTTGCATGATCTTGATCTGGGGGATCTTCGACAATTCATCTCGCAGCAAAGCTGCCATACGGTTGGAATGCTCAGCATTCCTTTTCCAAAGATCGTTGGTCAATAAAGCCTCGAACTGAGCCGAGATGAAGCGCATCTTGGAGGCCAACTGCATGGCCTGTTTGCGAACGTAAAGGAAATCGCTGGCGAATTTCTTATCGAAAAAAACAACGGCCTCAGCACCCATGGCGCCATTTTTCGTTCCGCCAAAAGACAGGACATCCACTCCTAGATCGCGCGTTACTCCTCGCAAAGTAAGGCCCAGGCTGACTGCGGCATTCGCAATACGGGCGCCATCCATGTGCAGATACATGCTTCGTTCATGCGCGAAACGCGCCAGATCGCGAATCTCGTTTGGCTTATAAACTGTCCCGAGTTCTGTAGCCTGCGTTATCGAGATCACGCGCGGCTGGACGTGGTGCTGGTCTCCGATGCCATGGTAAGCGTGGCTCACCGATTCCACGGTAAGCTTGCCGTCCGGCGCTGGGACCGGAATGAGCTTGCAGCCCGTAAACCGTTCTGGGGCGCCGCATTCGTCGGTATAGATGTGAGCCCCATCAGTGCAGATGACGGCATGATGGCTTTCGGTCAGAGCTTTTAGGCCCAAGCAGTTTGCTGCAGTGCCATTGAAAGCGATGAAAATCTCGATCTCGTTGCCAAAATGCTCCCTAAACTTCCCCACAGCAGCCTCGGTGAAGCGATCGTCACCATAGCCGACGACGTGACCTTTGTTCGCGGCGGCAATTGCCTGCAAAATCTCAGGGTGAATGCCGGCATTATTGTCACTAGCAAAACTGCGAATTGGCTTCATCGCACCAACAATTTAGCAGAATTTCGGCAGATAACTTTCAGCCCGATTTCCAGTCTAAGAGCGCTAGGCCGGAGAATTGCGGCAAATCATAGACCAATACGATTGTCGAGTGGATAATGGGTGCTTGGATAATCAGGCCAAGAGCCCACGAACGATGCGTACACAAGATTGTAAATCGAAGTTCAGTTCCAGCTTGCTGGTCGAGATTGGACTTGTCTTTCTGTTGGCGGGGACCGGGTGTAATCAGGGCTCTGCAAGAGATGCGCAGGCCGCACAAGGGCCGCCGAGTATCCCCGTGAAAATTGAGGTCGCTCGGTCGGTGCCCGTCAGCGACAGCACGGAGTACGTGGCCACCCTCAAATCGCGCGATTCCGCCATCATCATGCCACAGGTGGAGGGTCAGATCACAGACATTCTGGTACATTCCGGTGACCACACCTCCAGGGGCACCATTCTGATGGAAATTGATCCTACCAAGCAAGAAGCCACCGTGAACAGCCAGGAGCACAATCGGGCTGCTCAGGAAGCGAATCTGAAATGGGCGGAGCAACAATATGAGCGCAGCAGCGCTCTGGCGGCGGCAGGCGTGGTTTCCAAGCAGGACCTTGACCAGGCCAAAGCCACACTCGACAATGCGCAAGCCCAGTTGCGCGCCCTGGATGCGCAGGTGCAGGAACAGAAGGTGCAGCTTCACTACTATCGTGTAGCCGCACCGACCACGGGTATCGTCGGGGACATTCCTGTGCGGGTCGGCGACCGGGTCACCACAAGCACGGTTCTCACTACCGTCGATCAGCCTGGGACCCTGGAGGCATATGTCTACGTTCCCGTGGAACGATCTTCACAGCTTAGGATGAATATGCCCGTTGATATCGTAAACGGCGAAGGTAAGGTGCTCGCCGATAGCCGCATCAGCTTCATTTCCCCGCAGGTCGACAATACTACGCAGACGGTGCTGATTAAAGCGCGTATTGCAAATAACGAAGACAAGTTGCGCAACCTGCAGTTCATTCGAGCTCGCGTTATCTGGGGAACGCATCAGGGGCCGGTGGTTCCGGTGCTTGCGGTATCGCGACTCGGAGGACTTTATTTCGCTTTTGTAGCTGAAGACCAAAACGGAAGATTGGTAGCCCACCAGAAACCTCTACGTATAGGCGAGATGGTAGGAAACGACTACATAGTTCTAGATGGGATCAAACCCGGCGACAAAGTAATCGTTTCCGGAACCCAATATCTTGTGGATGGCGCGCCAGTAGCACCGGAGAGCTAAGTCCAGTTTTGAATTTTGACTGTTGAATCTTGAATGATCTGATCTGTCCTAATTCAACATTGAAAACTCAAAACTGTTCTCATGTTCGTTAACTTCTTCATCAATCGCCCGGTTTTCGCAACCGTTTGCGCGCTGCTGATCATTCTTGCCGGCGCCGTCGCAATTCCCACCTTGCCCATCGCCCAATTTCCGAACCTTGCGCCGCCGCAGGTCTCGGTTACGAGTTCCTACATTGGGGCGAGTGCGCAGACGGTTGAATCGGCAGTGACAATTCCTCTTGAGCAGCAGATCAATGGCGCGCAAGGGATGAAGTACATCACCTCCGCGAGTGGAAACGACGGCACGAGTTCGATCACCGCAACTTTTGATCTCGACCGCGATCCTGATCTCGCCGCGGTGGATATTCAGAACCGTGTCAACACAGCCCAGGGGCGCTTGCCTGCCGCAGTTAAAGCCACTGGCGTGACGGTCGCGAAATCCTCGCAGAATTTTGTATTTGGCGCGGCGGTTTACGCGCCAGACGGCCGCTACAGCCCGTTGTTCATGAGCAATTATCTTGATGTCTATGTCCGCGACACCCTCAAGCGTGTGCCGGGCGTAGCCGACGTATTCGTTTTTGGTGAGCGCAAATATTCCATGCGGCTTTGGCTCGATCCGGTTCGCATGGCGAGCCGCGGCCTGACCGCCACCGACGTAGTCAACGCTCTGCAGGAACAAAACGTGGAAGTGGCGGCCGGGCAGGTTGGGCAGCCACCAGTCAAGGTGGGTCAGCAATTCCAGATCAGCGTGCGCGCCATCGGGCGCCTCAGCGAGCCCTTTCAGTTCGAGGACATCATCCTGAAAACCAATGCGGATGGAACGCTGGTGCGCTTGAAAGACGTCGGCCGCGCCGAACTTGGCGCCGAGGATTATGGGACCGATCTTATTTACAACGGGCACGACTCAGTCGGGGTGGCAGTAACCCAGCTTTCAACAGCGAATGCGATCGATGTCGACCGGCGGGCTCTTGCAGAACTGGACAGACTTTCGAAACGCTTTCCGCCAGGAATGATCTACGAAAACGCATTCGACACGACCGATGCAGTCAGTGAGTCCATTAAAGACGTGCTGAGCACGTTGATTGAAGCGATTGTGCTGGTGATTTTAGTGATCTTCCTCTTTTTAGAGGACTGGCGCAGCACGATTATTCCGTCGGTCACCATCCCGGTGTCACTCGTCGGCACCTTCGCATTCGTAAAGCTCCTGAACTTCTCAATCAATACTTTGACCTTGTTTGGCATCACGCTGGCGACCGGCCTGGTTGTGGACGATGCCATCGTGGTCATCGAAAACATAGAACGGCATATCCAGGAGGGGGAGCACAGCCCAAGAAATGCCACGTCGGATGCGATGAAAGAAGTTACCGGTGCGGTGATTGCCACCTCGCTCGTGTTGGTTGCGGTGTTTGTGCCGGTGGCATTTTTCCCAGGCACTACGGGCATTCTGTTCCGGCAATTTGCGCTCACGATCGCCTTCTCGATTTCCATCTCCGCGTTCAACGCCCTGACACTCACTCCGGCCCTGTCTGCGCTGCTTCTGGGTCGCGAGCATGGCGAGAAGATTTGGCTGTTCAAGGAAGTCGATAAAGTTGTAGCTGCCGTCACCAATGGTTACCGCAAAGCTCTGGGTCTATTTTTGCGCCTACGGTGGGTTGCGGTCGTATTGTTCGTGGCGGGATTGGGGTTGACTTACTTCATTTTTCAGCGCGTACCCAAAGCCTTCGTGCCCGATGAAGATCAAGGATGGTTGATTGTAGCGGTCCAGGCGCCGCCAGCGGCTTCCACGCAATACACAAGAAGCATTGTCGAGCAGGTTGCTCGCGTCATGCAGAACGACCCGGATGTGGAGAGTGTGTTTGCGGTCGCGGGATCTGGGGTCTCCGGGGCTGCGGCTAACCAGGGAGTCGTGTATGCCGGTCTAAAAGATTACGCCAAGCGCAAGGGCCCACAGCATTCCGCGGATGCGATTGTAAGCCGCCTGCGCGGCCAATTGTTTGGAGTTTCGGGCGCCATCGTACTTCCGTTCTTACCTCCCTCCGTCCAGGGTCTTGGCTCACTGGGTGGGTTCCAGTTTGAAGTGCAGGACCAAGGCGCGCACACGCTTCAGGAGTTGGCGCAAGTCGTGCAGGACATGGTCCGGCAGGGATCATCGCAGAAGCAACTTGCAGGACTGTTCAGTACGTACACGGCTAACGATCCGCAATTCGTTGTCACGATCGATCGCGAGAAAGCCAAGAGCCTGCACGTTCCTCTGCAACAAGTGACAGATGCGCTTGGCGTCTACATGGGTTCGTCTTACGTAAACGATTTCAACTTCAATAATCGCTCTTATCGTGTCTACGTCCAGGCGGATCAGCAATTCCGGACGGAGCCAAAAGACATCCAGCAATATTATGTGCGTTCTGATACGGGGGGAATGATCCCGTTAGAGAATCTTGTTACGATTTCACAAACCGCTGCCCCGCCGGTCATCAATCATTACAATCTCTTCCGCTCAGCGGAAATCGATGGCTCCGCAGGCCAGGGATCCAGTTCCGGCCAGGCAATCGCATCTATGGAAAATTTGAGCAGGAAGGTGATGCCGCAAGGCTTCACCTATGATTGGACGGGGATTTCGCTGGAAGAACTGGCGTCCGGCCGCACGACACTGATGCTCTTCGCACTCGGTGTGTTGGTCGTTTACCTGACACTGTCGGCGCAATATGAAAGTTTTGTGTTGCCATTCATCGTACTGCTGGCGGTCCCGATGGCGATGCTTGGGGCGTTATTGGCCCAATCCTTGCGTGGGCTTCAGAACGATGTCTACTGTCAGATAGGGCTAGTGATGCTTGTGGGTCTGGCCAGTAAGAACGCGATTCTGATTGTCGAGTTTGCCGAGCAGTTGCGCGAGCGAGGCATGCCGCTGGTGGAAGCCACCATCGAAGCAGCACGTATTCGTCTGCGTCCGATTCTAATGACTTCGTTCGCGTTCATTTTGGGCGTTGTACCCCTCATGCTCGCACACGGCGCGGGCCAGGAAGGTCGCCACTCCGTGGGCACGACGGTCTTTGGTGGAATGATTATGTCCACTCTGCTGAACCTGTTTTTCATTCCCGTCCTCTATTTGATAATCGAAGGTTGGCGGGAAGCGCGTGGAGTGCGGGTGGGGCGAGCGGTTGGTGAAGAGCCTTCACGGGCGTGAAATTTTCTATGCGGCGATCGGGTACAATCTCGCATTAACTTATCTGTCCTGTTTCGCAGAAAACCCGGATGCGAGATCAGCGGCACCTTCGGCTGGACAGTGATTCCCGAAGCAGGTTGATGCTCGCTTTTTGTATTATGGATTTAGCCGCGGGCCACCATGCTCCCTTTCAAACTTGTTTACAGCGATGACTACTATCTGCCAATCGGGGCCCACGTCTTTCCGGCTGAGAAGTACGAGCGCATTTACAAAAGGTTGATTCAGACCGATGTAGCCACGCGCGACGAGTTTATTACTCCGCAGCCTGCCTCAGACCAGGACATTCTGCTGGTCCACACCCCGCAATATGTAAACAAGCTGAGGACCGGAACGCTGAGCGCGCATGAAGAATTGCAATTGGAGATCCCATATTCTCCAGAGCTTGTGCGCGCCTTTTGGTTAGCTGCGGGCGGCTCGATCTTGGCTGCTGAGCGCGCGCTGAAGGATAAAGTGGCCTTCAACATTGGAGGCGGATTCCATCATGCCTTTCCGGATCACGGAGAGGGTTTCTGCATGATCCACGATGTGGCTGTGGCGATTCGCCGCATGCAGCGTGACAACAAAATTTCTCGCGCGATGACTGTCGACTGCGATGTTCATCACGGCAATGGGACAGCGGCGATTTTCGCCGGGGTCAGGACTCCGACCGCGCCTCTGCCATCGACCGGCGCGTCGACGCTGAATGCCGCGGCGAAAATCCGCAATGCTCACGCTGGCGATGTGTTCACCATCTCACTGCATCAGGAAAATAATTATCCGATGTGGAAACCGCCGTCCTCGATTGATGTCGACCTGCCTGACGAAATCGGAGACGACGATTATCTCGCCTGGCTCGATAACGCTCTAAGCTCAGGTCTGCGACAGTTCGAGCCGGAACTGATCTGCTATATTGCCGGCGCGGATCCCTACCGAGAGGATCAGCTCGGCGGGCTTGCTCTGACAATTGAGGGCTTAAAGCGCCGCGATGAACTCGTCTTTCGAGTCGCCCGGGCCCGAGACATACCGATCATGGTGACCTTCGCCGGAGGCTATGCCCGGAAGGTCGAGGACACGGTCACGATTCATTGCAACACGGTCATCGCCGCGAAGGAAGTATGCAGCGCCGCGAGCAAAGCCCATTGGTCAGCGTAGGAAGTGCCCACCTAGTAATCCCCCAACTCCATCCTGCAGCGCGTGAGCAATCATGCCGGGCCGGAGACTATGGCGCCATTTCACGAGCAGGCCAAAAAGTATGCCGAACACGGCGATGACCAGCATGTATCTCCAGCCCTGGTAGCCGTGACCAGCACCGAAAGCGACGCCCTGGAGCACAATTCCGCCGGTAGCCGAGCCGGTCAACGCAGCGAACTGGCGTTGCAGATATCCGCGAAAAATGGTTTCTTCGCAGAATCCGGCAGTAAGCGAAAGCAAAACCCACAGAACCATTTCGATGGTGCTTCGCGGAAGTGCATTGCGGATCGCCTCATTCGGAGTAGCTTTCAGCAAATGGCCTATGCCGTTCAGGATCAGGCTGGCGATGATCAGAAACCCGACCGCGATTCCCAGGTCGCGGAATACCACGAGCGGCCGCGGCCAGGCTCCGCCGATGATGTCGTGCAGACTAAACCCACGAAGGCTCACACCGTACCAGATAAACGCAATGGTTATCCACTCCACAACCATGACCAAAACGTAACCGGGAGCGCGTCCGTAAGCGCCAGCAAATGGGAGACTCTGGGATCGAGAACCAGCTAAGGAAAGGCCCATCAGTGCAAGCAGGAGAACAACCGTGTGCCAAGCGGGTGCCACGGCGCGATGGGTTGGGTCGGTCATTACTCGTTTGTAGCGAATCTGCTTGCGTTGCGCAAGTACGACTGAATGACGTCAGATTACGAAGTCAAGGGCATTCTGCCAGGCCGGTCTTGCTAATAAGACACGCTACCCGTAACCTTTCTGCGCGCTGGCAGTTTATAAGACTAGAGGGATGATGGTCGTCAGAGCACCGGCATCGCGGCAGTCCCCGGCGCAGGCCGACGAGCGCCTGCTGGTGGAGGCTGCGCAGAAGGATCCGGCGCGCTTTGCGGAGCTCTATGAGATCCATTTTGAGCGGATATACCTATTCATTGCTCGTCGCACTCGCGATCGTGATCGAGCGGAGGATCTGACCTCGGACGTTTTCCATAAGGCGCTGGCCAATCTAAGGCAATTTGAATGGCGTGGCGTGCCTTTCGGTGCCTGGCTGCTGCGCATTGCCGCGAACGCGATGACAGATCAAGGAAAGCGCAGCGGGCGGGAATTGACCTTCGCTAACCCTCCCGAAATCAGCAGTGAACCAGAACTGGAAGCTGTGGAGGATGGCGCGCGTTTATTCCGACTGGTGGACGAATTACCAAATGATCAGGCGCAGGTGATCAGAATGCGCTTTGCCGAGCAAAGAAACATTCGCGACATCGCGAAGGAGTTGGGGCGGAGTGAAGGAGCGGTGAAGCAGCTTCAGTTTCGGGGATTGGAAAACCTGAGAGATCGAGTCGGTCTGGGCTCCCCGCAGCAGCAACCACGAAGGACACAAAAGACCAAGGCAGGCAGTACAGGCAATAAGAATGGCTAAGCGCAATTTGTCAGAACAAGTCGACGATGCCGTGCAGGCGCTGCTGATAGGTACAGCACCGCGAGCTACGACGGGTGGGGGGCGTTTGGGGACGCTCGTCGGTATCGCGTCCGAGTTGCGCAACTTGCCGCGTCAAGAATTTAAAGCAAGATTGAAATCTGATTTGCAAAGGAGAGCATCGATGGCAGCCACAGTTGAACCACTAGCCGCAGTCCACACAGTCGCGACCCCACGATTAACATTCAAGGATGTCGCCAAAGCAATCGAGTTCTATACGCAAGCTTTTGGAGCGAAGGAAAAGATGCGATTCGAAGTTGAGAATAGGATTGCACACGCAGAGATTGCGATTGGTGAATCGATCATTAATCTCTCCCAAGAGTGGCCGGAAGGCGGAAGATTCAGCGCCGAGACCCTGGGCCAATCGCCCGTTCAGCTCAATCTGCAGGTCGCGGACGTTGACTCTTTCGCAGCAAGGGCGGTTGCCGTGGGCCTGAAGCCACTCGGCCCTATCTCCGACCAATTCTATGGAGAGCGTGTGGGGAATTTCGTCGATCCTTTCGGCTACACCTGGAATATTTCCACAACCAAAGAGGAGATGTCGGTTGAGGAGATGCATCGTCGTTTCAGAGCAGAACAAGCGCAGGCGAAGAAATCGAGAGTTGATCCGATTCGTAAAGGCTTCCGCACCCTTACACCTTACATGATCGCGCAGGATGGGCCAGCACTCCTGGAATTTACCAAACAGGCATTTGGCGCGGAAGAAATATCGCGCGGTGTCGGTTCAGCGGGCGGCCTCCATGGCGAAGTCCGCATTGGCGACTCCATGCTGATGATCGGAGGCGGAATCCCCGGAAGAGAATTTCGCTCGACTCCAAGCACCATTGCACTGCACGTTTATGTGAAGGACATAGATGCGGTTTATCATCGTGCCGTCGAAGCAGGTGGTATTTCACTGTCTGAACCTGCGGAGATGGAATACGGCGAGCGGTCCGCCGGAATCAAAGACCCCGCGGGAAATTTCTGGTACATCGCCACACATCATGGACCGCAGTATGTCCCGGAGGGTTTGAACGATGTGAACGTCTATATGCATCCGCTGCGCGCGGATCCGATGGTTAAATTTTTGCAGCGCGCGTTCGGAGCTCAGGAACTGGCCAGGTATGCATCACCCGACGGAGTGGTTCATCACGCAGAAATTCGCGTCGGCAGCTCGGTGCTGGAGATGGGCGAAGCACACGGGCGCTATCAGCCGACCGCGAGCGTGCTTTATTTGTACTTACCGGATGTGGACGCTGCGTACAAGCGCGCGCTAGAAGCGGGCGCGACTTCAATTTTAGAACCCGCCGATCAGCCTTATGGGGACCGGAACGCAGGCGTGAAAGATCCGTTTGGAAATACCTGGTACATTGCGGCGCACATCAAAGAGGTACGGTCATAGATCAGCGACACGAGCCAGAGCGCGAATAGCTAGCTAGTATGCCCAGCGCAGGAGCGTCGTACCTACGGTAAAGCCTGCGCCCACGGCCGCGAGAAGGACCATGTCGCCTTTCTTAAGTTTTCCTTCCTGGCGTGCTGTGTTCATGGCAAGAGGAATGGTCGCCGACGTGGTATTGCCGTAGCGATCGATATCGATGATTACTTTTTCCATGGGCATACCCAAGCGCTGCGCTGTCGCGGTGATGATGCGCTTATTGGCCTGGTGGGGAATGAAAACGTCGATGTCCTTGCCAGTCAAACCATTTCGCTCAAGAAGTCGCTCGCAAAGCTCGGCCATTTTTCGAACGGCAAACTTGAAAACTGCCTGGCCATCCTGGTGAACATAGTGCATCTTCTGGTCTACGGTTTCGTGCGTGGACGGATTCAAGCTACCACCGCCGGGCATAAAAAGTGCACAGCCACCTGAGCCATCCACCTCATGCAGGAAGTCGATCATTCCCAGCGAATCTTCAGCCGGTTCCAGGACGACCGCTCCGGCGCCATCGCCAAAAATGACGCAGGTGGCGCGATCGGTGTAGTCAATGATCGACGACATCACGTCAGCGCCGATCACCATAACTTTCTTGTGTACTCCCGTGGCGATAAAACGCGACCCAACTTGCAACGCATAAACAAAAGAGGAGCAGGCAGCGTTCAGATCGAATCCCCAAACTTGCTTCGCTCCCAATTTGTGCTGCACCAGGCAAGCGGAGCACGGAAACAACATGTCCGGGGTAACGGTGGCGACAATGATCGCGTCCAGTTCATCTGGTGAAATTTTGCGCTCGGCCAGAGCCCGTTTTGCAGCCTGTAACGCAAGATCGCTGGTTGCTACACCTTTATCGACTATGTGCCGCTCGCGAATTCCAGTACGTTCGCGAATCCATTGATCGGTAGTTTCGACCAACTTTTCCAGATCGGCATTAGTCAAAAGGCGAGGCGGGACGTATGTGCCGAGCGCAGAAATCTTGGGACGAACCAATTGGCTCACTCGATGAGGTCTCCGGATGGTGAAACATTTATTGTACTGACGACAAAAAGAATCTCCAACCAAAACAGTTCAGATGGTGGTTATTTGGATAAGAAATCGAGTCAAACTCGCGATTGTAGTGTCGCAGAAAGCGCAACACTTCGCGCGACTCGCCCAGATCTCCTTCGACTTCGCTCAGGACAAGCTCTCGCGGCGCAAAAGAGGCTGGCTCGGGATGACAACGAGCCACAAAAGCCAGGCACCGGCGACCCACTGCACACGCAAGAGCCCGTTACCGTTGCTTCCTTCCGGACCTGGCGGGGTTGGCGGGAATGCGTCGCGCGAGACCGATGCCTGACATATTGATTTTAGCAGGGCGAGTAGTCAGTAGCCGGGAGTCGGAAATCAGCTTGGACTATTGAGTAACAGACTGCTGACTGCTGGCTCCAGCCTCCTGCCTTTCGGGTTTCTCTAGTCTTTCTTTCCTCTGCAGAATCGCTAACAATGGTGAGCAGATGTCCACAATTTCGCAATCCGCAAACCCGCTGTGGGCAGCAGTCGAGCGGTACTTTGAAGTAGCTCTTTACCTGCTCGTGTTTGTCGGATTTGCGACACTGGCCTCCAGCGGAGGACTGGAAGCACTCACAGTTGTTCTCGTTAGCGGGGCGCTGCTCTTCCGCGGATACGTTCTGCTGTCACGCCGGCCCTGGCTGCTGCCGGAGCGCTGGACCACGCCGTTGACCCTGGCGTACGCGCTTTTCTATCTTGCCGATTACTTTCTTATCTCGCGGACATTTCTTTACGCCACGGTTCATTTGGTCCTCTTCGTGATGCTGGTGCGATTATTTTCGGCACGGCGAGATCGGGATTTTTATTTTCTCGCTGTGCTCTCGTTCTTAATGCTGCTCGCGGCGTCGGTGCTGACGGTGGACAGCACATTTTTGTTTGCGTTCGCCGGTTTCATGTTGGTTGGCGTCATCACGTTCATTCTGATGGAAATGCGGAGTTCGTCGGCCCGAGCGACTGTCCGCGCGAGACCGTTGGCCGACGCGAACGTTGCCCGACAGATGGGCTTCTGGTTGAGCGCGGCTGCACCAGGTTTTGTTTTATTCATGCTCGTCGTCGGGGCTGCGATCTTTTTTGTGCTTCCGCGGTTCTCCAGCACATACCTGAGCGCGTACGTCTCCAATGGAGGTATCGCAACCGGATTCAGCGATCACGTACAACTCGGACAACTGGGCGCAATCCAGCAATCCAGTTCTCTGGTGATGCACATCCAAATCGACGGGGATCAGCACGGCACATACGACCTGAAATGGCGCGGTGTCACATTGAACTTGTTCGATGGAACAAGTTGGTCAAATCCCCACGAACAGCACTTCGTGCGCCGTTTGAACGGACGGTTCGTATTCCCGGCACAGCAAAGCCCCTCAGTTACTCCCAAGGTCATCCACTATCGCGTTTTAATGGAGCCGGTTGCAAGCAGTGTTTTCTTTCTGGCGCCCACAGTGCTCACTTTGGAAGGCAATTATCAGGTTGTCTCTATTGATGATGCAGGCGCGGTGTTCGACCCGGACCCTGAGCGTCCGGTGAATAGCTACGAAGCCCGCTCTAATATTGCCACTCTGACCCCCGCCGAGCTACGGACCGCGTCTCCGGGATATCCTCCTGATGTACTCCTGAACGATTTGCAGATGCCCGGAGCACTCGATCCGCGAATTACGCGGCTCGCCGAACAGATCACCACTGCGGAAAACAACAATTACGATAAAGCTACCGCCCTCGAACGATACCTGCGCACCAACTTCAAGTACACACTCCAGCTTCCGCACACTTTGAACCGCGACCCGCTGGCTGTTTTTCTTTTCGATCGCAAGCAGGGGCATTGCGAGTATTTCGCTTCGTCGATGGCGGTTATGCTTCGAACGCTAGGCATTCCATCGCGAGTGGTCAATGGCTTCCGCACTGGCGAGTTCAACGATTTAACGTCGCAATATCTTGTGCGGGCCAGCAATGCGCATTCGTGGGTAGAAGCCTACTTTCCCGGATACGGTTGGATCAGCTTTGATCCGACACCTGCAGCGCCAGCGGCAGGGCGCTCTGGCTGGAGCCGTGCGATGTTGTACGTGGATGCCATGGCGTCGTTTTGGCGAGAGTGGATCATTAACTACGACCTCAGCCATCAACAGACTCTCGGTCGGCAGGCGACTCAAAGTGCACTGGACTGGCTCCGCCATGCTGAATTTTGGATGCGTCACGAATACGATGCTCTACTTAGTGCAGCCACGCGTTCCCAGCAGACCATGTCGGATGCGCCGGCGGGATGGACCTTCGGCGCTCTTGGCACTGCAGTGCTGCTCATTTTGGGCGCGAATGCACAGCGGATTTGGAGAGCGATCTCGAGGCGGCGAATCGCTGCTCGTCCTGATAGGTATCCGTCTTCCGCCGCTACGATCTGGTATCAGCGTTCGCTGCGTCTGTTGGCAAAAAGAGGAATACGTAAGTCTCCTGCTCAAACCCCAGAAGAATTTCTGCGATCGATATCAGATCAGCGTGTCCGCGAGCCCATCTCACGTCTCACTGAACATTATGAGCGTGCAAGGTTCGGCGATTCGCCTCAGGACGCGGTTCGCTTGCCAGAGCTTTTCGAAGAACTTGCGAACCTGCGTCGAAATTAGCTTAGTGTGGTTCGTTGCGGCGGCGATTTACGGCCCGCTTGCACTCATCTGTTGAAAAATCGCAATAGCACTCAAAATCCAAGCCGGATGCCTCAACCCCATGAAACGTCAAGCTCGGGCAGTGTATCGGGGCTCCTCAGGATGTATTCATGACGATCGAGTTTCGTGCCGTCGAGGCAACGTACTGCCGCGTTATGGGCAACGCCTAGCTTCTGGAATCCCAATTTCTCGACGATGCGTCGGCTAGGCTCGTTTCTGTCGAAAAACCCGATACTGATCGCCTTCGCGCCAAGGTGGCCGAACGCATAGCGAATAGCTGCATTTGCCGCCTCGGTCGCCATGCCCTGTCGGGCGTATTTAGGCGCGACCCAGTATCCTGTCTCGTAGACGTCTTGCTCATCGGTAAGATCCAATGCGGTTCGGACGACGAAATCCCCGTTGATCCGATGGAATCCAGCCAGTGCGATTCCTGCTTGATTCTGGTAATCCATCGTTCGCCGAATAGAATCTTCCATCGCTTGCCGCGACCGTTGGTTGTCGAAAGCCCAAGTCATCCAACGCTGCAAATCGGGCCAAGCTTCCTGCTTGGCGGTCTGGATCGAATCCAAATCGCCAAGCGTTGGCGGACGCAAGATCAGGCGCGGCGTAACGATCGGCATCAGATGGCGCATAGAGCGGCTGCGCTGGAATTGTAGCGGACTATTGAAGACGAACAAGGGCACAGCCCGGTATCAACTGCTCTGGGGGAATCGAACAAAGCGCAATCTCAATGTTTCCCGGATGCTGGGTGGCGATAAATCCCTACTTCGCTCCAATCCTCCGAATCGCGACCACTCTTGTGCAACCAAAGCGGCACTGCGTGGAATGTTAGAATAAGCAGATTACATGCCTGTTTCCGACACCACAGTAGCCGCCGAAAACGAGACCCAGACCGGTTCTTCTACCAAGCCAAAGGTCGGTTTTGTCAGCCTCGGTTGCCCTAAGAACCTGGTTGACAGCGAGGTGATGATGGGCATGCTTTCTCAAGCCGGGGCAGAGTTGACCGCGAACGCCGAGGAGGCGGATGTAATCGTCGTTAACACATGTTCCTTCATCGAGAGTGCACAGCAGGAGTCCGTTAACGCCATTCTCGAGATGGCGCGGCTTAAGGGTGACCGGCGCGCACGGAAGTTAGTGGTTGCGGGCTGCCTGGTCGAACGCTTTCGCGACGAAATTCGCAAGAATATTCCTGAAGTTGATGCTGTCGTCGGCACCGGCGAGCTGGACCAAATTGTAGGCGCAGCAGGAATTGCCACTTCCGGGGCGCCGGATTCCCCTTTTAAAATCCTTACATCTCGTCCAGAAGGGGCTGCGCGCGAAGCGCAAGGCAGATTTTCGCGGGAATCTTGGGACGGCGCCATTGCCGATCTGCCGAATTACTTGTATGACGATGCCACGCCGCGTGTTTTGACCACCCCGGCGTACAGCGCCTATATCAAAATTGCAGAAGGTTGTGATCATCCCTGCAGTTTTTGCATCATTCCGCAAATACGTGGCAAATTTCGTTCGCGGAGGTTCGAATCGGTCATCGCCGAAGCCGAGCGTCTGGCGCAGTCCGGCGTACGCGAAATCACACTTATCGGCCAGGACACCACTTGCTATGGCGAAGATTTCGACCTGAAAGACGGGCTCGCATTGCTGCTGGAGAAGCTTGCCCGTATACAAGATCTGCGCTGGATTCGATTCCTCTACGCATATCCGAACAAAATCACTGGCCGTCTGCTTGAGACCATTGCGGCCAATAACAAAATTTGTCCTTACATTGATGTTCCCCTGCAGCACGCATCTGCGAGTGTTTTGAAGCGCATGAAACGCGGTGGCGGGGCGGATGTTTTTCTCCGATCTATTGAGAAAATGCGGCGAACTATTTCTGACTTGACGCTGCGAACATCGTTCATCGTCGGCTTTCCTGGTGAGACGGAGCGAGAATTTCAAGAGCTTTGCGATTTTGTGCAGGAGGCCAGATTCGATTGGTTGGGCTGTTTTGGATATTCAGATCAGGAGGGTGCAGGAGCATTCTCACTCGAGCGAAAAATCTCCGGATCCGAAATCGAACGACGCCGCAAACACCTGATGAAAATTCAACAGGGCATAAGCAAGAAGAAGCTACGGACCCATGTCGGCAAGGAATTCGAGGTTCTGCTCGAAGGGCCGTCCGCGGAAAGCGAACTGTTGCTGGAAGGCCGGACCCAGATGCACGCTCCCGAGATTGACGGGAAAATTTACATAAACGATGTTGCCGCGGACACAGCCATCCAGCCCGGGCAGTTTTACCGCTGTGCCATTACCGAAGCGCACGACTACGATCTGGTTGCGAAGATCATCTAACTCGCTATGCCCCGTCAGCGCTTGAAGCTCCATTGCCCGACCTGCAAAAAGCCCGTTCAGCGTAACGATCCTGATTTCCCTTTCTGCAGCGAACGTTGTCGCCTGATCGATTTAGGAAAATGGGCCAGCGGTGAATACGTGATTTCTTCACCCGTGCGCGACACTAGCGACTCTGTTGCAGATATTGGCCGTTCTGACCCCAAGAAGAACTGATCCCGCGGGTGCTACGCTATTGTGCATGGCAAGATCCGTCATTGACCGTAGCTCCGACATGACGGGCATTGGTGCCCGAGTGTTGCCTGCTCCGCTTTGGGCGCGACTGATCGCCACGTTCTTCGGCATTGGTCGACTTAGGCCGGGGCCTGGTAGTTGGGCCTCGCTTGCGACCGTGCTGATTTGGTGGTTGCTGGCGAGGAGCATTGTCCCAGCTTGGCAATGGGTAGCGGCGATTCTGCTTGCCGGGGGAGCGATTTGTCTGGGAATACCGGCTGCCACCAAGGTTGCACGTGCAGCGGCGATCAAAGATCCTCAAATCGTTGTGATCGACGAAGTCGCAGGTCAATTGCTCACTCTGATTGCCATCCCGGTCTCGTGGAAATCTCTGTTGCTGGGTTTTATACTTTTTCGTGGATTTGACATTGTCAAGCCGCCTCCGGTGCGTCAACTGGAGCAACTTCCGGAAGGTCTTGGCATCGTAGTGGATGATGTTGCTGCTGGCCTTTATGCGTTGTTGATCATGCAAGTGCTATTGCATCTCGGTTTTTTGCCGAGATAACCCGTGCGGGGGATTGGAACTGATGGGGATTTCTGACCGTCTACTCGGGCGCAAGAATGTAAACGGGAAGCCACACATCCTGGGCGTACAGCCTGGGGCAGCGCTTCCGGGTGGCGAAATCCGCATAACAGGCACCGATCTGAGACCACACGATCTGCGTCGTCCACGCGTCCGGTTTGGCGAGGTAGAAGGATCCGTAATTATCAGTTCCGATCAATTTCTGGTGGCGCGAGTTCCGTACGGGGCGGGAACCGGGCCGGTGGTTGTTTCCACCAACGGAAATTCCAGTAACCCCCACCAGATCAAAGTTGCCGTGCCTATCGCTGACAATCTCCATCCGGTCACGAACCCTGCCATCGACCCCGAGGGCAACATTTACGTGACCTTTTCCGGCAGTCGCGGCCAAAAAGTTCCAGTCTCAATCTTCAAGATCGACACCAACTACAACGTCAAACCGTTCCTTTCGGACCTGATGAATGCCACTTCTGCCGCATTCGATCGCAATGGCCAGCTCTACATCTCCTCGCGCATGGATGGAACGGTTTATCGCGTCGCACCCAATGGAACTATGTCTTCGTACGCGGAAGGCATGGGGGTGGCAACAGGCGTGGCCTTCGATCGAACTGGAAACCTCTACGTTGGGGACCGGAGCGGCACAATCTTCAAGATCGCTCCTGACCGCCAGATTTTTGTCTTTGCCACCTTAGAACCGAGTGTTTCCGCATATCACTTGGCGTTCGGCCCGCGAGGCGACCTGTTCGTCACAGGCCCGACGACATCGAGCTTTGACGCAGTGTATAAGGTCGACCCGCAAGGGAGTGTCTCGATTTTTTATCGCGGCCTCGGGCGTCCACAAGGCTTGGCGTTTGATCAGGAGGGCAATTTGTACGTTGCCGCTTCCTTGGGCGGTAAGCGTGGAATTGTGAAGATCGGCCCGACTGGTCAGGCCAGTCTGGAGGTGGCTGGCAGCGGTCTGGTCGGACTCGCATTCGCGCCTGGACGTTCGGTCGTGCTGGCGACCAATAATGCCGTTCATCATCTCGCCTGGAATATTCAGGGCGCACCTCTGGTTGAGCTCCCGGTCTGATCCAAAATCAATAATCGTTTACACTTTTAGCCGTGACTGCCGAGATCATCGCCATCGGCTCGGAACTCCTCACCCCCTTCCGTCAGGACACGAACTCCTTGTACCTGACCGAAAAGCTGAACCAACTGGGCGTCGAAGTGAGCTTCAAAACAATCGTGGGTGATTTAAAGCAACACCTGGTTCAGGTGGCTGCGAGCGCATTATCTCGATCAGATGTCATTATTTTCATGGGAGGGCTTGGACCAACTGAAGACGATCTCACGAGGGAGGCTGTAGCGGAAACGCTAGGTCTCGAACTGCGACGCGATCCACAGGTCTTGGCAAGGATCGAGCAACGTTTCGCGAGTCACGGATGGAAGATGGCGCCGAACAATGCGAAGCAGGCTGACGTTCTTGCTGGTGCGATTGTTCTTCATAATGCCAACGGCACAGCGCCGGGCCAGTGGATCAGTGGGAAGTACGATAACTGCGAAAAGATCATCATGCTGCTTCCTGGGCCGCCACATGAATTGAAAGTCCTGTTCGAAGAACAGTGCCTCCCTCGGCTGCGTGACGAACTTCCGGCACAGTTCATCGCCACGCGCGAGCTGAAGATTACCGGGATGGGCGAGTCACAGTGCGATGCGAGGGTCGCGCCGATCTACAAACAGTTTTCTGAGGTGCAGACAACAATTTTGGCCGGGCCTGGGGAGATCCAGTTGCATTTGAAGACACGGGCGGCTTCGCTCCCAGCCGCTCAAGCACGAGTGGATGAGTTAGTCTCGCGACTCGAAGATGAACTTCAGGACTTCGTTTTCTCCGATAATGGGGAGTCGATGGAGCAAATCGTCGGAAACTACTTACAGATGAGGAATGCGACATTAGCTGTGGCTGAGTCTTGCACTGGCGGTTTGGTCGCTGAGCGCATGACGTCCGTGAACGGGAGTTCTCGCTATTTTCTCGGTGGCGGCGTCGTGTATTCCAACGCGTTGAAAACCTCTATGGCTTGTGTTGCTCCAGAGTTGATTGAAAAACACGGAGCCGTAAGCCGAGAAGTGGCTGTGGCATTGGCAAAAGGCATTCGGGAAAGGTGCGGTGCGACTTTAGGTTTGGGAATCACCGGCGTAGCTGGGCCAACTGGAGGATCGGCAGAGAAACCTGTCGGCTTGGTTTTTCACGCTTTGGCAAGCACGCAAGATACCGAGGTGATCGAGCGCAGATTTCCCG
>Ga0187780_10001165_pt1 | contig 19763 bp, 21 predicted proteins | sample 1015_Q2_SP10_20__FD_132429 | JGI IMG/M metagenome (GOLD analysis project Ga0187780, IMG submission 132429) | Tropical peat soil microbial communities from peatlands in Department of Meta, Colombia - 1015_Q2_SP10_20_MG | ecosystem: Environmental > Terrestrial > Soil > Wetlands > Peat | place...
CAGGGCCGCCAGCCCGAACGGGACTAGCGATGCCACAAATGGAACTACGGGGGAGAAGGCGGCGTAGAGGTATCCTGCGAACACCTGGGACGGGAGTGCCACGAGGGTGGGAAGGATGCTGAACATCGCGAGGACCTTGCCCCGGTTGCGCTTTTCGATCGCCTCGGCCTGCATGATAGAAAGGGAGGGGGACTGCAGGGCCGTAGACACGGCGCCCGTCACCCCCCACTCGAATAGCTCGTCCATGGTCCTGGCCTGGGTGAACATCACGTTGCTGATGGGCGCGGCCACCGACGCAAGGAGTATGCTCCTCTTCGACCCGAGCCTGCGAATGAGGAAGACGACCGAGAGGAGGAGAATGACCGTGGCTGCGCCTGCCAAGTCCACAACCACGCTGTAGCTCAGCGCGTTGATTCCGAGATAATCCACGACGTAGATGGAGACGAAGGGGGACGTGAAACCGGTCCCAATGCCGGCGAGGGTAACGTACAGAAGCAGCCGCCTTACCACGGGTCCGGACTGACGTACGGCCCCGATACCGTCGACGAACGAGTCTCTGAGGTGGGAGGTGAAGGACTTGCGGCCCGACGCGCTCTCGGCGACGTAGGTCTCGCTCAGTTTGACCGATCGGAGCCCGACCCCGAGAATACCGAACAACCCGCTGGTCAGGTAGCAGAGCCGAAGCCCCGGATTTGTCCCGAAGTAGTTGATCAGCAGCCCGCCGATGGTCGGGGCGAAGATGGATGGAGTCGTGTTGATGGCGCTGAACACAGCAAAGCCGCGTATCCTGTCTTCGGGCTCGATGGAGTCCATCATTATCGAGTTGAAGGCGGGGGTGTAGAAGCTGGCGACTGACGCCAATGTGAGGGGCAGGAGGATGAGTAGCGGAGAGCCTATGACGCAGTAGACGAAGGCGCTGACGACGGAGACCCAGCTGAAGAGTACGACCACCCTCCGCCTTCCCCAGACATCAGCGATGTATCCGCCCACCAGAAGAGACAAGGCGGTCACCCCCGTGCCGTAGGCGACGAGAAGCCCGATCTGGAAGGGGGTGGCCCCCAAGGACGCGAAGTAGACAGACTGGTAGGGGTTCGCCATTGCGGCCCCTATGGACCAGATGGCGGAGGTCGCGGTAAGTATCCAAGCGTTCCTAGGAAGATACATGAACCGCTGCAGCTTGGCCAGCCGACCGCTCACGCATCTCGAATGATGACGCCTGCGCCTTATGTCTTGTTCCTAAGGTTGGGCCGGAGACCGCGGCGCCGTCGTGGGATTCTCGTAGAGACAATGATGACAGTGTGATGAAGGAACATTGATTCAATTTCTCAAATGGCTGAGGAGCAAACGGTATGGCCGGTGCCTAGGATTGACTGAAGAAGGTGGGACGAGTTTCGGCGAGGAGTCGCGCCATAGGCTCGTAGAGGAGTTTGCTGTCTCCTACTACAATGGATCCCTTAAGCCTAACCTGGCGGAGAAGAATCCGATTAATGGCCGTGACGTCGAGTATCTGATGGACGGCCCCCAGTTTGACAGAATCAGGCGGTCCGACGTCTGGTCGTATGGGAGCGCTATCGGGACCGGCTATCAGTACAAGGTCGTCTACAAGGACAGGCGCTTCTCTGAGTTGGAAAAGCTTCTGGAGGTGTACTCCGGCACGGTCCTGACCGCAGAGGCGGACAGGACCCTGGCGGGCCAGAGGCTCTACGAGATGATCATGCTCATGATCAAGGAGGGGAGGCTCCCAAGGACGTTCAGGATACAATCAAAGGGAGCCCAGGAGGAGAAGCTCCTTGCAATGGTCGAGCAGCTGGGGCGTTCGATGGATGAGCTGGGAAGAAGGGTAAAGGAGCTCGAAGAGAAACTTGAGGCGCGCGACAGGCTACAACTGCAGCAGAGCCTCCCTTCCGGGTAGCTGGGCGCTCGTCTGACCGCCCTCCCTCTAGGGAGTGCCCCACTTCTTCAGGTGCTCTCCCATGCGGGTCTTCCCCTCTGCTTCGCGCTGCGGAACACCTCGCCACAGGTCTTGCATTTGCAGGGCATCGGAGGTGAAGCACCCCGGGCATCCGTTGACCGAACGCCCCTAACCGTCGTCACTCCGCCGCGTGGTAGGGGTTGCCGTACCTTTCGAGGGAGACGAGTTCCTCGAGGGGTTTCCTGTTCTTCTTCCCCTTGATCTTCCTGACCGGATATCCAAATCCAAGGACGGCGGCCGGCTTCAGCTCGGAAGGGATGCCGAAGTCGCGTCTTAGCTCGGGCTCCTTGAATCCGGTGAAGAGACGGGAGACGACACCGAAGTTCCATGCGGCCAGCTGCATGTCCTGAAGGACCCTACCTCCGTCGATGCTCGAGCCCGAGACCCTGGGGTCGGTGTTGATTATGACGGCGAAGTCCGCGCCCTTGACCCACGGCCCCGTGGTGCTATCTTGCGCGAGGGTGGCCAACCTCTTCTTGTCCTGAACAAGTATGAATCTCCAGTGCTGAGTGTTCATCGAGGAGCCGGTGAATCTCGCGGCCTGAAGGATCTTTGTCTTGGTCTTGTCGTCGACGCGCCTGTCGGCGAACTCTCGTACGTCCAGCTTCGTGATGATAGCTTCGTAGGTGTCCATACGGATCGCGATTCTGGCGTATGTGATTAGGCTTGCGGTGACCGGACCCCTTCTCTAAGATATTCTGTTCTCTAGGTGCCCGATGCCTTCCACCTGGACCCTGACCACATCCCCCCGCTGCATGGTCCTCTCGCGCGCCACCCCCACTCCCGACGGCGTGCCAGTCGATATGATGTCCCCAGGGTCAAGCGTCAGTCTGCTGGTGACGTGCTCGATTATCTTCGGCACGTCGAAGACCATGTCAGAGACGCTCTGGGACTGGACCCGGACACCGTTCAGGAAAGTCTCCACCTGGAGCCTGGAGAAGTCACCCGCTTCGTCAGGGGTCACGACCCACGGACCGATGGGGGTCGCGTGGTCGTTGGCCTTGCAAGAGAACCAGTCGAGCATCACCCCGTTGCCCTGGGGCACTCGGAAGAGGCTCCGAGCGGAGACGTCGTTGAGCAGCGTGTAGCCGGCAATGTGCCTCCAGGCGTCATTCCGGAGGACGTTGCGCGCCCTCTTGCCGATGACGACGGCTATCTCCCCCTCGTAGTCCATTATTTCGCTGTGAGTGAAGCGCGGTATTGGGCTGTAGGGCCCAGTCAAGCTCGCGTAGAACTTGGTGAAAAGAACGGGTTCCTTTGTCTGCGCCGTACGCATCTCCTTGAGGTGGCTGTGGTAGTTCACGGCCATGCAGAGTATCTTGGAGCTCCTGTCGGCGGGGGGAATGATCCTGGCGTCGTCTACTTTCACCGTTCCCGCTGACGGTCGGGACCCCACGTGCTCGAGGTCGCCGACCATCTCGGAGAAACTCCCGTAAGCCGAGGACAGGTCAGAGGCCTTTCCTTCCGAATAGGTTCCGAACCTTTCCCTCCCGTCTGGAGAGGAGTAACGAACTAGCTTCACGAATCCGCCCACTCGGTGGTTCTGATAAAGGCGCTGTAGCGGCGTTCAAGGCTCGATTCGAGTCCGCGTCGTCGAGGGCGCGGGGCCCCTGAGAGACACCGGGACTCCGTTTCTTCCGACACGTTCGGTCCCGCAGGGAGAGAAGCGCCTGAAGACATCCCTCACCGCGCCAAGGAGGTCGATGGGACAGGGCACGGGCGTGCCCGGCGAGTTTTCTACGGGCTCCCGCCCGGAGAGCCGTCTAGGACCGCGACTCGGCTTCAGCCTCTCCCATCACCTGGACGACGACCTCACGCCTCCTCGGCCTTATGTCAAGTTCCACGAATACGATTTGCTGCCAGGTGCCGAGGGTGAGGACTCCGCCCTCGAACGGGACAGAGAGGCTCGGGCCTACGAGCGAAGCCTTGACGTGAGACCTACCGTTGTCGTCGTGCCAGGCCTTCTGGTGCTCGTAGTTGATGTCTTTGGGAGCAACCCTCTCCAGCATGGCCGGGAAGTCCTTGGCGAGCCCCGGCTCGAACTCGATGGTGGTGACGGCGGCGGTCGACCCTGGGACAAAGACGGTCGCCACCCCGGCGACGAGCCCGCTTTCTTCGACGGCATCCTGCACCTCCCCCGTTATGTCGAGGATATCGTCCTCCGCCTCTGTACGCAGCCCGATTCGCTTAGTGAGGATTGGCATCGGCGCAGAAACAGGCCAACGTGTTTATACGACTAAAGGGGCAAGGCGAGAACGGGTATGGAGATCCTCGAGGGCAGCGAACTGAAGCGGCGGATGCTGGAGAGCTACGCCAGAAACCCGAAGGGATGGAGTTTCACAGTTTCGCCGTCTCCTAGCCTAGGCTTCTTCGACGCCACCGTCGCAGGTCCCGACGGCGCCTGGATGCTGAAGATAGACTCACTGTTCAAGCCCTCCCCCATCGTCATAGGCTCCCAGGCCGAAGCCCTCAGAAGAAGGCCGGGCGGCCACTTTCCCTATGGCTACAGGAATCTCCCTCCCGAGCTGGCCCTGCAGCTGATGGGAGAAAGTGGCGAAGATCCAAGCGGCTCAGTGCGGAGTAGCCTTCTCTCTGTGCTAAAATCCGAGCCGGTTGTCCCGGTGAGAGGAGGGAGCTACGCCGAAGGGCCGCTTGTCTTCACGGGTCCCGGATGCGTGAGCCTGTCGGATAAGCAGAGGCAAGTGGACGCCCTGCTCGCATCGGAGATGCACCGACTTCTGAGGCTCAGGTACCCGGCCTACGGCTGAAGGACGGCGGAACATGCCCGCTCGAGCCCGGAAGAACTGCTTAGTGGTCGGTGTCGGGAACCCCCTCATGGGAGACGATGGCATCGGCATCGAAGTTGCAAGGTCCCTGAGGAAGCTGAACCTAGGAGGAAGCGTGCTCGTCCTGGAACGGCAGACCTTGGACATCTCGATTCTCGATCTAGCGAAGGGAGCGTCGAAGCTGATAGTAGTGGACGCGGTGAAATCGGGGAGGCCGCCAGGGAGTCTGGTGAAGTTCACCCCCGGCGGGCACGGGTCACCCATCCTCCGTGTCTCGCTGTCTCATGAGCAGAGACTCGACGACATCCTCGCGCTGGCGAAGAGAATCGGGCTGCGCAGGCCTCCCATTGTCGTGGTTGGCGTGGAGCCCGAGGACTGCACCCCCCGTGAGGGTCTCTCAGAAAGGGTCGTAAATGCCCTTCCGAGCGTGCTCGAAGAGGTCGTGGCCGAGGTAAAGGAGTGCGTGCGAGGCTAGGCCGAGGCCCTCCGGATGTCGAGTCTGAGGAAGTGGGTCGCGCACGATATGCACGGATCGTAATTGCGAATCGCCATCTCCCCGAGCCTCCTGGCCCCGTCGGCATCGGACTTCAGGATCTGGGGGACCAGCAGCCGGACGTCGTCCTCCATCCGTGCCTGGTTCTGTGCGGTCGGAGGGACGATCTTCGCCCTTTCGATCTGGCCTCTGGCGTTGACCGTGTAGCTGTGGTAGAGGACCCCCCTGGGAGCCTCGCTGACGCCGTAGCAGACGCCGGCCTTCGGCTTGTAGGAGACGCTGGCGCGGACCGGCTCGACGTACTCCTGTACTTCCTTCGCCGTCTCCTCCAGAGCGTGGACGACCTCAAGGACCCTGACGAGGATGCTTTGGAAGGGGTCCTTAAGCGGGGGCTTCAGTCCGATGTCCCTGGCCAGTCCCCGGGCGACTGGGTTGAGTTGCTCGAAGTTCAGGCTGAACCTCGCGAGGGGGCCTACCATGTACGAGCCGCCTCCCCTTGCACGGGAGAAGAGCGCGTTTGAGTACTCGACCTGATATTCCTCGAAGTTCTCTTCGAATGCCGAAGGAGACAGGCGGAGCCCGTGGTTGGAGATGATCTCCCCTCCGTCGATAGCGTAACGGGCAGGATCATGGAGGCAGACCAGGGTCGACTCCCTCTCCAGAGATGGCCTCTCGAGGGAGGCGAGGAAGGCAACCATCTTCTGGACGGAGGCTCTGAGCCTGTTCAATTCCGGCAGTAGGGACCACAGGGCCTCCTTCGAGGGCGCCCTGTAGATTCCTCCAATCTTCAATGACACCGGGTGAATCTCCCTCCCCCCGACTACAGACATGAGGCCGTTGCCCATCTTCTTGAGGGTGAGCGCCTCTTTCAGGAGACTCGGGTCTCTCCTGGCCATGGCAATCGCGTCGGGGACCCTGAGGAAGTCGGGCGCGGCGAGCATGAAGACGTGGAGCGCGTGGCTCTCGATCCACTCTCCGTAGTACAGAATCCTCCTGAGCCGCCTCACCTGCTCGTCGACCTCTATCCCGAAGAGCCCTTCGAGGGCGTTCAGTGAGCTGATCTGGTAGGCGACGGGGCAGATGCCACAGATCCTGGAAACCATGTCTGGGACCTCCTCCGCCCGCCTGCCCCTGAGGAACGCCTCGAAAAAGCGGGGAGGCTCGAATATGTTCAGCTTGACCTCGGGGTTCTCTGTCCCCGTGTCCACTATGGTCAGGCGCCCCTCCCCTTCCACCCTAGCCAAGGGGCCGGTGTCCACCACGACCCGCCTAGCCATTCTTCTCTAACCACCTTCTGAACTCCTGCGACTGAGAGTTGGCACCCTTCAGGAGCAGCCCAATTGTCTGAGGGTCTACACCGTGAGCCGTCAGCCAGGAGGCATAGGAGTCCAAGTTCACGTCGTCCGATGGGCCGAAGCAGCCGTAGCAACCTCTCCCTCGAGAAGGGCACAGGGCTCCGCACCCTGAAGCGGTGATAGGGCCGAGGCAGGGGATCCCACCGGCCACGACGAGACAGATGTTCCCCGCCCTTTTGCACTCGAAGCAGACTGCACTCATGGATACTCTGGGCTTCGTCCCCTTAAGGGCCGATGCAAAGAACTGCAGAAGTTGTGCCTTGCTCACCGGGCACCCTCTCAGCTCAAGATCTACGGCCACGAAGTCACTTATCGGGAGTGCCTTCTCCAGGGCCCTGGCCACCTCCGGCTCAGGGTAGACGGCAGGCTCGAAAAGGCCCAGCCTGCCCCAGTTCCTCAGGGCCTGCAGCCCCCCCGATGTGGCGCAGGCGCCCAGGGCCACGAGCATCTTAGATTCCTTCCTGATGCGGACTATCCTTTCGGCCTCCTCTGGGGTCGAGACGGACCCTTCTACCAGGGCTATGTCGTAGGGGGCTCCCGCCGACGCGCTGCTTGCTTCGAGGAAGTCCCCCAGCTCGACCTTGTCGAGTAGAGCGAGCAGCTCCTCCTCGGCGTCGAGTATGGACAGCTGGCAGCCGTCGCAGGACGAGAACTTGAACACGCCCAGCCTCGGCTTGGCCATCACACCCCCTCCCTGGGGAACAAACCCCTCACCCTCGGGTAGCTGAAGACCGGGCCGTCCCTGCAGATGAACAGGGGCCCCAGCTGGCAGTGGCCGCAGGTGCCGGTGGCACAGCTCATGTTTCGCTCCAGCGAGACGAAGATCCTCTCCGCGGGGACCCCCATTTTCGTGAGCTCCAGAATCGAGAACTTGAGCATGAGCTCCGGACCGCAGATGAAGGCGACTGCGCGCCCGGGGTCAATCCCCGCCTTCGGGAAGAGGGTGGTGACGACACCCACGTTGCCCTTCCAGTCAGACGTCCCTCTGTCGACAGTCAGGAGGAGGTCGCATCCATCTGCCTCCCGCCATCTCTGATATTCGTAGGTGTAGATGAGGTCCGCCGGGGTTCTGGCCCCGTACATCACCTTCAGCCCGTCGAAGCTGCCTGGCTCTGCGATGGCACCTTCAATCACCGGCCGCAGGGGAGGGAGGCCCAGGCCTCCTGCTATCACAAGCAGCTGTTTTCCCTTCGCCTCGGCGAGGGGCCACCCCTTGCCGAAGGGCCCCCGGATTCCAATGGATGAGCCTTGCGCGAGTGCGACAAGCAAGTTGGTGACTCTGCCCACGGACCTGACTGTGTGCATCAGCTGCTTCTCTCTGCCGAACGAGGCGACGGATATGGGGACCTCTCCCACTCCGAGGACGTAGAGCATGTTGAACTGGCCTGGCATGAAGTCCGCGGGCGTCCTCCCCTCCCCCAGATCAAAGAGGAGGGTCAGAGTGTCGGGCGTTTCTTTCCTGATGCCGCGGACGGTCCCCCTGATGAAGGTGTGCATAGTCTGACTAGGCAAGAGGGTGCGCCTCCATCTTCTCCTCGGCTGCCCGCTGGTCCTTGAGGACGCCGTTGACTGTCTCCGTGATGTCTATGCCCACGGGGCACCAGGTGATGCACCTGCCGCATCCCACGCAGCCATAGGTCCCGAACTCGTCTGGCCAGTAGGCGAACTTGTGCATCACGAACTGCCTGTACCTAGCCACCTTCTGCAGTCTCGGGTTCCCGCCGGCTGAGTAGACGAAGTCCCTCGAAAGGCAGGAGTCCCAGACGCGAACCCTAGACACGCTCTCGTCTCTGAGGTCAATCCTGTCGATAATCGTGTTGCAGAAGCAGGTGGGGCACACCATGGTGCAGTTCCCACAGGCCAGGCACCTTTCCGCGACCTTCCCCCACGCGGGGGAGTCCATGGCGGCGTACATCCGCTTCGAAGGATCTCGCTCGGCAATCCTCATCCCCATCTGCTCCCTCGCGCGCTGGACCATCTCCGCGCCCGTCCGGAGCTCCGCCTCCGTTGCGGGCTTGAGCTCGATGCCCTGGAACAGAGGAGTGTTCTTCTCAGGGATGTCGACCAGCAGCTTCTCTGGGAGTTCCGTGATCGCGACGTCGTAGCCTGATTCGGCGCTTGGGCCCGTTCCCATGGAGACGCAGAAGCAGTTCTCTCCCGCTTTGGTGCAGTTTACCACAATGAAGATTGAATTGTTCCTCAGGGCCGAGTAGACCCGATCCTCGAAGCCCGGCGTCAACATCGTCCTGTCCATGACCTCGACTGCCCTGAGGTCGCAGGGCCTTATGCCGAAGAAGGCAAACTTCCCGACTGGGTGGAAGGCTGAGACGGATTCGATGCCGTCGCCGCTGTCGACGAGTTTCGACAGCTCGACCTCCGCCGGGTGAATGTACCTCTTCGGAGAGTCGGGTCCGTTGACTGAAGAGAAGACGAGCGGGCTCTCCCTGCCTAGGGCGTAGCTCCCCGGAGCCTGCACGTCCACCACTCCCGTAGCGAGGTCGGCTGACCCCGTCAGCTCCATTAGGCGGACCACGCCCTCAGAGAGGGACGGTCCGACCACGGTGTACCCCCTGTCTCTGAGGTTCCGGATGAGCCCTGGAATGCTGCCCTTCGGGGCGGTGAAGTGCATCGTACTTCCAAGCTGGGGTTGGTGGGAAAAACCCTGTCTCGATTCCCAATGTTGAGAATCGTGTAGCTCGAGCCGTGCTCCGACCCGGCTTCAATTCCGGCGACGTTACGCCTCGCCGCAGACGGTTGTTGAGTCGGAAGTCATCTATCGGATACACCGTTGCTTATGCTCGCCGTCGCCCCCGGTCCAATCCGCATGAGCCTGCAGGAGATAGTCGTAATGATTCACGATGGGGAGTACGGAAGGGCTATCGCATCTCTGGAGTTCGAAGTGAAGGACGAGTCCAAGCCGCCGCAGACGAGGGTCGAATACTGCAGGTGGCTCGCCGAGTGCAACAACAGGCTGGAGGACTACCGGGAGGCAGGAGATTGGTACGTCGAAGCAGTGAGGATCATCCTTCGGACAGACGCTGACAACAAGTCGAAGGTCAAGCAGGCGCTGCCTCTCTGCAATAAAGCGCTTGAGGCGTACGAGAAGGACGGAGACTCCGCCGACGTGCTGGTGGCAGCCAGGGTTAAGCAGTACCTCGTGGGACTCGACAAGTAGACATCCTGATCAGTCCCGGTTCATTCCGTACTTGAGCTTCACCGACAAAAGGGCCACGTACAATACACAATTGACTCCGTTCCAGAGTATCACTGCCAGAAGTCCAAGCAGCAGGCCATAGGTCAGCCAGAGAACGGTCCCTCCGAGCGATAGGAGGTTGAACGGGAGGCTGATCTCCCGGGCGTCCCTGAGCCTCCAGACCCGCAGGATTTGTGGCACGAGCCCAAGGGAGACCAGGAATCCTGCGAATAGGCCCAGAGCTTCGACGAAAGCGACCATTCAGCGAGACCCTCCGAAGTTCGCAGTTTACGCATTCCGCTGAGGCTTCGACCCCGTGAGACACCAGCTAGAGGAACGCAGAAGGGAGCTGCATGTCCTTCATGGAGTGCAGCCCCGGGGGCGCGTTCACGACTTTCGGGACCATGTTGACCAGCATCGCCACTGTGCCGTGGTCGCCATGGACGCAGGGACCGATCTTGCAGTTCACAGGCGGAGTCCCATCTATCTCAACCCGGTCGTACTCCTCTTCTGAACCCACGTAAGCGCTGAAGTCCAGCTCGATCAGAGGCTTTCCGCCCGCCAGACCCCTGGCGGCCTGCTTCACCCCGGCCACCATGCCGGCGGGGATTTCGACGTAGCCTTCGCTGGTAGCCTTCCTGGCGATGACGGGCTCCACCTTCCCTACTTCCACCCTGGTGAGCTTCCACCCTATCGCGTCGGCGAGCATCGAGATGGACTGCTCCAAGCCCACGTGACCAGAAATCTGGTGGTTCCGTATCGCAGACTGGAACTCGGACTCGGTCATCCCGGCGCCCACCTTCTTCTGGAAAGGTATGCGCCTGGTGGCCGCGTTCATCCTCCTGGTGATTCTGATACTCTTGATGCTCTCGCAGGGAGCGGTGAGCGCGATGGGCAGGGCGTCCATGAGGAATCCAGGGTTGATTCCGGTCCCGAGGACCGTCACGCCGTGCTTCTTAGCCATCAGATCGAGCTTCGCTGAGAGCTGCCTGTCGACGACGTATGGATACGAGAGTTCCTCGCATGAAGAAACGATGTCCGCGCCATGGGCGATGATTGACTCGATCTCCGGGTACGTTCCCTTGAGGTAGCTTGACGTCGCGTGGATTGCGACATCGACATCGCCCGTCAGGACATCGTCAAGGTCGTCTGAGACTCTTATGCCCTCCGCGTGGTCGAGGCCGATTACGGCTCCTAGGTCTTTGCCTACCTTCCTGGGGTCGATGTCGTAGGCCCCGACGAGGTTCAGCCGCTTCTGCCTGTGCTCCAGGATGAACTTCGCGGTAAGGCTCCCTATCACGCCCACTCCGAACGAGACGACGTTCAGCTTCCTCATTAGCTGAGAAGGCCGACGGGCCGGAATTAAGCGATGCGCCTAATGGGGAGCCAGTCCGCTGCCATCTGGACAGGGCCGACAGATACCCTGAGGTTCTCCCCCCGACCCAGAAAAAGGCCACGGGTCGAATCCATAGGACATTCCCCAACGACAAGTCGGAGGTCATGTTGGAGAGGGGCTCGACCCTGGGCCTCGGCTTCGCCCCTCCTTCTTCTCCAAATGTCCAGGGCTGGCCGCATGCCGGGTGGCTTGACGTCGCAGGAGGGTCATCCTGTGCCTGCCGGGAGCAGCGGCGAAAGAAGACGGAGCCGTCGCAATTCGTCTTCACTCGCCAGGCAATTGTTTTAGATTCTGTCTCTATTGTGCCCCCGTCCACTTTCATGGTGGATGGCCTTCTCTGGCTCCACAGTGTGGAAGTTCGGGCTCGTACCACAGTCCGTGGCGAACGGGCTCACAAACATACTCGTCCTGTTCTATCTTCTTCAGGTCCTGCACGGGAGCCTCTTCGACGTCGGGCTGGTGGCGGGAATAGCCGCTCTCGCCCTGATCCCGTCGCAGGCAATCTGGGGGAGGCTGGTGGACTCGACCGGGAGGTGTAAGCCATTCCTCGTCTTCGGGTTCGTGGGGTTCGGCGCGTCCATGGCCGCCATCCCCATGACACTGAACGTTATGGAGCTACTAGTCGTGGTGTCACTCAAGTCTGTTTTCTACGCGGCGACGCTCCCCGCGAGGCAGCTGCTCACTGTCGAGTCTGAGCAGCACGACGGTTGGCAAAGGGCACTGGCGAACATGTCGTTCCTGACAGCTCTGGGAGAGACCATTGGGATGGGTCTCGGCACCGCGGTGGTCGTGAGCCTTGGCTACGGCGAGCTGTTCCTCATGTGCGGCCTTCTGTGCTTAGCCTCCGCGGGAGCCCTGAGCGTCCTTGCCCAGGAGCCGGGATTCATGATCCAGCGAAGGCTTGTCTCGCTGGAGCGCTCGGTTGGCACGCTCATGGCCGTGTCGGAGTATGCGGGTTACCCAAGGCTTTCCTCCGTGGGCGCACCGCGAGGCGACATCATGAGCGTCCTGAACAGGTCGACCAAGTTCCTCCTCGTCGGCATACTCTGCTTCTCGCTCGCGGGAGCTGCGTACTATGCGCCCCTCCCGGCGTACTTCCTGCAGTACTACTCCTCTCAGGCGGTCTTCTTCGTCTTCTTCGCAGGCTCCCTTGCTGGAGCGCTGGGGTACCTTCTGGTAGGCCGAGTCCTCAAGGATGCCGTGTCTAACCTGCTGCTTTCTTCCATCTCGAGGATGATGGTTCTCCCCCTGCTGCTTCTGGCCGCCATCGGGGCGTCCCCGGGGCTGGCTGCGGCGGCCATTGTCCTGGCCGTGATGGAGGTCCTCTGGTCTCTTTTCGATGTCTCGAGCACGTTTGCCTATCTGGAGACCGCGAGGGTGGGGCGGGCCGGGTTCTACGGGGCCCTGGTCGGGCTGGGAAGCGCCGCTGGTGGGTTTCTGGGAGGGTACTTTTCGATGGAATACGGGTTCCCGGCCCTGTTTACGCTGTGCAGCCTGCTCTGCGCCGTGGCCTTTCTGGCATACGTGGTGCAGTACAGGGGGATGGGCGTGCTCTTGCGCCAGAGGTAAGGTCCCGGGGTGCAGCTAATTCCGGCCCTTCTTGACGTAGATCGAGTCGTACTTCTCGACCTTGGGGACAATGCACAGGAACTCTGCAGGCTCCTTTCCGCTGTTCTCGTACCAATGGTGGGTTCCCGAGGGTATGTAGATCGAGTCACCCGCCTTCACCTGGTAGACCTTCTTCCCGAGTCCGACCTTGTACTTCCCCCTTAGGACGTACTGCTCGTGCTCGATGTCTGGATGGAAGTGTTCGGGGATGCTGCCTCCGGGCTTGATCGTGAACCTGCGCATCTCGAAGTTTGCGGCTCCGTCGTGCCTGTCGAGCAGCCATTCGATCTCCGTGTCGACCGCCCTGTCGACCTTCTGCGGCTTCGCCTTCCCTGCTGGCTTGACTGACATGTCGAGAATCGCTCTGAGCCGGCCTGCTTTAAGATGACCGCTGGAAGAATTCTGACAGTGCCGCGAGGCCCGGCCTGAGAGTCCCCTCGCCGGTGGTGAAGCAAAGCCTGAACGCCCCAGGGGCGCCGAAGAAGTCCCCCGGCGCGACGAGGACGCCGGTCCTGTCAAGGACCCTTCGAGCGAGAGCTACCGAATTTGACCTCCCTTCGTAGTGGACGAGGCAGAAGGGTGCCACGCCGATTTCCGCAGACACGCCCTTGGTCTGCTCAAGGAACCTGCGGACGAGCCTGGCGTTCCGAGTGCAGATTTGACGGGCTCGCTCGACGAACTTCGGCCTGTTCCGAAGAACCTGGGTGGCTATCCAGAGAGAATAGGCCGAGTCGTGCCCGCTGACCGCCCACTTCGCGTAGAGCAGCTGACGCGCCTTGTGCTTTTCTGAGAGCGTCCATCCCACCCGGAATCGACCCAACCCGAAGAACTTGGTCATTGTGCTGCTCGTGATGACGTTGCTGGCTCGTCCGAAGTGTGTGCGGGGGCGTCCCCGGAAAGCGAACTCCATGTACGTCTCGTTGATGTAGACGCTGCCGCCGGAGCCTTTCACCGAATCGATGAGCGTGTCTGCGGCCCCTTCGTCGAGGAACCTACCGGTGGGGTTGTTGGGATCGGTGAGGCCGAACATCGACCCGAGTGACCATGACTTCGCTGTCAGCGAACCCTGCACCCTCATTCCGAGAGATTTGGGCACGGTGAACATGGGCGGGTAGTTAGGAAGCGGAACTGCCGCCCTCCCGGCGGTACCGAGTACGGAATATGCTAGGAATATCGCCTCGGACCCACCGTTCGTCAGTGTAACGTTCTCGGGGCCTACGCCGTAGAGCCGCGCAACTTCCTCCGCGAAAATGCTCTCGTGCTCGTCCTTCTCCGCCACGAAATCGTCGAAGGAGGTGTCTATGCCCATGGCCCTCAGGTCAGGCTCAGGCATTCCGCTCGAAGTGAGGTTGTACTTGGAAGCGGGCCCCAGGCTCAGGATCCAGTCGAAAAGCTCGTCGCGCGAGGGACGCAAGACTTCCGGCCTTTGCGTGGGTGCCCAGTATAGTTAAGCAGCATGGAAGTCACCGTGTGTCAAGGGATCGGTCCAGTTGATTAGGCGGCCGGCTGCAAGTGGGGGGCGATGTCGGTAACCTGGGGGAAGACGACCGTCAAGCTGGTCCTGGGGGACATCACGGACCAGGCCGTTGATGCGGTGGTCAATGCCGCCAATTCCAGCCTGATGGGAGGAGGCGGCGTCGACGGTGCAATACACCACAGGGGAGGTCGCGCCATACTCGAAGAGTGCGAGCAGATTCGCCGGGAAGAGTGGCCAGGCGGACTGCCCACAGGGAAGGCCGTCATTACCACGGGCGGTTCCCTGAAAGCCCGGTACGTCATCCACACAGTGGGTCCCGTCTGGTCAGGGGGGCGGATGGGTGAGCCTGAATCACTGGCCGAATGCTACGTCAATTCCCTCCAGATCGCGGTGCGCCACGGCCTGAAGAGCATCGCCTTCCCATCGATAAGCACCGGTGCATATGGATACCCGATTCACGGAGCGAGTAGGATCGCCCTGAAGGCTGTCAAGAGGTACGTCGAGAGAGAAGGGGCGCCTGCAGAGGTGATGTTCGTGCTTTACAGCGAGAACGATTTCAAGACGTACATGGAAGCCTTGGAGCTGGAATGAAGGACGAAACAGCGAGGCTCGAAAGTGACCTTGCCCACACCATCAGGAGGTTGTACGAGAGGGGGCTGGTCTCCGGGGTGGGCGGGAACGCGAGCGCCCTCCTCCCGTCGGGGAAGGAGATCCTCATCACTCCGGCCGGATACTTCAAGGGAGGAGTGGCCGAAGGGGACCTCGTCAGGGTGAGCCTTGAAGGGAAGGTGTTCGCCAAGGGAAGGCCCTCCAGCGAGCTCGCGACGCACTTGGAGGCCTACAGGCTAAGGAAGGACGTGAAAGCGGTGGTTCACGCACACCCGCCGACTGCGGTCGCTCTTATGAGTGCAGGCGTTCCCATTCCCGTGATGACGCCGGAGCACGCTGTCATGATCAGGATCCTTGAGGTGGTGGGGTTCGCGAGGCCTGGAAGCGAGGGCGCGAGGGCCGTGAAGGAATCGGTCAAGCGGTGCGATGTGGTTGGCATCAGGAATCACGGCTTCTTCTCACTGGGGAGCGACCTCCACGAGGCTGCGTCCCGGCTGGAGGTGCTGGAGGAAAGCGCCAAGATCTTTCTGACGGGCCGGCAGGTTGGCGGAGTCCCTGGGCTGACAGAGCAGGAGATACGGAAGATAATAGCCAGCTACAAGAGTGAATAGTGCGAGGGCCGGGAAGCGGCACCTAAGGGAGCCTGTCAGGACTGACGGTCCCTTTCGGGTCAAGAGCCTGCTTGAGCTTCTTGAGGAGCCCCATGGGGACCTCGTCCCTGGCGTAGGCCCGCTTTAGGATGCCAACGCCATGGTGGTGGGAAATGGTGGCGTCGTGTGTGGCCGTAATCTTCGCCATCGCTTCCCAGATGCTCCAGTAGATGTCGGTGTTGGGCTCGAAGAGGATCGTGAGGTACAGGCACGCACCCTGGTCGTAGATGTGTGAGAGATGGGCGCCTACTCCCGCAACCCCCTTGACGTCCGACAGGGTGATTACGACGTCCGCGTACATCTCCACCATCCTGCTCCATTTCGCCGCTACCTCAATGGTCTCCAGGGTGTACCCCATCTTTTTCACTGTCTCGATGTCGTCTCTGAAGTTGAACCTCCTCTCGAGCCATCTTTCGACCAGGGCCGGGTCTGCGGGTGCCCCAATCCCCTGCATCTGAGCAGACACCTGCTCCTGGATGTCCTCGAGAATCTTCGACGACCTTGCGTGGTATATCAGAAGCATGATCGGCTTGTCCCCCTGAAACTGGAAGGCGGACTCGACCTCGTTGTAGAGCCTGCACACTGCCGGCTTCACGTCCAGCTCCAACAGGAGCTTGGCCGCCGCGACCCCTGACTCGAAGTTCGGCAGAGTGTAGGCTGCCCTCCATTCGTGGTTGGGAAGCCTGTGGACCTTGAGCTCCGCGGCGGTGATTATTCCGAGAGTCCCCTCTGCCCCCAAGAAGAGCTTGCTCAGGTCCGGCCCAACCGAAGACCGCGGTGTGCCTCTCTTGCGGGTCCAGACCACCTCGCCCGTCGGCAGGACGACCTCGAGCCTGAGGACGGAGTCCTCGACGCCTCCGTAGAGGCTGCTGTACTGCCCCGTGCCCAAAGTCGAGATGTAGCCCCCGACGGTTACTAGTTCCAGGGACTGGGGGAACTGGAAGAGCGAGAGTTGCTTCTCGCCGAGCTTCGCCTCCACCTGCTTGAGCTTGGCCCCCGCCTGGACCGTGACCGTCTTGTTCGTCTCATCTAGGTCGAGCACCTGGTTCATCCCTTGCATGTCGACCACGATTCCCTTCGTGGGTATGGAAGCCCCTGTAACGGAACTCCCGCCGCCGTGAACATAGAGGGGGACGCCGTGGACCGACGCGAAGTTGACCAGGGCCACGACCTGGTCCACGTTGGTGGGCTTCACCGCTGCTATGGCGCTCCCGAGAGGCTCGTCGCTGAACCAGGTGAGGGGCCACCAGTCCTTCAGGTAGGGTCCTACGTCCCGGTTCACTCGGCCAGGTAGGACCCCTTCGAGTTCCTCAGCAATCCTGTCAGGTTCTTCCATTTCTCGTACTCTTCCTCGAGCTTCGCGTCTCCAGAGTCTGTAAATGCCTCCCTTTCTCTCTTGGCTTTCGTCAGCTCTTCGAGGGACGATCGGCCGGTTGATACAAGCTGCAGCATCGCGACCCCCCTGGAGGTTGCCTCGAGCTCTTTGTCCCTCTCTACCGTTGTCCGTGTGGCCGCGGAGATCGTTTTCATCAGGGCATCCGACCGTGACAGCCCGCCGTCGGCTCTCAGCGTCTTCAGCGTTTCCTTGGACTGAGCCAGGACTAGGCGCACGTGGAAGGCCACAGACTTGAGGAATCCTGAAACGATTGCTGCTCTGTCCAGCCCCAGCGTGAGGCCAGCTATGACCCCCTTCGCGTTCGGGATGCGAGGTACCTGCAGTCCCGACAGGGCAGGGATGAATATGACGTCGCCGGTTCGCTCCACCTCCAAGTCGGCGTAATCCCTGGGCAGCCCCGCCGCGATCATCGCGTCAATCGCCTTCCCCGTTGTGGGGAGGTATCCCTCGACCCCGAACCAGACCCTCCCCCTGTGCTTGAGCAGCACGAGCGGTATGAGCTCCCCTCTTCTGGCGAAGCCGGCGGTAGGGATGTCGACGAAGGTCCCTGTCCCGTTGGTGACCTTGCCTGTGCCCCCCTCGTATGCCCCCTCGGCGACGCTCGCCGCCTGCTGGTCAGCGATGAGGGCGTTAACCTCCATCCCGCCGTAGGAGCCGATGGCCTGGGCATTCTCCACCAGCTCGGGCGTCTCCATTCTGAGCTTGAAGATGGACTTCACTATCCCGATCTCCTTCATCGACCTCGGGTCCACGATACCGCTCAAGCACGCGTTGGTGGCGTCGGAGACGAATCTTCCCGTGAGCCTGTAGATGAGGTAGGATTCGACGGTCCACTGCATGCTCCCCTCGGCCAGGGAGGAATTCAGCTCCCTGAGCCTGATGAACTTCAGGACGGGGGAGTAGGGGGATATGATCAGGTCGAATGGCGGTACCTTCCCCAGCAGCTTCACGTAGGCCGGCAGCCGCCTGTAGGTGGCCGCGCTACCGCGGTCCGTCCACGTCACTATCGGTGTGAGAGGTTTCCCTTCCCTGTCCCACGCCACAGTTGAAGCCCTGTAGGTTGCCAGGCCCAGGGACTTGGCGCCCAATTCTCTTCCCCTGTCCGCGAGGTGCTTCACCGCCCGGAAGAGCTCCTCGGCGTCCTGGAGGCCGTCAGCGCCAACGGGCACCCGAAGTGATTCGGAGTGCTTGCTCTGAAGGTTCCCGTCGAAGATGTTTAGTTTGGTTCTGGTGGTGCCTACGTCGATGCACGCGTAGAGCGTTTCGCTCACGCGTTCACACCTGTGACCATTCCGACGACCATCTCGGCGATGGCAGGGGCGGCGGTGAGGCCCGGGGACTCGATGCCCACAAGGTTGACCACTTTCCTGTCGCCGTCCAAGTCGATGATGAAGTCCCTGGTCGGGGATAGCGGCCGCACCCCCGTGTAGATCCTGACGAGCTTTCCCTCTTCCCTCAGGAGAGGACGGAACTTTTCCCTGAGCAGGGCTACGTCTCTCTCAGTGTATTCGCGCTCCTCCTTGGAGCCGGCCACCCTCAGTGTGGGACCGACGATGGTCGTGCCGTCCGTCGCGGGGATAATCGCGCCTCCCTTGGTCCTGGAGCCTACGCTCAGGGGAAGGGGGGCGACTATGCTCTTCGTGCCGAGACCGGAGTAGACCGCCATCACCCCGAGGCCGGGCTCGAGCTTCCCCAGGTCATTCCCCAACATCCTTGCCACGTCGTCCGAGTAGAGTCCGGCGGCGTTCACAACGAACCTGGCCCTGACCTCCCCGCCGGTGGTCATGAGGAGGGTGCATTCCCCTTCCCTCCCGCACGAGGTCAGTTCACTGCCAAACATGAACACGACACCCTGCTTCTCGGCCGCCTCTTTCATTCTAGACACCAGGGACTGGGCATCGATGGTACCGTACCCTTGGACGACGATGCCTCCCGAGACTCCGTCAGCCAGGAGCGGCTCTATCTTCCGTAGGCCGCCGCCCCGCATGAGCTGAACCCCGAACTCCCCCCGGAGTTCGAGCTTGAGGTAGAGGTAGACGAAGAAGAGGATCGGGAGCCTGACCCATCCTCTGACCACAAGGAGCGAAGGGAGCCGGTTCAATTTCACGCCGAGCTCTTGGCAGAGGGCGTCGTACATGACGTTCCCCCTCCTCGCGAGCTTGCTCTTCAGCGAGCCGAAGGGGAGCTGGATGACGTGGACGACGTTCGCCTGCCCAGATGTGACGCCCTCGCCGGGCATCTTCTCCTTCTCGATAACGCAGACCCTCTCGCTGAGCTTCGACAGGCGGTAGGCAATGGTGAGGCCGACAATTCCGGCACCTATGACGGCGACGTCCGCTTCTTCAGGGGCGTCGGCCAAAGGTCTCACCCACTCATCTCGACTTGTAGGAGGCCAGAGGTATGGCGAACTTCTTCTCCACGCTCGCCCTGTGGAAGTTGTTCATTGTACAGAATGGAATGACCCTTGCCCCGAACCTTTCGTCGGGGACCAAGTAGTGGATGGTGCACTTGTGGACCCTCTGGAAGTCGAAGTTGTAGGCGTCCATGAAGTGCATGTCCCCTATCATCAGCACCCTACGCATGAACTCCCCAGTCCCCTCGTAGTTGCCCCTTAGCAGGATCGGGCCGATCATGTCCCGCTTCATTCTCCAGTCCGTGTGCCTGAGGACGCCGTACAGCCCCTGCAGGGTGCCAATGAGCCGCCCGCTCCTGCTCGCCCTGTCAAGGGAAGTGTAGAGCCCTTCCGCGTTCATGTGCCTTGTTATCGGGTCGAAGGCCACCTTGCCGTCCTCCCTGTTGACGTAGACAAGAGTCGCCCTTCCGCACTG
>Ga0187780_10001167_pt1 | contig 19749 bp, 18 predicted proteins | sample 1015_Q2_SP10_20__FD_132429 | JGI IMG/M metagenome (GOLD analysis project Ga0187780, IMG submission 132429) | Tropical peat soil microbial communities from peatlands in Department of Meta, Colombia - 1015_Q2_SP10_20_MG | ecosystem: Environmental > Terrestrial > Soil > Wetlands > Peat | place...
CCAGATCTACACGCACGTGTCGATCGAGCGCCTCAAGTCCAGCTACCGCCAGGCCCATCCCCGGGCGTAGAGATCGCCCAGCGGCATAGGGTCCGAAGCCATCCCCGCTCTTCGCCCGAGCCTCGGCAACCCGCCACCCGGACCCGCGGAATATCCGGTGCCCGGCGGTGTTGAACCTCATCGAAGACGTTTTGGGCGGGATCAGTTCCCGCCCGAGAATTCACCGGGCGGCCGGATCGCGGAATGCGCGGCCGACGGGAAACGTCAAGTATCCTTAGTGGCGGTCGCCGCAGCCGCAGCAGCGTGCTCGGCGGCTAAATCGCGTGCCCGCATGCTCTCCGGGATCACCAGAACGCTTCCCGGCGGGACGCGCCGCTCGGTCCGTCGGCCGCCAGGCCGGCCGCAGGCGCGTCAGGTCACGGGCACCAGGAAGCAACCGAGCAGCGCCGCGGCCGGAAAGCCAGCGGCGCACGAAGGAAAGGGACCTGCCAGTGGCTCAGGTCGTCACCATGAAGCAGCTCCTGGAGAGCGGTGTCCATTTCGGCCACCAGACCAGGCGCTGGAACCCGAAGATGAAGCGCTACATCTTCACCGAACGCAACGGCATCTACATCATCGACCTCCAGCAGTCGCTGGACTACATCGACCGCGCGTATGAGTTCATCAAGGAGACCGTCGCTCACGGCGGGACCATCCTCTACGTCGGCACGAAGAAGCAGGCGCAGGAGGCGATCGCCGAGCAGGCGCGCCGGGTCGGGATGCCGTTCGTGAACCAGCGCTGGCTGGGCGGCATGCTGACCAACTTCTCCACCGTCTACAAGCGGCTGCAGCGGCTCAAGGAGCTCGAGGAGATCGACTTCAACGACGTGGCCGGCTCCGGCATGACCAAGAAGGAGCTCCTGCACCTGCGGCGCGAGCACGACAAGCTGGACCGGACCCTCGGCGGGATCAGGGACATGGCGCGCGTGCCGAGCGCGATCTGGGTGGTGGACACCAAGAAGGAGCACATCGCGGTCAACGAGGCGCGCAAGCTCGGCATCCCCGTCGTCGCCATCCTCGACACCAACTGCGACCCGGACGAGGTCAACTACCCGATCCCCGGTAACGATGACGCGATCCGCAGCGTCGCGCTGCTGACCAGGGTGGTCGCCGACGCGGTCGCGGAAGGGCTGATCGCCCGGGCCGGCGCGGCCGACAGCGACGAGAAGCCGGCCGGCGACCAGCTGGGCAGCGAGGAGCCGCTGGCCGAGTGGGAGCGAGAGCTGCTCGTGGGATCCCAAGCTGACACTCCCGCGGACGTGGTGGCCCCCGTCGACACCCAGGCCGTGGCCGCTGCCGCGGCCGAAGGTGCCGCCGACACCGAGATCAACGCTGAATCTGCGATTACCAGCGACGACGCCGCTGCCGCGGACGAGGCCGACGACCTGGCTGGCATCGCTGACGCGGCCGAAGAGATCGCTGGCGCGCCCGGGCAGACCGCTGGCGCGCCCGGGCAGACCGCTGGCGCGCCCGGGCAGACCGCTGGCGCGCCCGAGCAGACCGCTGCCGCGCCCGAGCAGACCGCTGACGCAGCCGGAAAGACTGAGTGAGAGACGAGGACATGGCGAATTTTTCTACCGGTGACGTCAAGCGGCTTCGCGAGCAGACCGGCGCCGGCATCCTGGACTGCAAGAACGCCCTCGAGGAGGCTGACGGCGACCTGGAGGCCGCGGTCGAGCTGCTCCGCGTCAAGGGCGCCAAGGACGTCAACAAGCGGGCCGCCCGCACCGCGGCCAACGGCCTGGTGACGGCTGAGCTCGACGGCACGCAGGTCGGCGTGCTGGTCGAGCTGAACTGCGAGACGGACTTCGTGGCCAAGACCCCCCTGTTCCAGCAGGTGGCCGGCGAAATCGCGAAGGCTGCTATCACAGCCAAGGTCACCGACCGGCTGACCCTGCTCGCCGCGGAGGCGAGGCCCGGCACCACCGTCGAGCAGCTCATCGAGGAAGCCAGCGCCAGCCTGAAGGAGAAGCTGGAGCTCGGCCGGTTCGCGCGGCTCGAAGGCGGCTACGTGGCGAGTTACCTGCACCGCAGCGACGCGGCGCTGCCGCCGACCCTCGGCGTGCTCGTCGCGCTGGACCAGGAGAACACGGAAGTCGCCAAGGACCTCGCCCAGCAGATCGCGGCCATGCGGCCGCTGTTCGTGGCGCGGGACGACGTGCCCGCGGACGTGGTGGAGAAGGAGCGCAGGATCGCCGAGCAGATCACCCGCGACGAGGGCAAGCCGGAGCAGGCCATACCCAAGATCGTGGACGGCAGGCTGAATTCCTACTTCAAGGACGTCGTGCTCACCGAGCAGGTGTTCGTGAAGGACAACAAGACCACGATCAAGCAGGTCCTGGCCCAGCACGGTGTGAGCGTCAGGGCCTTCGCCAGGTTCCAGGTCGGCCAGGCCTGATGCCGGGCTCCGGGTCTGGGGGAGTGCTCCACCCGAGCTGGAACCGGGTGGTGCTGAAGCTATCCGGCGGGCTGTTCGCGGGTGCCGAGCCGCTGGGCATCTCGCCGGACGTGGTCGCCCACCTGGCGGCGGAGATCATCGCGGCAGTCAAGGACGGCGTCCAGGTCGCCGCGGTGGTCGGCGGCGGGAACATGTTCCGCGGCGCGGCCCTGGCCGAGCGCGGGATCGACCGGGCCCGCGCCGACTACATGGGCATGCTCAGCACGGTGATCAACTGCCTGGCCCTGCAGGATGTGCTGGAGAAGCGCGGCGTCGATACCCGGGTGCAGACCGCCATCACCATGGGCCAGGTGGCCGAGCCGTATATCCCGCGCCGGGCCATCAGGCACCTGGAGAAGGGCCGGGTGGTGATCTTCGGGGCCGGGCTGGGCGCGCCGTTCTTCTCCACCGACACCTGCGCCGCCCAGCGGGCGCTCGAGATGGGCGCCGACGCGGTCCTCAAGGGCACCAAGGTAGACGGGGTGTACGACGCTGACCCGCACACCACGCCGGAAGCGCGGCGCTTCGATCGCCTGGATTACGCCGAGTACCTCAGCCGGGGGCTGAAGGTCATGGACACCACGGCGGTAAGCCTGTGCATGGACAACGGGATGCCGATCGTGGTGTTCGCCCTGATGGGTGAGGGGAACGTGGTCCGGGCCATCCGCGGCGAGCGGGTCGGCACGCTGGTGTGCCGGCTCGACCCTGAGGATCCCGAAGACCCCGATGAAGCGGACGAAGACCGGGCGGACGGCTAAGCTCCATAGGCACTGCGAGTTACAACGGAGCCGAACATGATCGATGACACCCTCCTCGAAGCAGAGGAGAAGATGGACAAGGCGGTCTCGGTCGCCAAGGAGGAGTTCAGCGTCATCCGTACCGGTCGCGCCCACCCGGCCATGTTCAGCAAGATCACGGTCGACTACTACGGGACGCAGACCCCGGTGAACCAGCTCGCCTCATTCCACGTCCCGGAGCCGCGGATGGTGATCATCCAGCCGTTCGACAAGAACTCGCTGGGGGCGATCGAGCGGGCGATCAGGAACAGCGACCTGAGCGTGAACCCGGCCAACGACGGGACGATCATCAGGATCGTGCTGCCTGAGCTGACCGAGGAGCGCAGGCGCGAGTACATCAAGACCGCGCGGCACAAGGCCGAGGACGGCCGCGTCGCCATCAGGAACATCAGGCGGCACGCGAAGGACTCCCTGGACAAGCTGGCGAAGTCCGGGGACGCGGGCGAGGACGAAGTGCGCCGGGCCGAGCGCGAACTCGACGACCTCACCCACACCTACGTGGCGCAGGTGGACGAGCTGCTCAAGCACAAGGAAGCCGAGCTCCTCGAGGTCTAGTTGGACAGCGCCAGCGGGGATCCCGCCAGCGGGGGCCCCCAAGGGGGAACGGTTCCCCCCGAGGATCCGGGGGGCCAGGCGGACCGCCCCACCGAGCCGCCACCCCTCCGGGAGAGCAGAACCGGGCGTAATCTCCCCGCCGCGATCGGCGTCGGCGTGGTCCTCGGCGGGCTGGTCCTGCTGACCCTGTTCACCGTCAAGGCGACGTTCCTGATCTACGTGGCGGCTGCCTTCGCCGTCGCGCTGGCCGAGCTGACCCGGGCCTTCGCCAAGCGCGACATCAACGTCCCGGTGATCCCGGTGGCGGCCGGCGGGGCCGCGGTGCTGGCCTGCATGTACTGGCTGGGGTTCCGGCCCGCGCTGGCGGCACTCGCGCTGACCATGATCGGCATCTTCGCCTGGCGGCTCCCCGGCGGGGCCTCCGGCTACGTCAAGGACGTGACGGCCGGCGTCTTCGCCACCGCCTATCTTCCGCTGCTTGCCTCGTTCGTGGTCGCGATGCTGGTGCCGGCCGACGGCCCGCGACGGGTGCTGACCTTCATCATCCTGACGATCTGCAGCGACATCGGCGGGTACTTCGCCGGGATCACGCTCGGCCGCGGCGGCCGTCATCCGATGGCCCCGGTCATCAGCCCGAAGAAGACCTGGGAAGGTTTCGCCGGCTCAGCCGTCGCCTGCCTGGTCGCGGGGGCGATCTGCCTGCCGCTGCTCTTGCACGGCCACGCCTGGCAGGGCCTGCTCACCGGGGCGGCGGCGGTGCTCGCGGCGACCCTCGGCGACCTGACCGAATCGATGATCAAGCGTGACCTTGACCTGAAGGACATGGGTACCCTGCTGCCGGGCCACGGCGGGCTGCTGGACCGGGTCGACTCGCTGCTGGTCGTCGCGCCGGTGGTGTGGCTGCTCCTCTACCTGTTCATCCCGGCGCGCTAGCTACGGCCCGACGATCCAGCTCCGGTGCTGCGTCGCGAGCCGCCGCACCAGGCTGGCGGAGCCGCGGTCCTTGGCCAGCTGCCGGTCCCGTTCGGATATCGGGATGACCCATAGCCAGCGGACCGGATCCCCGCCGAACGCGAAACCCGACAGGTCCGGTGGCTCAGGCCCGGGCAGCGAACCGGGGGAGTCGAGCAGCAGGACCGCCTCCGCCCCGCCGCCCAGCGGGAATGTCGCGGGCTCGTGGTACCAGCGCACGCTGTGGCCAGGGCCGAACCAGGTGACGGCCTGCCAGGGGTAGGTCGCGAGCCACAGGAACACCCGGGCCGCCTCCGCGCTCGGCAGCGTGGTGGCCACCGCGAGCTCGATCCTGGCGTAGTCGCTCGGGTCATCGAGGACCTGCTCGACCACGGGCATCCGCTGGCAGCTCATGCCCACCGTGGACAAGACCGTGTAGGGACGCTGCGGGGCCGGCGGCCGTTCTGTCACACCGGTCAGCGGCTCTTTGCCCGCCGACGCGTCCCAGTAGTGCCCGCCCGGGCCGAGCCTGCGCAGCAGGTGACCGAGCAGGGCCTGCTGGAACTGGTTCCAGCCGTTGGCCGAAGCCCGCCAGCGCCAGTAGGCCCTGGACCGCTCCAGCCTGGGCGCGAGCCCTTCCATGGCGTCGTCGAGCGACCAGCCGAACGGCGTCTGGCCGATGACGTCGCTGCTGTAGCCGGGCATGCCGCGGTCCATGTCGGACCACCCGGCGATCACCGCGACCGGCCGCCCGCTCTCCAGGATCGCCACCCCGTCGCCCTCCTCCAACCACAGGGCTTCCAGGGCTGCTGCCTGCGGCGGCGGTCGGCCGCCGGGGTGCTTGGTGCGCGCCGCGGGCATGAGCGGCGCCCGCCCGGCGTCGAGTCGTGCCTGGTCGGCCATCTGCGGTGCCGGCCGGTGATTGGCGATCCAGGTGGCCGATATCGCGGAGGTGTCGTCATGCAGGTAGGCGGCCGTCACCAGGCCGTCGTATTCGACGGTGACCCGGCGGCTGCCGTAGGGGCTGACGCTCTCCAGCAGCGTGACCGGCTGCCGCGGGTAACTCTGCCCGCCGGGCTCCTGGTGCAACGTGGTCATGGAAGGAAAATGTACTGACTTAACCGCGGAGCTTAAACCCCGTTCGGCAACGCCGCGCCGTAGAGGCCAATCCTGCGTCCTATTCTGGTGGGGCATCAGGAAAAACCCCTCTTTACCGAACGGAGCACGGTGTCACCCACCAGTCCTCCTGCGTCCGGTCCGGTGGTATCAGAAACACCCACCGCTCCGGCGGCGTTCGGGCCTGGCCTGGCGGGGACGGCCCTCCCAGGCCCCTCCGTCCGGGCGGGCCCATCCCCCCGGACCCCCCTGGCCAAGCCGCCGCGGCACCTGGCCGACCTGACCATGGCCGAGCGTCGTGCCGCCCTGGTGGGTCTCGGTGAACCACCGTTCCGGGCCGCGCAGCTGTCCAGGCACTTCTTCGGCCGGTTCACGCAGCAGCCCGAGGAAATGACCGACCTGCCGCTGGCGTCCCGCGGCACGCTGGCCGACGCCCTGCTGCCCCGGCTCCTGGCCGCCGAGCGTGAGCTGTCGTGTGACGCCGGGACCACGCGCAAGACGCTGTGGCGCGCGTTCGACGGGGCGCTCGTGGAGTCAGTCCTGATGCGCTACCCGGATCGCGTCACGATGTGCGTGTCGTCGCAGGCAGGCTGCGGGATGGGCTGCCCGTTCTGCGCGACCGGGCAGGCGGGCCTGACCCGCAACCTGTCCACCGCGGAGATCGTGGCCCAGGTGGTGGCGGGCGCCCGCACGCTGGCCGCGGGCCAGGTGCCCGGCGGCCCGGGACGGGTCTCCAACGTGGTGTTCATGGGCATGGGGGAGCCGCTGGCGAACTATGCGAGCGTGGTGGCGGCGGTCCGCAGGCTCACCGACCCGGTGCCCGACGGCATGGGAATCTCCCAGCGGTCCGTCACCGTCTCCACGGTCGGCCTGGTGCCGGCCATGGCCCGGCTCGCGGGCGAGGACCTCTCGGTCACCCTGGCCGTGTCCTTGCACGCCCCGGACGACGAGCTGCGCGACACGCTCGTCCCGGTGAACCGGCGGTGGCAGGTCGCCGAGGTGCTCGCCGCCGCGTGGGATTACGCCGCCGCCACCAGCCGCCGGGTTTCGATCGAATACGCCCTGATCAGGGACGTCAACGATCAGGCCTGGCGGGCGGATGCGCTCGGGTCGCTGCTGGCCGGACGGCTCGCGCACGTCAACCTGATCCCGCTGAACCCGACGCCGGGATCGAAGTGGACCGCTTCCCGGCCCGCCGCCCAGCGCGAGTTCATCCGCCGCCTGGCCGCTCACGGGGTACCGGTCACGGTCCGGGACACCCGGGGCCGGGAAATCGACGGCGCCTGCGGCCAGCTGGCCGCCTCGGCCCGGCGGTGAAACCGCTCTGGCCGGTGACCCCGGCCCTGGCCCGGCTGCGGTCCCTGGCGGTGCACCGGGGGTGGGCAGCGGTCCAGCGAGCCGGGGTGGTCACCGCGGATACCCCGTCCGGCCGGAAGTTCGCCGCGTTCGGCCGCGGATCGATGATGGCTTTCCCCCCCGGATCGGTGTTCGGGGAGCGCTTCATCGAGATCGGAACGGGTACTCTCATCAGCGCCTCCGTAACGTTGTCGGCGGGAATGGTGCCAGGCCAGGATCTTGGCCCGGCGCCCGTGCTGCGCATCGGCGACCGCTGCGTGATCGGCCGGGGCAGTCACATCGTGGCCCATCATTGTTTGCTGATCGAGGACGACGTGTTCACCGGCCCCTACGTCTACATCACCGACCAGAACCACGGGTACGCCGACCCGGACGAGCCGATCGGCCGGCAGATGCCGCTGAACGCGGCCGTCTGGGTCGGCTCCGGCAGCTGGCTGGGGGCCGGGGCGATCGTGCTGCCCGGCACGCGGATCGGCCGCAACGTCGTGGTGGCGGCCGGTTCCGTGGTCCGCGGCACGATACCTGACCGGTGCGTGGTGGCGGGCGTCCCGGCCCGGGTCGTCAGGGAATACGTACCGGGCGACGGCTGGTGTCTGCCCAGGTCAGCAGGCCCCGCCGCGCAACGCTTCGAGGACGCCGCGCGGTCGCCTGACCCGCCCGGCTAGCCGTTCCCCCGCATCGGCCCCCCCGGTCCAGCCAAATCCTGGCCCGGATTATGTCGTGGCCCGCTTGTCCTGCATCTTCGGCGTGAAGACCTCACCGCGCAGCGCCCGCTCGACCAGGCCGACCGCGCGGGCGGTGGCGGCGAGCCTGGCGCCCTCCTTGCGGTACGCGGCGAGGACGGTATCGATCGCGTGCGGTGGCAGCGACCCGGCGAGCTCGGTTCGCGCCGTGCGGTACCCCTGACGCGCGCCCTCCACGCACGCCTTGGTGTGGTACCTGGCCATGGTGGCGAGCGCCACCGGGTACCTGCGCAGCACCCCGTGCAGGCGGTAGTCGGGCGGCACCACGTCGAGCAGCCAGGTGACCGCGGTTGACTCGAACTCCTCGCTGTCCGGCGGGTGCACCCCGGCCGGCCACCCCGGCGGCGTATACGTGGCCATGCTGACAGACTACCTGGTTATCGAACCTGCATTCTATTCGCAGTCACACGGTATGGCTCTGGCGTAGGTCAGGAGCCTGATGCGGCCGCCGCCCCCTGGGGCCACGACCCAGGCGCTCACGCCTCGCGCGCATCATGCTCCCCACGGGTTGCCGACCGTGGGATCCTTCCGGAAGACCTGCTTCTGCAGCGCGTGCGCCGAGACCGAAGTGCCGCAGACCCCGGTCGGCAGCTGGTCGTTGGCCGCCGCCCACTGGGTCCACTCGGTTAGATCCTTCCCGGCCACCGTGATTGTCCGGTTCGCCTGGTACCAGGTGTTGAACTTCGTGGCCGTGTCGGCCGTGATGACGATATTCCCGCCGCGCAGCCAGGCTGGCGGACCGGAGAAGATGGAGTCCGATCGGCCCAAGGTCCCCTGGTTGAGCATGCACTGGACGAGCAGGGCCGGCGCGTCGGCCAGCCGGAACTGCGCGGCCTGGCTGCTGGTCGGCGTCGGGATGGGCGCCGGCCCCGACGAGCACGCGGTCACCGCGCAGGCGAGCAGGACGCCGGTGGTCGCCCAGGCGCGGGGTCGGCAGCGCAGCCAGCCCGTCATTGTCTTCAAGCTCCCTCGGTGTGCTCAGCTCTACTGACCGTCACGCCCAACGGCGCGATCCGGTTCGAGGCGAAAGACGCGGTTAGTCTAACCGCCTGCCTAGCGCCAGGGAGATAACTCGGGCTGTCGCTATCGGGTGACAGACTTTCGTGGACGCGCAGATGACCCCGGAGATGAACGATGCCGCAGGACCACGATGATCAGCCGCCCGCTGCCAGCACGTCCGCGCCGACCGCCGCCGACTTCGACGGGGCCGGCTCGAACAGGCGCAGGGCGTGTGCCTTGGCCGCGGCCTCGCCCCGACTGACGGCACCTAGCTTGCCGAGGATATTAGAGACGTGCACGCTGGCGGTCTTCGGCGAGATGACCAGCTCGGCGGCTATTTCCCGGTTGCTGCGCCCGGCCGTGATCAGGCGCAGCACTTCGAGCTCGCGCCCGGTGAGGCCGAACTCACCAGTCCCGCCCTCGACGGTGTCACCGCTGGTCATCGCGATCCTGGCGCGCCGCGCCAGGATCGCGATCTCCTCGGTGAGCGGATCCGCGCCCAGCCGGGCCGCCAGCTCGGCCGCCCGCTGCAGCCTGTTCGCCGCACCGGCGCGGTCGCCGGAGGCGATCGCGCTCTCTGCCGCGTGCAGCAGCGTCTGAGCGAGCGGATACGGCTCGCTGAGGGCGGTCCACGCGGCCGCGGCCTGGTCCCAGGCGACGCGCAGTTCGCCCGCCCCGGCGGTACCGGAAAAACCGGGAGGACCAGCGCCCAGCAGGAAACCAGCGTGCGCCTCGGCCGCGGCGAAGGTGAGCCTGCTGGCCTGCTGGGCCGGGCCGAACGTCTCCAGCTTCTCCGCGATCTCCCGCAGCCGGCCCACCAGGGCGGCGGTGTCGCCGCGAAGCCGCTCGTCTTGCGCGACCGCGGCCTGCCGGGCAGCGGCCAGGGCGGTGCCGGCCACGGTGACCACCAACGGCCAGGCGTACCTCGGACTGTCACAGGACAGGTCGTAGCGATCGATGACCTCCGACGCGGTTTCGATCCCGGCGGCCACCCCGGCCGTGGCCAGCCGCAGCGAGATCTCCAGCGCGCCGTACGGAAGCCGGTGCTGGTCCTGATACGGCGCGCCCCGCAGCAGGTCGGCCGCGGTCGAGATCGCGTCCGCGGTGGCGCCGGAATCTCCCCGGGCTAGCGCGATACGCCCCATCATGACCTGCAGCATGGCCCGGTGCAGTGGCAGTGACGCGAGCTGGAACTCACGCGCCGCCGCGGCCACCTGGACCGCCTCATCCCACCGGCCCAGCGCGAGCAACGGCTCTACCTGGTTGATCGCCAGCAGGCTGCGCGAGGCGCGGGACAGGTACTGCTCGTCCTGGTTCGCGGTCCCCCGGCGCGCCGCCTGGACGGCCAGTTCATGCTCGCCCGCGCCTTCCAGCAGGTGGGACTCGTTGATCGCCGCCTTCGCCACCAAAGTGCACGCTCCGGCCCGCTCGGCCATGGCGCGGGCCTGCGCTATCAGCTCCAGGGGATTACTGTCGACGCCGGCCTGCTGGCCGGCCCCCCCGTTGAACAGCGCGAGCGAGAGCAGCGCGTTCGCCTCATTCGCCTCGTCGCCGGTCTGCCGGGCCAGCGCCAGAGCCTCCTCGGCATAGGCACGCTCGACCGAGACGTGCGGCACGCAGCGGGCCGCCGCCAGCAGGATCGAGATCCGGGCGGCAGGGTCATCGGCGGGCACGGTCTGCAGGGCCGCGAAGAAATCCTCAGCGAACTCCTCGCGGCCCAGGTTCATCTTGAAGCTCCCGCGACTTTCCAGCAGCCGCGCGACGCGGACCGGTTCGGCCGCGGAGTCCAGCTCCTTCAGCGCCGAGTTGGCCAGCGCGATGCCGCGCTCGAACTCCCCGGCTTCTTGCGCCGCGGCGGTGGCCTCCTCGAGTACCCGGGCGTGATCGGCGCCGATCCGATCCGCCGCGTCCGGCACCTGGTCCCACAGTTCCAGCACCCGGGCCAGCAGCGAGAGCCGCTCCGCCGGCGCGACGGCGCGGCCCGCCTGCGCCGCGGCCTGCCACGCGCCGATCAGCGCCCAGACCGAGTCGTGGGCCAAATACCAGTGGTGCGCCAGTTCGATCGCGGCCCGGCCCGGAGGTACCAGGGCGGGATCGGCGTCGATGGCCTCGGCGAACCGGCTGTGCAGCCGGCCGTGCTCGCCGGGCAACAGGTCTTCGTGCACGGCCTCGCCGATCAGCTCGTGCCTGAACGCATAGCCGTCGGCCTGCACGCGCAGCACGTTGGCGGTCACCGCCGGGCGCAGCGCGCTGGTCAGCGCGCCGTCGTCCAGTCCGGTCACCGCGGCGAGCAGCGCGTGCCCGGTGGTCTGGCTGCCCGCGCTGGCGACGCGCAGTACCTCCTGCGTGTCCTCGGGCAGCCTGCGGACGCCGTCCAGCAGCAGGTCGCGCAGCGACTCGGGCAGCTCGCAGCTCAGCTCGCCGTCACAGCCCAGCAGCGTCTCCACGAACAGCGGATTGCCCTCGCTGCGGTGGTACAGCGCGTCGGCCCGGTCACCTTCCAGCGGGCGGCCGATGATCCGGACCGCCAGCTCGTCGGTGTCATGCCTGGCCAGCCGGGGTAGCTCGACCCGCTCCACCCAGTCAATCCGGTCAAGCGCGGCCAGCAGCGGGCGCAGCGGATGGGTGCGGTGCACGTCGTCTGACCGGAACGTGACCACGATCAGCAGCCTGCCAATGACCCGCTGGTTGCCGATGAGGAAGGTGAGCAGATCCCGGCTCGACCGGTCGGCCCAGTGCGCGTCCTCGATCACGAGCACCACCGGCGAGTGCCCGGCCAGGTGCTCGAGCATGCTGAGCACCTCCTCGAACAACCGGGCCCGCGCCTCGCCCGGGTCGCCGCTGGTGTCAGGCTCACCGAGCTCGGGCAGCAGCCGGGCCAGCCCCCGCGTGGTCCGGCCGGGCAACATGGCGGCCACCGCGTCCGCGCCATATTCATGGACCAGGGCGCGGAGCATGGCCGTGAACGGCGCGAACGGCAGCCCGTCGGTGCCCAGTTCCAGGCAGCCGCCGGCCAGTACGCAGGCACCCGCCGCCACCGCCCGGCGGGCGAACTCACCGACCAGCCGGGACTTCCCGACGCCGGCCTCACCGCCCAGCAGCAGGGCAGACGGGCCGCCCTGGCGCGCGCTGGCGAAAGCGGCTTCCAGGACGGCCAGCTGCTCGTCCCGCCCGACCAGGACGGGACTGGATGCTCGACCGCTCATCTCTGGTGTCAGCATCCCACGGGGGTCTGACATTCCAGGAAGGTCGTCGATGCGGGTTGAGCCGGCCGGGGCGGTCATGGCCGCCTCAGGCGGTGCGGTGCGAAGCGGTCACCTGACCCGGCTCGCTGGCCGCCGTCTCCTGTGCTGGTTCGGTCCGGAACGAGCCGTCCACGTAGTCGGGGATGGCGGGGATGACGAACTCATCGGCCGCGTGCTGCACCTTGGCGCCACGCCTGCGGGCCCGCAGCAGCCGGGCCAGCTTGGCCTCGTTCGCCTGCGCCCGCATCTCGCGGCCGCGCTGCGAGGTCATCTCGCGGAGAATCTCGGGGTGCATGGTTCCTCCTTGGGCCCCCTTGGGAACCTCGTCTGGTTTCCCACATCCTCAAGATTCGGCGTAAGGCCCCACCCTCCGCATCGGACGAATTCCTTATCTTCCGCGGGTCAGACGGCTTAGGTCCCGCGCACCCCTCACGACAGCCGCCTAAGCCGTCTTAGGCCAGGCCAGAGGACGCTGACCAGCCGGAATGGCCGACGTTCACCGCACGTGCGGAGGGCGACAGGTGCCCACGGAGCCGGCCGCCCGGGACGCGGCGTGGACCAGTACCTCGACCGCTCCCTTCCCTCCCGGGATGGGCGACGGCTGCTGGCCCAGCACCCGCCACCCGTGGTTTTCCAGCGCGCCCACCGCGGCCGCAGCGGCCGGAGCGGCCGGTGGCGCAGCCGGCCCGGCAAGACAGCGTCGCGGGTTCACTAGACTGGAGGTGGTCACCAGATCGGGTGACGCATCCCAGCAGCCAGCCGAACGAGAATCCCGCATGCCCAAACCGCACACCGCTCAGGCCGCCGTCGCGACCAGGGACGACCTGCGCAACGTCGCCATCGTCGCGCACGTGGACCACGGCAAGACCACGCTGGTCGACGCGATGCTGTGGCAGTCGGGCGCGTTCCGCGCGAACGCGAACGTGGCGGAGCGGGTGCTTGACTCCGGTGACCTGGAGCGGGAGAAGGGCATCACGATCCTGGCCAAGAACACCGCGGTGCGCCACGGCGGGCTGACCATCAACATCGTGGACACGCCGGGGCACGCGGATTTCGGCGGGGAGGTGGAGCGCGGCCTGTCCATGGTCGACGGGGTGCTGCTGCTGGTGGACGCCAGCGAGGGACCGCTGCCGCAGACCCGGTTCGTGCTGCGCAAGACGCTGGCCGCCGGGCTGCCGGTGATCCTGGTGGTCAACAAGGTAGACCGGGCCGACGCGCGGATCGCCGAGGTAGTGGACGCCTGCTATGAGCTGTTCATCGACCTGGACGCGAGCGAGGAGCAGATCGAGTTCCCCATCGTGTACGCCTCCGCCCGGGCCGGCCGGGCGTCGCTGACCCGTCCCGCCGACGGCGAGATGCCGGATTCGCCGGACCTGGAGCCCCTGTTCGAGGCGCTCCGCTCGACCGTCCCGGCGCCCGCTTACGAGGTCGGCGCGCCGTTGCAGGCGCACGTCACCAACCTGGACGCCAGCTCCTACCTGGGCCGCATCGCCCTGTGCCGGATCCGCAACGGCACGATCGCCCGCGGGCAGCAGGCCGCCTGGTGCCGCCGGGACGGGTCGGTGGAACGGGTCAAGATCTCCGAGCTGTACCGGACCGAGGCGCTCGACCGGGTGCCGGCCGACGCCGCGGGCCCGGGGGATATCGTGGCCATCGCCGGGATCCCGGGCATCATGATCGGGGAGACCCTGGCCGACGTCGACGACCCGCGGCCGCTGCCGCTGATCACCGTGGACGAGCCGGCCATCTCGATGACGATCGGCGTGAATACCTCGCCGCTGGCCGGGCAGTCGGGAACCAGGATCACCGCCCGGCTGGTCCGGGACCGGCTGGACCGCGAGCTGGTCGGGAACGTGTCGCTGGCCGTGCTGCCGACCGAGCGGCCGGACACGTGGGAGGTCCGCGGCCGCGGTGAGCTCGCCCTGGCCGTGCTGGTGGAGACGATGCGGCGGGAGGGGTACGAGCTGACCGTGGGCCGGCCCGCCGCGGTCACGCGGGAGGTCGGCGGCATCGTCTTCGAGCCGGTCGAGCGGCTGTCCGTCGACGTGCCCGAGGAATACCTGGGCGCGGTCACCTCGCTGATCTCGGTCCGGCGCGGCCGGATGGAGTCCATGACCAACCACGGCACCGGCTGGGTCAGGCTCGAGTTCGTGGTACCCGCCAGGGGCCTGATCGGCTTCCGCACCCAGTTCCTCACCGAGACCCGCGGCACCGGGATCGCGCACCACGTGTTCGAGGGGTACGAGCAGTGGTCGGGTCCCATGCGCGGCCGGGCGGCCGGCTCGCTGGTCGCCGACCGGCCCGGGACCGCGTCCGCCTACGCCATGTTCAACCTGCAGGAGCGCGGATCGCTGTTCGTCACGCCCGGGACCGAGGTGTACGAGGGGATGATCGTCGGCGAGAACTCCAGGCCCGACGACATGGACGTCAACATCACCCGCGAGCGCAAGGTCACCAACGTGCGCCAGTCAACCGGGGAGGAACTCGAGCGGCTGGTGCCGCCGCGGCTGCTCAGCCTGGAGCAGGCGCTGGAATTCTGCGCCGACGATGAGTGCGTGGAGGTCACGCCGTCGGCGGTCCGCCTGCGCAAGGCCACCCTCGACGCCAGGGAGCGGTTCCGCCAGCGGGCCCGGGCCGCCCGCGCCACCTGAACCCGCGCGTTACCGGTCCCGGTCCCGGCGCAGCTGGTCGAGGACCTCGTCGGGATTCTCCGTGCTCACCCGGATCATCGCCCGCACCGAGTCCGCCAGGGAGACCCGCGGCACGCCGAGCGCCACCGCGGCCGAATCCGCCCACGCGGTCAGCTGCCGGTAGAGCTCGGGGCTCAGGTCGAGGGTGATCCGGACCGGCTTGGACCGGATCGCGGTCCGGCCCGCCGGCCGGGCACCGGGTTCCGTGCGCCTGGCCGCCGCGGCGGCCATCTGCGCCTTGCGCTGCTCCCGCTCCTTCTGCGTGGTCATGGCGAGGTCAGGACCGTATTTCGCAGCGCGGAGCGCACCGCTCGATGAGGTCGCGAGCCACCTGGCGCCACACGTCGCAGCCGGCCTGCTTGATCGGCATGCCAAAGCTCTGCGCGTAAACCTCGAGCCGCGGCACGGAAGTCGGCAGCACGTCGTAGCCGAGGTCCTGCAGTGCCTCCCGGGCGTCGATCACCGAGTGCGCCCGCGCGATGCAGCGGTTCAGCAGCACGGCCGAGCGGGCGGGCCGGTCCCGGATGTCCGCGACCTCGGCGATCTCCTCCCGGACCGGCGTGGTGCGGTTGATCTCGATCGGGTTGGGCGCGCACGGGATCACGATCTCGTCGGCGTACCGCAGCGCCGACCGGGCGATGCTGGCGTGGTCCTCCAGCTGCGGGGTGTCGATGATCACCACGTCGTCGTTCTGGGCGATCTCGGGCAGGCGGCGGTGCAGCTCGCGGGACGGCAGGGCCACGATCCGGAACGGGAAGGCCTCCTGCGGCGCGAGCCGCGGGTCCATGGCCGCCAGATCGGACCATTCCAGGGCGCTGCCCGACGGGTCCGCGTCGACCAGGAGCACGCTGTTGCCGGCCTGGGCGAAAACGTGTGCGAGCCAGACCGCGGATGTGGTCTTGCCCGTGCCCGGCTTTAGATTGGCCAGGGCGAGGGTCAGCCCTGTCATCCACGCATTATCGCAGCGTCCGGGAGGTTACGGTAGCCAAACGGCCGCAACCCGGCGCGCGCTGCCCAGGCCATGGCCGTGACCTGCGGAATCACGCGTACGCCCCGGGAGCGGAGTTCGCCGCGGCGGGCCCCGACGGCCCCGGTCCGGCATCTTGCAGTAATTCATTATTTACTGCATTACTGCGACGATGGTGCCCTCTGAGCGCGTAGTCAGCTGACAGTGGACCGGCTGGCCGCGAAACGCTGGTGCCGGGCGTGGTCACGCTGGCCGAGGAAGGCCCTGAACCGGCCCAGCCGGTAGGCCGGGCCGTCCCGCGAGTCGGCCATCTCGAGCTCGAAGTCCTGGCTGAGGTGGCGCAGACGCTCAACTACCGCAGCGGGGCTCAGCCTGGCGAGCGCACCCGGGCCGCCCCCCTCGGCGTCGGCCGCCTGCGCGGCGGCGGCGAGTTCGGCTATCTGGCCGACGGTCAGGAAGTCATCCCGGGAGCGGAGCACGCGGAACACCGGATCGTGCACCCGCGCCGCATGGCCGGCCCGTGCGCCCGGATCGGCCCGTGCGCCCGGATCGGCCCGTGCGCCCGGATCGGCCCACGCCGCCGGATCGGCCCGTGCGCCCGGATCGGCCCGTGCGCCCGGATCGGCCCACGCCGCCGGATCGGCCCACGCCGCCGGATGGGCCCACGCCGCCGGGCCAGCCGATTCCGCCGGGCCGGGCGATTCCGCCGGGCCTGCGTGCTCCAGGGCGCGGCGGATGGCCGTCCCGACCGCCTCCGCGACCGGGGGCGGGAACGCGTTACCGATCTGCCGGTACCGCGCGGTCTTCCTGCCGCTGAACCGCCAGCCCCACTCGTCCCGCCAGCCTTGCAGCCTGGTCACCATCTCGCAGGTCAGCCGGGGCCGCAGGGCCGGGTCCGTGTCCCGGGCCGGGGCCGCGTCCGCGATGCCGAGGCCGTCCACGCCGAGGTCCGCCCAGGCCCGCTTGGCCCGGGTCGGGCCGAGGTCGCCGCCGCCGTGTTTCTTCGACCCGCCGACGATCGTCGGCGCGATCCGGTTGGCCCGCCGCGCCCACGCGGCGGCGCCGCGCCAGCCGCGCGCGGCCATCAGGTCGCCCACGGTCTCGCCCACGGTCGCCGGCGGGCGGGCGGACGGCGACGGCCAGCGGAACCACGGCGCATCCGCCGGGCGCAGCGCCACCAGGACGGTGCGCGGCCGCAGCTGCGGTACGCCGAAGTCCGCCGCCTGCAGCAGCCGCCACCCGGGCACGTACCCGAGTTCGGCCAGCCGGTCCTGCACATGCTGGCGGTAGGCGCCGAACCTGCTGGTGCTCAGCCCGCGGACGTTCTCCAGCAGCAGGGCCCGGGGCTGCATGACCGCGCACAGCTCGACGGCCCACGCGAACAGGTCGCGTTCGTCGGCCGCGCCGAGCTGCCGTCCCGCCACGGTGAACGGCGGGCACGGGACTCCGCCGGCCAGCAGGGCCACGCCCCGGTAGTCCCGCGGCCGCCACAGCGCCGGGTCGGCCGCGTCCCCCTCCGCGACCTTCCAGCCGGGCCGGTTGGCCCGCAGCGTGGCGCACGCCGACGCGTCGAGTTCGACCGCCAGGGCCTGCTCGAAGCCGGCCCGCTCCAGCCCGAGGGCCTGCCCGCCCGCCCCGGCACAGATCTCGACCACCTCAAGATCAGCCACCCCGGCCTCCTTGCTCGCCACGTCCCAAGCCCAGAACAACCGCAGAACCCAAAAAACCCCAGAACCCAAATAATCCGAACAAGCCGAACGAACCCGCCGACCTATTTTCCCGCAGCCCAAACGCGTCGTGCCGGAAGGCGCGAGCGTGGCCATGACGTGTCGGAAGTTCCCCGGCGCCTCCGCCGGGGACACCATCTCGCAGGACTCTAGCGCGGCTCGCTGACATTCGCGTCGGCCGACCGCGCGTACCGGGGGGAGCGGCCGCGTTTCGGCGGCGGGGGCTGCTTCCTGGCAAGTTCTTCGGGCAGCGGCAGCAGCGGGTTCCACGCGCTGTCGACGACGGCCTCCGCGATCTCGGTGACCTTCTGGCCCCGGGACCTGGCCACGTTCCTGAGCAGGTCGAACGCCTGCCGGGGCCGGAGCCGGTGCCGTTCGGCGAGCACGCCGATGGCCTGCTCGACTCGGACCCGCGCGGTCAGCGCGTGCTCAAGCTGCGCCACGGTCACGGCGAGCCGCGCCGCCTCGTCCTCCTCGCTCAGCAAGGGTGCCGGTCCGGCCGGCGGCCTCGGGGCTGGCGTGCCGAGGTCAGCGGCCAGCAGGTCCGCGAGCACCATGGCGCTGGTCAGGTCGGCGGCCTGTTCCCCGCCGACCTGCCAGCCCTGCTCCGACCGGCGCACGACGACCCCGTCCCCGGTCCCGTCCCGTGCCGCCCGCCCGTCCATGTCTCACCTGCCTTGTGACGCGCACCACGGTCCGTTCCGGATAAAGTCTTTTGACTGAACGGACCGTGGACTCAGCTCCCGGCCAGGCTCTCCTACCCAGGGCAGGCGGCGGTCAACCGTTCGCGGACCTGCGCTGCCGAGGGGTTGACCAGGACGACGCCGTCCGGGAGCACGACGGTGGGTACGGTCTGATTGCCGCCGTTGACCGACATCACGTATTCGGCCGCGGCCTGGTCGTGCTCGATGTTGACCTCAGAGACCTCGATCCCGGCCCGGGCAAGCTGGTTCTTCAGGGTCCGGCAGAAGCCGCACCATGAGGTGGTGTACATGATCAGCTGGCCGGGCACTCGCCGCCTCCTCGAGGTTGATGAAATTTCCGGATCGTGTAACACCGGCGGGGACCCCTTCCTTCCCGGGGACCGGCCCCGATGCGGCAGGATGGGGCGAGGAGGATGGCTTGACCGATGCGCTGCCCGGGGCGTCCGACGCGCTGCTGGCCGGGCTGGACCCCGAACAGCGTGAGGCAGTCCTGGCCGCCCGGGGTCCGGTCTGCGTGCTGGCCGGCGCCGGAACCGGCAAGACGCGCGCGATCACGTACCGCATCGCGTACGCGGTGTCCGCCGGCCTGGTGCATCCGGCGCACGTGCTGGCGCTGACCTTCACCGTGCGGGCGGCCGGGGAAATGCGCGGCAGGCTCAGGCAGCTGTCGGCCGGGCCGGTGCGCGCGTCGACCTTCCACGCGGCCGCGCTGCGCCAGCTCAACTACTTCTGGCCGCGCGTCATCGGCGGCCGGCCGCCCAGGCTCATCGACTCCAAGGCCGGCCTGGTGCGGGAGGCGGCCAAGCTGGCGCGGGTCCGGCTCGACGGCCCGGGGCTGGCCGACGCCGCCACCGAGATCGAGTGGGCCAAGGCCATCCAGGTCCGCCCGGATGCCTACCCGCGCGCCGCGGCCGCGGCGGGCCGGTCGCCCGCGACCGGGACCGAAATTATGGCCTCGGTGTACGCCGGGTACGAGCGGCTGCGGCGAGAGCGGCATCTCATCGACTTCGAGTCGGTTCTCGAGCTGACCGCGGCGATCGTGCTCGAGCATCGCGGCGCGGCGGACCAGGTCCGCGACACGTTCAGGTATTTCGTCGTCGATGAGTACCAGGACGTGAACCCGCTGCAGAAACTGCTGCTGGACGCCTGGCTCGGCGACCGCGATGACCTGTGCGTGGTCGGGGACCCGGATCAGGTGATCTACTCGTTCACCGGCGCCACGCCGGCCTACCTGACCGGTTTCACCGCGGAGTTCCCGGACGCGACGGTGGTCCGGCTGGTCCGCGACTACCGGTCTACGCCGCAGGTGGTGGCGGTGGCCAACCAGCTCCGAGATAGGCCGGGGGGGCCGGGGGGGCCGAGGGGGCCTGGGGGGCCGAGGGGGCCTGGGGGGAAAGGCTTCCCCCCAGGAGCGGGGGGATCC
>Ga0187780_10001168_pt1 | contig 19744 bp, 14 predicted proteins | sample 1015_Q2_SP10_20__FD_132429 | JGI IMG/M metagenome (GOLD analysis project Ga0187780, IMG submission 132429) | Tropical peat soil microbial communities from peatlands in Department of Meta, Colombia - 1015_Q2_SP10_20_MG | ecosystem: Environmental > Terrestrial > Soil > Wetlands > Peat | place...
AAAGCTTCTCAGCGATCTTCTCCCCGATCGCGCGCGCCTCACGCGCATGAGCGCGGCCGCCAGAGAGCGAATGAAATCCTGGACCCCCGAGATGAATGTGGATACCTTTGCAAGAGTGGTCGAGTGCGCCGTTAAGTCCAGCTCAAAATCGAAAATCGCATTAAAATAGAATGCGCACCTTGGGCGGGTGCGGTCAATCGCGGCACAATACAAAATTCAATCGCCATCAGGCCCGGCAACGGCAAAATGAAAATTCTGCTCTACGCTATCGATTTTGCGCCATCCATCGGCGGCATCCAGACCATCACCGAAGTTCTGGCCGCAGGCCTCGCGAAATCGAAAGCCGATGCCAACGCAGCCGAGCGTGAAACAAACGAAGTAACCGTTGTTACGCGCACGCCCGCCGGTGAAATCGACGCCTCGCAGTTCCCTTTCCGCGTCGTGCGCCGCCCGAGCCCCGCGCAGCTCTTCGGCTTGGTCCGCCGGACCGACATTTTTCACGTGGTCGGGCCGGCGATGTTTCCTATCGCCGTCGGACTTCTGCTACGAAAGCCGGTAGCCGTTCAACACGACGGCTACATGGCCGTCTGCCCCATCGGCAACTATCTTCATCTTCCAGGCCGCCGCGTCTGCTCGGGACACTACGAGAAACGCGAATATCGCGAGTGCTATCGCTGCCAGTGCGTGGAAATGAGCCGCGCGAAAAGCATTCGCAATCTTCTGCTCATGTTCCCCCGCCGCTGGTTGCTGAAGCGCGTGGCCGTCAATATCGGCGCCAGCAATCACACTGGCCGCCGCGTCGCTTTGCCGCGCACGCAAACTATTTATCACGGCATCGAGGACCCACTGACCGCGGCGTCCACGCAACCGATCGAGGCTGAGCCTGTTCAGTTTGCCTGCGTAGGCCGGTTGGTCACTGAAAAAGGTGTGGATGTATTACTCGAAGCCGCCGCCAAACTCCAGCGGGAGAATGTGGATTTTCGGCTGAAAATCATCGGGGACGGACCGGACCGCCAACGCCTAGAGTCGATCGCCGCCAAACTCAGCTTGAACGGCAGTGTTAATTTTCTAGGCTATCGCAGCGGCGATGCTCTCAACGCCGCGCTCTCCGGCGTGAATGCCATCATCATTCCATCGCTCTGTGAGGAGGCCGGACCTCTAACCGCCATCGAGCAAATGATGCGAGGCCTGCTCCTGATCGCGTCGGATATCGGGGGGCTGGGCGAAATGGTGGGCAGCGCGGGCCTGAAATTTGCGCCCGGCGATACGGACGGCTTGGCCGCCTGCATCCGTCGCGTGGTCGAAAATCCGGAGCTCATTCATTCGTTCGGCGAAAGGGCGCGCCGCCGCGCGCTGGAGCTCTTCAGCAAAGAGGAAATGATGCATCAGCATCTCGCGCTCTATCGCCAGTACGCTCGTGTAAGCCGCGCCGCTCACGAAAACGCAGCATGATCTGATGCCCGGCAGTATGCAAACCCGCCAAGAAACTCGAGACGCCGTCGTTCGGGGATCTACTGAGACATCTCGTGCAGCATTCGACCGTCGCAACGGTTCATCTCTCGCCGGCCGCTACTGGGCCTGGCAGCTTTACCATCTATTGATCGCCGACGTGGTCGCGCTGCAGCGGCCGACGAAATACAAATTTGTCTACGATTTCCTCGGCAACGATCTTGGGCGCGTGGCGGATATCGGCTGTGGCCCTGGCGTCTTCACGCGCTATCTGTGCCGGAATGCGGCGATTGTCCTTGCCGCCGACGTGGACCGCGAGTCACTGGCACGCACATTTGCCCGCCACTCGCGAGAGAAAAATCTAGCGCCGCTGGTAATGCGAGCCAATCAACTCCCCATCCGCGATTCTTCTCTCGACACAGTCCTATTCCTCGAAGTCCTCGAACATCTCGAAGACGACGCGGGCGCGCTCCGCGACCTCGCGCGAATTCTTCGCCCGCGCGGAAAACTTGTTCTCTCCGTTCCGGTCCCACCGGGCGAAATCGACGCCGACGAATTCGGTCACAAGCGCGAAGGCTACACACTTCCGGCCGTTCTGAAGCTGCTCGAGGGTGCCGGATTTAAGGTGCACCGCACTGCTTACGCTCAATTCAAATTCTCCCGCCTTGCTGATCGCATCATCCGCTCGTGGCGCAAATCGCTGCGTATTCCTGCGCCTTTTTTTATTGGTTGGATCAGCTATTTGGATCTCTTCCTCGATGCCAAGCGCCGCCAACAGGGGGATTTTGAGCCTGCTGACCTGGTCGTCCTGGCCCAGAAGCCTTAAAACTTCCGGAATCTACTATCCGTATTTGTTCGTGTTTACACGCCACCTTCTCCAGAGTAGAACACACACTCTTACTGCAGATCCAGGGCCGGCAACCCTCCCAAGGAGCACACAAAATGCCGGAAAATCATGCCGCTTCCGTCTGCGACGGCAGAATTCCTCTAGCCGCTCCAGCGCGAAATTGCGGGTATCCGTCCGATTCGCGGGCGGCATTCCCCGGCAGGACTGCAGCTCAGTTTCTTCTTGTTTCTCAAGTGTTTCGTAAATCCATGTCTGCTCAAGGTGTCTTGAATGAATATCCTCATTTGCTCGACCGTATGGTCGCCTTCGATCGGAGGCGTCCAGAGCGTTACCAGCACGCTCGCCCGGGGTCTTGCTGGGGAATCGGCTCGAAGCGTTGACGACCCGATCGAGCTAACGGTTGCGACGCCAACCCCAGCAGGCGAAACGCTCGATCAAGATGAAATGTTCCGGGTCGTGCGCGATGCGGGCATCCTCCGGCTTAGTTGGCTTCTCTGGAGATCCGACATCGTTCATTTGGCTGGGCCGGCTCTCGCGCCTCTCTTCCTAGCCTGGCTTTTTCGCAAGAAGGCTGTAATCCACCATCATGGCTATCAAGCGGTCTGTCCGGATGGATCGCTTGTCCACTACGTCGATCAACGGAAAAGCTGCAATTCCTTCGCGGCGGGCGAGGCGCGGGAGTGCCTGCGTTGCCGCGCAGCAAATGTGGGTTGGCTTCGAGGGATCGTCAGTGTAGCGGCGGGCTATCCGCGGCTGTGGCTCTGCCGGCGCGTGGCCGCCAATATCGCCGTGAGCAGCCATGTAAAAGAACGGCTGTCATTGCCGCGCACCACGACGATTTACAACGCGACAACCGAAATTCCGGATTGCCTCGCAGATGCGCTCTTGTCTACGAAGCCACCTGGCCGTTCCGTCTTGACCTCAGATCTACCTCTGATCGCTTTCGTCGGACGCCTCACGTCCGAGAAGGGAGTTCCGGTCCTGCTTCATGCGGCGGCATCTTTGGCCGCCGACGACATCGGTTTTCGCTTGCGAATCATCGGCGATGGCCCGGAACGAGCAAGGCTCGCGATTCTAGCGTGGTCACTGGGGCTTCGCGAGCGGGTCGAATTCACGGGAATGGTGGAAGGCAGCGCTCTCGAAGCCGCGGTATCGAGCGCCGTCGCCATCGTCGTGCCGTCGCTCGCCGAAGAAGCCGCTGGTCTCGTGGTCATCGAACAGATGCTGCGCGGCCGGGTGGTGATCGCTTCCGACACTGGCGGGCTCGGCGAAATCGTCGGCAACGCTGGCCTGAAGTTCCCACCCGGTGATGTTGCGGCGCTGACGGCCTGTTTACGTCGCGTCCTCGGCGATCCTGAAGTGCGCGTGGCTCTCGGCCGGGCGGCTCGATCCCGCGCGCTCCTGCATTTCACACAACAGCGCATGGTTGACGACCACCTGCAGCTCTACCGCAGAATCCTGGCGCGGCCATCTCCGATCCAGCCGCCGGCGCCTGCGATCTCGCGAGTCATTCTCTCCGGACGCCACAAGCGTGCCAGTTGAAGATTCCCGTCGCTTGGCGCTTGCGGGGCGAGCCGCCGGTCGGGGATAATCATGCGTTCGTCCTGGCCCTCTCAAATCGGTGAATAGTTGAATCTGCGAGTTGAATCACCCAAACAGCAGACGGTCGTCGGCCTGGGCCTGACCGTCCTCAGCCTCGCTCTCGCCTATGAGATCGGGGGCTGGATCGCCGGCGAAAATCTCAGACAGGTTGAGTATCTATTCGTAGCAGCGGCCATTGCTGTCGCCAGCGTCACCATGCTGCGCAATTGGCGCGCCGGATTTTACATCTTCCTGGCCTGGGTTCTCTTCGAGGATGCCATCCGCAAGTATCTCGGCAACAACATGATGATTTACTTCGGAAAAGATTTCCTCGTGCTGATTATCTATATCTCTCTATACCTCGCTGTGCGCGACAAACGGGATCGCATCTTTCGTCCACCCTTCCTGATTGTGCTCAGCCTTTTCTTCTGGTGGGCGGTGATCCAAGTCTTGAACCCGAATTCGCCCAGTTATCTCTACGGCTTCCTGGGACTCAAAATTGATTTCTTTTATGCTCCCTTGATGTTCGTCGGCTATGCACTGATTCGTTCGGATGAGGATCTGCGCGAATTCCTCCTTGTCAGCATGTTGCTCGCAGCCACTGTTGCCGGGCTGGGAGTAATCCAGTCGGTAGTCGGGCCGGGATTCTTGAACCCCGCGACGCTCGCGCCGGATATCCGCGAGCTTGGCGACTTGTCAAAAGAAACGCCCATTAGCCATCAGATCATTCATCTTCCTTCTTCCGTTTTTGTCAGCGCGGGGCGATTTAGCGGATATTTGTTTTCAGTGTCGGTACTTGGGATGGGAACTGCGGGATACTTTCTGCTGAGCGCCGCGCGAAGGCGCTGGATTATTTTCGGCGCGCTCGGCGTGATTGCCGTGGCTATCGCGCTCTGCGGCTCGCGAGGCGCGCTCATTATGAGCGCAGCCAGCGCGGCGTGCATGAGCGCAGCCTTTATGTGGGGCGCGCCGTGGAGAACCCGGCAGGTCTATCGGATGTTGAAAGCCATACGCCGCAGCGCGATCATCATTGCGCTCGCCGTGGCGGTGATGACCCTTGTATTTCCGAAAGAAATTGGGTCGCGCTGGGCCTTTTATTCGGAGACGCTCGATCCGCGCAGCACTGCTTCCGAACTTACCAAGCGCGTCTGGAATTATCCGATCTACAACATCACCATCGCCTTCTCCGAGCCACACTGGGTGATGGGCTACGGGACGGGCACTGCTTCTCTCGGCGCTCAGTACGTGGCAAGGATCTTCAAGCAAAAGAAGCCCGAAGTCGCCGTGGAGTCCGGGTGGGGCTCGCTGGTGGTCGAGCTGGGGGTTTTTGGCCTGGCTCTCTGGTTCCTGTGGACCACGGTGCTGATCTATGGATGCTGGCGTGTGGTTCTCAAACTTCGCCAGACGCGCCTGTTTCCCGTAGGCTTCGGAGCGTTCTGGTTCATAGCCGTGATGCTGATTCCAGAGACTTATGCCAGCCTGAACGTCTACCAGGACTACGTGCTGAACGCTAATCTCTGGCTGTTGATCGGCGTCCTCTACAAGCTTCCCGAGCTTCTCGTGGCGCGACCTGTGCCATTGCCGGCTCGCGCCACATCGCGAGCACTTGTCGAGCAGTTGGTGCCGTAAAGGAGCCATTCCTGCGTGTGCGGAATTGACGGGATTGCGGCGCGTTCCCTGTCTCCCGCGCATGTTTCCGCGTGCAATTCCCTCACTGCGGCTCTCGCGCATCGCGGTCCCGATAGTAACGGAGTTGAAGCCGTCGGGAATTGCGTTCTCGGCAATACGCGGCTGGCGATTCTTGATCTGAGCGAGCGCGGACGCCAGCCGATGCCGAATGCGGATCGGTCTTCCTGGATTACCTATAACGGCGAATGCTACAACGCCGGAGAGCTTCGCGAGTGGATGGTGTCGCGCGGCCGGAAATTCCATTCGGGAACTGATACAGAGGTCGTGCTGCAGCTTTACGACGAGATCGGCGATGCCTGCGTCGAGCGGCTGCGCGGCATGTTTGCTTTCGCGATCTGGGATTCAGGGAAGAACCTCCTTCTCCTGGCGCGCGATCGGCTTGGAATTAAGCCCCTCTACTACGCATTGACGCCCGAGGAGATCGTATTCGCGTCGGAAATCAAGGCGCTTCTCGCTTCCGGAATTGTTCGTCGCCGCATCGCGCCGCACGGCGTCCGCGCTTTCCTACAACTCGGGCACATTCCACCGCCATGGACTGCGCTGGACGCCGTTCAACCTCTCGAGCCAGGCCATCTGGCTGTCTGGCAAGATGGCAAGTTCGAGAAGCGAAGCTATTGGCAGTTGAAGCCTCACGCAAATGGTGCGGGCGCGAAAGACGCGGCGAATGAAGGCGGTGCATTGCCCGGGCAATTGATCGAGGCAACCCGCCTGCATTTGATTTCAGACGTTCCGGTCGCCCTGTTTCTGAGCGGCGGAGTAGACTCGGCGGCGCTCGGCGCGCTGGCGCAGCGAGCCGGAGCCGATAAGCTCACAGCGCTTACGATCGGATTCGACAATCCCGCGCTCGACGAGTCCGAGCCGAGCCGCCGCACTGCCGAGTTACTCGGAATACCACATCGCTTGCTGCGACTCACGGCGCGCGAGACGCATGATTCGCTCGACCACGCTATCTGGGCGATGGATCAGCCGACTGTGGACGGGCTGAACGCCTATTGGATTTGCCGGACTGCGGCTCGCGCCGGATTCAAGGTCGCGCTAAGCGGCCAGGGCGGCGATGAATTATTTGGTGGATACGCATCGCTGCGCTGGTTCGAGCGATTTACACACGCCGCCGCGTGGTTGAGGCCTGTGCCGCGCGGGCTCGCTACCGCCATGCTCGACCACAACGCGTTCCCGTTTCGCTGGCGGAAGCTTGCTTATCTCGCGGGCGCTGATGATCCTTTTGTGGCTGCTGAACTCGCGGTCAAGATTCATTTCCTGCGGCGCGACGTGCACGAACTGCTCGATCCTGAACTCGCAGCGCAGGGCGAGGACGGCGAATTCGCGGAGCGCGACGAGGAGGCGGGTGCGCATCTTCGCGAATGGGCCGGGCGCGCAAAAGGCTCGGATTTGCTGGAAAAAGTCGCGTATCTCGATATTCACGCGCATCTCGAACCGCGCCTCTTGCGAGACGCCGACGCCATGAGCATGGCGCACAGCCTCGAACTGCGTCCCGTGTTTCTCGACCACAAGCTCGTCGAATTTGTCTTCGCCATGCCGGGCTCGCTGCGGATGCAGTATAAGAAGCTGCTCCTCGACTCCATGCGCAGCGTGATGACCGAAGATATCTACCGGGAAATCGCGGGGCGCCCGAAGCGCACCTTTTCGTTTCCCTTCGCCGAATGGCTCGCGGGCGAATTGCGGCCGGAAGTTGAGGCCGCGTTCGGCGCGGATCGCGTGCGGGCTGCTGGCATTCTGAATCCCGAGGCGGTGCGAAGCGTGTGGAAGAGGTTTCTCGAACATCCCGGGCGGGTGGGATGGTCGCGCGTGTGGTCGCTTTTCGTTCTGCAGCGCTGGTGTGAGACGATGAAGGTCACGCGCTGACATCTGATGGCTCGCTCGAAACCTATCCTCGCGGTCGTCTCTCCTTTCATCGATAAGCGTCATGGAACCGAGCGCCGCGTGGCCGAGTGGACTTCGCGGCTCACGCGCGATTACGACGTTCACGTGTATAGCCAGCGCGTCGAGGATCTCGACCTCACCGCGCTGACCTGGCATCGCATTCCGAAGATTCCCGGCCCACACCTTGCGAATTTCATCTGGTGGCTCTGGGCGAACCATGCCTGGCGGTGGTGGGACCGGCGATTCCGCGGAATTTCGCACGATCTCGTGTTCACCCCCGGAACGAATTGCCTCGGTGCGGATGCGATCTCGATTCATATCGTGTTCGCAGAATTCGTGCGCCAGGTACGGCCGGAGCTGAGCTTCGGCAGGAATTCGATGGCCTCGTGGCCGCGGCTGATTCATCGCAGGCTTTACTATCGCTTGGTGCAGGCCCTCGAGCGGCGGCTGTATGTGCAGCCGCGCGCGCAGCTCATTTTGATCGCAAGCAAGACGCAGGAAGATCTCGATCGCTTCTACGGGAAGCATGAGCCGTTGCCGGTGGTTTATATGGGCATCGACCATGCTACGTTTAATCCGCAAATGCGCGGAGCGCGGCGCGGCGATGCGCGGCGCGAACTGGGCATCGCCGATGATCGTTTTACTTTTCTCCTTGTCGGGAACGACTGGCGAAAGAAGGGGTTGTTCACGTTGCTCGATGCCATGCCGCACCTGATTGATTTGCCGGTGATACTTCTAGTCGCAGGAAACGACGAAACTCACTCGTATCAGAAGAAAATTCAGGAAGCGCATCTCGAAGATCGTGTGCGATTTCTTCCTTCGCGCGGTGACGTGGGCTTCTATTACGCGGCCGCGGATGCGTACGTCGGCCCGTCGCTCGAGGATACGTTTGCGCAACCGCCGGCGGAGGCCATGGCCTGCGGCCTGCCGGTGATCACAACGGTGACGAACGGTACGGCTGAGATTATGACCAACAACCTGGATGGAATTCTTCTAAGCGACCCTTCCGACGCGCAGGCTCTGGCAGCGGCAATGCGTTCGCTCTGCGTAGACAGCGAACTATGCCGCCGGCTGGGAGAGAGCGCGGCGCGGACGGCCCAGCAATATACTTGGGACCGCAACGGCGAGCAGTTCCGCGAGCTATTCGCGCAAATCCTGAACCGCAAAGAGAAGTCCGATGCGGCTCCCATTCGCCAAGAATCATGAGTCAGGCGTGACGGGACGGCGGAACCGAGCGATACCATTCCACGAATTTCTTGATGCCCTCTTCGAAAGTGGTCGCCGGGGAATAACCGAGAGCGGCTTTTGACTTGGTCAGATCGGCCCACGTTAGTGGCACATCACCGGGCTGAATGGGCTGCGGCGAGCGGTTGGCTTTGCGGCCGATGACTTGCTCGATGGCGGCGATCACCTCGTTGAGCGTCACGGGATGTGAATTGCCGAGATTGAAAATCTCGAAGCGTGCGCCATTGGCAACCGGCGGAGTGAACTCGAGCGCGCCGAAAACTCCGGCGACCACATCGGTGACGTAGGTGTAGTCGCGGCCCGCCGAGCCGTCGCCGTAGATCGGGACGGGCTTGCCAGCTTCAATCAGCGCGGTGAATTTGTGAATGGCCAGATCGGGGCGTTGGCGTGGCCCGTAAACGGTGAAGAATCGCAGGCAGATCATCGACAAGGGATAAAGATGCGCATAAGTGCAGCAGAGCATTTCTCCAGCAATCTTCGTAGCGGCATAGGGAGAGATGGGCTGGAGATTCATCTCGCCTTCGACAAACGGGGCTTTGCTGGCGGCGCCATAAACGGAACTGGACGAGCCGAAAATGAAATTCTGCACGCGGAATTCGCGGCAGAGATCGAGGAGATTGAGAGTGCCGGAGACGTTGACGCGCTCGTAGAGTTGCGGTTGCTCGATGGACGGGCGCACGCCGGCGCGTGCCGCGAGGTGAATGACCGTATCGGGACGGAAAGCGCGAAAGATTTCGCGAACGCGCGGCGCATGGCAGATGTCGGCTTCGAAAAACTCGTAGCGGCCTACGCGGCGCACGTCTTCGAGATTGGCACGCTTCCAGGCGGGGGAATAGAAAGGGTCGAGCGAATCGACGATGGTGAGTTTTGCGCCGCCGCGGACCAGGGCTTCGGCCACGTGCGAGCCGATGAATCCGGCACCGCCTGTAAGCAGGATTTTTCGCGCCGCATCTACCAAGAATTCCTCCGCCATCGCGAGCGACAAATCAGACTATCAACAATCTTGGCGCGGGGAAAGATTCGCGAGGCGATGCTTGTTGTTTCGCGCTACAGGCGGGCATGGGAGAATGTGGCGCGGACGGTGCGATGATTGTCGGACTTTTTCCGGATTTGCTTCCCGCAGGGGGCGTGCAGCTTGCCGGGCGGCATACGGCAGCGGTGCTGGCTCGCTTGGCTGCTGAGCGCGGCTCGGATATACGAATTTTGAGCTTGAATGATCCATCGGGCGAACAGCAACTAAGCGTGGCGGGCTTGTCGCTGCCATTTACCGGCTTTGGACGATCGAAGCGGCGATTCACAGCGCGCGCTGTAGGGCTCGCTCGCGGGGCGAGGATTGTGTTAGCGGCACATCCCCATTTGGCTGTGCCGGCGTCGGCGATGCGGGCGCGATCGAAGAAATTCTGCCTTGTGGTGCAGGCGCATGGAATTGAAGTTTGGAAGCCCATGAGCGCATTGCGGCGAATTTGTTTGCGGCGTGCAGATGTTGTGACCGCGCCAAGCCGCGATACGGCCGCGAAGCTGCGCGAGATGCAGCGGGTGCCCGGAGAGAAGATTCGCGTCGTGCCGTGGGGGCTCGATCCTCTTTTTCTCGAGTTCGCGGATCGCTCGGCGGAATTTTCACTGCCTGAGGGAGTTCCGCATTCGCGCTATGTGTTAGCAGTGGGCCGCTGGTCTTCGGCCGAGCGTTACAAGGGCTTCGATACTTTGATTCGCGTTTTGCCGGGGCTCTTGCGTGACACGCCGGACTTGCATCTCGTGCTAGTCGGAGATGGCGATGACCGGCCGAGCCTTGAGATGTTGGCGAAAGAAATGCACGTCGTTCAGCGCGTGCATTTTATTTCAGGGCTTTCGCGCGAGCAGATTGTTGCTTGTTACGCCGGTGCGGACGTGTTTGCTCTACCCAGCGGCGGAGAAGGATTCGGATTGGTTTTTCTGGAAGCGATGGCGCTGGGCAAACCGGTAGTAGGTGGTAATCACGGCGGGATTCCCGATATCATCGAAGACGGGAGCACGGGCTTTCTTGTCACGCATGGCGATGAGGGCCGGCTCAGCGAGAAATTAAATTTGCTGCTGCGAGACTCGGCACTGCGCGAACAGATGGGGCGGCGCGGGCAGGATAGAGTTAGGCAGAAATTCGCGTTCGAGACTTTTGCGGCCGGACTCCGGGATATCCTGTCGAAATCCTGCCGCCAGTGAGCGCGAAACGGCGGGAGCTATTCTCGATACAGCCCCTCCACGGAATGCAGTGAAGATTCTAAAAGTTTCACAGGCTTATCATCCCTTCCTGGCCGCCGGCGGGCCGCCCACAAAGATTCGCGCCATTGCGACGCGCCTTGCACGCCACGGCCACCAAGTGAGCGTGCTGACGGCGGACCTCGGTTTCAGGCGGAATGGCGATGGCCCTGCAGATCTCCAGCTGGATCGGTGGGGCTGGACGAGCGAGGAAGACGGCGTCGAAGCAATTTATCTGCAAACGCTGGCGCGATATCGGGCGCTCACGGTGAACCCTGGTGTGATAGGCTTCTGCAGAGAAAAACTTGGGACCTTTGCCCTGGCCCACCTCTATGGCTTGTACGATTTCTTGGGACCGCAGGTTGCACGCTCCTGTTCGAGCCGAGGCATGCCGTACGTCGTTGAGCCGATGGGAATGTACCGGCCGATTGTGCGGAGCTTGTTTCTGAAGAGGGTGTATCACCGCATTCTCGGAGACCGGTTGATGCGGGAGGCGCGATTCGTGATCGCGACTTCGGAGTTAGAGCGCCGGGAGCTTGCGGCGGACGGAATCGATGCAACTCGGATCGTGGTCCGGCGGAATGGAATTGAAGCGCCGGAGTCAATCCCGGAGTTCGGGCGATTCCGCGAGCGATTCGGGATTCCGGATGATGCGCGTGTGGTTCTGTTTCTCGGCCGGCTGGTGGCGAAAAAAAATCCGGACATCTTGATCGCGGCGTTTGCCCGCTGGCGCGCAAATGCCGGAGCCGCAACGCGCGCGGTTCTCGTGCTTGCGGGGCCCGCCGAAGATTCGGATTACGCACGGCGGTTAAAAGAGCGCTGCACGGAACTGCGACTGAGCGGCGACGTTCGATTTACCGGGCCGCTTTACGGCCAGGAGAAGTGGCAGGCCTATCGCGATGCGGATGTGTTTGTACTGCCCTCGCAGAATGAAAATTTCGGCAATACTGCGGCGGAATCGGCTGCTTGCGGCACGCCGGTGATCGTGACGGATCAGTGCGGTATCGCTCCGTGGATGGACGGGCGCGCAGGCGTGGTTGTGCCATGCGACGTTGACGCAATACAGAATGCGTTGGCCTCGATGCTCTCGAATCCGCGGCTGAGGGAACAATTCCAAGAAGGCTGCGCGAGAGTGACACGCGAACTTTCGTGGGACGAGCCGGTGGCGCAAATGGAATCGCTCTACCGGCAGTGTGTGGAGGAGACACCGGCACGATGACCGGCGGCAAAATCTTCGAAGGCGCGTGGAGGGTTGTCAGCATCCTGTTCGCAGCCTCCGTGGTATTTTTCATCGTCGCGGCGTGCTGGGAATATTCCACGCGGCGGTACCTGCACGGATTCTCGGACGCCATCGTACCGGCCACGGCCTCTCCCATTGAGAAGGCGGAAGCCATCCTGAATTGGATGGAGCATGGCCCCACGCGCCGTGAAGCTCCGCAGCACGGCAACAACAATATCCGCGAGCCGGAAGAAACGCTCAATTACGCTTCGCTTTTGCGCGTGTGCGGCACAGCCACGAATGCGTTTGTGAATCTCGCGAACGCCGGAGGATTGCCGGCGCGCCGCCTGTTATTGATGAGCGACGAGAGATTGACGAACCACGTGGTCGCCGAAGTTTGGACCGGCGATCGCTGGATCGTGGTGGACCCATCGTTCCATTTCATCCCGCGCGGCGCCGACGGCCAGCCTTTGACCCGTGAAGAATTGAGCGATCCGGAGGTGTTCGAGCGGGTGGTCCAGAGCGTGCCGCATTACGATCCGCGATACAACTACGAGTACACCTCTCATCTGCGTCTCGCCCGATTGCCGGTCATCGGGCGGGCGTTGCGGAGGGTTCTCGATACGATCGCACCCGGATGGAGTGAGTCGGTTTACATCACCCTGCTGGCGGAACGGCGTTCGTTTGCGGCGATGTTTATCGCCGCGCTTCTCTGCGTCTTCTTTTTTCTCGCGCGATTGGTCCTCCGGCAATTCGGCGAATCGCGTCTAGGCATCCACCGCGTCAGATTCCACGATCGGCTCTGGCGGGCCTGCCGCATATTTCTCCAGGGGACGAATTGAATCGATGTGCGGAATCTGCGGCGTGATCGGCATGGAAAATCCGCCGGAGGCGGAGCCGGTCGTGCGGCGGATGATGGCGAGTCTCGTCCATCGCGGACCGGATGAAGAGGGATTGCTGGCTGCACCTCGAGCTGTGCTCGGAATGCGGCGGTTGAGCATTATCGATTTGCCGGGCGGCGGTCAGCCCGTCTGGAATGAAGACGGGACGCGCGCGGTTATTTACAACGGCGAAATTTACAACTTCGGAGAACTTCGAGGGGAGCTTGAGCGGCTCGGGCACCGGTTTCGCACGCGATCGGATACGGAAGTAATCGTTCACGCCTACGAGGCTTGGGGCGCGGATTGCGTGCAGCACTTGCGCGGGATGTTTGCGTTTGCCGTGGCGGAGATGCCGTTCGGACGCGATGGCGCGGTGACGCGCGTTTTCTTGGCACGCGATCGATTCGGAATCAAGCCGCTCTTTTACGCGTTTGCCGGCTCCAAGTTCGTGTTTGCGTCCGAAGTGCGTGCGTTGCTCGCCTCGGGGCTTGTCCCACGCGAGATTTCAGCAGGGGCCGTGGCCAGTTACGTCCTATTCGGCTCGATAGGCGAGCCGATGACTTTGATCCACGGTGTGGCGTCGTTACCCCCGGCACATCGAATGACCGTCGATCCAGCGCGTCCCGCAGAAGTGAATCGGCCCGAGGCATACTGGGGCGCGGAATCAATTCTCAGCGTCGCCGGCAGTCAAGGGCACGGCGACAGCGATCGGCCCGCAGCCACAGTTCGGGCGCTGCTCGAAGATTCCGTGCGGAAGCATCTGATCGCGGATGTGCCGATCGGCGTCTTCTTAAGCAGCGGGATTGATTCGACGGCGCTGACGGCGCTGGCAAGCCGCGAGCGCGCAGGCTTGCACACCTTCACGTTGATTTTTCCGGAGCTGGAATTCAGCGAGGCGGAGATCGCCCGGCGGACAGCGCGCCAGTTCAAGACCGCGCACGCAGAAATCAAGTTGAGCGGCGAGCAAATGCTCGAGCGTATGGATGAGGCGCTCGCGGCATTTGATTCGCCCAGCATGGATGGGATCAACACGTATTTCGTTTCCTGGGCGGCGCGGCAGGCGGGACTGAAAGTGGCACTTTCGGGCTTGGGCAGCGACGAAATATTTGGCGGATACTCGACGTTCCGGACCGCTCCGCAACTGGCGCGTTTGGCGAAGGTTGCTCTCGCAACACCGGCGGGATTGCGTCAGGCGCTTGCGCCGGCTATCGATTTTTTGGGCGGACGAATCAGCCATGGCGATGCAGGGCGCAAGTTGGCGGCGGCTTGGGCTGATCCTGATTCTTTACCGGATACTTATTTCTTTGCGCGTGCGCTCTTCGCGCCGGCTCAGGCCGCCGAATTGCTCGGCGGCCACGCAGATTCATGGAGCGGCGCCGCGGCGGGCCGTTGGCTCGAAGAGGCGGTACGGCAGGCGCAGAATTTGCATGGCGCGGCGCGGATTTCGTGGCTCGAGCTGCGGACCTACATGGCCAGCACGCTGCTGCGTGATACCGATGGGATGAGCATGCGCCATTCGCTCGAAGTGCGCGTGCCGTTTCTCGATCATCCGCTGGTGGAATTTGCGCTGGCCTCGGCCCAGAGGAACGCGGCTGGTGTAGATGAGCAGCCGAAGGCTCTGCTTCTCGCCGCGCTGGAAGATCTGCTGCCCGCCGAAGTTGTCGAGCAGCGCAAGCGCACGTTTACGCTGCCGTGGGAGGAATGGATGCGCGGAGCGCTGCGCGCGCCCGTAGCAGCGGCGTTCGCAGAGTGGTCCCCGCGGCTCGAGGCGCATGTTCCCGGGTCAGCGGCGCGCGGAGTTTGGGATGCATTTCTGGCTGGGCGCACAAGCTGGTCGCGGCCTTGGGCGCTCTATGTCTTGAATGAATGGGTGAAGCACAATCTGGAGAGCAGCGGCGCGCCGGCGCAGATTTCCAAAGCAACATCCGTAATGCCCGCAGTGACGTAACGGCCCGAAGGTCTCTATAATCATTCCCGCACGAATCCGATGATCATTCTTGGAATCAACGCGTATCACGCCAACGCTTCAGCGGCGATTGTCGTCGATGGGCAACTCATCGCCGCGGCGGAAGAGGAACGCTTCAATCGTGTGAAGTATGCGGCGGGCTTGCCGGTGCAGGCGATTCGCTATTGTCTGGCCGAGGCCGGCGCGACCCTGGCGCAAGTGGACCACATCGCGATTCCGCGCAATCCCTGGGCGCGTATGGGAACAAAGTTGCGCTATGCGCTGCGCATGCCGCGATTTGCGATCGAACGCGCGCGCGTGATGGCGCGATTTTCAGGAATCAACGAAGAGCTGGCAACGGCGTTCGCGATCGAGCCCGCGGCGATCCGCGCCACTTTTCATCGCATCGAGCATCACGTCGCGCATCTGGCCAGCGCCTATTTTGTTTCGCCGTTCGATCGCGCCGCGGTCCTTTCGGTGGATGGGCTTGGCGATTTCGCGAGCGCGATGTGGGCGGATGGCGAGGGCGCGGCGCTTTCGCCGCATGGAGCAACCACCTTCCCTCATTCGCTCGGTATGTATTACACGGCGCTGACGCAGTATCTCGGCTTTTGGAAATTTGGCGATGAATACAAAGTAATGGGCTTGGCCGCGTATGGCACGCCGCTTTTTCTCGATGCTTTTCGAAAAATAGTGCGCGCCGATGCAGGTATGAAGCTCCGGCTCGATCTCGATTTCTTCACGCATCAGCGCCAGGGACCGGAAATGACCTGGCGCGATGCCGGAACGACTCCGGTGCTCGGGCGGCTATATTCCGAGCGGCTGGAGAAATTACTGGGCCCGGCGCGGCGCGCGGATGAGCCGCTTGAACAGCGGCATCGCGATCTCGCGGCAAGCATGCAGGCGCGGCTCGAGGAAGTGTTGCTCGAGCATGTGGCGGAATTGGCGGCGCGAACAAAGCAAAAGGCCCTGTGCCTGGCCGGCGGCGTCGCATTCAATTGCGTCGCGAATGGCAAGATGCTTGAGCGAACTTCGTTTGAGCGGATTTACGTGCAGCCGGCGGCGGGCGATGCCGGCTTGTCGGTGGGTGCGGCGTTTGCGGTGGAGCACACAATTCTCGGCCGGCCGCGCGCGTTCGTGATGGAGCACGCCGGCTGGGGGCCGGGGTTTTCACAAACGCAAATCAAGCATGCGATGGACGAGCGTGTTGCGGGAAATGATGGCATTGAAATTCAGGAACTCGATGAAGACGCTCTGGTGGACGCGGTGGCTCGCGAATTGGCCGGCGGGAAAATTCTAGGCTGGTTTCAGGGCCGCGCCGAATGGGGGCCGCGGGCACTGGGCAATCGCAGCATCCTGGCCGATCCGCGGCGCGCGGAGATGAAGGATGTTTTGAATCAGAGGATCAAACATCGCGAAATGTTTCGGCCCTTCGCTCCGTCCATTCTGGAAGAGGCCACCGGGGAATATTTCGAGCGCACGCATCCCTCGCCGTTCATGACTTTTGCTTATAGCGTGCGCCCGGAAAAACGTGCTGCGATCCCGGCTCCCACGCATGTGGACGGAACCGCGAGGCTCCAGACGGTCAGCCGCCGGACGAATCCTTTGTACTGGAAGCTGATCCGCGCGTTCGCCGATCGTACCGGAGTGCCCGTCGTCGTGAACACCTCCTTCAACGACAACGAGCCAATCGTTTGCCGCCCCGAAGAAGCGCTCGATTGTTTCCTCCGCACCCGCATGGATGTCTTGGTGATGGGGAATTTCGTTTTGAGGAAGTCCGCGGTATTAAACGCGGAGAACGCGCCCGTACAAACGCCAGCGCGCCGGCTGGCATGAGCCCACGCGCTTTCGAAATGCAACCACCGTCGCTCCAACTCCAAAATCAGCCGTGCACATTCTGATCCTCAACGAGTACTACCCGCCCGATACTTCTGCGACCGCGAAGATGGCGGCGCTGGTTGCCGAAGCCTTGGCTCAAAAGCACCACGTCACTGTCGTTGCGGGGCGCCCCTCGTACGATCCCGACGAAACTTATCGGTATGCTTTCTTGCGCAGGGATGTACGCAACGGCGTGACGGTCGAGCGCGTCGGATCAACGGCGTATCCCCGGCACAAGATGAAGCGGCGCGTGTCGAATTACCTGACCTACCTCGCGCTTGCCGTACCGCGAGCGTTGGCCATTCGAGCCGATCTAATTTTGGCGATGACCGATCCGCCGGTAGCAGGCATCGCCGGTGCCTTTGTGGCCCGGCTCAAGCGGCGGCCTTTCGTCTACAACATTCGCGACATGTATCCGGACATGGCGCTCGGCGGCGAGATCGTCGCGGAGAGCGTCTGGGTGCGTCTCTGGGAGAAAATGCACCGGCGCGCTCTGCGACGCGCGGCGCGCGTAATCGTTCTCGGCGATGACATGCGCGAGCGCATTCTGCGCAAAGGCGTCGAGCCGCAGCGCGTGGTGGTTATCCGCGATGGAACGCTGATTCCGGAAACTCTCGCCGGACAGAGCCATCCGGTCGCTCAGGAAATTCGCAGCGGATTTCCGTTTGTCGCGATTCACGCGGGCAATCTGGGCTTCTACGGCGCTTGGGACACTCTGCTGCAAGCTGCGAAACTGCTCGAAGGAGAAAATATCGGGCTTGTCTTTGTCGGCGAGGGCGCCAATCGCGAGCGCCTGCAGCAAGCCGCACAAGGCTCCGCCAATGTTCGCTTCCTTCCGTTCCGGCCCGCAGAAGAAATTCCCTTCGTGATGGCGGCGGGAGATGTACATATCATTTCCGTTCGGCGCGGCCTCGAAGGCGTCGTCGTTCCCAGCAAGCTTTACTCCATTCTCGCGGCGGGGCGCCCGGTTCTGGCTGTGGCGCCCGAAGAATCCGACGTCGTCCGAATCGTCCGCGCCGCGAACTGCGGCTTGACGGCTGATCCGGACGATCCCGCCGGCGTTGCCTCGGCTCTGCGGACAATGCGCGACAATCCCCGCGAGTTAACCGATATGGGTCAGCGCGCCAGGGAGGCTGCCAAGAAATATGTTAGAGTGAACGAGCTGAAACGATTCGTAGAGGTCATCGAAGAGGCGGCCAATCGCAGTGTCCCGTAGTCTAACAAACGGAATTCAGCGTCTTGCTGCCGGATTCGACTGGCGCAATTCAGGCGCGCCTCACGAACGCCTGGCGCCGCTCAAACACTTGGGAAACTCCGATGTACGGTGATCTACTGGCGTTTTTCATCGCGCTTTTCGCCACTGCCGGACTGACGGTGCCCGTGCGCGGCCTTGCCTTGCGCACCGGACTCGTGGACAAGCCCGGGCCGCGCAAAGTGCATCTGAAACCGATCCCTCTGCTTGGCGGGGTGGCCATTTACTGCGGCTTCGCTCTGGCCGTGCTGGTCACATCGCACACCACGGCGCGCGAGCAGACCGTCAGCATTCTCGCAGGCGCGGCGCTTCTGGCGGTGATCGGCTTCCTCGACGACGGCGGCATGCTGCATCACCAGGTGAAATTGTTCGTAGGCATGCCGGCGGCAGCGCTTCTTCTAATCGCTTCGGGAATCCGTTCGCACATCATCTCCGCGTTCGTTCCGGGCGAGACGGGAATCATCCTCGACGCGTTCCTGACTGTTCTGTGGGTTGTGGGAATCACCGCCGCGTTCAGCATTTTCGATCACATGGACGGACTCTGCGCCGGAATCGCCGCGATCGCCGCCTTGTTTTTCACCATCGCAGCGAATCAGGGCGGCCAGGTGATGGTGAGAACGCTCGGCGCAGCCGCGCTCGGCGCGGCGCTCGGATTTCTCGGCTGGAATTTCAAGCCGGCAAAGATTTTCATGGGCGACGGCGGAGCCATGTTTCTCGGTTTCCTGATGGCCACGCTGGGATTGAAACTGCGCCCGGAATCGGGCGATTCGCAAGCCGGCTGGCTGATCCCCATTTTGATTCTGGGAGTGCCGATCTTCGATACCACCCTGGTTTCGATCTCCCGCGCGCGCCGCGGCTTGATTCCCTTCACCTCTCCCGGCAAAGATCACACCGCCCACCGCCTCTCAAATCTCGGTCTCGGACAAAGAGGCGCGGTGCTGGTTTTGTATGCGCTCGGAGGTTTCTTCGGCAGCATCGCAATCCTGATCCCGCTGCTCTCCCCCGCCAAGGCTTTCGGACTCGCCGCCGTCGTCGGGCTCTGCGCCCTCGTGGCCATCTACTTCCTCGAAAGCGCGCCGTACGAGCGGCAGCAAAAGTTTCAGAAGCCTACGGCCATTCCCTAAAATCCGCTCGGCGCGAATTCGTTGGTGGAATTCCCTGCGTAGGATATACTCCATTTCCCGACGCACGGGCCGCGCGTTGATTTGTAAGTACGCCAGCGAGCGCGCCTGCAAATCCCGAAGTCATCGTGAACTTTGTTCGCGCGCACGTGGGCATTTGCGGCCGCCTGACATGGAAAAATTCGACAGCCAACACATACGGTGAACTCGTTGTCAGGCCAGAATCCACACACCAAATCGCAGTCTCACGCCACATCCCGGAAATTGCCTGTCGCTGTCGTCGGAGGCTCGGCGGCGGGCTTCTTCACGGCTTCGCTGCTGGCGCAGCGGGGCGTCCGGGTGCAGGTTTTCGAGAGAGCCGAGACGCTCGAGCCTGTCTCGCGCACCCTGATCGTGACCCACAAGCTGCGTACACTGCTCGGGCGCGCCGCGGCGGGCAGCGTAGTGAACGAAATTCGCCGCTTCGAGTTATTCACCGACGGCCGCGCCGCGAAAATTCAGCTCAACGAACCCGATCTGATCAT
>Ga0187780_10001170_pt1 | contig 19728 bp, 20 predicted proteins | sample 1015_Q2_SP10_20__FD_132429 | JGI IMG/M metagenome (GOLD analysis project Ga0187780, IMG submission 132429) | Tropical peat soil microbial communities from peatlands in Department of Meta, Colombia - 1015_Q2_SP10_20_MG | ecosystem: Environmental > Terrestrial > Soil > Wetlands > Peat | place...
CCCATCCGGAATTCTTCCGCCGAAAGCAGATCGGGCTGCTAACGCTCGATACCTATCGGGTGGGCGCGGTGGAGCAGATCCGGACCTATGCGGAGATCGCCCAGTTGCCTCTGGAGGTGATCTACGACTCGAGCGACCTCCCCGGCGCGGTCCAGCGTCTGTCCACGTGCGACCTGGTGCTGATCGATACCCCGGGCCGCGGGCCTCGCCTCTACACCGATGCCCAGCAGGTGCGGCAGTACCTCGGCCAGCTGGGGCCGGCCGAGGTGCACCTGGTGCTCCCGGCGGGACTGCAGGCGGAACATGCCCGCCGGACGATCGAGACGTACCGGTCCCACGGAGTGACGCACATTCTGGCGACCAAGCTGGACGAGCTGCCCGATGACTGGACCCTGTTCGACGCCGCGGCGGCGGCCCGCATTCCGATGCGGTGGATGTCCGACGGGCAGGAGGTCCCACGGGACCTGCGCGCGGCAGCGCCGCGGCTGCTCGCGTCGATCGCCGCCCTGCGGGTGGTGGGCGCGGAGTCGGTGGAGGTGCTGGCGTGACCGACCAGGCGGCGCTGCTCCGGACCATGATGGCGAATCGCCCCGCGGCGCGGTTCGAGGCCGCCGGTCCGCCGACGATCGTCATCGGCAGCGGCAAAGGTGGCGTGGGAAAGTCAGTCATCAGCGTGCTCGCGGCTGAGCGGTTGGCGCTCGAAGGCCGTCGGGTGCTCTTGGTCGATGGCAGCCAGAACCTCGGGAACCTGCATGTCCTGCTCGGTCTCCAGCGGGCGGCGCGTCTGGAGCACCTGCTGGCCGATTCGCTCGCCCCGCGGGATCTGCTAGTCCCCGTCCAGGACAATCTCTGGCTGCTACCGGCCGACAGCGGGGGAGAATCGCTGTACGCCCTGGGCCGGGTGGACCGGGCCAGGCTGCATCACCGCCTCAGCGCGCTCTACGACGATTTCGACACCGTGATCGTCGATGCCGGCGCAGGCCTCGAGAGCGTGGTGCGGGTCGCGACCATGCGCGCCACCCGCTGCGTCATCGTGACCGTGCCCGAGCCGGCCGCGCTCACCGACGCCTACGCCACGATCAAGATCGTGAACCTGCAGGTGGTGAACCTGCCGATCGACGTGCTGGTCAATCGGGTATTCGACGACTCCGAAGGCCAGGAGAGCTTCGACCGACTGGCCACCGCCGCCGACCGCTTCCTGCATCGGGAACTGCACTACCTCGGCGCCCTGTGGGACGACGAGCACCTCCGGCGCGCGGTCCGCGTGCCGGGCGAACTGGCCCGGGGGCTCCCCCCAGGCCCCAACCATGACGCGCTGACGGCGGCGCTCGAGCGTTTGAGCCTTCCGGCACCGGCGAGGACCGCGGGATGAAAACCAGCAAGAGTGACGGGGCGACGATCACGACCCCCGCATTGACCGATGTCCTGTGGCAGCGGTATCGCGGTACTGGCGACCCCGAGGCGCGGAGCCAACTGCTCGATCGCTATCTCGGCCTGGTGCATCATGTCGCCCGGCAGGTCGCCGTGCGGGTCTCGGACGTGGTCGAGCTGGACGACCTCGTAAGCGCCGGCACCCTGGGACTGGTCCAGGCGCTCGAGAGCTTCGACCTGAGCCGAGGGCTCGCCTTCAGCACCTATGCGATGCGGCGCATCCGCGGCTCCATCCTGGACGAGCTCCGCAGCCGTGACTGGGTGCCTCGCTCGGTCCGGGCCAAGGCCCGGCAGATGGCAGCGGCGATCGCCCAGTTGGAGGGCCGGTTGGGGCGCGCGCCCGAGCCGCGGGAGGTCGCGACGGCGCTCACGCTGGACATGGCCACCTACTGGCGCTGGCGGGAAGAGGTGGACGGCGCGGTGCTGGTGTCCCTCGATGGCTCGGTCACGCTGGATCACGCCGAGTCGGCCTCGCTCGAAGAGACCCTGCGGGACCGCACGGCCGATACCCCCGGCGAACGGCTCGGCCAGGAGGAGACCGTCGCGACCATGCGCCGGGCCATCGGCCAGCTGCCTCCAAAGGAGCGCACCGTGCTCGCGCTCTACTACTACGAGGAACTCAATCTTCGGGAAATCGCCGACGTGCTGCACGTCACCGAATCGCGCGTTTCGCAGATCCGGACCCAGGCTCTTAAGCGGTTGCGCCAGCGTCTGACCCCCAACGAGGAGAGCGCATGAGCTCCCGCATCCTTCGGCCCGTCATCGCGGTGGCCGCGATCTTCATCCTGCTCTCGTTCGCGCCCCGCTTCCCCGAGCTGCTCTCGGCGGTGGAGAGCCCCGCCGTCACCGATCTCGCGAGCGGCCTGCTGCCCTACGCCATGTGGGGCATCGGCCTCTCGGTGGTGGCCATCAACCTCAAGCGGCGACTGGCGGGTCGGCCGGCCCGCCCGGCCCGTCCCCGGACCGCGACTGATTTCGCGCTCCGTGTGCGGCAGGCGGCCAGCGAGGGCAACCGGGTTCCGGCGCTCGCCCGTCGCTTTCACACGTCTCAGGACGCCATCCGCACCGTTCTGGGCCGGCAGGCGCCACCTGCCGTGGGGCGGGGAAGTTCTTTCCGGCCCCGGCAGCAAGCACCGCAGGGAAGGCCAGTCGCGCTGGCTCCCCGAACCAGCAGAAGGTCTTACACCGCTTTGGCTTAGGAACTGAGAGACGGGGGGCATGTCGATTGCACCCCGCTGCTTAGCAAGGAGGACCCGATGGGTCTCGATGCGATCAAGAGTACGGCTCGAACGCTGGCCTATTACACCAGGCTGCAGGCGCTCACGGCCAACAACCTCGCGAACAGTGACACCGACGGCTTCAAGGCCGACATCATGTCGGCTCGCAAGGTCGGCGACGCCACGTTTCCGGTTCCGGTCACCAAGACCGACCTCTCCCAGGGCTCGCTGCAGCAGACCGGGCGGGCGCTGGATGTAGCCCTCGATGGGCCCGGTTTCCTGGTGCTCAACACCCCACAGGGGCAACGGCTCAGCCGCGGCGGATCGCTGGCGCTCGATGGCGCCAACCGCCTGACAGACCGGCACGGGAACCCGGTGCTTGGGGAAAGGGGAGCCATCCAACTCCCGGTCCGATACGCCTCACTGGAGATCCGGGCTGACGGTGACGTGGTGGTTGATGGCTCCACCATCGACCGCCTGCGGGTGGAGACTGTGTCCGATCCGTCCACGCTTCTCAAGCAGGGGGCGGGGCAGTACTCGACCCAAAGCCCCACCATTCCCGTCGACCCCGCCACCACTCTGGTGCGGCAAGGCGAGGTGGAGGGCAGCAATCAGGACACCCTCCGCGGCATGGTGGACATGGTGACCATTCAGCGCGCGTACGCGGCCAACGTCGATTCCCTGAAGGCTCTCGACGGCGTCCTCGATACCGTGGTGAATCAGGTGGGAAAGGTCAGCTGACCAGCGGCGATCGGTGACCTCCGATCGCCAAACCCGGCAGCAACACAAGGAGCAAGCCAGCGATGAATCCCGGACTCAACGCGTCCGCCAGCGGGATGCGGGCCCAGCAGACCCGGATCGACGCGATCGCCAACAATCTGGCGAACGTGAATACCACCGCGTTCAAGCGGAGCCGGACCAACTTCGAGGACATGCTGTACGAGACCCTGCAGGGCTCGCAGCTGGTGCACTACGAGGGCACCGACTCGTTGGCGCCGATCCAGATCGGTCGGGGTGTCCGCCTCGCCGACATCCAGCGCATCCAGACGCAGGGGACGCTCGAGCAGACCGACAATCCGTTCGACTTCGCCATCGAGGGGGAAGGCTTCTTCCAGATCCAGCTCCCCAACGGCGCCACCGGCTACACCCGGGACGGGACCTTTACTCGTGCGGCCGATACCGGCGCGCTGGTGACCCACGACGGCTTCCAGCTGCAGCCGGAAATCACCGTGCCGGCGGAGGCGACCCAGGTGACCGTGTCCCCGACCGGTCAGGTGAGTGCGGTCGTCGGGAACACCGGTCAGCAGGTTGAGCTGGGGCAGATCCAGTTGGTCCGCTTCTCCAATCCGAGCGGTTTACTCTCGCTGGGGGGGAACAACTACGCCGCTACCGCCGCCTCCGGAGATCCCATGCCGGGCGCGCCGATGGAGGATGGGTTCGGGCAGATGGTGCAGGGCTCACTCGAGTCCTCCAATGTCGAGATCGTGCAGGAAATGGTGGACATGATCGCGGCGCAGCGCGCCTATGAAGTCAATTCGAAAGCGATCCAAGCCGCCGACCAGATGATTCAGACGGTGACCAGTGAGCTCATCCGCTAAGGTCTCGGTGACGCTACTCGTTTCGCTGCTCGCACTCCTGCCCGGTGCCAGCCGGGCCCAGTCCCCTCGGCTCTCGGTCGGGTCCTCGGATGTTCCACCTCGGCTGGCGGCGAGAGTGGCACAGGCGGTCGCCCGCGCGTGGGGGACCGACACGACCGGCCTGGTCCTCTCGTGGGGGAGCGGATCGCTTGCCCAGGTGGACGACTCGACGGCCTTTCGCCTGCTGGGGCATGGCGAGGATGGCTGGTTCGTCGTGAGCGTGGAGCCGGAGGGGAAACCGGCGCGGGCCATCCGACTGCGGGCCGGACGTACTATCCCACGCGCGGTTGCCGCGCGGGTCCTGCGCCCCGGGACTCGGCTCGCCGAGGACGACATTCGCCTGGAGCCGACTCTCCGCTGGGGACCGCCCCCCGCCGACTCCACGACACCCGCAGCAGGGTGGCTGGTGAGACGCATGACATCCCCGGGCGAAGCGCTGGACCGGCTGCGAGTGGAGCCCCCGCCGGTGGTGGCCACCGGGCAGACGGTCCGGGTCCTCTGGAACCGCGGCAACGTGACCGTGGCCCTCGAAGGCACCGCCCTCAACGATGCCGCCATGGGCGGCTCCGTGCGCGTCCGTACCGGCCAGCGAGCCGGTGTGGTGACGGGCACGGTCACCGCCCCAGGTCTCGCGAGGATGCCCTGATGCGTTTCCTGTTCCTGTCTCTCTTTATTGCTATTCCGCTTTCTGCTCAGGGCGCGCCGCCGGCTCCCGCCCAGAGCCAGGCGCCAGCCGCGACCCCAGCGCCAGCGGCCGGGGCACCGCTGCTCAGCCGGGCCGGATGGTTCAGCGACAAGCGGCCGCTTCGGATCGGCGACATCCTCACCATTCAGGTGGACGAGGCTGTCAACGCCACGGAATCGCTGATGCAGAACGGCACCAATCAGCGCTCCCAGGACATGTCGCTGAACGCGAATGTCATGACAGGGCCGATCGGCCCACAAAAAGGCTTCTCGACCAGCCTCAACAACACCTCGCAGAATGGCGGACAGACGGCCCGGCAGGGAGACCTCACGGCCACGATCAGCGTGCGGGTGCAGAGCATCGAACCAACCGGCCTCATCCGGGTCAAGGGACAAAAGACCATCAGTGTGGATGGCCGTAATCAGATCATCGAGCTGGAGGGTGTCGTGCGCCCGGAGGATGTGAGCGCGCAGAATACCGTTCCCTCGTCTCGCGTCGCCGAGTCGGTGATCAGCTACAAGGGGAAGAAGATCGGCCCGAGCAAGGGCATCATCGGCAGCATCCTCTCCATCTTCTGGCCATGACGATTTCCACTCCGCTGTCAGGGGCGTACGATCTCTCACGCCGGTCGCCCCGTGTGTTGCAGGCTGTGCTGCTCATGGTGTGCTTCGCGCTCATGTTGCCCGGCCGTCTCACCGCACAGGCGGTGGAACGGGTGGGCGACCTGGTGACCCAGACCGGCAGCGTCCCGCGCCGGCTCATCGGCTATGGCCTGGTGATCGGGCTCGAGGGGAGCGGCGATCGCACCTTCGGGTACTCCAACGGCGACACTCCCACTGTCCGGTCGATCGCCAATGCCCTGCGCCGCTTCGGGCTCGAGGTACCGCCCGAGCGCCTCCGTCCCAGGAACGTCGCGGCGGTGGTGGTGACTGCCGAAGCGTCTCCCTACCTGAGGGCGGGAGGTCGCTTCGAGGTGCAGGTGAGCTCCATCGGCGACGCCACCAGCCTTCGCGGCGGGGTGCTGTGGACCACGCCACTGATGACTGATGTCGACCAGCCCCCGGTGGCCACGGCCCAGGGGCCGCTGCTGGTCGCGGACGATGAATCGCGAATCTCCTCCCAGCGCGGGAACTCCGCCCGCATTCCGGAGGGCGGGGTGCTGGAGATCGACCCACCGGCCCCGGCCGCCCCGGCAGCGCGCCTGATATTAAGGAAGCCCGGGCTGGGAAATGCCCTCCGGGTGGTCGAGGCCATCAACGTGGCCCTGGGCGATACCGTCGCCAAGGTCGACGATCCGGGTTCTATCTCCCTCAAGCCGCCCGCCAAGGGCGCCGATAATCTCCTCAGCTTTCTGGCCATGCTCGATACCATCCCGGTCCGCATGAGCCCGGAGAACCGGGTCGTGATCGACGCGCGGAGCGGGACGGTGGTGACAGGCGGAGCCGTCCGAGTCGCGGCCGCCACGGTGAGCCATCGTGGGTTCACCCTGCGCATCGGCGGCCCTCCCTCCGCCCCCCCGGTCCGGGCGGCGGGCGATTCGAGTGGACGGTCGAGGGATTCATCGGCGACGAATGGGCTCCTGGCCGTGAACGACGGGGCGACCGTTCAGGAGGTGGCGGCAGGATTGCACGCGGCCGGCGCCCGTCCCACGGAGATCGCCGCGATGTTCAGCGCGCTGCGGGAGGTCGGAGCACTCAGTGCCGAACTGGTGGTCCGATGACCGGCCCGATCCGGCCCGTCTCGGGACAGCCGCCGGCCATCGGCGACGCGGCGCGGGAGGCCAAGCTGCGGAAGGCCGCCCACGACCTCGAAGGAGTCTTCGTCAACGAGATGTTCAAGGCGATGCGCGCCACCGTGCCTGATGACGGGCTGCTGGCGCAGAACTCGGGGCAGGACATGTTCACCGGCATGCTCGACCAGCATCTGGCCGAGACCTACGCCGAGCACGCCGGCAAGGGAATGGGTGAGGCGCTGTACCACCAGCTCAGCCGCCGGCTGCCGGACTCGGCGCCGGTCAAGGGAACCCCATGACGCCTCACGGATATCAGGAATTCATCCCGGCGGATCCCGCACTGTCGAGCCGCATGGGCGATCTGGTCGAAGGCCTCCTCTACGAGGCCCAGATCATCGGAGAGCTGCGGCAGGCCCTCCTTCGCCAGCGTGCGGGTGTCGCCTCCGACGACGCGGACGTGGTCGAGGACAGCGTACACGCGATGGGACGGACCCTGCTGACCCTGGACGAGGCCAAGCGCCGCCGCGCCGCCCTCACCGCGCTGATCGCGGGTGGCGAGCCGGCCCCCCTCGATCGGCTGGAGTCGCTGCTTGGAGGCTCGCTGCCGCTCGAACTCGAAGAAGCAAGGACCGCGGTGAAGCGCGCCGCCCTCCAGGCCGCGCAGGATGTCGCCATCAACCAGCACATCCTGAAGCGGGCCCTCGAATCCGCGGACCTGTTCCTGCAGAAGCTGTTCTCGATGGCGAGCGACCCGCCGCCCGGCTACGCCTGCAGCGATCAACCCATGGACCAGGGGCCGCCCAGCGGCCTCATCCTCAACCGGACGGCCTAGCATGAGTCTTTCGAGTCTCCTTTCGATCGCCAGCTCGGCGATGTCGGCGCAGCAGCTCGCCATCGACACTGCCGGCCACAACGTCGCGAACGCGAGTACTCCGGGATTTAGCCGGCAGCAGCTGATCCTGACACCGCAGGTTCCGCTCGAGACTCCGATCGGCCAACTGGGCCGCGGGGTCACCGCGGCGGGGATCACCCGGGTGCGGGATCAGTATCTCGACGCGTCCTACCGGCAGGAGAACGGCGACCTGGGATCATACACGACCAGCCAGAGCATCCTCACCGAGATGCAGAGCTTCTTCGGCGAACCGAGCGACACCGGACTTGCCGCCGGGATCGACAGCTTCTTCTCGGCATGGGGCGATCTCGCCAACAATCCCTCGGATCCGAGCGTTCGCGCGGCGGCGCAGCAGGCCGGCGCCAGCCTCGCGCAGCAGTTCCGCGATGCGGCCCGCCGCCTGACCCAGGCCGGTGCCGACGTCAACGCGCAGATCCAGGGTTCGCTCACCGACATCAACCAGACCGCGCAGCAGATCGCCGCGCTCAATGTCCAGATCCGTGCCTCGTCCGCCGGCGGACGTGGGGCCCCGGATATCATGGACCAGCGAGACAGCCTGGTCGATCACCTGTCGGGGCTCGTCGGCGTCCGGGTGATCCAGCATAGCGATGGCACAATCGGCGTCACCGCCGGCGATGCCTTGCTGGTGGATGGTGGGCAGGCCGCGACACTCGAGGCCCGCAATCTGAGCGGAGGGGGCGTTGCTGTGGGCGTGGTGGGCGCGCAAGGGACTATCAACCTGCAGAGCGGGAGCCTGGGCGCGCTGGTGGATCTGTCCCAGAACGCCCTGCCCACCGTCCAGGCGCAGCTCGACGGGCTCGCCGCTGGGCTGGTCAAGGAAGTCAACCAGCTGCATCAAGCCGGCAAGACCCTCAACGGCAGCACTGGCGTGTCCTTCTTTGATCCGAGCGGAACCACCGCCGCGACCATCGGGCTTTCGGCCGCGGTGCAGAGCTCGACGGACAACATTGCCGCGGGCCAGACCGGCGGGGCCGGTGACAACACCACGGCCCTCGCCATCGCGCAGCTGCGGACGACCGGCCTCGCCTCATTCGGCGGGAACACCATTGGCGAGCAGTATCAGGCGCTGGTGGGCAACATCGGCGTGCAGCTGCAGAACGCGACCCAACGCCAGACCGCCCAGCAGGCGGTGGTGAGTCAGGTGGACAGCCAGCGCAAGAGCGTCAGCGGGGTATCGATCGACGAAGAGATGACCAACGTGATCGCTTCGCAGAATGCCTACGCCGCCGCCGCGAAACTCGTCTCGGTGGCCGACGAGATGATGCAGTCCGTCTTGGCGATGGTCAACTGATCCCGCGAGTCCGGGAGGCGAGGCAGAGCGGTGTTGATTCTCAATCGTCGCCAGGGAGAGGCGATCATTCTCGATGGCGGGATCCGCATCGTCGTGCTGTCCAGCGACCGGCGCGGCGCCCGCATCGGCATTGAAGCGCCCACGAGCGTCAATATTCAGCGCGAAGAACTGGTCTCCCGGGTGGCCGAGGAGAACCGGCGGGCCAACGCGCGGTCTGCCGGGACCGAGTGGGTGGAGCGACTTCCCCTCAAGCCCCGCGAGGCGTAAGGCCGAATTCGGCTGCCCGGCGCCACGCCGGCAACGACAGGACCGCCCGGGTTCCGCCCGCCTCCACCGTCTCCAGCGACAGCGTACCGCCATGCCGCTCGGCCAGCCAGCGGGCCACCGTGAGGCCGATGCCGAGATGCCCGGGACGAGTGCTGAAGAACGGCTCGAACGCGGCGCCACGCGCCCGACTGTCCAGCCCCGGCCCGTTGTCCTCGACGGCGATGTGAACCATGCTGTCCCGGCCTTCCGCGGTCACGGCGATATGAGCCTCCTCGCGCTCGATCATCGCCTCCTTGGCATTCAGCACCAGGCTGAGCAGCAGGTGACGCAGCTGGCTCTCCACCCCACGGACCGGTGGCAGTCCGGCCTCCAGTCGCAGCTCGACCTCGAGCACCGGCAGCCCGCGCTGGTATCGCTGCAAATCCGCGACGTACGCCAGGAGATCTCCCACGATGATGGGGGCGGCGTCCGGCTCGCTGGGCGCGTACACCTGGCCGAACCGCGCGATCGTGTCCGCCAGGTGCTGCACCGCGTCGCTGACCGCGGTGCGCAGGCGGGCGGCCTCACTCCCGCCGAGGAGATCGGCGTGGGGGTCCACCAGCAGGGTGAGGGTTTGCAGGGGGCCGCGCAGGTCGTGAGCCATGCCGCGCGCGAGCGAGGCCACCACCGTGGACCGGTCGGCGCGAATGAGGAGCTCTTCAAAAACGGGGGATGACGCGAGGGCCTGCAAACCTGGTACTGCCGCAGTCGTCACGAAGTGCTCCCGAAAGGTCACCCAACTCTATGGAGTCCGCAGGGCTTTGGCAACGGCTTCGCTTGGTCAGCGATTTATCCACACACCGTCGATGATCGGGTCCGCCAGGTGCCGCCGCGCGATGACATCCAGCATGCTCCGGCTGATGGTCGTCCCTCTGGCGAGCAACTTGACCCCCGAGCTGGTGGACAGATCGGCCGCGAGGACCATTCCGACATTGAGCTGGTCGACCGTGATCTGCTGGCGGGTGGTGAGCCATTCGTCGCGCGGTCGGTCCAGTGCCACCGACTCCAGATGGACCAGCGCAAGCGGGTCATACCAGGTTCCCTGGTGCGCCTGCATCGCCTCGATCGCACTGGCGGCGGAGTGACGGGGCTGGCGCTCCTCCTGTTCGAGCAGCCGCAGGAAGTCGATAGCGACCCGGAGGATCCGGGCCCGCAGGGGGATCTGGCCCGAGACCCAGTGATTCGGCATCCCGGTTCCGTCCCAGTTCTCGAACAGACCGGCGATGACTTCGGCCGCGCCGCGCAAACGGGGGACCTGGTCGAGCAGAGACGAGGACACCACGGCGTAGTGCCAGTCCGGCTGGGCGGGCGCCCCGGCGGCGTGGTGCGCCGCATCGACCACCTTGCCGATCTCGTGCAGCTGAGCAGCGAGGCCCAGGTCCGCGCCGAGCTCCTCGGGCACATCGAAGCGGGTAGCGAGCTCGCGCGCCAGCTTGTCCAGTCGCTTGCCACGCTCGGCGGCGCCTGGAAGCCCCAGATCGATCAGGTGGATCAGCAGATGGAGCAGCCCGTCGAAACTCTCGCCGAGCTCACGGTGAAGTCGCTCCAGTTCCTGCTTATCCTCTCGCAGCTGTTCCTGCAGCCCCGAGATCCGCAGGGTGGCGCGTACCCGGGCCAGCAGTTCCGCCACCTCGATCGGCTTGGTGAGGTAGTCGTCCACGCCGAGATTGAGGCCGCGGACCTTGAGCGCGGTGTCGCTGAATCCGCTGAGGATCACGAAGAGACAACCGGTGAGCGCCGGCTCCGCTTTGGCGCGCCGGCAGAACTCGAAGCCATCCATCTCCGGCATCGAGTAGTCGGAGATGATCAGGTCCGGGACCAGCTCGAGGGCCCGGGCCAGGCCCTCTTTACCGTTGATAGCGGTTTCCACCCGCAACGACGGCTCGTGTTCGAGGACAGCCCGAAAATGGGCGAGCGTCGTCGGGTCGTCGTCGACGAGGAGGACGGTGCTCATCCTCAGGGGGCCTTCGCGTCCCGGCGGCTGGAGTCCGCGCTGGCGATGCCCCGGCCCACGTCCCGCGCGGCAGGGAGGGAATCCTGGGCGTGATCCTGCGGCAGGAGCATGGTCACTGTCACCCGTCGGTTGGCGTCCGCAAGCGGGTTGGACGGATCCCGGAGGCGGCGGTCAGCCCAGCCACGGACCTGCTGGACCTGCGCCTCATTGAGACCACCCAGGAGCATGATGCGACGGGCGGTATTGGCCCGGTCGACGCTGAGCTCCCAGTTGGAGTAGCCGTCCGGTCGGGAATACTTCCGGGCGTCCGTGTGCCCCTCGATGACCACGGCGTTCGGCAGGCTCCCCAGTTCCTTCCCCAGCACCCGCAGCACCGCGGCGCCGGCCTCCTTGGGGATGGCGCTGCCGGTCTGGAAGAAAACGCCGCTCGAGTCCTCGAGCAGCTGAATCCGGAGGCCCTCGTCGGTGATCTCGATTTCGATGTGATCGGCGATGGCGGTCAGGGCCGGCGTTTCCCGGATTTCCTGCCGGATGGTCTCGGCCAGATGCTGCAGCCTGTCGCGGCGCAGGTCGATGACCTGGTTGGGCGACATGACCCGCGGACTCTGGGTCTGGGCTCCTTCGCCCGGAAGGATCGAGCTGCCATACTCGCTGGCGCGGCCGAGCGGGTCCTGGAAGTAGCCGGCAATCGCCGCCTTCACATCGCTGGACTGGTTCACCAGCCACAGCACCAGAAACATGGCGAACATGGCGGTCATGAAATCGGCGAACGCCACCTTCCAGGCACCGCCGTGATGGCCGTGACCGGACACCCGCTTCTTGATGACGATGATCGGCTGCTCGCGGGCCTTGTTCACGGTCTACTTCCCGGCTTTGGCTGCCTGCTTGCAGGCAGCTTCCATTTCCTGGAAGGTGGGGCGGTTGGTGGAGAAGATGGCCCGGCGGGCGAACTCGACCGCGACGATCGGCGCGAAGCCCTTGGCGAAGGCGACGACGCTCGACTTGAGAAACGCGAAGAATCGAGATTCTTCGGAATTGAGTTGCTCGATAGCGGTCGACAGCGGCCCGACGAAGCCATAGGCCATGAGGACGCCGAGGAAGGTACCCGTCAGCGCGGCCGCTACGTGCTCTCCGATCTGCTCCACCGGACCGGCGATAGCGCCCATCGTGATGACGATCCCGAGCACCGCGGCCACGATGCCGATGCCAGGGAGGGCGTCGCCGACCTTCTGCAGCGCCGCCGCCGGCTTGGCGGCTTCCTCATGATGCACATCCATCTCCCCGTCCATCAGGGCGTCCAGATCGTGGGGCGGGACACTGCCGACCAGGACCAGGCGGAGGGAGTCACACAGGAATTCCATCGCGTGGTGCTCGTGGAGCACCTTGGGATACTTCTTGAAGATGGCGCTCTTGGTGGGGTCCTCAATGTGCCCCTCGATGGCCACCAGGCCATCCTTGCGGGCGACCTGGAACAGCTCGTAGAGCATCTTGAGGGCGTCCAGGTAGAGCGGCTTGGTGAAACGATTGCCCTTGAACACTCCCCCGAGCTTGCCGCCCATGGCCTTGAGAACGGGGCCCGGGGTGGAGACGAAAACGGTGCCCAGCGCCACCCCACCGATGACCACGATTTCGGAGAGGTGAAACAGGGCCACGAGCTTGCCGCCGGCCATGGTGAAGCCGCCGACGACCGCCCCGATCACCACCAAAAGGCCGATAATCGCGATCATGCCGGTGCCGTCCCTTGCATGGCTGAAGTATCGGTGGCGCCTGCCGATACCTTGAGAAGCCAAGGGGCTTCGAATGCCCGGAAATTCCAGGGGGTTGCGGAGTGCCGTACATCATCAATGGCATGCGAGAATTGCTTGCCAAGGGCGAAAATCTGCCAACCCTGCCTACCGTCGTCTTCCAGCTCCACCGGGTCCTGGACGATGAACGGGTCGGGGCGGCGGATGTGGCGACCATCATCGAGCGGGATCCGGCATTGACCGCACGCCTGCTCCGGGCCGCCAATTCGGCCGCGTTCTCCAGTGGTACTCGTCTGGGTTCGGTGTCCTCCGCGGTCAGCCGTCTGGGAGTGAATCAGGTACGGGGCATCTGCATCGTACTCGCGGTGGTCAAGGCCTTCGCCAGGCAGGCGGGCGGACTCGACCATCAGGTGTTCTGGGTCCACTCCGCCTCGGTGGGTATGGCGGCGCGACTGCTCTGGGATCGGTTCGGGACCGATGCCACCCTGGCCGCAGACGATCTCTACGTGGCCGGCCTGCTTCACGATGTCGGCCTGCTCGTGTTGGAACAGCACTTTCCGCACGAGTACTCCGAGGTGCGTCAGGCGATGGAACTGGTCGGCGGGCGGCTCTGGGAGGTGGAGGAGGAGCACTTGGGAATGGATCACGGAGCCGTGGGTGGCCTCCTCCTCGGTCGCTGGTCCCTCCCCGGAACGATCGCCGAAGCGGTGACCAACCATCACCACCCGCACCAGGCCGAGACGCAGTACCAGGCAGCCTGTCGAGTGGTGCAGGCTGCCGAGGTCCTGTGCGCCGAGTTCGGCGCCGGACTCCCTGAGGAGGGGAGCGCCGATTGCTCGGCCGCCGACGTACTGAGCGAGCTGGGCGCCGGAGAGGCCGATATCGCGCGCCTCGCGGAAGAGATCCCGCGGTTGGCCGAGAAGGCTCGGCAGTTCCTGGATTGAAATCGAGACGGCTCGGCCGTCATCGCCCTGGCCGGTCCCACGGACCGATCCTGGCCACTGGGCGTCGAGGGGGTATGCGCATGCGATGGACCATCCAACGGACTCTGCTCGCGGCGGCGGCAACCGGCTCGGTGCTGCTCATGGGTGCCGGCGCGGTCGCGTATCGGGAATCGCGCCTGCAAGATGCCGTCTCCGAGCGGATGGCGGTGGCGCTCATGGGGCTCCGCAATCACCTGGACGCCGAGCGCATTCATTACGCCCTCCGGAGCGATGTCATGCGGGCGCTCTCCTCGGCCGGCTATGCGCGGGCGAACCAGGAGAGCATCCTCGACGACCTGGATGACCACGTCCAGACCTTCCGCCGTGCCCTCGTGGCCAACGACTCGCTGCCCTTGAGCGACAGCATCCGGGCTGGCCTCAGGGATCTCGCGCCGGCGATGGAGGCCTATCTCCGGCAAGGGGAGGAGATTGTCCCGCTCGCGTTTCAGAATCCCGTGGCCGCCCGAGCCCGGCTGCCGCAGTTCGAGTCCGGCTTTCGAGACCTCGAGTTCCGGCAGGAACACGTCGCCGGCGATTTTGCCCGCGAGATCCGCGAGGTACGCGCGGCTGCGCAGGCGGTTTCTCACCGGGCCCGGATGATCATCCTGCTGTTCTCCGCTGGTGCCGTGCTATGCGGCCTGGCCGCCAGCCTCTGGTTCGGGCGGAGCCTCGTCGCCGACGTGGGGGAACTGCTGCGCGCCAGCCGGGCTGCCGGACTGGGGGATCTGGTGGTCCGCGCCGACGTCAGGAGCCGCAATGAGCTGGGCGAGGCGGCCGCGGCGCTCAACGAGGCGGTCGAAGGCATGCACCTCGCCTTGGGGGTCGACCGGGTCGATTGGCAGCTGCTGGGCCGCCAGCGCGCGGAGGTGGCCCGCATCCAGCAGCTGGTAGAAAATGCCTCCATCAACATCATGTACGCGGACCGTGAGCTTACGCTGCGCTACTTGAATCCGGCGGCGCGGCAGACCTTGCGGCGTCTGCAGGCCCATCTGCCTATCGCGGTCGACGGAGCCGTTGGTGCGTCGATCGAGAGCCTGCACCGGAATGCAGTGCCTGCCGGTGCCCTCGGTGATCGCGGCAACCTCCCCTATCAGGCGCGGTTCCAGCTCGGTCCCGAGACCATCGATCTCACTGCGTGTGCCATTCTCGACGATCGCGATGGATGGGTCGGGACCATGGTCACGTGGGATGTCGTGACCGGCCGGCTCGAGGCTGAGCGACAGGTGCAGCTCGCCCAGCGCAGCGAGTTGGAGGCGGCCGAGGCCAAACGGCGTCTGGAAGGGGAAGCCGCCGACCGGCGCCAGGGAGAAGCCTCGCGGCGTGAGGCCGAACAGCGCGCCCGGGCCGAGGAAGAGCAGGTGCGTGCGGAGGAAATGCGGGCACGGGTGGACGCGATCCTGGCGGTGGTCGATGCCGCAGGGCGTGGCGACTTGACCCGGGAGATCATGGTGCGGGGCGATGACGCGGTCGGTCGCCTGGGCGAAGGGCTGGCTGCCTTCTTCACCCGGCTGCGCGGAAGCATCGCGAATATCGCCCGGACGGCTCAGGCGGTCGCCGCGACGTCGGCACAGGTGAACGGCGTCGGCCAGCGGTTGAGCACCGCGGCGGCCGAGACTTCGGCCCAGGCCGCGGCCGTCGCGACCGCGGCGGATGTGGTGTCGAGTAACGTGCAGACCGTGGCGATCGGGACTGAAGAGATGTCGGCCTCCATCCAGGAGATCGCCACCAGCGCCGCCGATGCCGCGCGGGTAGCGAGCCGGGCGGTCCGGGTGGCGGAGCGCACCAACGCCTCGGTGGCGAAGCTCGGGGAGTCGAGCGTGGAGATCGGCAAGGTCATCAAGGTGATCACCGCCATTACCCAGCAGACCAACCTCCTGGCTCTCAACGCCACGATCGAGGCGGCACGCGCGGGTGAGGCGGGCAAGGGATTCGCAGTGGTCGCCAACGAAGTGAAAGACCTGGCCAAGGAGACGGCGAGAGCAACGGAGGAGATCGGCCGCAAGATCGAAGCAATCCAGGGAGACACTGGGGAGGCGGTGGCGGCGATTCGGGAGATTGGCGAGATCATCGGCCAGATCAGCGAGATCCAGACGACGATCGCTGGGGCGGTGGAAGAGCAAACCGCCACCACCAACGAGATCAGCCGCAACGTCGCCGAAGCCGCCCGCGGGACTCAGGACATCGCTCAGAACATCCAGGGCGCCGCGCAGACTGCGCAGCGCACCAGCGACGACGCGGGACATAGCCAATCGGCCGCAACCGAGTTGGCTCGCGCGGCTGCCGATCTGCAGGCCCTCGTGGCCCAGTTCCGCATCGGCACCACCGCTGAGGCGGGTGCCCCCGCGGCGCCGCGGCGACGGATGGCTGTCCAGGCCGCGGGGTGAGGGCGGCTCGCCTCCGCGCCGGCCTGGTGAAGGATGGGAGGAACGCGAACGGGGCGGCCCACATGGGCCGCCCCGTTTCCAAGTCCGAGGGAAGTGGTGTCGCCGGTCAGCCGGCTTGACGATCAAAGCGCTGGCACAGCCTGGCAGCAGTGTCGTTGCTCATGACGATCATCACGAACAGGGCTTTCAGCATCGTCTCACCTCCACGGCTGTTGCTCACTCGACTTGCCGTGGTAATGAAGGAAGCAAGAACGAAGCCAGTCGTTTTCCGCCGTAATCCCACGGACGCCATGCCTGTAAGTGACATTTTTGCAATGACTTAGCGAACGCCGCGTAGGCGCGATTCCTCGGACATTGCTGTCGCGACGCTGCGTAGTCGTGTCCTCATGGGACACACCTGCCCAAGTCTCCCCATCCTTATAAGTCCAAACCGTCCCAGCGCTTCCCTCTCAAACTCCGCTTCCCGGCGCCGATACTCGCGGAACAGGAGGCGTCCTCGCCACGGACGCCCCATCCCGGCGGTGGAGACGCACATGGGTGACATGGACGACATCGTCAGGGAATTCCTCATCGAGAGCAGTGAAGGCCTCGACCAGCTCGACCGCAACCTGGTGGCGCTGGAACAGAAGCCCGGGGACAAAGCCCTGCTGGCCGGCATCTTCCGCTGCATTCACACCATCAAAGGGACGAGCGGTTTCCTGGGGTTTGGCCGGTTGGAGTCGGTGACGCACGTCGGGGAGAGTCTGCTGTCGGACCTTCGGGACGGGAAGAAGCTGCTCACGCCCGAGATCACCAGTGCCCTGCTGCAGCTGGTCGACGCCGTCCGCCGGATGCTGACCGCAATCGAGCGAAGCGGCGCGGATGGGGAGGAAGACTTCGCCGGCCTCATCCAGGTGCTTACCAGGCTGCAGCAGGGGGAAGGGGAGAACGGTGGGGCAGGGGCGCCCACAGCGGCCCAGACGGCCATGGGGAACTACAAGACCGGAGAGGCGGTCCCCGCCGAGACCCAGGATGTCAAAGGCCCGGCGGCATCGGACAGCAACATCCGGGTGGATGTGGGACTTCTCGACAAGCTGATGAACCTGGTGGGCGAGCTGGTCCTCGCTCGCAACCAGATTCTGCAGCACACCTCCTCGGCCGAGGATCCGGGACTCATCGCGACGTCTCAACGCCTCAACCTGATCACCACCGAGCTGCAGGAAGGGGTCATGAAGACCCGGATGCAGCCGATCGGCAATGTCTGGTCGAAGTTTCCGCGCGTGGTGCGTGATCTGTCGCTGACCTGCCGCAAGCAGGTGCGGGTGGAGATGGAGGGCAAGGAGACCGAGCTCGACCGGACTATCATCGAGGCCATCAAGGACCCGCTGACCCACATTGTGCGCAACTCGGTCGACCACGGCCTGGAGCTGCCCGACGCCCGGAACGCGGCCGGGAAACCGGCGGAAGGTCGGTTGCTGCTCCGCGCCTATCACGAAGGCGGCCAGGTCAACATAGAAATCAGTGACGACGGCCAGGGGATCGATACGGAACGGGTCAAGCAGAAGGCCCTGCAGCGGGGCCTTCTCAGCGCCGAGCAGGTGGCACGCCTGGGGGAACGGGAGCTGGTCAACCTGGTGTTCGCTCCCGGCTTCTCGACGGCCGACCAGGTCAGCAACATCTCCGGCCGAGGGGTCGGGATGGATGTGGTGAAGACGAACATCGAGAAGATCGGCGGCACGGTCGATCTCCACAGCGAGCCGGGACAGGGCACGACTGTCCGCATCAAGATCCCGCTCACCCTGGCGATCATCCCCGCGCTGCTGGTGACGACGGCAGGGGATCGGTACGCGATTCCCCAGGTGTCTCTCCTCGAGCTGGTACGGATCGCGGGAGAGGAGGCGCGAGCCCGCATCGAGATGGTCTACGGCGCGCCGGTCTATCGCTTGCGGGACCGACTTCTGCCCCTGGTCAACCTCCGGCAGGGGCTCGATTTCCAGCGGGAGTTCTGGAGTGAGGCGGACTCGGAAGCGCTCAATATCGTGGTCCTGCAGGCTGACGACCGGGTCTTCGGACTGGTCGTTGACCAGATCAACGATACCGAGGAGATCGTGGTGAAACCGTTGGGTGCACAGCTCAAGGGGATCGACGTTTTTGCTGGGGCGACGATCCTGGGTGATGGCCGCGTGGCGCTCATCCTGGATGTGCCAGGGCTGGCGCATCGCACGGGGGTCATCTCCGAGAAGCGCGGTGGTGGGGCGTTGGAGTCGGGAGCCGCCCGTCCATCCGCTAGAGGCCACGAGGTGTTGCTCCTGTTCCAGCTCGGCACCGATCACCGCATGGCCATCCCGCTCTCCATGGTCGCGCGACTCGAGGAGTTCCCGCAGGCCCGGGTGGAACGACTCGGGCAGCAGCAGGTCATCCAATACCGTGGCCGGCCGCTGCCGCTGCTGCATCTCAGCGGATTGCTGGGCGAAGGGGGCGCCGAGCCCACCGATCCGCTGCAGGTCGTGGTCTACACCCACGGCGGCCGGGACGTGGGGTTGGTGGTGGAGAATATCGTGGACGTGGTGGAGGAGTCGCTGGTCGTCCATCGGCGCCGGCGAGCCGGCGCTGTCTTCGGCACGGCTGTCATCCAGGAACGGGTTACCGACCTACTGGATGTGGGCGCCTTGATCGAGGCGGCGGACGTGGAGCTGTTCCAGGTGGAGGAACCCGCCGGTGCAGGGGCCTAAGGGCATGGCCGGCGATCGCCAGTTCTGCACCTTCCGCCTGGGAGACCTCTTTCTCGGCATCGACGTCCTGCAGGTCCAGGAGGTCCTCCGCACCCAGGCGATGACCCGGGTGCCGCTCGCCCCACGGGCCGTCCGCGGACTCATCAACCTGCGGGGCCAGATCGTCACCGCGATCGATCTGCGAGAGCGTCTCGGGCTTCCCTCACTCGAGGACGGGCGCCAGGCGATGAACGTGGTGGTCCGCACCGAAGATGGTGCGGTGAGTCTCTTGGTCGACGATATCGGTGACGTGCTCGAGGCCGATTGCAGCTCTTGTGAGGCGCCGCCCGAGACCCTGCGAGCCGAGGCGCGGGAGCTGATCCCCGAGGTGTACAAACTGCCGGACCGGTTGCTGCTGATTCTGGACACGGAGCGGGCGCTCAGGCTGGAAGCGGTCGCGCATCACGACAAGGAGAATTGATCATGTCCGCTGTCGATACCCTGCCGGTCCGCGGAATTGCCGCCGCGGGGCCGGTCACGGATCCGCTGGCTGCCTCCCGCTTGCTGGCCGGGATCGGTCGCGCCAATGCCATCCTGTTGCTTGCCGACCGCCATCAGCGGATTGCCGCGGCAAGTGCGGCGGCCGAGGCCGCGGTCCGCAAGCTCGGTTTCGCAGACCGCTCGCTCGATGGGCTCGAGCTCGCCCAGGTGCATGGCAATCCGCAGGGGTTCCGTGAGGCGCTGGCCGATTTCGCGCGGC
>Ga0187780_10001171_pt1 | contig 19726 bp, 17 predicted proteins | sample 1015_Q2_SP10_20__FD_132429 | JGI IMG/M metagenome (GOLD analysis project Ga0187780, IMG submission 132429) | Tropical peat soil microbial communities from peatlands in Department of Meta, Colombia - 1015_Q2_SP10_20_MG | ecosystem: Environmental > Terrestrial > Soil > Wetlands > Peat | place...
CGCCGTAGTTGAGGCCGAGCGCTGTCGAGCCCCACGCGATGACGCAGCCGACCGCGATCGCGACCAAGCCGGCCGGAATGCCGCGCAGATAGCGCACACCGCCGAACCAGCTCACCAGAATGATGGCAAAGCACAGAATCCCGATCACCGGCGTCATGAACATCTCGAGCGCCGGGCGCATGGATATGAACGCGATCGAAACGCCGGCCAGCGTGCCAAGCAGCGCTGCGCGCGGGGTCACCTTGCGGATATAGGGACCAAGATAGCCGCCGATCATCAGCACGAAGCTCTGGATGAAGACCCAGGTCAATCCCGCTTCCCAGCCCTTGATCGGATCGCCGGTCTTGATCGTGATCGGCAGCATGATCACGAAGGTGACGACGAACATGTGCGGCACGCTCACGCCCGACGGCAGCGCGCATACGTCGGTTCGCCCCGTGCTCTTGGCGAGGCGGTAGGCGAGCCACGCGTAGTAGACTGTGCTCAGGCACAACATCAGCCCGGTTGCCGGCAGGATGCGTCCGAACACCAAGTCGTCGGGCATATGCAGCACGAAGCGCATGAGTCCGGTCAACACCAGCAGGTTGACCAAAATGTTAGTGCCGAAGCCGAAGAACGCGTTCCAGTCGCCGGGCACCCACCAGCGCGGCGCAGCGGAGCTTGCAGTGGTCATGATCCCTCCCTCACGGCGCGCGGCGCGAGGAACTCGCGGCCAGGTCACGCCGTCCTACTCCGGCGCGTGTGCAAAAAACGTACGCGGCCATGCCTGGAAGCACATCGACGAGTTATCCCTTTGAAAGAGCATGCATGCAGACATGTACACAAGCTTGGATCCAGACAGGAGGCGCACCATGAACGTGCTTTCCCGCTGCGCTTGCACCGTAGCTGCGCTTGGCTTTCCCATCCTTACTGCGTTGGCGGGCGGCTCGAACTACACGGTCACGCCCGGCGCTAATCCCGACTTCGCGGGCAAAGTCCAGGAGTGGAATGTACCTACGCCGCAGTTCGCACGCGACCCGGCCGCGGCTCCCGACGGCAGCATCTTCATCGCGGTGATGCACGGGAACAAGATCGCGCGCTTCGACCCGAAGACGCAGACCTTCAAAGAGTGGGACCTGCCCGCCGGTGCGCACCCGCACGGGCTGCTGGTGGACGCAGACGGCACCGTCTGGTACACGGGAAACGGCAACGGCACCATCGGCCATCTCGACCCAGGGACGGGCAAGGTGACAGAGCACAAGGCGCCTTCGGGCGGCGATCCTCACACCATCGTGACCGACGGCAAGGGTACGCTCTGGTTCACGGTGCAAGGCGGCGGCCGCGTCGGACGTCTCGACACCCGCACGGGCAAGATCACAGAGTACAAGTCGAGCGGCAATCCCTACGGCATCGCACTCGACGCGCAAGGCAATGTGTGGTTCTGCCGCATGGCGGCAAACAAGCTCGGCAAGATCGATCCGGCCAGCGGACAGATGAGCGAGTTCGACACGGGAGCCGGCAGCGCGCCGCGGCGAATGGCTGCCGCACCGGATGGCACGCTGTGGGTCACGCTGTTCGGCAGCGGCCGGCTATTGCACTTCGATCCCGCGGCCGGAAAGAAGATCAAAGAGTACGATTTGCCCGCCGGGGCTCGCGGCGGTCCCTACGCGGTAACCGTCGATGGCGCGGGAATCGTGTGGACGAACGAAATCAACACCGACACCGTGGTGCGCTTGAACCCGGTCTCAGGGGAGATGCGTGTCATCAAACTGCCGTCGGAGAACGTGGGCATCCGCAAGATGATCGTAGATGCCAACGGCAAGCTCTGGTACATGGGCAGCCACAACGGTCACCTGGGCGTCGTGCAGTAGGCACAGCTTAGGTCGACGTCTTGTCCGCCGCGGGTGCCGGTCGCCCCGGTATTGCGACATTGCCTTCCGGCGGCCGTGCGCGCAGCACGTCCATCTCGTAGATGCGCACCGCCGAGACGCCTAGAGAAACGATCAACGGCCCGACCAGCAGGCCCAACGCTCCGAAGCTGATCAGTCCGCCCAGTATCGCGAGAAAGCTCCACAGCGGGTGGATATCGGTGGAGCCTCTCATGATCCAGGGACGCAGGAAGTTGTCGATGGAAGTCACGGCGAGGCTGCAGTACACAGCCAGCATCACACTCTGCCATGGGTGACCCTGCAGCCACAGGTAAATGCAGATCGGGATCCAGACGAGAGGCGTTCCAATCAGCGGCAGGAAGGCGATGAGCGTCGTGATCCCGCCCCACAGCAGCGCGCTTGGCACACCGAGCGCCCAGTAACCCACAGTCGCCAGCACGCCCTGAATGATCGGCACCAGCAGGAGCGCTTTCAGCGCGCCGCGCATCGTGCCTGCTGCCTGGTTGAGAACCTGGTCCGCTTCTTCCTTGGACAGCGGCGATACGCGCCGGATCTGGGCACGGAAGCGGGGCCCGTCGCGCAGGAAGAAATACAGCATGATGAGCATCAGGATCAGCTCGAATGCCGCAGCCGACAGTCCAGTCACCGCCCCCTGGATCAGAGCGTTGGCCGCATCGGCCAGGCGGGAAAGCGCGGCGGTGACGAAATCAGCGAGACGCCCCTGGGCAAACGCCGGCAGCTGCTTCAGCCAATCGAGCTGCGAGGGCAGGTACTCGTTCCACAGCTGCTCGAGCTCGACCGTGGTCAAGCGCGGCATGACCCACTGATAGAACGACAGTGCCTGACTCGCGATGGCGGCCAAAATCGCGAGCACCGGGATCAGAATCACGACGGTGAGCCCCAGCACGATCAACAGCGCAGCGACACCGTCACGGTCGCCCAGCCAGCCGGTCAGCCGCTGGTGCAGCGGCTTGAGGAGCAGCGTCAAAGCGGTGGCGAGACCCAGCACAATGAGGAAGGGCCAGAACACAACGAGCACAAGCCCGAACACCACCAGCAGCAGCGCAATGAGGGTCGCATACACCACCCGCGGAGAACGAGCTGGAGGTTCGGAGGCGGTCGATTGAGCTGGTGTATTCACGGGCGCTTGGAACAGACGAGCTATGCAACGCGGTCATACTGTCCGATGGCACCCGGGGCCGTCAACAAGCCGGAAATCCCGGACGATCCGCTGTACACTGCGCTCGCCCGATACTCTAAGGACAACCGATGACCACGGATCCGGTGCAGACCGAAGCGAACCGCTCGGGGCTGGCAGGGGTTTTGAGACTCATCGCGATCCTCGCAATCGTGCTGCTGGCGCTGCTGGGCGTACTCGTCGTGTTGGATGTCATTCCGCGCGATGCGCTCGGGGAGCTGGCGACGAAGATCGTACTGGTCGCGTGTATCTTCGCACTCGCCAGTGCGGCTCTCGGGCTCTTGATGCGCTCCCGCAAGCGCTGAACTAGAACACAGCCGGAGGAACCATGATCCACGTCATCGCAACGGTCGAGCTGCAGCCCGGCACACGCCAGCGCTTTCTCGACGAGTTCGCCAAGGTGCAACCCGCGGTGAAGGCCGAGGACGGCTGCATCGAGTACGGCGCGGCTGTGGATCTCGCGACCACGATACCGGTCCAGATTCCGCTGCGGCCGGACGTGGCAACGATCGTGGAAAAGTGGTCGGGCCTCGAGCAGCTCAACGCGCATCTCGTGGCGCCGCACATGAAAGCGTACCGCGAGCGGGTCAAGCCCTTCGTGGTGCGCACGACGCTGCAGGTGCTGGCGCCGGTGCACGCGGCTGCTTGACGGCGCGCCAGCCCGGGGATGGGTCGCGACGCCCTGTCATCCGCACCTGACGCAAAGCGCGATCAGGTGCCTGGCGCGTCCAGAGCGGAGCCGTGCGCGGAGGCGTCCTGACTCAACGCGCCTGACGGTATCGCCGCTCCCCTGGTGCGGGGCAGGACCAGTTTCGCCTCCAGGCCGCCGCCTTCGCGGTTTCGCAATGTGACGTCGCCGCCCATGGACTGAGCGAGGTTGCGTGCGATCGACAGCCCCAGCCCGCTGCCACCGGTGCTCGCATTGCGCGATTGCTCGACGCGGTAGAAAGGTTCGAACACGCGCTCGATCTCCGGCTCCGGTATGCCCGGGCCGCGATCGCGCACGTAAAGCGTGAGCACTTCTGCGCTGTCCTCGATCTCCAGCTCCACGTCGTGGCCATAGCGCACGGCATTGTCCACGAGGTTCTGCAGGCAACGCCTGAGGCCCTCGGGCTTTCCGTAGAGCGGACCGATCGGCGCGCCGTACACGCGCACTGGACGTCCCAGCTCCTCGGTGTCGGCCGCCAGCGCTCCAACCAGGGCTCGAATGTCGGTGGCCCGCAGCGGCTCGCGGTCGTCCAGGCCCTTCATATAACCGAGCGTCGCGTTGACCATGTTCTCCATTTCGCTCAAATCGCGCACGAACTTGTCGTGCACCTCGGGTTGCTCGAGCAGCTCGGCGCGCAGCCGCAGGCGCGTGATCGGCGTCTTGAGATCATGCGACATCGCGGTGAGGATCGTTGTACGTGTACGGATATAGCGGGACAAACGCTCCTGCATGGCGTTGAAGGCGCGCGCCGCGCGCCGGACCTCCTGCGGGCCATTCTCAGGGAGCGGGGGGCGATTGATGTCGCGGCCCAGAGCTTCGGCCGCCTGCGCCAGCCGGTGCAGCGGGCGCGTGACCCAGCCCACCGCGATGAAGGACAGCACTGCCAGCACACCGACGATGATGAGCATGTTGCTGATCAGGCGACGCGGCCAGACCGGCAGACGATGTGGTTCCTGCAGACGGAAGCCGACCCAGGTCCCATCGGAGAGGCGCGCTTCGCCTTTGAACTCGAACCCATCTACGGGCCGCGCGGTGCCCGTCTCGAGGGGCAATTGCGCCGATGACACCTCTACGGCGACGGCCCAATCGCGACCGAGATCCTCGCGCAGCAGGTCGCGAAACACCACGGCGTTCGCGCCGGGCTCGGACTCCGCCTCAGGCGGCGGGACCTCGAGCCGGGTCTCGACACCGCGCGCGGTGGCGATCGCCGCCAGCTCAAGGCGGCCTGAGCCGGGCAGCTTGTCCATCAGCTTCAGCATGTCGGCGAGGCGATAGGACGCGCGCATCGCGCTGATGCGGAATACCCGCTCGGGGACCTGCACCCACAAGGTAACCACCATGGTGAGCGCCATCCCCAGCACGAAGGTGAGGACAAGGCGGGCGAACAGCGAGTCGAGACGCAGGCGCATGACTTGCCTCACGGGTAGGAAGCCACGCGGCTCTCGCGACGCTTGCAACGAGCGCGCGGCGTCATCCGGCCTCGACGCTCGCGGCGAGCACGTAGCCCTCGCCGCGCACCGTCTTGATGATGATCGGCTCCCGCGCGTCGTCGCCTAAGCGCTGGCGCAAACGGCTGACTTGCACGTCGACGCTGCGGTCGAACGGATCGGCCTCCCGTCCGACCGTCAAGTCCATGAGCTGATCACGCGACAGCACGCGATTCGGATAAGTGACGAAGACTCGCAGCAGACGAAATTCTGCCCCTGAGAGCGGGACGACGACCTGGTGCGGGGAGACGAGATTGCGGCCGGTGAGATCCAGTGTCCAGCCGGCGAAGCGCAATGCACCTGCGGGCTGCGCCTGGAGATTGTCGGGCACAGAGCGATGCCGCCGCAGCACGGACTTGATCCGCGCGAGCAATTCGCGCGGGTTGAAGGGCTTGGGGAGGTAGTCGTCGGCACCGAGCTCCAGCCCTACGATGCGGTCAGTGTCGTCGCCTTTGGCGGTGAGCATGATTACGGGCCAGTTCCCGCGCGCCTGCAGGTTGCGGCACAACAGGAACCCGTCGTCCCCGGGAAGCATGACGTCCAGGATAATGAGGTCCACCCGAGCGCTGTCCAGCGTGCTCCACATAGCCCTGCCATCGGCCACGGCGCTCACCCTGTAGCCGTGCTTGTGGAGATAGTCAGCGAGCAAGGTGCGGATCTCGCGATCATCGTCGACGATCAGAATATGGTCCTGAGGGTTCATCCGCTGTCCCGGTGTCTGTTATACCTCGGGGCGCGCACGGTGTGGGCGGGGCAGGGTAATGGCATGTTACAGCTGGCCAGCCCGTCACACTACGTTACGAAGGGCATCCCGTTACTCGAAGCCGGTGCACTTCCCTCCGACATAGCAATTATGCGAGTGCGAGCGATGCTGCGCAGCGCGTCGAGGCGCCGGGAGCGGCACGGAATATGCCTCGCGCTTTTCGGCTGGAGCACACGCGGAGGCGCAGATGCGGAAATCACTGATGTTGGTTGCGGCGACGGTAGCGCTGGCGTTGAGCGGTTGCTCCAACTCGGATCCGGAGAAGACTCAAGAGAAGAGCCGGTTGTTCGACGCACAGCGCAGCGCACTGGAGAAGGCACGGGGCGTAAACGAAACGCTGCAGCGCGCCGACCAGGCCCGGCGCGCGCAGGAGGAGGGTCAGACGCAATAGGCCCTGGCGAAGTCGCCCAGCGACCCCTGTCCCGACCGGGGGTCAGCGCGTAGCTGCTTCCCTGAATTGGATTTTCTCGAACTGGAACTCGCCGGGACCTTTCATATAAACGTCCCAGCGACTCCCGGTCACACCGTCGGTTTTGAGGAAGCTCGCGTCGACCCGGATATCGCTGTCGCTGCCGCTCTGCAGAAACACTTTGTGGACCCGCAGCCGCACTGCGCTTTCGGCAGTCGGGTACCCCATGCGGATGTCGTCACCTGGGCCGAAGCCGTAGTGCGTCTTGACGTAGGCATTGACCGCTTTTTCTGCTTCGACCGACAGACGGACCATCTCTTCGAACAGCGAGGTCTCGAGGCGAACGTGCACATCGTGAAATTCATCGAACAAGATCTTGAGATGCGGCGCTGCCACGAAATACTCGAGTTCGGGCATGTGCCCGGTGAGGCGCGCGCGCTTCATCTCGTTGTAGAAGGCCGCGACCTTGCGCAGCGCCAGTTTGACCGCAAAGGCCCGATGCCGTATGCCCGCCACGTCTTCTTTCATGAGTGGTCCCCTGAAACCCCGGAGTCTTGTTGCTCGCGCCAGCCTGTTTCGGGTGTCGCGCGGAGCAGCCTCCGTTCGGTGCCATTTTCGACGAATGCCCCGACACGAGGGAATAATAGTCAAAGGATTCCAGTTCTCGATTCGTTGGGGAGTGCCCAGAGAATCCGGCAAGACATGGCATCCATCAGGTGCGAGCACCCACTCTCGAGCGCTGCGCTCGCCGCACCGCCGAGATGAGCCTGCCGCAGGTTGTCTATCCCATGCCGCCCATCGTCAGACGCTCATTGCTGGCGGCCCGAGTCGCGCTCGCGATCGGCGTTGTCGCCTGCAGCAAGACGAGCCCTCATCCCCAAGCACCAGCAGCCAATTCCGGGGTAGTGCCAGTACAATCGGCGGAAATCGCCGGGGTTAAGGACTATAGACTGGCGTTCAAGACCGAAGACCTCGATGAAAGGCTGCACCTGCTCGAATTGGCTGTCCGCGCTAACCCGCGCCTGGCCGAGGCTTGGTACGAGCTCGGCCGCTTGAAGGTCAGGCGAGCCCCCGTCGTCATCAAAACCAATGAACTTCAGGCAGTTGCGATGTTTCGAGAGGGCCTCGAGGCAGAGCAGGAGGCTTTGCGCCTGCTTGACTCCGGAAAGCTTGCGGTGTGGACGAGTGACGAGGAGATACAGGCGCGGGAAAGCCTGGCGACCGACCTAGCCAACGCCAACGAGGTGATGGCGGATCAAGATTCTCTCCTCAACGCCTTGAGGATGCGGACTTATTGATTGCGCGGCCGGTGCAGTCTGCAGCTTGGGAACGGTGTCCAATCCCATGCCGGGCGGGAAGGAAGAACCTCACCTACGACCGATAGGCGTGAGACTTGCTCGAAATTTTTGCTGACTCGCCCTGCATCGCCATTGTCCCTGTCGCTGATGAGCAACGCCGCCCGCCCCCAACGCTCGAATATAGCGGCATTGACGTTCGCCGTCGTTTCGTTCGCCGCTTCGACGCTGCTTGCCCGCGCTGATTCCGGCTTTTACACAGGACTCAGCAACGGCGTAGCGGTTCTGGCAACGCAGGGCGGCCAATCGTTCGACACTGTTCCGGGAGCCCGACTGCTGGGGCACGATGGAGATCGGGTCACGGCGACTACGCTCTACGGGGGTTACCGCTTCTCTCGAGCGTTCGCGGTAGAAGCCGGGCGCACGAGCTTCGGCTCGGGCGTCAACGTCGACGACCCGGTCCTTTACGCTACGCCAGCGGAACAACTGAGCGCCTGGAGCCTGGCTGGGGTGGGTTCCATGGACTTGAGTGACTCGCTGACAGTCTTCGCCAAGCTGGGCTTCAACTTCGCGCCCGACGCGCCCTATAGCAGTCTCGCTCTGGATGCGCCTTCGCGGCCGGGCCGAGTGTACGGCTTCGGCGTAAGCTACCAGGTCAACGGTCGCTTCGAACTGCGCGCGCAGTCCGAGCGCTACACGGGCTTGGGCCAAACCAGCAACGGCACGTTAGAGGCCAATGCGCTGACCCTCGGCGCCCGGCTCAAGTTCTAAGCTAGCTAGTTTCCCCCAGGCGTCCAGATTTTCGGCCCGGCGCCGCCGGCGAGCGCCAACATCAGCTCGTTCAGCCTTCTTACGAAGACGGCGGGATCGTCGAGCTGCCCCCCTTCCGCCAGCACCGCCTGATCGAACAGGATGTGGCTCCAGTCGGCGAAGCGCATCTGGTCGCTTTCGTATTTCAGCCCCTGGACCAGCGGGTGATGCGGATTCACCTCGAGAACGGGCTTGCTGTCCGGTACCTTCTGCCCCGCAGCTTTCAGTAGGCGCTCCAGGTTCATGCTCATGCCCCACTGGTCGGAGACCAGGCAGGCGGGCGAGGCGGTGAGGCGGTGGGTGATGCGTACTTCCTTCACCTTGTCGCCAAGCGTCTTACCGATCTTGTCTGTCAGCTCTTTGAACTCGCCAGCCTCTTTCTCCTGCTCTTTCTTGTCAGCGTCGTCCTGAAGCTTGCCCAGATCGAGGTCGCCTTTCGCCACCGACTGGAGCTTTTTGCCCTCGAACTCGGTCAGATTGGCCATGGCCCACTCGTCTACGCGGTCGTACAAGAGCAGGACCTCGAGGCCCTTCTTGCGGAAGATTTCGAGGTGCGGGCTGCCCTTCGCGGCCGAGAATGAGTCGGCGGTGACGTAGTAGATCTTGTCCTGGCCGTCCTTCATGCGGGACACATAGTCGCCCAGCGATACCGTCTGCTCTTCGGTGTCGGTCGCGGTCGAGGCAAAGCGCAACAGCTTGGCGATGCGCTCCCTGTTCGCAAAGTCCTCGCCCACTCCCTCTTTGAGGACGCGCCCGAACTCTTTCCATGCCTTGGCGTACTTGTCCTTGTCGTTCTCGCCCAGCTCCTCGAGCAAAGACAGCACGCGCTTGACCGACCCGGCGCGGATCGCCTCGACCACCTTTGATTCCTGCAGAATCTCACGCGAAACGTTGAGCGGCAGATCGCTCGAGTCGATCACTCCGCGCACAAAGCGCAGATACGCCGGCATCAGCTGCTCGGCGTCATCCATGATGAACACGCGCTGAACGTAGAGCTTCACGCCGTGGCGGTGGTCGCGGTCCCACAGGTCGAACGGGGCGTGGGCGGGCAGGTAGAGGAGCAACGTGTACTCCTGCTTCCCTTCCACACGCGCATGAGTCCAGGCGAGCGGCGGCTCGAAGTCGTGTCCTACGTGCTTGTAGAACTCCTGATACTGCTCCTCGGTGATGTCCGACTTCGGCCTGGCCCACAACGCCGAGGCCTGGTTGATCTGCTCGTCGTCTTCCTTCAACACCTCTTCGTTCTTGTCCTTGTCCCACTCCTCCTTCTTCATCAGGATGGGGATCGTGATGTGGTCGGAGTACTTGCGCAGGATGGACCGCAGTTTGAATCCGGTTGCGAGCTCGTCTTCGCCTTCGCGCAAGTGCAGGATGACCTCGGTGCCGCGGCCTTCCTTGGTCACGGTCTCGAGCGTGTAGTCGCCCTGCCCGTCGCTCTCCCAGCGCACCCCGTGCTCCGCGTCCATGCCCGCTCGACGCGTGAGAAGCGTGACCTTGTCGGCGACGATGAAGGACGAATAGAAGCCGACGCCGAACTGACCGATGAGGTGAGCGTCCTTCGCCTGATCTCCGGTCAAGCTTTGAAAGAACTCGCGCGTGCCGGATTTCGCGATGGTGCCTATGTTGCTGATCACCTCGTCGCGCGACATCCCGACTCCGTTGTCGGCCACGCTCAGGGTGCGAGCCGCTTTGTCATAGCTCAAGCGGATCTTGAGGTCCGGGTCGGATTCCCACAGGGCCTGGTCGGCGAGAGACTCGAACCGCAGCTTGTCGCACGCATCCGATGCGTTGGAGATGAGCTCGCGCAGGAATATCTCCTTGTTGCTATACAAGGAGTGCACCATCAGGTGCAGCAGCTGTCTGACTTCGGCTTGAAAGCCCAGGGTTTCCCGAGACCCGACTTCGCTCATGTTTCCACTCTCCATCTATCTGACCGCGCATAGCTGGCGGTTTGTGGTCGCCAATTCAAGGGGCTATTCTAAGCACTGACCAGCCTTTGGGGGTTTGCGCATGCGCGAGAAGAGTTGGGCGGTGACGGTCGTGTTGATGCTTCTGGCGGCGGCGGCGATTCAGGCCGCATGCGCAGAGGAGCTTCCCCTGGATCGAATCAAGCTGCCTCCGGGTTTCCAGATCGAGATCTACGCCGTGGTCCCCAATGCCCGGTCGCTCGCATTGGGTGACAACGACACCGTTTTCGTCGGAACACAGCGCGAGGGGAGCGTCTTCGCGATCGTGCCGCGGCCCGGCGGCACGACTGAGGTCTTGATCATCGCCCAGGGCCTCAACAGCCCCAACGGCGTCGCCTTTCGCAACGGCTCGCTGTACGTTGCCGAGATCAGCCGGATCCTGCGATTCGATGGCATCGAAACGAACCTGCGCAGCCCCCCTCAACCGGTCCTGGTGACGGATCGCTTCCCGCGGGATGGCCACCACGGCTGGAAGTACATCGCCTTCGGGCCCGATGGCTGGCTGTACGTTCCGGTGGGCGCGCCGTGCAACGTTTGCGAGCCGGACCCGGAGCGTTATGCGCTGATCTCCCGCATCCGCCCCGACGGCAGCGGCTACGAGGTATTCGCCCGAGGCGTGCGCAACACGGTGGGCTTCGACTGGGATCCGGCTACGCGTGAGCTTTGGTTCAACGATCACGGCCGCGACATGATGGGCGACGACCTGCCCTCCTGCGAGCTGAATCACGCGCCCCGGGCCGGCATGCATTTCGGCTTCCCGTATTGCCACCAGGGCGACACGCCGGACCCGGAGTTCGGCGCCAAGCGTCCCTGCTCCGACTTCACACCGCCTGCTCTGAAGCAGGGCGGGCACGTCGCCCCCGACGGCTTGAAGTTCTATACCGGCAGCATGTTCCCGGCGCAGTACCGGGGCCGCATCTTCATCGCGCAGCACGGCTCCTGGAACCGGAGCAAGAAGAGCGGATACCGTGTGATCAGCGTCGCGCTGAAGGACAACGCGGTGGAGAAATGGGATGTGTTCGCCGAGGGTTGGATGGAGAACGAGCGCTACTGGGGCCGGCCTGTCGATCTGCTGGTGCTGCGCGACGGCAGCCTATTGATCTCCGATGACTACGCGAACGTCGTCTACCGCGTTAGCTACCGCGCCCGTTGATCCGATTTCCTAATAACGGAGACATCGAGAACATAGAAACGCATTTACCACGAAGGACACGAAGGCTCACGAAGGACGACAAAACCGGAGCGGAAGTCGACACCGTGGCTGCTACCCGACAGCGTACTTCGTGTCCTTCGTGGTGAATGAGGTGTGCCTTTTCTGTGTTTAAGTGCCTTTCAACCGCGAGGGAGCCGGGCGCGTGTCGCTGTCGTCGGGCCCGGCCTCGGGCGCATTAGCGGCCATCGTGAGGGTCTCGAGAGCGACATAGTCGGTCTTGCCAGAGGCGAGCACGGGTATTTCCGGCATGCACAAGATGCGTCTGGACAGGGCCAGCTCCGGGCGGCCAAGCTGACGCGCAGCGTGCACCATGGCGCTGCGGTTGAGCTCGGGATCGGTGGTGAAGAGCACGGTCGTTTCGCCGCTGGCCGCCTCAGTGCGCAGCACGACGGCGTGACGATGCTCCGGTGACGCCTCGCGCGCCACTTCTTCGATGACATCGAGCGAGACCATCTCGCCCGCGATCTTGGCAAAGCGCTTGACGCGTCCCACCACCGTGAGCACGCCGTCCTCGTCGATGTCGATCACGTCACCGGTGTCGTACCAGCCGTCGCCATAGATCGAGCGCGGCGGCACGATCACTCCCGGGCGATCGTAGAGGTAGTAGCCGAGCATCACCTGCATTCCCTTGACGTGCAGAACACCTCCCCGCTCGATCCCCTCGACGCGCTGGATCCGATGCTCGAGCCCCGGCAGAAGGCGACCCACCGTCCCCTGCTTGAACGTCCCGGGCGTGGACAGCGCGACCACCGGCGCGCACTCGGTCGTCCCATAGCCCTGGTAGATGCGCAGTCCGAATTTCTCGAGCCACGTGCGCGCGACGTCCGCGCCGAGCTTCTCGCCCCCGGAGATAACGCGGCGGATCGAGTGGAAATCGAGCGGCCGGGCATTCCTGGCGTAGTAGCTCAAGAACGTGCTGGTGCCAAACAGATACGTGCATCTGCGGCGGAAAGCGATCTCGGGGATAGCTCGGTAGCGCAGCGGCGACACGTACAGGAAAAGCTGAGTGCCGGTCAGCAAGCACAGCATCATGCCCGCCGTGAAGCTGTAGCTGTGATACACCGGCAGCGGATTGAGGACCTTGTCGGCCGGGGTGAAGTCGATCACCGCTCTCATCTGGGCGATGTTGGCCAGGATCGACTCGTGGCTGAGAACCACGCCCTTGGGCCGCGCCTCCGACCCCGAGGTAAACAGCACCACCGCAGGCCCGTTGCTCCGTCCGGGCGTGATGACCCGCCGCGGATTGCGCAACGCGCGCGCGAACAGCCAGAGCTTGTCGCGCGGGGTGAACTGCGCGGCGACGTCCTCCAGATAGAGCAATCGCAGATCGGCAATCGCCGAAACCACCGAATTGAGACGCGCCTGCTCGATAAAGGCGCGTGAAGTGATCACCGTGCGAACACGGGCGGCGATGCATGCCCCCTGCACCGCACTTGCGCCGGCGGTGTAGTTGAGCATGGCGGGCACGCGCGCAAACGCGCACAGGCCGAACACGGTGCATACCGTGGGTATCGAATTGGGCAGGAGCAGACCGACGTTCTCACCGAGCGCGGACCTGCGGCTCGCCCATCGCCCAATGATGAGCGAGCCCTTCACCAGATCACGATATGTGCGCGTCTGCTCCTTCAAGTCCTCGATGATGGGACGGCTCGGGCCCTGCTCTCGGGCCGCCTCGAGGAGCGCTTCGAACAGCGTGGTGCGAGAGCGCTCTTCGCAGGCCGCTGCCTCCATCAATCGCTGCAGCTGCGCGGTAGCGCGTGCGCGCCGCGCGCGGGGACCGCTTGTTCCCGCGACATTGATGTGCGCGGGCGGGCGGATCCGCATGAGCGCACCGATCGACCCGTAACGCCGGTAGATCAGCCTCACGGTCACGACGGGCACGCCGGTCTTGGCCGCGACCAGTGCCGGTACCTCGTACACCTTCATCACGCTCGGTGCGTCGGATACACGCCCTTCCGGGAAGAGCGCGACTGACTTCCCGGCCGCGAGCAGGCGCAAGACCTTCCTGACCGTCGCCGGATCGTTCACGTCCGCCACCAGATGCGGCAGGAAGAACAGCACCAGTCGAAGCCAGCGCGAGCGCAAGTCCTCGCGCGGCAGCACGACGACGCTGCCAAGTGGAAGAAAGAGCGCGAGCAGCAGGCTGTCGATTGTCGCCGGGTGGTTGGCTGCGAACAGCACGGGCCCGGCCATGTCACCAAGCCTCCCATCCACGCGTACGCGGAACAGCGCGCGCAGAAAAACGCGAGCGATTCGGCTCACGCCAGCTCCGCGACAACCAACAGCGGCGAGCGGCGGCGCTGAGCGCGAATTACTCGGGTCGCACGTTGTTTAGTCGTCATTCGGATACAGATTTACTAAAAATAACAATAGCATAGCAGAGAATCTAACAAATTGTGAGATTTGCTTCACCTAGCCCACTTCCGTACAGTCGTTTCACCACCTCAGCGGCTTACGGGCTGCTGCGGGGCACAAGAAGCCTCAATCTGACTCAGGAGACCAGCCATGGACATGAACGTCCCCCACGCGCTATTACAAGTCACCGAAAAGGGGAATCTTTATCGGAGCAACGGCAATCCAGAGTACTTTTTCTCGCCGCAACTCAGCGTCCATTACGATCTGGGCAGCCACGCCATGTGGTCGCACTGGACCCCGCACCCGCGACCCAGTTTCAACATGGATCTGCTCGGCGATCTGGCCGCCTACTGCAAATTCGTGTCCGACTCCGACGGGGCAGTGGACTGCCGAGGGAAAATGATGCCCGTCGAATACACAGTGCTCGCCTCCGGGGCGCCCGGCGTATTCAATCTGGGCGGCGACCTGAGTCTGTTTATCCAGTTGATCGAAAATAGAGATCGCGTTGGCCTGCTGCGCTACGGCACGGCCTGCGTCGAGGTGCTCTACCGCAATTACATCGGCCACGGGCTTCCCATTACGACCATCTCGCTGGTCCAGGGCGAATGTCTGGGCGGGGGCTTCGAAGCGGCGCTCTCCAGCGACATCATCATCGCTGAACGCCAATCCCGCTTCGGTTTCCCCGAGATTCTGTTCAATCTGTTCCCCGGCATGGGAGCCTATTCCTTCTTGGATCGACGGGTCGGCCGCAAGCAGACCGAGGAGCTGCTGTCCACTGGTAAGATCTACTCGGCCGATGATATGCTGGCTTTAGGTGTCGTAGACGTCGTCGTGGGGCGGGGTGAGGGCGATGCGGAGGTAGCGGCGGCGATCAAACGCAGCAGCCGGAGCCGCAACGGCCTGGTTGGGATCGCGGGCGCCCGGCGGCGCGTCAACGGCATCACCTATGAGGAGCTGATGGATGTCGTCCACCTGTGGGTGGACGCCGCGTTGCGCCTGGCTCCCCGCGACCTCAAGCTGATGCAGCGGCTGGTGTCGCGGCAGACCGACATGCTGTCCTCCAGCCAGATTCACTGATGGAGGCCTGTTTTGCGGTCCGGCGCGCGCCGGTGATTGGATACGAAAGAGGCTTCCCATGTCTCGGCTGCCGTCGGAATACACGATCCAGGAAGCCTCGGCCAAGCTCGGCGTCCCGGTGCAGAAGCTGCGCCGCTGGGACGGCCAGGGCGTTCTGGTCGCGCGGCGTACCGACGGGGGGCACCGTCGCTATGCGCGCGAGATCATCGACGGGCTGGCGGGCTCGTCGCTCGGCACTCTCAGCGACAAGTACGAGGATGAGCTGGCGATTGCCCGCAAGACACTGCGCGAGAAACGCCGCATCATCCAGCTGCTGCTCGAGAGCGAAAGCCGCTATCGCGACCTGGTCGAAACCTCACATGATCTGATCTGGACCACCGATTCCCAGGGCCGCTTCACCTACCTGAACAACGGCGCTCTCGACATCTTCGGGTTGCAGCCGAAGGAGCTGCTGGGCGGCTGCTTCTTCGACTTCGAAGCGCGGCCGTCGCACTTCTCGAACCGCCGGTTCCTCTCCACCCTGCGCCGGCACGGAGAGGTCAAGAACTACCTCACCCACCTGTTGTCAGCGGACGGCAGCGACCGCTGGGTCGGGATCAACGCCCGCGTTTCGCACGACGAGAACGGCCAGATCTGCGGGATCCGCGGCACCGCGCGCAACGTGACCGAGCAGCACGAGGCCGCGCTGCAGATCGAGCATCTCGCTACGCACGATTCGCTCACCGGGCTTCCCAACCGCGTGAGCCTGCAGCGGACGCTCGAGCTCGCCCTCGAGCAAGGCGACGTCGGCGCGATGCTGTTCATCGACATCGACCATTTCAAGTACGTCAACGACAATTTCGGACATCGCTCCGGTGACCAGCTGATCGTGGGGGTGAGCGGCGTACTGAAGGAGGCGGCCAAAGAGTCCAAAGGTCAGGTGTTCCGCCTGGGCGGCGACGAGTACGCCGTGCTTCTGCCGGATGCGCTCCGAGGCCACGCCATGAAGGTGGCCGAGCACCTGCTCGACGCGCTTCGCCATTACCGCTTCCAGTGGGCCGGCCAGCAGCGCATCGCGGGCTTGACCGCTTCCATCGGCATCGCGCTGTACCCGTTCCATGGCAGCGACGTAACCGGGCTGCTGTCGAACGCCGATATCGCCATGTACCAGGCGAAGGACGGCGGCCGCAACCGGTTCGTGCTCTACGACCAGGACGCGCAGAGCCTGCGCCGCACGCATAACCGCGTGCAATGGGCCAACCGGCTGCGCGAGGTGCTGGACGAGGATCGTCTCGTGCTCTACAGCCAGCCCGTCGTGCGCCTCACGGACCTGCACACGGTTCACTCCGAGATCCTGGTGCGCATTCGCGACGACAACGGCAACATCGTGCTGCCCAGCCAGTTCATCGAGTACGCCGAGACGCTGGGTATGGTGCAGGAGATCGACATGCGCGTGGTGGAGCGGGTGCTCGAGTACCTGCGCCAGCCGGAAACCCGGGGACAGAAGATCCGCTATTTCGTGAACCTGTCGCAGGTGTCGATCTCCGATCAGCACTGGGTGCGCAAGTTCCACAGCATGCTCGCCGCGAGCGATGTGACGCACAACCAGCTGGTGTTCGAGATTACCGAAACGGCGGCCATGTCCGACGTGGACGTAACGCAGCAGTTCATCCGCGAGCTCAAGCAGCTCGGCTGCCGCTTCGCGCTGGACGACTTCGGCGCCGGTTTCAGCTCCTTCTACTACTTGAAGCGCTTCGACGTCGATTACCTGAAGATCGACGGCGGTTTCATCCGCGACCTCAACAAGGACGAGGACAGCCGGGTCTACGTCGAGGCGCTGTGCTACGTGGGGAAGAAACTCAACAAGCAGGTGATCGCGGAAGGCGTAGAGGATCCCCAGATCCTGAAGATTCTCACCGAGATGGGGACGGTGTATGGCCAGGGCTTCCTGTTCGACCGCCCGGCGCCGCTCTGGGATCAGGCACCAGGAAAGCTCGTGGTGTCTGGACGCGAATGATGCGCTTCAGGGGCGCGTACCCCTTCGCTCATTCACGCCTTCACCCCTTCACCTCCATTCGCCCTTTTTGAGCTTGTCCGCCCAGAGCAGTCCGAGGATGGTTTTGGCCTCGCTGATATCTCCCTGCATCACCAGCTTCAAGGCTTCGTCCAGCGTCACACGCACGCACTCGATGAATTCGCCGTCCTCACCCGGATGTCCTTCGTGCTTGAGGCCGCGCGCGAGGAACAGCTCGACCCGCTCGTCGGAGTAGCCAACGCAGGGGTGCAGCGTCGTAAGGTGGCGCCATTGGACGGCGCTATAGCCTGTTTCTTCCAGAAGCTCTCGGCGCGCCGTCGCCAACGGCTCCTCGCCCGGATCGATCTTGCCCGCCGGCAGTTCCAGAAAATGTGCGCGCAGCGGGAAACGGAACTGGCGCTCGAGCAGCACGCTGCCGTCATCGAACAGCGGAATGACCATGGCTGCGCCCTGGTGCAGGACGTATTCGCGCGTCGCGGTCGTGCCGTCCGGCAGCGCGACCTTGTCTTCCTTGAGAGTGAGCAGGCGCCCGGCGTAGCCGGTGCGCGAGGACACCAGCGTCTCGGTGTAATCGTTCGACATCGAAGCCTCCGCGGCGGGCGGCCCGCTAGAAAGAATTCTGGATCGCGCGCTGGCAGAGATCCATCAGTCCGCCCGGGAGCACGCCGAGCGCGAGCACGGCCAGGCCGTTGAGGGAGAGCAGCGCGCGGACATCGCCGGTCGCGTTGAGCGGCGCGCGCTCCTGGGCTTCGTCGAAGTACATCAGCTTCACCACGCGCAGGTAGTAGAAGGCACCGACAAGCGAGAACAATACCCCCACCACGGCGAGCCAGGTCATACCTGCATCCATGACGGCCTGGAACACCGACAGCTTGGCGTAGAAGCCGACCACGGGCGGGACACCCGCCAGCGAGAACATGATCAGCAGCATGAGAAAGGCATACCAGGGATCGCGCTGATTGAGGCCCTTGAAGTCGTCCAGCAGGTCGGCCTCGAAGCCACGGCGCGAAAGCACCATGATGATGGCGAATGCGCCCGCCACCGTAAGCACGTAGGTCACCATGTAGAACATGGCGGCGGCATAACCGTTGAGCGATCCGCTCAGGATGCCGAGCAGCATGAACCCCATGTGCGAGATGGTCGAATAGGCCAGCATGCGCTTGATGTTGGTCTGCGCGATCGCGGTGACGTTGCCGATCGCCATCGACAGCACGGCGAGCAGGATCAGCATCTGCTGCCACTCGATGACCAGCGGCTGCGCACCGAGCGCCTGCGCCAGAATACGCAGCACGAACGCGAAGGCGGCCAATTCGGGAGCGCTGCCGATCAACAGCGTGACCGCGGTCGGTGCGCCTTGATAGACATCGGGCACCCACATGTGGAACGGCACGGTGCCGAGCTTGAAACCGAGGCCAGCCACCACGAACACCAGGCCGAACACGAGCAGCGTCTGATTCGCTTCGTTCGAGGCGATCCGGGCCGCCACCTCGGCAATCTGCAAGGTCGGCGGCGCGCCGTGGCCGCCGGTTGCGCCATAGATCATGGACAGCCCGTACAGCAGCATGCCGGACGCCAGCGCCCCGAGCACGAAGTATTTGGTCGCTGCCTCCGTGGCCGTGACCGAGTCGCGCGACAGCGCCACCATGGAATACAGGCTCAGGCTCATCAGCTCCAGCCCGAGGTAGAGGGTGAGAAAGTGGCTGGCCGAGATCATGAGCAGCATGCCGAGCGTCGTGGTGAGGCTCAGCACGAACAGCTCGCCGCGGAACAGCGCGCGGTCACGGCAGTAGGCCCGGCCGTACACCAGTGTCGCAGCGACCGAGATGCAGACGAACGCCTTGAGCACCCGCGCCATGGGGTCGTCGACGAACATCGCGCCGAAGGCGCGGCGCGTTCCCGGCGCTCCGCTCACTGCGATCACCGCGGTGCCGATCAAAGCGAGCAGCGTGAGAGTGTAGCTCCAGTGTCGCCTCGCATCGTCCAGGAACAGATCGAACACTAGGATGAAACAAACCATCCCGAGCAGGAAGACTTCCGGCGCGGTCGTCAAAAGGTTTGCGGGGTCGAAACTCATCGCTCCGTATCCACTATCTCGGCACGGCGTGCCCGAGCAGATCACTGACCGAGGTGTGCAGCACCGCCGTCAGCGGCTGAGGCCAGATGCCCATGGCCAGCACCGCCGCGGCCAGGAGTGCCAGGAACAGCACTTCCCGCGCGCCCACGTCCTTGAGCTGCGCTACATGGTCGTTGGCCACCGCTCCGAACACCACGCGCTTGTACATCCACAACGTGTACGCGGCGCCGAACACCAAAGTCGTTGCCGCGAGCGCGGCATACCAGAAGCTCACCTTCATCGCGCCCAGGGTCACGAGGAACTCGCCGACGAACCCGCTCGTTCCCGGCAGCCCCGAGTTGGCCATCGCGAAGAGCATGAAAAAGGACGCAAACACCGGCATGGTGTTCACCACCCCGCCGTAGTCGGCGATCATGCGCGTGTGCATTCGATCGTAGAGCACCCCCACACACAGGAACAGCGCGCCGGAGACGAAGCCGTGCGACAC